>Ga0208521_1000103_pt1 | contig 56021 bp, 47 predicted proteins | sample ETNtaG_24_FD_185754 | JGI IMG/M metagenome (GOLD analysis project Ga0208521, IMG submission 185754) | Marine microbial and viral communities from oxygen minimum zone, Eastern Pacific Ocean - ETNP201306SV47 (SPAdes) (version 2) | ecosystem: Environmental > Aquatic > Marine > Oceanic ... | reverse complement strand
CTTTTGATTCTAGATCAATAGCTTCATCAACCAGCAACTCTAATTTTGGATTTAAATAATTTTTGCCTGGTGCGACATGAGCAATAGGATTGCCCATCCAATATATTTTATGATCATCTCCAAGTTCTAAGTTTTCTTCGCTTACTATCTTATTGGTTCTTCTCATTAATTCTGGTGCTATTGCTTGTCTAGCAGCCTTTCTAAGCGATTTAATATCAGTTTTTAATGAACCGGTTTTAAGATCTAACTCTAGTTTTAGTCCTCTTAATCGACCTATGTATTGGCCATCAATAATTACTTTGTTTTCATTATTGATTTCTGTTCCCAATATAATGTCCTGTTTTAAACTTCTTGATAGAACACTTATTCTTTTATCTACAAAACTTTTCGTAAGTTCTTCGTGAAGCCTATCAGATAACTTATCTTCTATACTTTTTGTTCTTTCGATCCAATAATCAGAATTATCAATCCAACCTTTTTTATTTGCAATATAGGCCCAAGTCCGAACATTCGAAATTCTATTTGTTAGAGTATCAATATTGCCGTCGTATTTATCCACGTATTTAAGTTGTGTTTTTATGTAGTCATTAGAAACTTTTCCAACTTTTGATGTTAAAAAACTAAAAACTTTTTTTACTATATCTATATGGTTTCCATAGGTTTTTTTTGAAAAATTTGGTATTTGACAACATTCCCAGAGGATTTGAACAACTTCTTTTGTATTAATAATTTTTATATCGTTATTGTTTTTTATTATAAATTTTAATACTTTTTCATCTTCGCAATCATTAATTTTCCTCAAAAATTCGTTATTTGGTTTTTTTTCGAGTGAAAAAAGCAAATTATTTAAATTTTCAAAATTAAGTTCAAAATTTCTCCAATAAATTATATTTATTTTTCCAAGTTCATGTTTTTCTAATTTTTCAATTATATCAGACGAAAAATTTTGACATTGTCCCGTTATTCCAAAACTTCCGTCATTAATGTGCCTACCTGCTCTACCGGCTATCTGTGAAATTTCACTTATATTTAATTGTCTAGTTTTTTTCCCATCGAATTTTTTTAAATTAGTGAAACTTACATTGTCAATATCCATGTTGATTCCCATTCCAATAGCATCAGTAGCAACAAGAAAGTTTGTATCTCCGGATTGATAAAGTTTTACCTGTGAATTTCTAGTCTTGGGACTTAAAGATCCCATTATAATTGCGGCTCCACCCTTTTGTCTTCTTACTAATTCTGCTATTGCATAAACTTCATCGACAGAGAAAGCTATCAGAGCGGTTTTTGGATTTAGTCGCGATATTTTTTTATAACCACTGTATGTTAACTTTGAATAACGTTCTCTATCAACAAATTCAACATTATCAATTAAAGAAGTGATTACGTGCTTTATGGTACTCGAACCAAGGAACATTGTAAGTTTGTCGCCCCTTGCATTTAATAATCTTTCTGTAAATATATGACCTCTTTCATGATCGGAGCACATCTGTATTTCATCAATGGCAACAAAATCTACCATTATATTTTGAGGCATAGATTCTACAGTGCATATATAATACTTTGGTGATTTCGGAATTATTTTTTCCTCTCCTGTAATAAGAGCTACTTTTTCTTGTCCAACTTTATCTACACATTTATCAAAAATTTCTCTGGCTAATAATCTAAGAGGAAAACCTAAAATTCCACTTTCGTAACCCAACATAGTTTCAACAGCCAAATGTGTTTTGCCGGTGTTAGTTGGGCCCAAGATAGCAGTAATCTTTTTTATGTTAGTTTCCATCGATTGTGTTTGATTTGTATGGGTACACTATATCTTGATTAATTATTAGAACAAAAGATGATTAAAACATGACCGAATCAACGTTATAAAAGTTCTCATTTATTAAAATTAATATGCAATCTTAACATAATATTAGAAAATTCAATATTAAATTTTTTGGAATTAATAGTCCTATGAATAACCAAATTTGGAAGATTAAAAAAGAAAAAATGAAAGAAACTAATTTGTTTTTGTATTCTAATTTTATCAAGAAAAATTTTAATATTGATATAGGCGACAACTATAACAAGCTCTGGAAGTGGTCAATTAATAATCCAAAAATTTTTTGGAAATCTATTTGGAATTTTACAAAGGTCAAGGGTAATTTAGGAAATATTTTGCTTCAAGAATCGGATACTTTTTACAAGACTAGATTTTTTCCTGATACTGAACTTAATTATGCAGAAAATTTACTGGCAAAAAATAATTCAGAAACAGCCATAATATTTAGAAGTGAAAATGGATTCAAAACAATCATTTCTTGGAGGAATTTAAATTTAGATGTTCAAAAAATTTCAAATTGGATGAAATCTAACGGAATAAAAAAAGGAGATCGCATAGCTGCATATTTACCAAATATACCAGAAACTGTAATCGCTTATCTTAGCACTTCAGCCATAGGATCCATATGGTCCTCATGTTCGCCAGATTTCGGCACAAACGGAGCTATCAGTAGGTTCTCTCAGATTGGACCAAAAATATTATTTATTGGGGATAAATATTTTTATGACGGTAAAATAATCAATATTTTGGACAGATTACCAGAAATTCTTAGCAAAGTATCCTCGATTAACAAAGTTGTAATAGTTCCTTATCCTGGCACAGAGAGTGAAAAAAAAAATAATATTAAAAAAGCTACATATAATTGGAATGAATTAATAAATTTAACAAATAAAAATAAAATTCAATATAAAATGTTAAGTTTCAACGACCCTTTGGCTATTCTTTACTCAAGCGGCACAACTGGAAAGCCTAAATGTATTTGTCATGGAACTGGAGGAGTATTGTTACAACATAATAAAGAATTGCAATTACATTGTGATGTTAAAGAAAATGACCGTATATTTTATTTTACTACCTGTGGGTGGATGATGTGGAATTGGTTGGTAGGTTCGCTTGCATCAGGAGCATCAATTGTATTGTTTGATGGTTTTCCATTATATAAAAAAAAAGATTTACTACTTGAGATTGCAAGTGAAGAGCAAATCACGCTTTTAGGTGTTAGTGCTAAATATATCGATACTCTTAAAAATAATAAAGTTATTCCAAAAGATAATTATGATTTTCCAAAATTAAGAACCATTTGTTCAACGGGCTCTCCTCTGTCTGATGATGGATTTAGATATATTTATAAAAACATTAAAGATGATGTTCATTTAGCCTCTATTTCGGGAGGAACTGATATTGTATCATGTTTTGTTTTGGGAAATTTATTTCAACCAGTCAATGCTGGAGAAATTCAAAACAGAGGATTGGGTATGGACGTAGATGTGTTCGATGAAAAAGGCTTTTCTATAAAAAATAAAAAAGGAGAATTGGTTTGCAAGAGACCTTTTCCTTCTATGCCAGTTAAGTTTTGGAATGATGATGGTGATGTTAAATATAAATCTTCATACTTTGAAAAGTATAATAATGTTTGGCACCATGGTGATTTTGCAAAAGTGACAGATAATGGAGGATTTGTAATATACGGTAGATCTGATACCACACTTAACCCCGGGGGTGTTAGGCTAGGAACCGCAGAAATATACGATGTAGCTGAAAAATTTAGAGAGATAAAGGAATCAATTGTTGTCGGACAATCATGGAAAAATGATATAAGAATAATTTTGTTCATTGTTCTAAATGCAGGTTATAAATTAAATATTGAAATAAAAGAAAAAATTAAAAATGCAATTAGATCTAAAATTTCACCAAGACATGTACCTTCGAAAATTATATCAGTTTTAGACATTCCTAAAACAAAAAATGGAAAACTTATGGAATTAGCTGTTAAAAAAACTGTCGAAGGAGAAGCAATAAAAAATTTGGAAAGTTTAGCTAATCCAAATAGTTTAGAACAATTTAAAAATATTAAAGAATTAAGTGAATAAAATTATTAAAGAACAAATCAATCTACTAAAACCTTCAGCTACCTTGGCAATTAACGAGGAATCCGATAGGTTAAAAAAAAAAGGAAAAAAAGTTTATAAATTTGGTTTTGGCCAATCTCCATTTCCCGTACCAGAATCTATTGTTTCTGCACTAAAAAAATATGCAAATAAAAATACTTATTTGCCCATGCAGGGACTTGAAGAATTAAGATTAGCAATATCAAACCATTTAAATCAGAATAACGATAATGTTTTCACGCCTGAAGACATTGTTGTTGGTCCAGGAACAAAAGAATTAATGTTCTTAACCCAAATTGCTTTTGGAGGAGAAATACTACTTCCTGCTCCTAGTTGGGTTTCCTATCAACCTCAAGCAATTGTTGCAAAAAATAAAGTTCATTGGATACAAACTTCAGCCGATACAAATTGGTTTCCAACGGCAGAGCAGTTAGAAAGTAAAATTAAAAGTGCTAATAATCAAAATTTACTATTCTTTATGAACTCTCCAAATAATCCATCTGGTACAGTTTGTGGTAACTTGCAAGAAATTGCAGAAGTTGCAAAAAAATATAAATTAATTATACTTTCTGATGAAATATATTCCCAATTGACTTTTGAAAATCGATATAGATCCATTTCTAATTTTTATCCGGAGGGAACCATTGTAAGCTCAGGACTAAGTAAATGGTGTGGAGCAGGTGGTTGGAGACTGGGGTTTTTTGCAATACCGAAGCAATTGAACAAATTGAAGAATAGTTTAAAGATATTATGTAGCGAGTCTTTCACTTCTGTAAGTGCACCAATTCAATATGCTGCAGTTGAAGCATACAGAGGCGATCATTCGAAATATTTAAACGCTATAAAAAAAATATTATCTTTTACAGGGAATTATGTTTACGAAAACCTAAAATCGAACGTTATTAATGTTACAAAACCAGAGGGAGGATTTTATTTATTTCCAGAATTTACTAATGCAAGGTTTTCTTCATCTTCAGAAATGTGTAAGAACATTTTGAACAAAACCGGCGTAGCTTTATTATCAGGTAGTGATTTTGGAGTTGATAGCAAAAAAATGCTTGCTAGACTAAGCTATACTGATTTTAACGGAGACAATTTTTTGGCTAATATTAAGGGTAGTAAAAATCTAAATAATATAGATATTAATAAATTTGCACCAAATATAGCTGAGGGTATATCTAAGCTCAAAGATTGGTCAAAATCACTTTAAAATCAATCTTAAAATTGGTATCCTCAAACCATTAATTATTAATAATTAAGAAAATCAGGAGGGAAAATAATGAGAAAATTTATTTCCGCTATTGCAGGGTCTTTAATGATGTTTGCTTTATCTGCGCCATTGGCGACGGTAGTAAAATCAGCAGAATACTTTTCAATAGGCACAGGCGGCCCTACAGGAGTTTATTTTCAAGTAGGTAACGCTATTTGCAAGATGGTAGCAAAAATTCAATCAGCAGAACACGGTAGAAAAAAAGGTACAGGTAAGGCTTATCGTTGTTCAGCACCATCAACTGGAGGATCGACTTATAACATTGGTCAAATAATGCAAGGTGAACTTCAGTTCGGTGTGGCACAATCTGATTGGCAATATCATGCTTATAACGGAACAAAGCCAAAAAAAGTTAAACCATTTAAGGGTTTAAGAGCCGTATTTTCAGCACACCCAGAACCATTCCAAATTATTGCTGGAAAAGATTCTGGAATAAAAAATTGGGCTTCTTTGGCAGGCAAAAAAGTTAATATTGGTAATCCTGGCTCTGGTCAAAGGGGAACATTCGAGGTTCTTTTGGAGGCACATAACAAAGATACAGGTTACTTTGGTGCAACATCCGAACTTACTTCATCAGAACAATCTGGAGCCCTTTGCGATGGGAAAATCGATGCATTTGGTTACACTGTTGGTGTTCCCAATGCTGGAGTTGCGCAATCTACAGATGGATGCGGAGCATACATAATTGATCTAAAGACATCTCCGGTGAAAAGGTTAGTTGCAGACAATCCTTTTTACGCTTTTGCAACAATTCCAAAAGGTACTTATAAAACTTCAGCGAAAGATGTAACGACTTTTGGCGTAATGGCATCAGTAGTAACAAGTGACGCTGTACGAGATGAAGTAGTTTACGCTGTGGTCAAAGCTGTTTTTGAAAATCTTGATGATTTTAAAAAACAACACCCAGCATTTGCTAATCTTGATCCTAAGAAAATGATCGTAGATGGTCTTTCTGCGCCACTACATCCTGGAGCAATTAAATATTATAAAGAAGCAGGTTTAATGTAAGTAATAAAAATTAAAGGCCCAGTTAATTAACTGGGCCTTTTTTTTTATTCTTCTTTAATGAACGTTGATCAAAAAATTAATAATCAATCAGATTATCTTGAAAAATTTGACGAAGATGGAGGATCTAAGAAAAATCTTCGTGGATGGAATTTAAAATTAGCAGCTACGGTTGCTATAACCTGGTCATTATTTCAATTATGGTATGCATCTCCTTTACCTTTCATCTTAGATTTTGGTAAAATTATAGATGTTCCGGCTAGAGCAATTCATTTAGCCTTTGGGATGATTTTATGTTTTTTAATTTACCCAACCTTTAAATCGAAAAAAAAATCGAAAATACCTATTTCGGATTTTATCTTAGCCTTCATATCACTTTTAGTGACCTTATATATTTTTTTTGGTTACGTAGATTTAGTTCATCGTCAAGGAATATTAGCTAATATTGAACTCGGATCACTTACCATACCTTATGAAGTAATTATCGGGGCATTTGGTATTATTCTTTTATTAGAGGCGACACGAAGAGCTATAGGAATTCCCTTGGTAACAATAGCTCTTATTTTCTTACTTTTTTCAGTTTTTGGTCAATCAATGCCATATTTAATCTCGCATCAAGGTTTATCTATTACAAGATTAGTTGGATACCACTGGTTTGGCGGAGAAGCAATTTTTGGCATTCCAATAAGTGTTTCGGTTAGTTTCATTTTTTTATTTGTCTTATTTGGAGCTATTTTGGATGCAGCGGGTGGAGGAAAATATTTCTTAAATCTAGCTTTTGCTCTGGTTGGAAAAATGAGAGGCGGACCTGCAAAAGCGGCCATTCTTGCTTCAGGACTTACAGGATTAATTTCCGGATCATCAGTAGCCAATACTGTTACAACAGGAACTTTTACAATTCCCATTATGAAAAAAACTGGTCTTCCAGCGGTCAAAGCTGGGGCCATAGAAGTTGCAGCTTCTGTGAATGGTCAAATAATGCCACCCATTATGGGAGCGGCAGCTTTTGTCATGGCAGAATTATTAGGCATTTCTTACTTTACTGTAATCACTCACGCAATATTACCGGCCGTTATATGTTATATAGCTCTTTTTTACATTTCACATCTTGAATCTGTTAAATTAAACATCAAAGGATTACCGGACGATCAAATTCCAGCACTTGGAAAAACTTTTTTGAGCGGAATACATTTTTTAATTCCAATTTTTATTTTAATCGACCTTCTTTTGATTGAGAGATGGACAGCAGCTTCATCAGTATTTTATTCCATTCTTTCACTAATGATTATTATTATTGTTAGAGAAGTACTAGCGGCAAAAAAAAATCACCTCAGTTTATTTAATGGATTAAAATTAGGAATTAACGAAATAATTGCTGGCCTAGAAAAGGGTGCGATCAATATGGTTAATGTTGCCATTGCTATTGCAACAGCAGGAATTATTGTAGGAGCAGTAGCCTCTACTGGATTGAGCAATAATTTAATTGTAGTTGTTGAGGCAATTGCTGGTGATAATATAATTATATTATTAGCATTAACCGCCATTCTTTGTATTGTTTTGGGTATGGGTTTGCCCACAACGGCAAATTATCTTGTTGTTGCAGCTTTAATGTCCCATGTTGTTGTAGAGGTGGCGGGAGCTTCTGGATATGTTTTCCCTTTAATAGCAGTGCATTTGTACGTTTTTTATTTTGGCTTAATGGCTGACGTTACCCCACCCGTGGGTTTAGCATCTTATGCGGCTTCTGCGATATCGAAAGCGGATCCTATAAAAACTGGTATCCAAGCATTCTGGTATGAATCGAGAACCGCAATATTACCTGTGGTCTTCATATTTAACAATGAACTTTTACTTATAGGAATTGAAAATTTTTGGCATGGTTTAATGATACTGGGAACTTCATTGACTGCTATACTAGTTTTTTCATCTGCGACACAAGGTTGGTTTATAAATAAATTGAAGTGGTATGAAATAATAATTTTTATTCTGATTTCTTTATCACTGTTTAGACCCGGCTATGTACTTGATAAATTTTATCCAAAATACGAATATTCTCAATTACAGTTAAAAAATTTAGAGTTAATAAATTTAAAACCGGATCGCGATGTTCATATTAAAATTACTAGAAGAACAGGGTATGGCGATAGATACAAACTTTTTATAATTAAAAAAAACAGTTTTACAAAAAATTATTCACTAGAGGATTATGGTATTAATCTTGTTGACCAAGATGGCAGAATGACAATTGACACACTTAAATGGAATGGTATTGCAAAAAAATCAGGTATTGAAAGTGGTGACGTGATAAGTGAATTTAAAATCGAAATCTTAGAAAGACCTAACAAAGCAATAGTTTATCCTTTTGCTTTACTGTTATTGTTTATTTTTGGATACTTAAATTATAAAAGAAAACCTACTTTATAGCTCATTTTTCCACTGCACTAGGCAATTTCTTACTCAAAATTTTCCATACACCTGAAGCTGTAGCAACAATTTTTTTTTCAACAAAAAGTTCACAAGTTAAAAAAACCATCGATTTGGTTTTTTTTTGAATTTTTGCTTTTCCAAACAGATCTTTTCCTAATTGAACAACCGAAATAAATTTTAATTCTAACGAAATAGTGACACACGAATTACCATCAGCTGATCTATGTGCCGCCGTACCAACTCCAGAATCAACAAATGCTGCTATAAAACCACCATGTGTAATTTCGGCGGTATTAAGATGATTTTCTTTGATAGTTGTTTTGAAGTGATATTCGTTTTCTGAAATAGTTTTAAATAATATTCCACCATTATGTTTCATGAAACCTGATTTGAGACTTATCTGTTCAAACTCATTACTCATAAAATATTATAATATTAGTGTTAAAATTATTATAAATAATACTATTAAGACCAAGAAACAAACAACTGCCTTTTGTAAAGGCATACGTGTCAACCATTTAAAATTCATAGTTAGTCCCCCTACATTTTGGCGCGCCTGCTAGGATTCGAACCCAGAACCTCCTGGTCCGTAGCCAAGCGCTCTATCCAATTGAGCTACAGGCGCTCAATGTTTTTCTATCAAAGAACGTCTATTATTTAAAGTGTATTTTTATAAATTTTTTTCGAATGCTAATAATACTTGGTATTGCGGGATAATGGAAATCGTAAAACATTATATGTGAAATGATTAATTTTTTTTGAATATTTTTTTAAAATTAATTTTTGTATCCAAAACTTTGCATCTAAATTTTTAGATCTATACTGTAGTGGTTTTTCAATATTTTTTATAATAAATGTCATACTTGAATTGTCATGAATTACATGGCTGAAAAGAGATAAAATTGTGTTATAATTAAAACATAAATCATGATTACCCAGATAATTGTTCCTGATATTGGAGATTTTAGAGATTTTGAAATTATTGAAATTTTAGTTAAGTCTGGAGATGTAGTTAAAAAAAATGACACAATTGTTACCCTTGAAAACGACAACTCAAGTATGGAGGTTCCTTCGCCTTTTGCTGGAAAAATTTCTATATTAAAAGTTAAATTGGGGGATAAGGTATCAAAAGGAAGTGTTTTAGCTTTAATTGAAAGTGGAAAAAAAATTAAAGAAGAATCTATAAAACAAAAAAAGGAAAAAGTGAAACTAACGGCCAAGGAAGTGAAAGAAATTTTACCAGAGACTGAAAAAATTATTCAAGAAGCTGAATCAACTATAACTCAAAAACTAATAAGAGAACCAGTAATTCAAGAATACGAGATAAGCGATATATTAAGTGCGGTAGATAGTATTTCTAAAATAGAGAAAAAAAAGAGTAAAATAGTAGAAAAAAAAAGTTATGCTGACAATGATGATGTTTTAACTCTCAACAAACAAGTAAAAACAAAAAAAAGCGAAATACTTGTCCTTAAACAAATGATTGAATAAAATATTGGAACTTTTAATAAAAAAACCACTTAAAAGAAGATCTTGAAAAGATTTTGACTATAAATTAACGATATAATTTTAGTTCTATGAAAAAGACAATATCGTTTGTTTGTTTAATTATTTGTACCATAATTTGGGGAACAACATTCATTGCCCAAGATACAGGAATGGATAATATAGGTCCATTTACTTTCAATTCTACACGTTTTTTTGTTGCTTTTTTAGCGGTTTCTCCATTCGTTTTTTTATTTGAGAAAAAAAAAATAATTATACAAATAAAAAATAATATAAACCAATTCGCTAAACTTATGATACCTGTTGGAGTATTTTTATTTTTAGGAACTGTATTTCAACAAGTTTCATTACTTTATACTAATGTGGCAAATTCTGCTTTCTTTACAATTTTTTATGTACCAATGGTTCCAATCATAATTTATTTTATATTTTCCGAAAAATTACACTGGTCCATATGGCCCTCTGCAGTAGTGTGTGTCGTCGGAGGTTATTTTTTGAGCAATATGAGTGATGCCGCAATCCGATTTGGCGATGGTTTAGTATTGATTGGTGCTTTATTTTGGGCATTGCATATTATTTATATAGGGAAATTGGTTAAAAAATTTGATCTACCTTTCTTTATTGCTTTGCTTCAAAATCTATTAGTCGCAATATTATCTTTTTTATTAGTGATTATATTTGAAGAAATTGATTTTTCTAAAATTAGATTAGAAACATTTGAAATTTTGTATGCAGGAATTTTATCGGGAGGAGCAGCATTTGTTTTACAACTTTTTGGTCAAAGAAATATTCCACCAGCACCCGCAGCAATCGTTATGTCGCTCGAGGGTGTTTTTGCAGCAATTGCTGCGTGGATAATTTTAAGTCAAATTTTGGATTTTAACAATATTATAGGTTGTACGCTAATACTTGGTGGTGTTTTGTTATCTCAACTTGTTCCGATTTATGAAAAAAATTATAAGTAAACAATAAACAGTATCAGCAGTGAAAGTAAGATTCTGTAGATTACAAATACATTTAAGTTAAATTTTCTAATATAATTTAAAAAAAGTGCAATCGTAAAATACGAAAAAATAGAGGAAAATATTACAGCAATAATTGCTAAAAAATTAAGTTCGGTACTGCCTTCTTTGTATATGTTATAAATTCCCAAGACGCTAGCTGCAGCCAAAGTTGGAATTGATAAAAAAAATGAAATTTTTGCAGAATCAAATCTGCTAAATCCTAAAAATCTTCCCGAAGTAATTGTAATACCCGATCTACTGACACCGGGTATCAAAGATATGATTTGAAATAAACCTATTATAATTGCCGATTTATTAGTAAAACCAGTGATAATATTTTTATTACTTTTTGCTTTATCGCTAATATATAAGATTATACCAAAAATTAAAGTTGTCCATCCAATGATTTCTAAGTTTCTTAAATGATTGATTAATCCGGTTTGATAAAGAATGTAACCTACGGGGATTATTGGAATAGTTCCTATAAGAATTTTTATTAAAAATTTTTTATTTTGAATAAAATTAAATAAATCTTTTCTAAAATAAAGTATGATTGCTATTAATGATCCAAGGTGTAGACAGATATCGATTAGTAAATTTTGATTATTGAATTCATAATACTTGGAAATTAATACAAAGTGGGCCGCAGAACTTATCGGCAAAAATTCAGAAATACCCTGGATTAGTGCTAAAATCAAAATTTCTATGGAGGAAAGCATCTTAAAACAAGTATCGCATACCAGATATGCAAATTAAATCACAAATTTGTTGGATTATTGAAATTATAGGTCAATGTTTATGTCCCAAAAAGGCTTTAAGCCTTATTTATCTTAGTATAAAAACAATAAATACAGAAATAGATCATGTCAAACAAAATGCTTAAATTTGCAGAAATAGATCAAGAAACGTCAAACAAAAGAACAGCAGATCAAAGAGTGGACGATTTTAAAGAAATTTACGATCGATTTATTCTTGATATGACCAAACAACAATCAAGCAGATGTTCTCAATGTGGAATTCCTTTCTGTCAGATTCATTGCCCCTTACAAAATAATATTCCAGATTGGTTAAAACTGGCATCCGAAAATAGATTTGAAGAAGCGCAAGAATTAGCTCACAGCACTAATAATATGCCAGAAGTCTGTGGAAGAATTTGTCCGCAAGATCTTTTGTGTGAGGGAAATTGTGTCATTGAACAGTCTGGACATGGAACAGTTACAATAGGATCTGTTGAAAAATATGTAGCTGATATTGCATGGGAAAAAGAATGGATTAAACCAATTAAAGTTTTAAAAAATATAGATCAATCTGTCGGTATTATTGGAGCTGGTCCCGCAGGAATAACGTGTGCAGAGGAACTCAGAAAATTAGGCTACAAAGTTACTATATACGATAGATATGATCGACCAGGTGGGCTATTAATTTATGGGATACCTAATTTTAAATTAGAAAAATTTGTTGTTGAAAGAAGAACAAATCTTTTAAAACTCGGGGGAATCAATTTTCAACAAAATATTGAAGTTGGTAAAACTATATCACTTGATGAGCTTAAAATAAAACATGATGCAATTCTGATTGCCGCAGGAGTTTATAAACCTAGAGAAGCAGATTTACCTGGCAATGATTTAAAAAATATTTTTTCAGCTTTAAAGTTTCTGACGGCATCAAATCGAAAAGGATTAGGAGATAAAGTAATAGATTTTGACAATGGAATTCTTAACGCTGAAAAAAAAGACGTTATAGTAATCGGAGGTGGCGATACCGCGATGGATTGTGTGAGGACTGCTGTGAGACAGAATGCTAAATCAGTAAAATGTTTGTATAGACGAGACAAAGAAAATATGCCGGGTTCAGCAAGAGAAGTTTGTAATGCTGAAGAAGAAGGTGTTGAATTTATTTGGCTTTCAAATTTAAAAAAGTTTATTGGTACAGAAAAAATTTCGTCAGTTCTTATAGAAAAAATGAAACTTGGTCAACCTGATTCATCGGGGAGAAAAAAACCAGAGTCAATTCCAAATTCTCAATTTGAAATCAAAGCCGATATGGTTATCAAAGCCCTAGGTTTTGATCCAGAAAATTTACCAAAATTATTTAATTGCCCCGATCTGTTAGTTTCTAAATGGGGTACAATAAAAATTAATTTAAAAACTATGGAAACAAGTCTCCCTGGTGTTTTTGCTGCGGGAGATATAGTAAGGGGCGCATCTCTGGTAGTTTGGGCGATTAAAGATGGCAGAGATGCAGCGGCTGCAATTAACAAATATCTAGAACTCAAGCAAAAAAATAAAACAAAAGCTACATAAAATGAATCTGTATAACAAGAATTTAAAAAAGTTGATTGAAGGAAATGTTTACAATCCTGGTTTTGAACATGATGCTTGTGGAGTTGGTTTGGTTGTATCAACAGAAGGCAAGAAATCAAGAAAAGTAGTTGAATTTGGAATAGAGGCCTTAAAAGCTGTTTGGCATCGTGGAGCTGTAGATGCTGACGGCAAAACAGGAGACGGAGCTGGCATTCATATAGAAATCTCAGATGATTTTTTTAAAGAAAGGATCGAAAATGCGGGTCGCAGACATGAAAAGGGTACAATTTGTGTTGGTATGATTTTTTTGCCAAGAAACGACTATGCTTCTCAAGAAAAATGTAAAACTTTAATCGAAAATGAACTTCTGAATAAAAATTATTATATATACAGATGGAGGCAGGTTCCGGTTAATACTAGTGTACTTGGTGTTAAGGCGGAGAATAATAGACCCGAAATTGTTCAGGTAATTTTTAAGTCAAATATTGAAAATTTAATAGATGAAGATCTTGAAAGAGATTTATTTGTTATAAGAAAAAGAATTGAAAAACAGTCTAGTATTTTGAAACTAAAAGATTTTTACATTTGCTCTTTCAGTTGTAGATCAATTATTTATAAAGGAATGTTTTTAGCAGAAAGTTTATCGGAATTTTATCCAGATTTGATGGATAAAAGATTTATTTCAAGATTTGCAATTTTTCACCAGAGATATTCTACCAATACTTTTCCAAGCTGGAATTTAGCTCAACCTTTCAGAATGTTGGCTCATAATGGAGAAATTAATACACTTAAAGGAAATATTAATTGGATGAAAATTCATGAACAAGATATGAGCAGTAAATTTTTTAATGACATTGAATCATTGAAGCCAGTTATTGCGGAAGGCAATTCAGATTCGGCAGCTCTAGACAATGTATTTGAGTTACTAGTTAGATCGGGAAAATCAGCTTTATTAACAAAACTTATGTTAATTCCTGACGCATGGTCTAAAAGAAGAAAAACTGTTTCAAAAACCCATCAGCAATTATTTAACTTTTTAAACAGCACTATCGAACCATGGGATGGGCCCGCAGCAATTTCAGCAACAGATGGTAAATGGATTATTGCCGCAGAAGACAGAAATGGACTTCGCCCTTTAAGATATACTGTATCCTCTGACAAGTTTTTATTTGCCGGATCAGAAACAGGAATGGTTTCAATTCCACAAGAAAAAATTATTTCCAAAGGAAGATTGGGACCGGGTCAAATTATTGCAGTCGATTTAGATAAAGGCAAAGTTTATGATAGCAAAAGTATTAAAAATAAAGTTTCAAAAATTTACAAAAAATATAACAAACAAATAATAGATTTAGATAAGAAATTTTGTGTTTCAAAAGAAAAGTTTGTTTACTCAAGCAATGAACTGAGACGAAGACAATATTTAGCTGGAATAAGCATTGAAGATCTAGAGCTTATTCTGCATCCAATGGTTGAAGATTCAAAAGAAGCTGTTGGGTCAATGGGTGACGATACACCTATAGCAGTATTATCAGATAGATACAGACCTTTATCACATTTTTTTAGACAAAACTTTAGCCAGGTAACAAATCCTCCAATTGATTCTTTAAGAGAAAACGAAGTTATGAGTTTAAGAACTCGTTTTGGAAATTTAGGTAACATTCTTGATTTTGAAAATTTAACAGAAGATGATATTTATGTTTTAGAGAGTCCAATTTTATCTAATGCTCAGTCAGAAAAATTTATTGATTTTTTTAAAAAAAGTATAAAAATTTTAGATTGCACATTTAACATTCAAAGCGATCTAAAAGAAAGGTTAGATCAATTACGGCTTGAAGCCGAAATCGCAGTCCGTGAAGGCTTAAAACATTTGATTTTGAGCGATAAAAAAATCGGTGAAAAAGAAGCTCCAATACCGATGGTATTAGCGATAGGCGCGATAAACTCAAGACTTATTGAATTAGGCATTCGTAGCTTTGCTTCAATTAATGTTCAAACAGGAGAAGCTTTAGATACTCATTCTTTTGCTGTTTTACTGGGAACTGGGGCCACTACTATTAATCCATATATCGCTATTGATTCAATACACCAAAGACATGAAAAAAAATTATTTGAAAATCTTAGTTTTGAAGAATGCGTCCATCGATACGTAAAGTCTGTGGATAATGGTTTGTTAAAAATTATGTCTAAAATGGGCATTTCGGTTTTAAGCGCTTATAGAGGAGGATGTAATTTCGAAGCGATTGGATTGAGCAGATCAGTTGTTGCAGAGTATTTTCCAGGGATGATATCTCGAATTTCCGGCATCGGATATTTTGGAATTGAAAAAAAAATAAAAAAGTTACACAAAAAAACTTTCCAAAGAAACATATCAATACTTCCGATTGGAGGGATATATAAATATAGAAAAAACGGTGAAATTCATCAATTTCAAGGACAGTTGATTCATACTTTACAACATGCGATAACCACAAATTCATACGCAACTTACGAAAAGTATACTGAAGGCATTTATAATTTACCCCCAATTAATTTGAGGGATTTGTTAGAATTTAAAAAATTAAAAAATTCTATAAATATTGAAGAAGTTGAATCTGTAGCTAATCTAAGAAAAAGATTTGGAAGCGGAAGTATGTCCCATGGAGCTCTATCCTCGGAGGCTCACGAAACCTTGGCAATTGGTATGAACAGAATAGGCGCAGCATCTTGTAGTGGAGAAGGAGGAGAAGATTCCAAAAGATTTGCAAAGATGAAAAATGGCGATAGCTCTAATTCAAAAATAAAACAAATTGCTTCGGCAAGATTTGGAGTAACTATTGAATATTTAAACAATTGTGGTGAAATAGAAATAAAAATAGCCCAAGGAGCTAAACCAGGAGAGGGAGGTCAATTACCTGGATTTAAAGTATCAAAAGAAATTGCAAGATTACGACACTCTACTCCTGGAGTAACTTTAATATCACCACCACCTCATCATGATATCTATTCAATTGAGGATTTAGCTCAACTTATTTACGATCTTAAACAATCAAATCCAAACGCCAGAGTAGGTGTTAAGTTAGTGGCGTCAACAGGAGTTGGAACTATTGCAGCAGGCGTGGCAAAAGCTAAGGCTGATGTGATTTTAATTTCAGGACATTCAGGTGGTACTGGTGCCAGTCCACAAACTAGCGTGAAATATGTTGGAATACCTTGGGAGATGGGACTCACTGAAGTAAATCAAGTTTTAACTTTAAATGGACTTAGGCATAAAGTTACTTTGAGAACTGACGGTGGAATAAAAACTGGAAAGGATATAGTTATCGCTGCAATGATGGGGGCAGAAGAATTTGGGATTGGAACTACTTCCTTGATAGCAATGGGGTGTCTAATGGTTCGTCAATGTCACTCAAATACTTGTCCTGTGGGAGTTTGTACACAAGATGAAAGTTTAAGAAAAAAATTTACAGGAACCCCGGAAAAAGTCGTGAATTTGTTCACTTTCATTGCTCAAGAAGTTAGAGAAATTTTAGCAGATCTTGGTTTTAAAACTTTAAACGAAATTATTGGTAGAAATGATCTTTTAAAACAAGTGAGCAGAGGTTCATCAAGTTTGGATGATCTAGATTTGAGTCCATTGTTAATTCAGGCAGATCCTGGAGAAAATGGAAGATATTGCAAAACTAATTCAATTAATGAAGTTCCATCTTCCTTAGATGAAAAAATTTATGATGATATAAAATATTCTTTTGATCAAAACAAAAAAATTGAAGCAAATTATGAGATCAAAAACATACATAGAGCCGTTGGAACTCGATTGTCACATTATATTTACAAAAGATTCGGAAAAGAAAAAATTGAAAAAAATTCTATTAAAATAAATTTGTCAGGATCGGCTGGCCAATCATTGGGAGCTTTTGGTATTCAAGGCTTAATGTTAAATGTTACTGGAGATGCGAATGATTATGTTGGGAAAGGACTTTCGGGAGCAACCATTGTAGTAAAACCTTCTTCAAAAAATAATTTGATCAGTAATGAGAATACTATTATTGGCAATACGGTTCTTTATGGCGCAACTTCGGGAAAGCTTTTTGCATCAGGACAATCAGGAGAAAGATTTGCTGTTAGAAATTCTGGTGCAGAAGCTGTGATAGAAGGTTGCGACTCGAACGGTTGTGAATATATGACAGGAGGTGTAGTTGTTATTTTGGGTAGCGTAGGTGATAATTTTGCGGCTGGTATGACCGGAGGCATGGCATTCGTATACGATCCGAATCAAGAATTTGAAAATTACGTAAATCCAAGCTCAGTGATTTGGCAGACAGTCGAGACTAATTATTGGAAAAGCTACCTAAAAGATTTGATCAGTGAACATTTTGAAAAAACTCAATCAAAAGTGGCCAAGAAAGTGTTAGAAAACTTTGATGTTGAGCAGAAAAATTTTGTTCAGGTTTGCTCAAAAGAAATGTTAGACAAATTGTTAAACCCTATATCCTTAAAAACAAAGATTCCAAAAGCCATTTAATAAAAAATAACCTAGGAACGATAAGAAATCATATTATTTAATTCTTTACATATTTTCTTTAAATCGCCTTTTCTGGATAAGCTGTGATCGCCATATTTAATTTTAATTAATTTTTTTCTCGATTTTTTAAAAATTTTAAAAATTTTTTTAGAAAATTTTAATGGCACAACCTCATCATTTAGTCCGTGAAATAAAGTTATTGGTATTTTCATATAAATTTCTAAATTCAGTATTTTGTTCTTTCTTCCATCTATAATCAGTTGTTTAGTTAGGGGGTAAGTAAAATCACCATGTTCAAGGTGATAAATTTTTTTAGTCATAATTATTTTTTTTATTTTTTTGTTAAATTTTTTCCACATTAATTCTTCTAGAAACTCTGGAGCAGAAGATATACCAAGAAAACCTCTAATTTGTTTCTTAAAATCTGAAAATAAATTAAGCGCTATCCAACTACCCATACTTGAACCTACAAAAATTAAATTATTATTTTTTTTGATTATTGCTTTAATTATTTGTTTTGCGTCATTTGACCATTTAGAAATATTTCCATTTATAAATTTACCCTTAGATTTTCCATGTCCCGAATATTCGAATTTAAGAAAGTTTAATTTCCGTTTTGTGCAAAATTTCTGAATGGCAACAGGTTTTTTTCCTATCATATCACTCATAAACCCATGGAAAAAAACTACTGTAATTTGGCTTTTTTTATTTAAAAATAAATATTTTATTTTTCTTTTGCTAGGAAGTAAAAAAAATTTAGATTTTTTGTAGCTCATTTGACATATTATAATATTTTATAATTATGAAAATTAAAATGAAAGTTTTGCAAGTCATACCCAGATTAGGTTATGGGGGAGCTGAAACAGGGTGCTATGATTTGGCACATTTTTTAGCTGAAGAAAATTGTAAATCTTTTATTGTCACAAGTGGCGGAGAATTGCTTAAATATATTAAAAAAAAAAGTGTAAAAGTATTCAGATTACCAGTTCATTCAAAAAATCCCGTTTTAATTTTTTTTAACTCACTAATAATTTCATTAATAATAATTCTTTATAACATAAATATTGTTCATGCCAGAAGTCGTGCTCCAGCATGGTCTTGTTTTATAGCCACAAAACTTACAATGAGAAAGTTCGTAACTACATTTCATGGAACATATAATTTTAACAACAAATTTAAGAAGTTTTATAATTCTGTGATGGTAAGATCTCATCTGGCTATTGCTGGCTCCAATTTTATTTTTTCTCATATTAAATCATACTATGGAAACTTTTTTAGAGATGGCAGAAGAAAACTTTTGGTAATTTTTCGAGGTATTAATACAAATTATTTTCACTCCAATAGGATTCCAATTTCAAAAATTGATAACTTCTCTAATAAATACAATATAGATCGAAACAAATTTATTATTTTAATGCCGGGTAGATTAACCAATTGGAAAGGTCAAAAATTGTTTATAGAATCTCTCAAGTTGGTTTTGATTCATGAGAATTCAAATATGCAGCCCTTTCAAGCAATTATTCTTGGAGACGAACAAGGGAGAAGTGTATATAAGAAACAGCTTATTGATTTAGTGCAACAATGCAGACTAGGTAAATTTGTTAAGTTTATTAATCGTTGTGATGAAATGCCCATTGCATATAGTATTTCTAATTTAGTCTGCTCGTGCTCAATCGAACCCGAAACATTTGGGCGCGTTGCTGTTGAAGCTCAATCAATGGAAGTTCCAATCATTGCAAGCGATATAGGAGGCTCAACAGAGACGATAATTAAAGACAAAACAGGTTTTTTATTTAAAAGAGGTGATGTAAATAATTTGGCCAATACCATACTTATGGTTATGCAAAAAGATTATAATTCGTTGAAATCTATCGGATTGGAAGGTAGAAAAAATGTATTAAAAAAATTTGATGTTAATAAAATGTGTAGTACTACCTTTGCTGAATATAAAAAATTGATAGAGCTATCCTAAGATATGCCAGATATTAAATTACCAAATGGTAATAAAATTCCGTTTATTAAATATATTGATGGTTTTGAAATAGCAAAAAAAATTAGTAAAACATTGGCTAAAGAAGCCTGTATTATGAGTGTTAACGGAGAGCTCAAGGATTTAAGTTTTTCTATCGATAAAAATGCCCAGGTTAAGATAATTACTTTTAGGGATAAAGAAGGACTTGAAGTAGTTAGGCATGATGCAGCCCATATTTTAGCAATGGCAGTACAGGAATTATTTCCAAAAACTCAAGTAACGATTGGTCCGGTCATCGAAAATGGTTTTTATTATGATTTTTCTAGAAAAGAACCATTCACAAACGACGATCTTAAGAAAATAGAAAATAAAATGGGAGAAATAGTTGATCGTGACGAACCAACAAAAAGAGAGGTGTGGAAAAGAGATGAAGCAATCGACCATTTCAAAAGAATAGGCGAACATTACAAAGCCAAAATAGTAGAAGATATTCCCAAAAACGAAGAAGTTTCTATTTATCATCATGGTAAATGGCATGACTTGTGTAAGGGCCCGCACCTATCTTCTACAGGAAAGATTGGTAAGGCCTTTAAACTTACAAAAGTGTCAGGGGCATACTGGAGGGGTGATTCAAATAATGAAATGTTACAAAGAATATACGGAACTTGCTGGTCGAACAAAAAAGAACTTGATGAATATCTTTTAAAAATAGCAGAAGCTGAAAAAAGAGATCATAGAAAATTAGGCAAAGAGATGGATTTATTTCATTTTAGAGAAGAAAGTCCTGGAGCAGTGTTTTGGCATCATAAAGGGTGGACCCTATTTCAAAATCTTATTGATTACATGAGATTAAAACAAAGAAAAGCAGGTTATAAAGAAATTAATACTCCAGAAATGCTGGATAAAACTCTATGGGAACAGTCTGGTCATTGGGAAAAATTTGGTGAACATATGTTTACTTCTGAAACTCCCGATGAAAAAATTTTTGCGATTAAACCAATGAATTGCCCAGGATGTGTGCAAGTATTTAATCAAGGACTTAAAAGTTATAGAGATCTTCCCCTTAAACTTTCCGAATTTGGAAAAGTTCACAGATACGAACCGTCAGGAGCTCTACATGGATTGTTAAGAGTTAGAGCCTTTACGCAAGATGATGCTCACATTTTTTGTACAGAAGATCAAATTACAAATGAATGTTTAAGCGTAACGAATTTGATATTAGAGATTTATAAGGACCTAGGTTTTGAAAATGTATTACTACAATTTTCTGACAGACCAAAAAAAAGAGTAGGTGATGATAAAATTTGGGATAAAGCAGAATCTGCGTTATTAGAAGCAATAAAACAATCGAAATTAAAATATGAAATCAATAAGGGAGAAGGTGCATTTTACGGTCCCAAAATAGATTTTATTCTAAGAGATTCTATTGATCGTGATTGGCAGTGTGGAACATTACAAGTAGATTTAAATCTTCCTTCAAGACTTGGCGCGTCATATATTGATAACACTGGATCAAAAAAGATTCCCGTAATGTTACATAGAGCGTTATTTGGATCCTTAGAAAGATTCATAGGGATTTTAATTGAACATTATGCAGGAAAATTACCTTTTTGGTTAGCTCCTTTAAAGGCAATTGTTCTTCCAATTACATCTGAATATGACAATTATGCAAAAAAGATATTTGAAGAATTTATGAAAGTAGGTATAAACACCGAAATGGATTTAAAAAATCAAAAGATAAATTATAAAATTAGAGAACATTCGTTATCAAAAGTACCGTTGTTACTGATATGTGGAAAAAAAGAGTTTGATGAAAACAGTATTACAATAAGGAGATTAGGATCTGAACAACAAGAAACTCTACCACTTGATAAGGCAATTAAAAAAATATATCAAAAAATGAAATTTCTATAAACTAAGTGCCATTTCCAAAACAACATTATTTCAAGAGAAGAACTAAACCAAAAGGTCCCCGGATAAACAACAGAATCCGCGCATTAGAGGTTCAAGTTATAAGTAGCGATAAGAAAAATCTAGGTACATTACCAACCAGAAAAGCGGTGGAGATGGCACAACAGGAAGGACTGGATTTAATCGAAATTTCTCCAAATGCCAATCCTCCAGTTTGTAGGATAACTGACTTTGGAAAATATAGATACGATTTACAAAAAAAAGTAAGCAAATCTAAGAAAAAACAGAAAGTTGTTAATTTAAAAGAAATTAAACTCAGACCAGTTACCGAAATTCATGATTATAATTTTAAACTTAAAAACGCAAAAAGATTTTTGGAAAAAGGAGATAAAGTTAAATTCACAATACAATTTAAGGGAAGGGAAATGCAACATTCACATCTGGGCAAAGAATTAATAGATCGAATTATTAATGACATGACGGGCGTTGGAAAAGTTGAGATTGAGCCAAAGTTCGAAGGAAGGCAGATTATAACGATAATCCAACCTCTATAATTTTATTGTAAACTAAATATAAAATTTGTATAAACTGCGTTCATTTTATGCCAAAATTAAAAACTAAAAGTTCAGCAAAAAAAAGATTTAGATTAACTGCAAAAGGTAAAGTAAAGATGCCTCAGGCGGGAAAAAGGCATGGCATGATCAAAAGGACAAATTCACAAATAAGAAAGCAGAGAGGCACAACAATTATGACTAAACAAGATTCGAAAATTGTTAAATCATATATGCCTTACAGTTTGCGAGGTTAAAATGGCAAGAACAAAAAGAGGAGTCACAAGTCACGCTAGGCATAAAAAGATTTTAAAACAAGTTAAAGGTCAATACGGCAGAAGAAAAAACACAATTCGCGTTGCAAAACAGGCCTTAGAAAAGGCGATGCAATATGCGTATAGAGATAGAAGAGCGAAAAAAAGAGAATTTAGATCATTATGGATACAGAGAATAAATGCTGGTGTTAGAGCCGAAGGTATAACCTACTCTAAGTTTATAAATGGACTAAATAAGTCAGGAATTAAGCTAGATAGGAAAGTATTGGCTTATATTGCTTATAATAACCCAGAAGTATTTAAATCTATTGTAAAAAAAGTGCAATCCTCCCTTAACTAAGGGATACATTTCTATTATCTTTGTCAAAGCAGAGAATCATAAAAAAGTTTTGATATGAAGAATTTAAATCAAATTGAATCAGAAATATTAAATAAAATAGAAAACGCGAAAAATCGTAATACCTACGATATAATTAAAAGTGAAATTTTTGGCAAAAAGGGAATTATTACAGAGCTTTTTAAAAAAATTGGAAGTCTAGGTCAAAACGAAAGAAAAGAATACGCTTCAAGACTTAATTCTTTGAAATCAAAATTGATAGAAATTCTTGAAAAAAAACTTACTGATTTTGATCATTCAGAAATAAATAAAAAACTGAAAAATGAAAAAATAGATATAACTTTACCAGGAAGAACCTATTTTGCTGGAAAAATTCATCCAGTTTCACAAGTTATAGATGAAGTGACTTCCATTTTTTCAGAAATTGGTTTTTCCGTTGAGGAAGGACCCGACGTAGAAAACGAATATTATAATTTTTCTGCACTCAATACACCCGAGGATCATCCAGCAAAAGATATGCATGATACTTTCTATCTTGAATATTCCAAAGATTTGCTTTTACGGACTCATACATCTCCGGTTCAAATTAGAACGATGTTAAAAGGTAAGCCACCATTTAAAATAATTGCTCCTGGAAGAACCTATAGACACGATAGTGATCAAACACACTCACCCATGTTTCATCAATTGGAGGGTTTACATATAAATAAAAACGTTAATATGGGCCATCTTAAAGGCTGCTTATACTATTTTGTTAAGAAGTTTTTTGAAGTTGAAAAAGTAAAGATAAGGTTTAGACCTAGCCATTTTCCTTTTACTGAGCCTTCAGCAGAAGTAGATATTGGATATAAAATTCAAGATGGAAAAATTAAAATTGGCGAAGGTGACAGGTGGTTAGAAATACTTGGTTGTGGAATGGTACATCCCAACGTCCTAAAAAACGCAAAAGTAAATTCAAAACAGTACCAAGGGTATGCTTTCGGTGTAGGAATTGATCGATTGGCTATGTTGAAATATGGAATCAATGATCTTAGAGCTTTTTTTGAAAGTGATATTAGATGGTTGAAGTTTTACGGATTTGATCCACTTGATGTTCCAACAAATTATAGAGGTTTAAGCAGATGATCACTTCATTATCATGGCTAAAAAATCATCTAACTACTAAAGCAAACTTAAATCAAGTAGCAGAACGTTTAACTGAAATTGGGCTGGAGGTAGAAAATATAAAATCATCAAATGATAATTTAGATAATTTTATTGTTTGTAAAATAGTAAAATCTCAAAAACATCCTAATGCAGACAAACTAAAGCTTTGTGATGTTGATATAGGTTCTGGAAACTTAGTCAAAGTTGTTTGTGGAGCTCAAAATGCTAGAGATGGGCTTTTCGCGGTCTATGCTCCTCCTGGTACAGTTATTCCAAAAACCAATATGAAATTGAAAATAGCTAAAATAAGAGAAATAGAATCTTATGGAATGCTTTGCTCGGGCTACGAACTTGAAGAATCTTCAGATAAAGAAGGAATTGTTGAATTAAATAAAAAAGAAAAAAATATCGGCGAAAAATATTTTAAAAACACTGGGGAAAAAACCATGGATATTGCTATTACTCCGAATAGACCTGACTGTTTGGGTGTTCGAGGTATTGCCAGAGATTTGGCATCCTCTGGTTTAGGTCAGTTAAAAAAACAACCTTCAATTAAAATAAATCAAAAATTCAAAAACCCAATTAAAGTTTCAATAAAAAAAGAAAAAGGTCAGGGCTGTGGTGTTTTTGGAAGCGTATATATTAAAAATGTTCAAAATAAAGAAAGTCCAGATTGGCTTAAAAAAAGAATTACATCTTTAGGCCTAAAACCTATTTCTGCAATTGTAGATGTAACCAATTATGTAATGTTTGATTTAAATAGACCTTTGCATGCTTATGATGCTGATAAGATTGATCAAGAAATTATTGTTAGAAACTCAAAAAAAGGAGAGTCTTTTGAAGCTTTAGATAACAAAAAATATGTACTTCAAAACAATATGTGCACAATAAGTGACAAATCGGGTGTTTTAGGTCTTGGGGGAATTATTGGAGGAACTAGATCCGGCACAGAATTTTCTACAAAAAATGTATTATTGGAATCTGCATACTTTTTTCCATCACCAATCAGAAAAACTGCCAAAGTATTAAATATTGATACTGATGCGAAATATAGGTTTGAAAGAGGCATAGATCCTGATTCTATAAAACTAGGTTTAGAACTAGGAATGTGCATGATACTGGACATGTGCGGCGGCAAGGCAAGCAAGCTTTCAATTGCAGGAAGAATAAAAGATGAAAGAAAAGTAATCGATTTAGAACCTGAAAAGTTTTCAAAAGTTATTGGATTTTCAATTACAAACACAGAAATCAAAAAAATTTTATCCTCGTTAGGATGTTCTTTAAGAATGAGTGGAAAAAAAATGAAGGTTTTGCCACCTACCTGGAGATCAGATATTAAGGAAGACATAGATCTTATAGAGGAGTTAACAAGAATTAAAGGTTACAACAAAGTGCCTTTAATAGACCCAGAAAAAGAAAATATTAAAGACACCTTGAATTATAGACAAAAGCTTTTTCATTTTGCCCAAAGATCAGTAGCTTCAAAGGGTTATACCGAAGCGATTACCTGGTCATTTACAGATTCAAAAACAGATACTTTGTTTTCAGAATTAAAAAGTGAAATTAAATTATCTAATCCAATTTCTTCTGATTTAGATGTTCTAAGATCATCTCTTTATTCAAATTTAATTATTAGTGCTAAAAAAAATATTCATAGAAATTTTGAGGATTTAATGTTGTTTGAAATAGGACCAGTTTTTAAAGGTAGCAAGCCTGGAGAACAATTAGCAATGATTGGTGCAATTAAAACAGGAAAATATTCCAGAAAAAACTGGATAGAAAAAGAAAGAAATTTTGATGTTTTTGATATAAAAAATGATGCTCTAAGAACTTTAAATGAAGTTGGTATTGATAGTTCTAAGATAATAGTGAGCAATAAAACAAAAAAATGGTATCATCCAGGAAGATCTGGTCTCATATCATTGGGTTTATCTAACGGTCCGGAACTAGCATATTTCGGGGAAATTCATCCATCTATTATTAAAAAGTTAGATCTAAGAACTGATAACGTTTTAGGTTTTGAAATCTTTTTGGACAATATACCCGAGTCAAGAAAGAAAATAAGAGAAACAAAACCTCAATTTATTGTTTCTGACTACCAAAAAGTAATTAGAGATTTTGCTTTTGTTATTGATGAAAAATATAGCTCTGGTGAAATCATTGGTTTGGTTAAAAAAATTGATAAAGAATTAATTAAAGATGTAAAAATTTTTGATGTTTATCAAGGTAGTAATATTATTTCTGGAAAAAAATCTATTGCTTTTAATGTAACTTTAGAACCTAAAGACAAAACTTTGAGTGAGAAAGATATCGATCAAATAAGTACGAAAATTATATCAACAGTCCAAGAAACAACAGGCGCAACACTAAGATCCTAATGTCAACGAATGAAGCTATTCGCAATTTTTCAATAATTGCGCACATCGATCATGGCAAGTCTACTTTAGCAGATAGATTGATACATAAATGCGGAGGTCTAACTGATAGAGAAATGAAAGAGCAAGTTCTTGATTCAATGGATATTGAGAGAGAAAGAGGAATTACTATAAAGGCTCAAACTGTACGTTTAAATTATAAGGCTAAAGATGGAAAAGACTATGTTTTAAATATTATTGACACTCCAGGCCATGTAGATTTTAGTTATGAAGTGAGCAGATCATTATCTGCATGTGAGGGATCAATCTTAATTGTTGATAGTTCACAAGGCGTAGAAGCTCAAACTTTAGCAAATGTTTATCAAGCTCTAAACAACAATCATGAAATTATACCAATTTTAAACAAAATTGATTTGCCGGCCTCAGATACGGAAAAAGTTAAAAAACAAATAGAAGATGTAATTGGAATTGATACTAAATATTCGATTAATTGTTCAGGTAAAACCGGTGAAGGAGTTGAAGAGATTTTAGAATCAATAATTAAAATTTTGCCTTCTCCCAAAGGAAATATCAAAGGTCCATTAAAATCACTACTAGTAGATAGTTGGTATGATAGTTATTTAGGAGTTGTTATTTTGGTTAGGGTAATTGACGGAAGTTTAGAAAGAGGAATGCAAGTTAAAATGATGTCAAATAACAACAAATATATTGTAGAAAAAGTCGGTGTATTTACACCCAAACCAAAAAATGTTGATAAGATTTCATCTGGGGACATTGGTTTTATCATTACTGGAATAAAAAATTTGTCTGACACAAAAGTAGGCGATACAATATGTGATCCATCTGATCCCATAGACAGACCTTTGTCGGGATTTAAACCAAGTAAGCCTGTTGTATTTTGTGGCATATTTCCTGTTGATAATTCAGAATATCAAAAATTGAAAGATGGATTGGCAAAATTGAAGTTAAACGATTCAAGTTTTTCTTACGAACCAGAATCTTCAAGTGCGCTTGGCCTCGGTTTCAGATGCGGGTTTTTAGGATTGCTTCACCTGGAAATTATAACCCAAAGGTTAGAAAGAGAATTTGATGTTAATTTAATTACTACAACTCCAGGAGTAATATACAAATTAAATAAAATAGATGACTCCATCGAAGAGTTGCAAAATCCGACAAACATGCCTGATCCAACTCAAATTGTATCTATAGAAGAGCCTTGGATTAAAGCTACAATTATTACGCCCGATGATTACCTGGGAGCAATTATAAAAATTTGTCAAGATAAAAGGGGAAAACAAAATAATATAACTTACTCAGGTAATCGTGCCGTATTAATTTATGAATTACCTTTAAACGAGGTTGTCTTCGATTTTTATGATCGTCTTAAATCTATTTCAAGCGGCTATGCTAGTTTCGATTATGAAATTACAGGTTATAAAGAAGGTAATTTGGTTAAGATGGGAATTTTAGTAAATGCTGAGCTTGTTGACTCTCTATCAATGATTATTCATAAAGATTTTGCTCATGCTCAAGGAAGGTTGGTTTGTGAAAAATTAAAAAAACTAATTCCAAGGCATAATTTTCAAATTCCTATTCAAGCTGCCATTGGCGGAAAAATAATAGCACGTGAAACTATTAAAGGATTTAGAAAAGATGTGCTTAGCAAAATTCATGGAGGCGGCGCACGAGACAGAAAAAGAAAACTTTTGGACAAACAAAAAAAGGGAAAATCGAGATCTAAACAATTTGGAAAAGTTGAAATTCCCCAAGAAGCTTTTATCGGAGTTTTGAAAATAAATAAGGATGTTTAGACGGAGAGATGGCCGAGTGGTTTAAGGCGCAGGCTTGGAAAGCTTGTGTACTGTCAAAGGTACCGTGGGTTCGAATCCCACTCTCTCCGCCATTAATTTATTGGTTGATTTTATTAAGTAATATTCTATTCTAGTCGCATAGGTACGAATCAATAAACAATTTAACAGAAGGAGAGTCTATGTGGTGGGCAATTGCAGCAGCAGCAGTGGCGTACTGGTGGTATACGAACCAGTAGTTGTTTGATTATTACAAGATTATTAGATTTAACTCCTACCGTTATGCTCACTGAATAATGAGTATACGGGAGGAGTTGTGGTTGTTTAAAGTACTATTAGTAAGTTGAAAAAAGAGATGGGTTTAGGACGGGTATTGTAATTTTATTAGTATTTTTTATTGCAACTGGCACAGTAATTTAGAAAGTTTCATAAAAAATATATTTAAATAGTCTGTTAAGAATTAGACTTGATTTGGTGATTGAGCTAATTTTTTGAGTAGTACGCTCCTGTGTGTGAATTTGTCTATCTGCACTCAACAGTGCCGGAAATTCCGAGTTTAGCTTTAGGTTCGATGCCAAATGCTGGGATTTCATCAATCTCCAAAATTTCTATTTTCTTCTCCAATATTTCAAAATTTCCATAAGAAGAGCAAAGTACAGAAGCCTTTCTTTTGAACGAATTTTCCAGTTTTATCACAACTTCTCCTGCTTTGCCTTTTGATAATTCATATTCGGCAAGCACAACCCATTTTCTTGCTTCAATAGAAATTTTGCGTCTATTCTTACCTGCAGAATCTTTAGTGTTAAGTTTTTCTAATACTTTACATTCAGTTTTCGTTCCGTTTTTATTTGTACAGGTTCCTGTTCCATGTTCAAACCCATTTACAAACTGACCTCTAAATGCTTGTCCATCAGAATATGTCAAAGTCCCCTGTCCATGTCGTTTACCATCCTTAAACTGACCTACATATTTTGAACCATCAGGATATGTAAGAGTTCCTTCTCCATAAAGTTTATCATCTTTAAACTGTCCAGAATATTTTTTGCCATCTTTCCAAGTTTTAACTCCACTTCCATGATTTTTTCCTTCTTTAAATTCTCCATGATAATTTGATCCATCAGAATAAGTAAAAATTCCTTTTCCATGAGGTTTATAATCCTTAAACCGACCTACATATTTTGACCCACCAGCATAAGTGGCATTTCCTTCTAGAATTTTTCCATCTTTAAATTGTCCAATAAACAAGTGTCCAATTTTATTTTTATATATGCCTTTACAATTTGACCATTGACCGCGATCATTTCCTTGACACTTGGGAATTGAACTTTGCTTCTTTGATATCTGATCTTGTTCTTTAATTATTTTTTCTTGATCTTCGTTAACTTCCTTTTTTTCAACTTTATTCTTGTTCCAATCAGCTTTTACGTTTGCACAATAATTTTCTTTTTTTTGGCCAAAAGGTCTAAGAAGATCCATTCCACTTTCTTTTTTATAATACTGTCTGATTATTGTTTTAGAATCAGCTTTTAATTGATATTGTAGGTAAAAATCTTTGTTTTTTTTACTTTGTGTTTTTTTGCTAACGACTTGATTTTTTGTAATTAATTCTATCTCATCCGTCAATTCTTTAGAGGTTCCACCCGTTGTTTTTAAGTTTGCTTTTATTTCATTTTTTTCAAAATCTATTAAATAATCCCCATATACATTTTCACTTAGTTGACATTCTTTAAAATAATAGGATTCGGCAAAACCTATGTCACAAAACATTGAACTCAAAAAAAATATAAATAAAATTTTTTTTATCATGAACCCACACTACACATAATTGTTTGTAATGACCCTACAGGATCTCTAGAACCTGGTTAAGAAAATATTTTCCTCTTTAATTTATATCAAAACCCTATGATTTTAGCTATGTTCTACTGCAAATATAGCCAAACTTATCTTCTTAACATATAAACTATATGTTGATTTTAATATAAAAATTATTTATGTGTCTTATAAATAATTAGTATTCGATTAATTAATCTGAAAGGAAAAATATCATGTGGGTAGAATTAGCAGTATTGGTTGCCTTAGTGTGGTACTTCCAAAATCAATAAATCATTATTGGGTTAAGTGGAGTTATCCAGCATAACCCTCGTTGCACGCTTTGAAGTTGAAGCGTGAGATGAGGGTTGGCACGGCGTCTTGTGTTTTTATTTTGAAATTTGGATATTACACACATTAAGGAGTATGTGTTCTTTTTCAGGATCGTTAAATAAAAATTCAAGGTTAAGTGATAGTTAATAGATTAAAGATTTGTTTGAACTATTAAACAAATGGTTGATTTTTATGTGGCATAATTTAATGTACATCTCGATTGAGATTTAAAAAAAACTTAGATCAAAAAGTTAATAAAGAACATAAACGAAAGGGAGAGAAAAAATGTTAGTTTTAGCAGGATTATTCTTAGCACTTTATTGGTTAAATCAACAGTAGTTGATAAATCGACTGATAAAAAATTAACCCCTCCCGTCTACACATTCAATATGATGTAAGCGGGAGGCGGTTGCATGCTGTTTATGCATTTTTGAGTCTTTGATTTTTGCGCTTCCATCACTGTTTTAATTATTAAATAATTTAAATACGAGTTTTTTTTGTATATAATTTAATTACCATTTGTTAGATAAACTTAATTAAAGGAGCAATTTATGGAATGGGTAATAGCAGCTGTTGTTGTTGGGTACTTGTACTGGTCAACAACACAGTAAGCAGTTTTTTTATATAAATAAACTTGCGGTCGGTGTTAACATGACGAACATTTTGTTAGGTAACACCGGTCGTATAATTTCACTGCTTAAAAGATATCCGGTTTCTGATTATACCGTTTTGTGTGGTTAAAACGGTTAATGTTGCGTCCACCAGAGCGCTAAGATGGCCACCGCTAGAACTGCCCAAATCATGTGTTACTACTTCCTTTCTTTTTCTTATAAATTTAATTTGTAACTTATTCCAAATACTGAAGTCTATCATTTTTGATTATGTTAGCCAACTCTTCTAATTCCAATTATTTTTAGATTTGCCGTTTTATAAATTCTATCAATTGTTTTTTTAATAGACATAACAACAACTTTTTTTAGTGGTCCATAGGCGTGGATTAACTTGCTCTTTGAAATAACTACAGCCACATGCCCTTTCCAAAAAATTAAGTCATTTTTTCTCATATTGTTTAGTTTAATTTTTTTTTTAAAGTATTTAATTTGATCTTTGGTATCTCTTGGGCAGAATTTATTATTATAGTTAAGAAATAGTTGGATTAGCCCCGAACAATCTACTCCACCAAAATGCTTGCCTCCCCATTTATACTTTGTATTAACGAATTTTTTTATATTACGAAAAGGATCTTTTCTTATCGAATTTATCTTTTCCAAATCATTTTTTTTGATCCAAAAATGATCAAATTTATAGAATTTATTTTTTTTTTCTAAAACTTTTATTTTTGATTCAAAACTAAGTTTTTTTTTAATTTTGTATTTAATGTTCGGTTTTGAGTAGAGTGTTGCAGACACACAACAAACTTTATGTGTATTCTTTTGATTATGTAGGAATGTTTTATTTTTTATATATCCTTTGTAATTATCTTTATCATTTTTAATTTTTATCCACTTTTTAACCTTTTTTAATTTTTTAAAAGTATCACCATATAAGAGCTGTGTAACAACTCTTGATCTAACGTTATTCTTTTTATGGACGTTTATAACAGAGGCGTAACTTCTCACTGCAATTTAAGTTTATTTCTAATAAACCACAGACAAACCAAAGAAGGTATTACCATTAGTGTAGTTATTACAAAAAATGTACCCCAATCACCATTTAACCAATCAACCAATTCTCCTGAAGAAGCTGCTAATGTTGTTCGGCCAAGAGTTCCTATTGAAGCGAGCAAAGCATATTGAGTTGCTGTGTAAGTTCTATCTACTAAAAGTGAAATGAAAGCAACAAAAGCGACCGTTGCAAATGCTGCGGCAATATCATCCAATAATACCGCAAACGCAAAAAGTAATTCGGATTTTCCTGACCAGGCAAGGGCAGCAAACAAAAGATTTGTAGCTGCCATCAATATTCCTGAGACAAACATAGCTTTTATTACTCCAGAACGTATTGCAAACAGACCTCCAATAAGTGTAAATACGACTGTGGTAATCCAACCTATACCTTTAGAATAAAGAGCAATATCACCTTTAGAAAATCCTATCTCTTTGTAAAAGACAATGGACATACGTCCAAGAAAAGCTTCACCTATTTTAAATAGAAAAACAAATCCAAGAATACCTAAAGCGATGGCAAAACCATTACGTTTGAAAAAGCTTATTACGGGACCAGCAATTGTTCCGCTAATCCAAGCAATCATTTTTGTTATGAAGTTGGAAGTTCCTAGCTTTTTTTCTATCATTTGATCAGTTTGTCTCTGTGCCACTTGCCTTTCAGTAGGCTGAGGTTCATGCACAAACATCAAACCGATGTTGCAAGCAATCACGATTATTCCAAGAATCAAAAAAGTAGTTTGCCAATAATTTTCAATTCCGGCATTTTGAAAATATTCCGCGGCATTTAGCGCAACAACTCCACCTAATTTGTACCCGGTCCACCATCCAACGACTGCCATAGCCGCACCTGCCTGCATAGATGTTCCTTCATTTTCTCCAATTTGTTCAATTCTTAATGCATCCACAGTTATGTCTTGAGTGGCAGAAGCAATAGCAATAACCAAACCGATTGCAATTACTGCCCAGAGATTTGCACTTGGATCAATTGTACTCCAACAAACTAAACTAATTAGGATGAAAAATTGCATGGTTACAATCCAACCACGACGATGACCAATTTTATTGGTTAACCATGGAATACGTATTCTGTCAATTATTGGCGCCCACAAATAATTAATAGCATAAACACCAAATATCAGTCCAGCCCAACCAATTGTACTACGACTAAGACCATCTTCTTTAAGCCAAAGGCTTAAACTACTTCCAATAAGCACCCAAGGAAAACCACTTATAATTCCAAGCAAAAGAATCCGAACCATTCTTCTATCTAAATAAATAGAAAATGTTTCTGATAATGTTTGTTTTTTAACTATTTTCATAAAACACTAAAAAAAATCTAATTTTTCCAAAATGAAGGAAAAAATAAAACTAAAACCGCAAACAACTCTAATCTACCAAGCAACATACCCAAAGACAAACTCAATTTAGAAAAATTAGGTAAATCACTATAATTTCCATTAGGACCAATAATCTCTCCCAAACCCGGGCCAACATTTGATATGGCCGAAGCAGAGCCAGATAGAGCTGTAATAAAATCTAAACCATTTAAGGATAATAATACCGTTAAAATAAAAAAGATTAACAAATAAAGAAAAACAAATGCTATTATTGAATATATAAAAGAATTACTAATTTTTTCATTGTTATACTTCATGGAAAATACTCCGTGTGGATAAACCAGTTTTTTAATTTGATTTGATATAAAAAGACCAAGCATTTGAAATCTAAATATTTTAATTCCACAAGTTGTTGATCCAGCGCATCCCCCAACAAACATTAAAAAGAGGAAAAAAATCAACGGGAATTTACCCCACAAACTAAAATCTGATGTTACGTAACCCGTTCCTGACAAAATTGAGACAATATTAAAAGCTGATATTCTTAAATTTTCTATAAAACTATATTCATTGTTGCCAATCAACAAATACAAGAACATTAATAAAACAGAAATAATCAAAATATAAATCAACCCTTTGATCTGAACATCTTTAAAAAATATTTTTTTGTCACCTTTTATAAATTTTAAATAGGCGATGAAAGGCAGACTTCCTAATATAATGAAAATTATTGCAACAATTTCAATTTTTGGATTTTGAAAATAACCAAATGAGCTACTGTGGGTAGAAAATCCTCCAGTTGCAATTGTTGTCATGGAGTGAGCGATGCTATCAAAAATATTCATTCCGAATAACCAATAAGCAATTCCACAAGCGAAGGTTAATACAAGATAAATTGATGAAATTATTAAGGTTACTTCACGAGTCTTTGGCAAAATTTTTTCAGTAGTATCAGAACTTTCCATTCTAAATAATTGCATACCACCAATATTTAACAAAGGAAGTACCGTAATTGCCATAACGATGACTCCAATACCACCAAGCCATTGCATAATCGCTCTCCACATTAGAATGTCTCTTGGAGAGTTATCTAAATTGACTATAATAGTTGAACCAGTTGTCGTTATTCCAGACATACTTTCAAAAAAAGCGTCAACAAATGACAAGTTAAGATTAGATAATAAAAATGGCAAACTGCCAAAAATGGCAATACCTAGCCAAGATAAAGTTGTGAGAAGAAAAGCTTGTTGCAGATTCAATTTTTTATTTTTTTCTTGATTGGTAAGTACGAGAAGTATTCCTATGAATACTGTTACCGAGGCAGATGATAAAAAAGTCTCACTATTTTCACCATATATCCACTGGACAAAAAACGGTATAAGCATAAATAAGCCTAATATGATTAGCAGTATGCCAATTGCAAAAAAAACGGTTTTGTTATTATTCATTTTTGAAGTGGGAGGTTATTCAATAATATTTAAAATTCAACATAATAAGACCTTATTATTCCTGTATTTTGCTTAAAAAATTTAATAAATCTTTTATATCGTGATTGATAATTCAATAATTCAAGCCACAAGCTCTTGGCCATTTGTTGAGGCAAGAAAGCTGGTTAAAGAAAGACAAAAGATCTACGAAAAAAAAGGAAAAATTACTTTACAAACAGGCTATGGCCCAAGTGGCTTACCTCACATTGGAACCTTTGCAGAAGTGGCAAGAACTACAATGATGGTAAATGCCATCAAGCAACTAATTGACGTTCCAACAGAAATTATAACATTTTCTGACGATATGGATGGGCTGAGAAAGATACCAGACAATATTCCGAACAAGGAAATTTTAGAAAAAAATTTACACAAACCACTTACCAGTGTTCCCGACCCCTTTAACAAGTATAAAAGTTTCGGTGAACACAATAACGAGATGTTAAAAAAATTTTTAGATAAATTTAAATTTAATTATACTTTTAAAAGTTCAACAGAAACATATAAAAAAGGATTATTTAATACTGCGTTACTTTTAGTTTTAGAAAAATATGAAGATATTAAAGAGATTGTTCTTCCCACGTTAGGCAAGGAAAGACAAAAAACTTATAGTCCTTTTTTGCCAATATGCCCAGAAACTGGAAAAGTCTTAGAAGTTCCTATTATTGAAATTAAAAAAAAGGAAGGAAAAATTATTTATCAAAATGGTGATAAAAAAGTAGAGACAGAGGTTATAAATGGAAAATGTAAATTGCAATGGAAAGTAGATTGGGCAATGAGATGGTATGCTTTTGATATTGATTACGAAATGTATGGAAAAGATTTGATTGAGAGCGCAGTTCTTTCTAGTAAAATTTGCAAAATGCTTGGAAAAAAAAGTCCAAATGGATTTGCATACGAAATGTTTTTGGACGAAAAAGGTGAAAAAATTTCTAAGTCTAAAGGAAATGGAATAACTATTGAACAGTGGTTAAAATATGCTTCGCCTGAAAGTTTATCTTTATATATGTACCAAAACCCCAAAAGAGCAAAAAAATTATACGCGAATGTCGTTCCCAAAGCTGTTGACGAATATTTAATCTGTATTGATAAATTTAGTGAGCAAGACGCAAAACATAGACTGCTTAATCCAGTTTGGCATGTTCATAATGGAAATCCTCCAAAAGAAAAATCAATTATGCCATTTTCAGTTTTATTAAATTTAGTTGGAACAAGTAATGCAACAGATAAAGATGTCTTATGGAAATTTATAATAAAATATAAAAAAGATATTAAAGTTTTGGATCATCCAATTTTAGACCGTTTAGTTGAATATGCTTTAAAATATTTTACAGACATAGTTAAGCCAAACAAAAAATATAGAAAACCTAATGAAAAGGAAAAAAAAGCACTTCAAGACTTAATTAAAAGATTAAGAGATTGTAAAGATCAAATGGATCCTGAGGCTATACAAACAATAGTTTATTCAGTAGGCAAAGATAATGGATATAAAGAGAATTTAAGAGAATGGTTTAAAGCAATTTACGAAATAATTTTTGGAGATCAGGATGGTCCAAGAATGGGATTTTTTATAAGTTTTTTTGGTATAAAAGAAAGTATAGAACTGATTAATAAATATATTAAATAATGTTTTCTGTCTTAAGGCCTTTTTTATTTAACCTAGATCCAGAAACCGCTCATGATTTAGCTATTAAGTCACTTAGGTTTAACCCTTTTCCTAGCAAAATGTTTGAGGTTGAAGATGAGCAAATGTTAAATATTCAATTACTAGGAAAAAATTTTCCCAATCCCATCGGCCTTGCAGCAGGCTTTGACAAAAGTGCAGAGGCATATAATTCACTATTAAAACTAGGATTTGGATTTGTGGAAATTGGAACGGTTACCCCATCAAAGCAATTTGGCAATCCAAAACCAAGAATATTTAGACTTAAAGGTGATCACGCTTTAATCAATAGGTTAGGATTTAATAATGATGGGATGGAAATAATAAAAGCTAGAATTAAGTCAGATAGGAAGAAAGGTATATTAGGAATTAATATTGGACCAAACAAAGAAACTAAAGATCAAAAAAATGATTTTTGTTTAGGATTAAAAAATTTTTTTGATATAGCAGATTATATTACTATAAATATTTCTTCACCAAATACAGAAGGTTTGAGAGATTTCCATGATCAAGAAAAACTTATAGATCTTATTGTTGCTCTTAATAAAATAAAAAAAGACAATGCAGCCAACATTCCTTTATTACTAAAAATTTCACCGGATATTAACAATAGTCACATTCCAGAAATTTCAGATGCTGCAAAAAAAAATAATATTTCTGCAATTATACTTACAAATACTACAAATGGTAATAGAGATAAGTTGACAAGTGAATTTAAGAAGGAAGAAGGTGGGCTTTCAGGGGATCCTTTACATCAAATATCAACCAATATGATTAAGAAGTTTTACAAAGAACTGGATAGCAAAATTCCCATTATTGGTGTTGGTGGAGTTAACTCAGGAAAATCTGCCTACGAAAAAATTATTGCTGGAGCATCATTATTGCAACTCTATACTGGCTTTGTTTACAGGGGGCCTTCTGCAGCAAAAGATATAAAAAAAGAATTAATACAAATTTTAAAATATGAAGGAATAAAGAATATAAAAGATGCTATTGGTAAAGGTATATAACTAACCAATATTTTCAAGCGCAGGGAAAAGTTCCAGTATAAAAAATCCTAGAGTTTGCAATTGACCAGTTAAAATAGCTATTCCAGTCAATAATAAAATGACCCCAGCTACCTTAGTTATATTTGATAAATATTTTCTAAAGCTTTTAGAAAATAATAAAAATTTATCAATCAAAACCCCAGAGATAACAAAAGGTATAGCCAAACCTAAAGAGTAAAATGATAATAACAAAATGCCTTTGCCAATGTTTTCTTCTAATGCAGCTAATGTTATAATAGATCCAAGAATAGGTCCAATGCAGGGTGTCCAACCGAAACCAAAAGCCGCTCCAACAAGTAATGGAAATGCCAAGTTGTTGCTATATTGCTTAGTAAAAATTCTTATGTCTTTGTTCATAAAATTAAAATTAAAAATGCCAATTAGTTGAATAGAAAACAATACTATTATAATTCCAGCAGTGATTCTGAAAATATTTGAGTTAGACAAAAAAAATTTTCCGATAAAAGAAGCAGTTGAACCTAACGCTATAAAAATAAAAGAAAAACCTAAGGTAAAAAAAATAGTTTTAATAACTACTAAATTTCTTTTTTTATCGTTTATTTTGTCAAATGACGTTCCTGAAATATAAGAAATGTATCCTGGAATTAATGGAAGAACGCATGGTGATAAAAAACTAACTAATCCAGCCACAAAAGCTATAGACAGCGTTGTAGTCATTAGTACATTGCTGGCTTATTCGCTCGTTCAGATCTCCATCTGCTTATTTGTCTTCTTATAAAAGATGCCGTTACTCCAGCGACTAGGGCTAAGAAGATTGATGAAATTCCATAAACAACTGGATAATTAATTGATAAATTAAAAATTGTGTTTCCAAATTCACTTATCCCAACAATTTTATCAGTTGGAATTCTGATACTTGGGGTTCCATTTCTAAAAAATGTGTCATATGCCATCAGAACTCCTACTGAAAGCATAAGTAGAGCGAGTAAAGTTTTTAATTCTGATCCTTGGAGTCTTTGGCCAGTTTTTTGCCCTGAATGTACTCCAGCTATAGAACCTGTGATTAATATCAAAACAAGAACTAAATCAATTGTATTGTAAGTAAAAGCATGCGAGACAACAACAAATCCCGTTACAAATATTGTCACAAACAAAGAAGTCCCCGGCACTAATTTTGTCGGCATGCCAATTAAATATATCATTGCTGGCACCATTAAAAACGCACCACCAACACCCATGATTGCAGCGATGAAACCAACAATTATACCCAAGATAATTGGAACCAAAGCGCTTTCATATACTTTAGATGTTTTAAATCTCGTTCTATAAGGTAATCCATGTATCCAGTAATGAGTATGTAGTTTTTTTTTAATTATTACCTTTTTTTTAATTCTATCAATTTCCATAATTCCATCTCTAAGCATAAAACTTCCCACGATGGCAAGAACGTACATATAGGCTAATGTGATAACTATATCTATTTTATTTATGCCCTTAAAATATCCAAAAGTTAACATTCCAAAAGCTGTTCCAATCAAACCCCCTCCGATTATCATCCAACCCATTTTAAGATCCATGGTTTTCTTAAACCAATGAGTTAAAGTAGCAGAACTTGATGAGGCTAAAATGTTATTGGCTTCGTTTGCAATAGCATAAGCTGGAGGTATTCCCATAAATATCAAAAATGGGGTCATTAAAAAACCACCTCCCACACCAAACAATCCAGATAAAAAACCTATTACAAAACTTACAAAAAGTATTAATAATACATTTATTTGAACTCCAACGATGGGCAGATATACTTCCATTTGTAAATATCAAAATATACCTATTCCTCGATATTAAACTTGTCAATATTTTAATATATTATCTTGACCGTATTATTGTCTGCATCTATACACTTCATAGGAAAATTGAATATGTCAAGAAAATGTGAACTCACAGGCAAGTCCCCCTTAAAAGGTCATAAAGTAAGTCATGCAAACAATAAATCAAAAAGAAAGTTCTTTCCTAATCTAAAAAACGTTACTTTTAAAAGCGATATACTTAAGAGAAACATTAGGCTAAACGTTAGCAATTCGGCACTAAGATCAGTAGATTACACAGGTGGGATAGATTTTTATTTAAAGAACGTTAAATCATACAAGTTATCTCCAAAAGCAAAAAAATTGAAAAACAAAATAATGATAGAATCTTAACCATTGATGATTAAGATTGAAAATCAACTATTTTTGCTATTGGCATTGTTGATGGCTTCGGTTGTTGCTTTGTCTAATTACCTTGTCCAATTTCCTATAAGATATTTTAATTTAGAGAATTTATTAACATATGGTGCTTTTAGTTATCCGATAGCATTTTTGATAACCGATCTATCAAATAGAAGATATGGCAGAAAGATTGCAAAAAAAATTGTATACTTAGGTTTTGCACTAGGGATATTCTTAACACTTTATTTTTCGACAAATTACTCGGAAATGATATCAATTAGAATTGCAATTGGATCTGGAACTGCATTTTTAGTAGCTCAATTAATAGATGTGCATATTTTTGATAGATTAAGAAAAAAAGCATGGTTTATTGCACCCTTGACATCATCATTGGTTGGTTCAGTCATTGATACCTTTTTATTCTTTTCAATTTCTTTTTATGGGACCGAGATGAACTGGATAACCTTATCTTTTGGCGATTTATCTGTAAAAATTTTTGTTACTCTGATTGCGCTAGTTCCTTTTAGATTATTACTTTCTCATATTCGAGAAATTTCAGAAGTTAATAATAAAATTAGTGCACAGTAACTCTTGTTTTTTCAGAAAAAAGTTTTGTAAGTTGGTTAATCATCACATCCCCAAGCTCTTGAACGTCAGCAATCTTTATAGCTTTCTTGTAGTATCTAGTTACGTCATGGCCTATACCAACCGCAAGAATCTCAACATTTGAATTGTCCTCAATCCATTTAACAGTTTGTTTGAGATGTTTTTCTAAATAATCTCCGGAATTTACAGATAGAGTGGAATCATCCACTGGAGCTCCATCTGAAATAATCATTAATATTTTTCTTTCTTCTTTTCTCTTTGTAATTCTTTTAAAAGCCCAAAGAAGCGCTTCTCCATCTATATTTTCCTTTAATAAACCTTCTTTAAGCATTAATCCAAGATTTTTTTTTGATTGCCTCCAGGGTTCGTCTGCAGATTTATAAATTATATGTCTAAGGTCGTTTAATCTTCCAGGATTTGCAGGTTTGTTATTCACGTTCCATTTTTCTCTGCTCTTTCCACCTTTCCAATTTTTGGTTGTAAAACCTAAAATTTCTACTTTGACAGAACACCTTTCCAATGTTCTGGATAGTATGTCGGCACAAATTGCTGCAACAGATATAGGTCTTCCTCTCATTGAACCAGAATTGTCTATCAAAAGTGTAACTACGGTATCTTTAAATTCGGTTTCTTTTTCATTTTTATAAGATAGAGCATGCAAAGGATTGATAATCACTCTTGATAGTTTTGATGAATCAAGCATACCTTCTTCTAAATCAAATTCCCAAGATCTATTTTGTTTTGCCAACAATAGTCTTTGTAGTTTATTGGCTAGCTTGGTAACTATATTTTGTAAATTGGTGAGTTGCTGATCAAGGTTTTTCCTAAGTCTTGTAATTTCATTTTCATTTTCTAAATCTTTTGCTTCCGCAATTTCATCATACTCGTTGGTAAAAATTTTGTATTTATTTTTCAATAAATTTTTTTGTTTTATCTTTATTGTGCTTGGATTTCCTTCGGCTTCATCTGTTTCATCTTGATTCAAACTATCATTTTCGATCAGAGAATCTATATCATTGTCTATAGCACTTAAACTATCATCAGCTTGTTGATTTTGTTCCTCATCTGTTGAGTTATTTTCATCATTAGTACCTTCAGATGAAGGATTGTCTTCTGTAGTTTCGTTTTCTTCTTCTTTTTCTTTGCAATCTGAATCTTCAAATTCAAGATTATCAATTAATTCAGCTATTATGCGGTTAAATTCAGCTTGATTTTCAACATAGCCATTTAATTCATTAAGGTTTTTTTTAAGCTTTTTGTCAAACAAATCTTTCCAATAACTTAAAACTTTTTTTGTAGTGTTGTTTTGTTTTATATTAAAAAAATAACTTCTTAAATATAGTTCAAAAGCTTCTGTAATGGGTACATCTGCTTCTGTTTTAATTTCGTCAATTTTTCTACCTTTAAATTTGTTTTCATAGCATTGAATTATATTATTTTTGACTCCTTTTAATTTTTCAGATCCTATTTTTTCATACCTAATTTTTTCAGCGATAGAATATAAAGCTTTTGCTATTGTTCCTTTAGGTTCATTTTCATTAAAGGTCTTATTATCTGTATATTTTAGTTTCAGAGCTTCGGAATCGGCAAGAGCTCTAAAATTTGTGAAATCTTGTAGCTTTTTTAGACTTACAACTTCAGGCAAGGTCAGTGAATCTTTTTTTGAACTAATGTTGTTGCCAAATTTGATTTCAATGTCGAATTTTTCTGATATAACTTTAACTGCAGATGAAACGGCGACTTTGAATTTTTCTTTTAAAAGTTCTTTTTCATCCATTTCATTAGCTTATATTTTGATATTTACTGATGATTCAGGCAGATCTTCACCGAAACATCTTTGGTAATATTCAGCAATTATATTTTTTTCTAGGTCATCACACTTATTAAGAAACGTTACTCTAAAAGCGTAACCTACATCTTTAAATATTTCAGAATTATCAGCCCAAAACAAAATTGTCCGTGGACTCATAACAGTAGAAATGTCCCCATTAACAAATCCTTTTCTGGTTAAATCTGCAACTTTGATCATATTAGACACAATTTCTTTTCCTTCTTTGTTATTAAAGTTATTAGTTTTAGCGAGGATGATTTCTAGTTCTTTGTCGAATTTTAAATAATTTAAAGTTGTTACAATATTCCATCTATCCATTTGCCCTTGATTTATTTGTTGAGTTCCTTGATATAAACCTGTTGTATCTCCTAATCCGATTGTATTTGTTGTTGCGAATAACCTAAAAAAAGGATGTTGTTTTAAAACTTTATTCTTGTCGAGTAATGTAAAATTTCCTTCGTTTTCAAGTACTCTTTGTATAACGAACATCACATCTGGGCGTCCAGCGTCGTATTCATCAAATACCAAAGCGACGGGATTTTGAATTGACCAAGGAAGTATACCCTCTTTGAACTCGGTGACTTGTTTGTCTTTTTTAATTACAATAGCATCTTTACCTATTAGGTCTATACGACTTATATGGCTATCTAAGTTTACCCTTAAGCAAGGCCAATTTAATCTTGCGGCGACCTGTTCAATATGAGTTGATTTTCCTGTTCCGTGATATCCTTGAATTAAAACACGTTTGTTAAAAGCAAAACCGGAAATAATTGCTAAAGTTGTATCTCTGTCAAACTTGTAGTTACTATCAATTTCAGGAACAAACTCATTTTTTTTTGAAAAAGCATCTATTTTCATATCAGTATTTATTCCAAAAATTTGATTTATCGAAACCTTAATATCTGGAGTCAATTCTGCTAAGTTAGTCATCGTTACTGTTTTTCCATCATTATCATTTTTAGGTGACTATAAGCCAGAGTAATTTTTTTTAATTTGTCCTCATATTCTTTACTGCCAGAATGTTTATCAGGGTGAAACTTTTTTACAAGGGTTTTGAATTTTTTTTGTATTATTGACCAGTCATCATTGAATTTCAAATCCATAATTCTAAAAGCATCTTTGTCTTTTTCACACAACTTCCTACTATTATTAATGTGTCTTGTATTATCATTTTTAAAAACTTTGAATTTATCACTTAAAGCATTATTCCACAGTATGTTAAAAAAATTATCTGACGAACCGAATGTTTGGGTAGGACGGTGCCAAGTAAGATCTGATTTTATAAAACTTTCAATTTCATATTGAGACATTCCATCAAAATAATTCCAACTTTTATTAAAAAGTTTTATATGAGTCTTGCAAAGCAATTTAAAATTTTTAATATTATCTCTTTCTGTTGGGGCTTTAAATTTGCCATCCTCTTTGCAGTTACTCCATTCACAAATGTTTTTCATTGTTTGCAACTATTATATGTTTTAGGGTTTTAAAAGTAAAATGACCACTTTATTAGATAAAATAAAAACAAAAATTAATAATAAGATTAAAACTGAGCAGTTATTGATAATTGATAACTCAAATCTTCATAAAAAACATAAATCATTCAATAGTAACAAATTCCATTTTAGAATTATAATAAAATCAAAAAAGCTAAAAAATATGAAAAAAATTGACGCACACAGAATTATTTTTTCGATTTTAAGCGATGAGATCAAAAGCAAGATTCACGCTTTAGAAATAATAATAAAATGAATTTTTAAATATTTTGTTTTATTAAAAACTTTTTAAGTTGATTAGAGTCGATGGTAAAATTATTTGGTTTGTATATTTTACCAATTTTTTTTATAAGAATTAGATTTATTTTTTCACTAAGGTTTTTTTTATCCTTTTTCATAAAAGAAATAATTTTAGTTATTTCTCTATTGTTAAAAATTTTTTTATAATTTATTGGCAAATTTAAATCGAGATAGTGTTTTTTTATCAAAATTAACTCTTTTAATGGTAAAAGTTTTTTTTGAAAAGATAGCTGACAAGCGCACATCATACCCATTAGTACTGCTTCACCATGATTTAATTTTTTTGAGTAATTTTTTGCCGCCTCGAATCCATGTGCAAAAGTATGACCAAAATTTAATATCATTCTTAAATTTTTTTCCTTTTCATCTCTTTTAACTATTTTAGATTTAATTTTACAACTTTTTATAATAGCTTTTTTTAAAAGTTTACTATTTTTATGGTGTATTATTTTTTTTGCATTTTTAGTAAGCCATAAAAAAAAATTTCTATCTAAAATTAATGAATGTTTTAGTATTTCCCCATATCCGCAAATCATTTCTCTATGAGGCAAGCTATCAAGTATTGATATATCAGTTAGTACAAAGTCGGGCTGATAAAAAGTCCCTATAAGATTTTTTCCTTGTCTAGAATTAATTCCAGTTTTTCCACCGATCGAAGCATCAACTTGCGCTAAAAGTGTTGTAGGAATATTAATGAATTTAATTCCTCTTTTTGTCAGATTTGAAATAAAGGCTGACAAGTCACCCAAAATTCCACCGCCAAAAGCAATTACACAGTCAGATCTATTAAAATTATCTTCTAATAAATCTTCAACTATTTTGTTGACAACTTTAAAACTTTTTGTTTTTTCATTTACCGACAACCTATAGATTTTTAGATTGTATTTTTTTAAATATTTACATAGTCGGTTTAACAAGATTTGTGGTATTTTTTTATCACTAACAATACAAATTTTTTTTGTATTGGGCAGTTTTTTATTAATTAGCTTACCTATTATACTTAAAACTCCGTGTCCAAAATAAATTGGGTATGATTTACTTTTAGTTTTAATGATAATTTTATTGTTTAGCATATAAAGTCATTATTTTTTTTACAACATCCTGTTTATTAAGTTTATTACACGTTACTTTGTAATTAGCCTGTTTATAAAATTCTTTCCTTTTTTCATATAATTTTTCTAATATTTTTTTACTGTTTTCTTCTTTTAATAAAGGTCTTTTTTGATTCCATCTTACTCTTTTGTTCAAAATATCTATATCAACGTCTAGCCAAACAGATATAGCATTTTTCAAAACATTTGCTCTAATTACTTCGTTTACAAAAGCTCCCCCACCTAGAGCAATAACACAATTTTTTTTTTTTAGGGAATTTAGTACTTCTTTTTCTTCCTCTGTTCTAAAAAATTCTTCACCTTTTTTATTAAAAATTTTATTAATTGACATTGAATTCTTTTTTTCAATATTTGCATCAATGTCGATAAATTTTAGTCTTTGTATTTTTGCCACAATCTTACCCAGAGTGGTTTTTCCAACAGCCATCATTCCTAATAAAACAAGGTTTTTTTTCACTATTATCCTGAAAATTTTAATTTTAATTCTTCACAATTTTGTCTTAATTTGCCAGTTTAAATACAATTTAATAATTATGCAACGCAGATTACAATTCAGAACCACGAAAGGTATATTAAGAAGTAAATTTGTAATCAAGATTATTTTATTTGGTTTAATTTTCTTTTTGGCAATATTTTTTCTAGACAAATTAGAAATGCCAGTACCGAATAAATTTATTAAGCAAGAAATTAGCAATGATAAGCTTATTACACTTAAATAATTTAATAAAATTTACAATTTTTTTTACTTTACTAATTTTCAACTCTGCCTTAGCGGCAACAGCTATAGATATATGGGAAAGTAAACAAAATCAAAATGAACAAATCAATGAAGAGAAGGATGCTATTATAAAAACTCCAATTTTATTAGAAAATGCAAACAAAATATCAGTACAAATAGATGAAGAGAAAATTGATGATTCCGACCTGACTATAATTGGTATATTTGATCCAATTGAAAATAATTTCAATATAAACATGTGGTTACAATCAGATGGACAAGATGTTGTTAATATATTGGAAAGGATTAATAAATTAAATTTATCAAAATTTTCACAGGATTTGCTTTTCCAAATTTTGTTTACTAGCGCTTATCCACCAAGAATTAATTTAACTTCAAAAGAATTCTTAAAAATAAAAATTGATTGGCTGATTGAGAATCAAAGATTTCAAGATTTGGAAACTTTACTAAAGAAAAATCCAGAAGCGGGACATGAATCGAAGATAATAAGAATTTTAATGGACGAATATCTTTCAAGAGCGGATATAGGATCGGCTTGTGAAGAAATAAATTTCATCAGCAAAAATGTTCAAAATAATTATTTAGATAAATTTACTATTTATTGTTTAATCAATAATGATCGCAGAGAAGAGGCGCAATTAGTTTTAGATCTATTAAAAGAGCGAGGGTTTAAGGATAAATTTTTTGAAAATAAAATCAATTTTTTGTTAGGGTTCACAGATAAAATAAATCAAGAAATTTTGGATGACAATCTCTTAAATTTTTATTTGTCTCATATTACAAGTGATAATTTTGAATATGAACCAACCGACAGAACAGATAGATATATTTGGCGCTATCTTTTTTCGGCTAACCTTATAAAAACGGATAATATTACAGACGAAGAAATAATACTAACTTACGAAAAAGCTGCAGCAGATGATTCTTTTGATTATGATGAAGTTTTTGAGATTTATCAAAAAATAAATTTTAGTTTTGATCAGTTGTTACATGCATCTGAGGTTTACAAGACTTTGCCAAATTATAAGGCTAGAGCCTTAATTTATCAAAGTTTACTATTAAACGATAATATCGAAAAAAAACTTAATTTTGCTTTCTTGCTTAAAGATTTATTTTTAGAGGATAGTTTATTCAAAGTTTATGCTGAAGAATTAGGAAATATTTTAGCTAATATCGATCCCAACAAAATTCCAAGAAACTACGATGAGTTAGTAGAGGCAAATCTAAATGAGGATCTAATAACAGAAAAGCAAATTAGATTTAATAATGATATTTTACATAGGTCTAAAATTATAAAACATTTCTTAGATGGTAGTGAAAAAACAAGTAGGACAGAGAAGGACTTTAAAACAATTTATAAAAAAATAAAAAAGAATAAAAAATATTATTATTCAGTAAAAGATTTTGCCGTTTTAGAATCCCTCAGAGTTGACGGTGTTTCCGGAGTTCCTCTGCCAGAAAATCTAAAAAATGGCAATTTTTCTTCATTAGGATTGAAGATGCCAGAGAGTTTGGAAAATCTCTTAAATCAGAACCAAACAGGTTTAATTATGCTCAATATTATAGAAATAATCGGAAATAATGAAATTCAAGATTTAGATCCCGAAACAATATATTTTTTGAATAAGATTTTGAATGAAATGAATTTAATAGAAATAAGAAATAAAATTTTGAGCGAATCACTTCCTGTTAGAGTCTAATCGCCTTTGTTTATAAAACTTCGATTACTTGACTAAAATAATCTTATAATTTATTCGTATTGATATGACTTTGAGAAAAATTTTAATTGAACCAAATGAGATTTTGAGAAAAAAATCTTTAAAAGTAGAATCGGTGGATTCTGACGTGCAAAAACTCATGGACGATATGCTAGAAACGATGTATGCCGCGCCAGGAATTGGCTTGGCTGCGATTCAAATAGGTATACCTAAAAGAGTGATCGTTCTTGATATAGCCCAAAAAGATGGACCTAAAAATCCGATGTATTTTGTAAACCCAGAAATAATTCAAAAATCTTCAAATAACTCAACTTATGAAGAAGGTTGTTTGTCGTTACCAGGTCAGTTTGCTGAAATTGTTAGACCTGATAAGTGTAGTTTTAAATATTTGGATTATCATGGACAACTCAAAGAATTTGAAGCCGAAGGTATGCTCGCAACCTGTATCCAGCATGAGATAGATCATTTGGAAGGTATTTTATTTATTGATTATTTGTCAAAATTAAAAAAGTCAATGATTGTTAAAAAACTTTCGAAACAAAAAGAACAATTAGATAGAATTGTAATTTAAATTCAGAAAAATTGATGCCACTTAAAATAATTTTTATGGGAACACCAGAGTTCTCGGTACCTACACTTAAAGCATTAATTGATCAAAATTACGAAGTCTTAATGATATATACTCAGCCACCAAAAAAATCAAAAAGAGGTCAAAAAGTTAATATTTCTCCAATACAAAGTTTTTCAGAAAAAAAAAATATACCATTTAGAAGTCCTGAAACTCTAAATAATAATGAGTACGAATTTATAAAAAATTTATCAGCAGACCTAGGTGTGGTTGTTGCTTATGGAAAATTGATACCTATAAATATCTTAGAGGCTACAAAACTAGGTTTTTTAAATATACACGCATCATTGTTGCCAAAATGGAGAGGTGCCGCTCCCATTCAACGTTCCATCATGAATGGTGATAAAAAAACAGGAATAAGCATTATGAAAATTCAAGAAAAATTAGACAGTGGACCGATAATGGCTTCGCATGAATTAGAATTAAATTCTAACTCAACTTACGGTGAGGTAGAAAAAAAACTCTCAGATGTTGGAGCTAATTTACTCATCGAATGTTTGCAAACAATAGAAAAAGGTAATTCAAAATTTGTAGAACAATTGCATTCTGAAGCCACGTACGCAAAAAAAATAAACAAGAAAGAAGCTAAAATAGATTGGAATTCAAATGCAGATAAAATTGTCGCTCATATTCACGGCCTCAATCCCAATCCTGGAGCGTGGTTTGAATTTCAGAAAGAACGTATAAAAGTTTGGAAGGCAAAAAAATTGCTACTTAATGGTAGGCCAGGTACTGTTCTTAATGAAAATTTAACCGTAGCATGCCAATCCAATTCAATTCAAATATTGGAAATACAACGAGAAGGAAAAAATAAACAATCAACTAAAGATTTTTTACTGGGAAAAAAAATTAGTCAAAATTCTCTCTTAACCTGATGCAAAGGTATAAAATAATAATTGAATATGATGGCACTCCTTTTGTTGGTTGGCAATTTCAGAAAAATGGTCTTTCAATACAAGAAATACTTCAAAAAGCAATATTTCAATTTACAAGAGAAAAAGTCACAGTGACCGGCGCAGGAAGAACAGATGCCGGGGTGCATGCTCTGGCCCAAGTAGCTCATTTTGATTTGAAAAAAAAAATCAAAAAAAACCAATTTTTGTTGGGTGCCAATCATTATATGAGAAAGAATCCAGCAACGATTTTAGATATAAAAAAAACTAAGAAAAAATTTCATTCAAGGTTTGATGCAAAAAAAAGAACTTATGAATATATTATTATTAATAGACAATCGCCTTTGACTCTACAAAAAAATAAAGCTTGGCACATTCGTAAAAAGCTAAATTTAAAGGCTATGAAAAAAGGTGCCAAATTGTTAATAGGCACTCACGACTTTTCGACTTTTCGTGCTTCATCATGTGGAGCAAAGTCACCAATCAAAACCTTAAAAAAAACTTCAATCCAAAAAAATAAAAATAAACTGATCCTAACATTTACTTCTAAATCTTTTTTGCAGCAGCAGGTCAGATCTATGGTAGGTTGCATTAAGTATTTAGGTGAAGGGAAGTGGAAATTGAGTGATTTCAAAAGCTCATTTCAGTCCAAAAATCGTATAAAATGTGCTCCTCCAGCTCCTGCTTGTGGTCTTTACTTGAAGTCGATTTCTTATTGATATTCCATCAAAGATTTTACGTGGCAATTAACGCTTTCTTTAAGAGCATTTAGATCGTATCCTCCTTCTAAAATAGATACGACTTTTCCACCACAAAGCTCTTTAGCAAGACCCAATATTCTTTTCGTTAAAGTATAATAATCTTTAGATTCTAAATTGATTTGAGCCAAAGGATCATCTTTGTGAGCATCAAATCCTGCAGATAATAAAACGAACTCAGGTTTAAATTCCTTAAGTTTTTTGAAAATACTGTCATAGGCGTTTAAAAATTCATGAGACTGGGTGCCTGCATTTAAAGGAACATTGAATATGTTATCCTTATTTCCTTTTTCATTTGCTGCTCCAGATCCAGGGTAATAAGGGTATTGATGGGAAGAAATGTATAAAACCTTCTCATTATCGTAAAAAATATTCTGTGTTCCGTTGCCATGATGCACATCAAAGTCGATAATGGCAACTTTCTTCAATTTATATTTTTCTAATAAATAATAGGCTCCAACTGCTACGTTATTATAGACACAAAATCCCATGGCCTTTTGCTTTTCGGCATGATGACCGGGCGGTCTTACTGCACAAAAAGCATTATCCAAATCTTTTTTCATTACTCCATCAATAGCAGTCAAAATTGAGCCTACCGCATCCCTTGTAGCATCTTTGCTGCCGGGCGAGACAATGGTATCTCCATCCAAGAAGTTCAAACCTTGTTTGGGAAAAGAGTCTTTTACGTTATTGAGGTAATTTTTATCGTGTGCAAATTCCAAATATTTAAGATCAAACTTTGTTGGTTTTTTCCAAATCAAATCTTTAGATTTAAATTTTTTTAAATGATCGATAACAACGGTTACCCGATCCGCTCTTTCAGGATGTCCTTGGCCTGTATCGTGATTTAAATAAGTATCAGTCGTTATAATTCCTGTTTTCATTTTAGCCTATCCATTTCATTGATCCTATGACTTGATTAGCGGAGTTTTTAATAGGTCTTTTTTTCATTTTGTTATTATTGATTATTTTAAGCTCTGATAATATTCCTGCAATGGCTACTTCAGCGGCTCTGCTAGCGCCGTCAGTAATTTTAAGAGCTAAAGCTGATTTTTTTTCAGGCAGCATAGCTACAAAAACTCCCTCTGCCCCATTCTTAACAAATGTTTTTCCATTTGAGAGTTTGGTTAAAATAGAATTTATACTTTTACTACCACCCGTAATTTCGGGAAATTTTACACAAGAATCGAAAATTCTTTGAGTTATATTAGAATTTTCATTTAGTTTTTTATAATCGGCTAATTGGGCTGCGGCGAGCGCAAATTTTTTTAAAGGAATTAATGGATTAGGTAAAGTACATCCGTCAACCCCTACGTTTTTTATTTTGTATTTTGACAAGTCTTCAATCAATTTAATTAAATCTTTTTGAATTGGATGATTTTTATGTTGATAGTTTTTAATTGGTAAATTTTTATGCAGACTTGCAGCTAAATGACCACAATGTTTTCCTGAACAATTATGAAAAATCTTCCTTTTGATCTTATATTTTCTATGAGCTCTAAATTGATCTTTTATGTTCCAAGGCCAACTCGGTCCACAGGAAAGATGCTTTTCTCTTAAATGGATTTTTTTTAACCAATTAATAATCATTTTTTGATGAATATTTTCAGCGTGATGCGAGGCTGTGGTTAACGCTATTAAATCATCTGATAAATTTAAAGCTTCTGCCACACCATCCTTATAAAGATTTAGTGATTGAATGGGTTTTAAAGCTGATCGTGGATAAATTAGTATATTTGAATTACCCCATTCCCTTAATATTTCTCCGCTTGAATTAATTAATATAGCAACACCATAATGCACACTTTCAATGAAGTTACTTCTAGTAACTTCAACCATTTTAATAGCGTTCATTTAAAATAATTTATTAATATATTATGATATATATGAGTTAATTTTTTTAGATCTGAAACAGATACAGCTTCATCAACTTTATGCATGGTTTTTCCAGCTAGACCAAATTCCACGCACGGCGATATTTTTCTTATAAATCTTGCATCTGATGTTCCCCCAGAAGTTGACAATTTTGGTTTTATTTTTGTTATCTTTTTGATGGTTTTTTGAATCATATAAGTTGTTTTGTTAGGAATTGTTAAAAACGCATCTCCCGATACCATGTACGAAATTTTGAAGGAACATTTACTTTTTCTACAAGCATTTTTAAAAACATTATTTAATTTTTTTTTTAAGGAACTTGATGAATGCTTGTTGTTGAATCTTATATTAAAAGTTGCCGTTATTTTGGCTGGAATAACGTTATCAGCCGTATTTTCAGTGTTCATTTTAACTATCTCAAGGTTTGAAGGTTGAAAGTTTTTCGTTCCTTGATCTAGTTTTATATTTTCAATTCGATCCAATATTTTTGCCATAACAGGCACTGGATTGTTGGCATCACGTGGGTAGGCGACGTGACCTTGTGTTCCACAAACTGTTAGATATCCAGTTATACTTCCTCTCCTACCAATCTTCATCATTTGTCCAAGCTTACTTGGATTGGTAGGTTCTCCCACTAAGCAAAAATCAATTTTTTCTCTCTCTTTTTTTAAATATTCAACAACCCTTTTCGTTCCGTTGATAGCTATTCCTTCTTCATCACCAGTAATTAATAAGCTTAAAGAGCCTTTAAATTTTTTATTTCTAGCTTTAAATCTACTGACCGCCGCAACAAAACATGCAATCGAAGATTTCATATCATTTGCACCTCGCCCTATTAAATTATTTTTTTTGACCGTGGGTTTAAAAGGATTTACTGTCCAATCATTTATATTTCCCGGAGGCACAACATCCGTATGACCAGCGTAACAAAAATTAGGTCTAGATTTTCCAAGCCTTGCATATAAATTTTTAACAGGTTTTGAAGTTTTTGTTTTAAATTCCAAAATTTTGCATTTAAAACCCAAAGATCTTAATTTTCTTGATAAAAAATTAATTGTTCCAGCATCAACAGGAGTAATGCTCGGAAATTTAATTAGCTCTTTGGCTAATTTTAATTCATTAATAATCAGCATTAGCTTATTCTCTTAACAAATCATTAATTGATGTTTTTGATCTAGTTTTTTCATCAACTTGTTTAATTATCACAGCGCAATATAGAGCAGGTTCGCTGGGATTGTTTTTGCTCGGCATGCTACCAGGAACCACTACTGAATAAGGTGGAATTTTTCCATACAAGACTTCTCCTGTAGATCTATTAATGATTTTTGTTGAAGCACCTATAAACACACCCATTGATAAAACTGATCCTTCTCCAACAATAACTCCTTCTACGATTTCGGAACGCGCTCCAAGAAAACAGTTATCTTCTATTATGGTTGGATTTGCCTGCATTGGTTCTAAAACTCCACCAATTCCGGCTCCACCCGATATATGACAATTCTTTCCAACCTGAGCACACGAGCCAACTGAGGCCCAGGTATCGATCATTGTACCCTCATTAACGTAAGCTCCAAGGTTTACAAAACTTGGCATCAAAACTACATTTTTTGCAATGTAAGCACCTTTCCTTATTACTCCGTTAGGAACAGATCTAAATCCAGATTTTAAAAGTTGATCTTTTGTCCAGTCTGAAGTTTTACCTTTTACTTTGTCAAACCAAGTTGCATAAGGGCCCGAGATAGTTTCCATTTCGTTAACCCTAAAACTTAAAAGGATTGCTTTTTTTGCCCATTGATTAACTAACCATTCATTATTTTTTTTTTCAGCAACTCTTAATTTTCCAGAATCTAATAAATTAATTGTCTCCGAGATAGCATCCAATATATTTTTATCAGAATTTTTGTTTATCTGATTTTTATTTTCCCATGCCTCGTTAATTATTTTTTCAAAGGGTTCAAGATTCATTTTACGATTTTAATAAATTAATTTTTTTTAATAATTTTGTTAAATTTTTTGTTTTGTAATTAACGAAATTACTATCCGAAAATTTAGCAGCCCAAGGTTCATCATTTTCGATCCAAATTGTTTTCATACCTATTTCATATGCCGGTTTTAAATTTCTTGCAATATCCTCAATAAGTACGCATGCGTTTGGGTCAATTTTGTGTTTTTTCACTAACTTTTTATAAGGTTCTATTCTGGGCTTTGGTATAAAGTTACAATCAACTATATCAAAAATATCATCAAAATATTGATCGATTCCAATTTTTTGAGTTACATTTAAAGCATGCTTTCTAGAACTGTTAGTAAATATAAATTTTTTTCCTTCAAGTTTTTCTAATTCTTCACCGAGCGGAAGATCTGTTTTAAGAAAATTTATATCTATATCATGCACAAATTCTAAAAATTCATTTGCATCGATCTTGTGATTTTTTATCATTCCATTTAAAGTTGTGTTATATTTATAAAAATATTTTTGTTGAATTTCTTTTGCTTCGCCTACGCTAATATTAAGTTTTTCTGATATGTACTTGGACATTCTTTTACTAACCTGTTCAAAAACTCTAGTTTCCCCTGAGTATAAAGTGTTGTCCAGATCAAATATCCAAAATTTACTAAATTGAAGTGCTTTCATTTTCTAATCAGAGTTCCTGCACCTTGATCTGAAAATAATTCGAAAAGAATTGAGTGTGGTTTTCTCCCATCAATGATTACAACACCTTTTACATTATTATTCAAAACATTAACGCATGTTCTTATTTTTGGGATCATTCCTCCATGGATTATTTCATTATAGATAAGTTTTTCTGCTTGAGCTGATCTTATTTCAGAAATCAATTCATTATTTTCATCATAAACTCCTTTCACATCAGTCATTAGCAGTAATCTTCTTGATTTTAAGTTTGTAGCTAAAGCACCTGCTGCGGTATCAGCATTAATATTGTAAGCTTGTCCTTTTTCGTCTAATCCCATTGGCGCTACGACTGGCACAAAGTTTTTTTGAATAAAATTATTGATAAGTTTAACATCAATATTAGTTGGGTTACCCACGTATCCCAATTCCTTATTTTTTTGTTCAACATAAATTATGTTGCTTTCTCTAACTGTAATAGATTTTGCTTTACAGGATTTTTTTTCCAAAGCACTGACAATCTCTTTATTGAATTCTATCATCACATTCTCGACAATTTTGATTATTTTTTCATCCGTTACTCTTAGTCCCATAATAAATTTACTTTCAATATTTAATTCATCTAGTTTTTTTTTGATTCCCAATCCACCACCATGTACTAATAAGGGTGTTAATCCTAATTTTTTTAGAATAGCAACATCTTCAATAAAATTATTAAATAAATCTTGATCTAAAAGAACACGACCTCCACATTTGATAACTATTTTTTCTTTTGAATATTTTTTTACGTATTTTTTGACCTCTTGAGTTGGCGGTCCATCTTTAGGCCAAAACGTTTTTATTTTTGAATCTAAATTTTCGGAATGTAACATTATCTAACGGTCTTTACTTTTGTTCCCCTTATGATGACCCATTGTTGAGCGATAGTTAAGACGTTGCTTATGGTCCAATATACTACGAGTCCCGACGGGAAGGGAGCCAATATGATTGTTAAAAAAATTGGTAAAAACATAAAAATTTTTGCTTGCATCGGATCTGGTGGAGTTGGATTTAGTTTTTGTTGTAGGTACATAGTTAAACCCATAAGAATTGGCCACACACCTATCATTAAAAATGTAGGAGGATCCCACGGAATTAATCCAAATAAATTAAATATTGAAGTTGGGTCCCTAGCAGATAAATCTTGTATCCAGCCAAAGAAAGGCTGTTGTCTCATTTCTATTGTGACATACAGCATTTTGTAAACTGCAAAGAAAAACGGAATTTGAATAAGCACTGGCAAGCAACCGGAAACAGGGTTAACTTTTTCTCTTTTATATAACGCCATCATATCTTGCTGCAGCTTAACTTTATCGTCCTTATGTAACTCTTTTAATCTCACCATTTCAGGTTGAAGGATTTTCATTTTGGCCATAGATCTAAAAGAATAATTGGCGAGTGGAAAAAATGCCAAACGTACAAGTGCAGTCAAAATGATTATAGCAACCCCAAAGTTGCCAGTTAGTTTAAAAAAATACTCAATTACAAAAAATAATGGTTTAGTAATGAAATAAAACCAGCCCCAATCTATAGCTAGATCAAATTTTTCTATACCCATCTTTT
>Ga0208521_1000096_pt1 | contig 57001 bp, 47 predicted proteins | sample ETNtaG_24_FD_185754 | JGI IMG/M metagenome (GOLD analysis project Ga0208521, IMG submission 185754) | Marine microbial and viral communities from oxygen minimum zone, Eastern Pacific Ocean - ETNP201306SV47 (SPAdes) (version 2) | ecosystem: Environmental > Aquatic > Marine > Oceanic ... | reverse complement strand
ATTTGGTGCAGGCGCCGGGATTTGAACCCAGGTTGAGGGGTTGGAAACCCCTAGTCATACCAGGCTAGACCACGCCTGCTTAGATCTGTATTTTGAACTGGGAACCGGGTCCACAGCCTTCTGGGACCTTGACGTTCACCAGTTGCCCTGTAGGCGCCTTGATTTGTATCTGTTGCCCGGCCATCACTCCATCCGGGACGGTCACAGTTAGAATCATTGGAGCCGCCGGTGCGGCAGCAGGTGGTGGAGCCTGGGGTTGTGGTGGAGGAGGTGCTGGAGCTGGTTGCTGTGGGACGGCTGCAGTACTTGGAGGAGCCTGAGGTTGCGGTGGAGCTGCAGCAGGTGGAGGGGGTGCAGCAGCGGGTGGCGGAGCAGTTTGGGGAACTGCAGCAGTACTAGGTGGAGCCGGACTTCCCATACCGGCCCATTCATCACTGAAATCATCCACGTTCTGTTCAGAACTGCCAAATGCACCTTTTGATTTCTGTTGTAAACCGAATACCGCCGCACTTCCCAATCCGATTATCAGGACTATGGAAACTAACCAGATGGGATCAACAGGGAAATCGCTTTCCTCGGATAATTGATCGGTTTCAGGTCCCGAGGCGGTTGCGATAGTGTCAACCCTGAAGGTTAGTGTCGCTTCGTCATAGACCGAAGAATCACCTCCCGATTCAGCCCTTATTTTCAGAGTAGCCTGACCACCGGCAGCAGTATCCGGGGCAGTCACACTTATGAAAAGAGGTTTTTCTCCCGAGGCTTCAATACTAATTGGATCCGGGGTGATTAGTGTCCAGTCGGCTCCTTGTCCAGCTTCGAATGTGGCAGTTATCGTAACCAGATCATTTACCTTGGCCAAGTTCTTCAACTGGATATAATTGGAAATACTGAAGGACTGCCCTGTAGGCAAATTTATCTGGTCGCTTTGAGGGAGGATTAGCTGTAAGTTGTACTCACCTTCTACTCGAACTTCGATCTCCAGTTCTATAGCAAAATCACCATCACTATCACCACTAACCTTGGCCTGTACGATAATGGTCACTACCTCTCCTGCGTCAGCGCCGGAAGAGATGGTTACCTTAACACTGGATGAACTGGGAGTTGTAATCTCCTCAAAAGCGTCTAGGGTTCCACCACCATCCGTGAATGTCCAGCCCTGAGGTGGGTTACCTTGGGTTCCACGATACCAATCCTTCTTGAGAATTTCGTACTCGACGCTCTCAGACCATTTGTTCAGTATTTTAAAGTTGAATGTAACAGTCGATCCAGGCTCTCCAGATCCACTTTGTGAGATTGCGGTCAGCCCAAGACCGTAGTGGACTCTGACGTAGGTGTCCAGATCCAATGTGTCTGCAGCATCGTTCGAGTTTCCTGAAGTTGCGGTGATGGTCAATTCATCACTGTCGCCATAATCTGCGCTGCTCTCCGAGCTAACTGTCAAGGTAACTATCTGATTTGAGAATGCATCTATTGTGACAGAGTTTTCACTAAAACTGGAATCCCAGTCATTTGAAGAAATCACAAGGCTGATTGTATCTTGCCGATTCCCATCATTATTGACTTGAATCTGATAAGTTGTTTCCCCACCTAAGTCCACAGATCCCTCACTTGTTCCCCCTTCGGCAATCACTAGAGAAACTTCAGCTTTCTCGTTCACATTTACAGTAAGCTGGATGTTCTGTTCTGTTGTCTCCGGATCATTCTCATCGTTGTCTCTGCACCTGAGGTCTATGTTGTACTCCCCATACAATGCATATTCTGTGGTCCGAATTGTTATAGTTATATTTTCGACGGTTCCATTATCTCCAACATCGACGGATGCTAAATTCGTAGATTCGGATGATAGAGATGTTTGACCATCATAGCTCCACCAGGCCCTCAATCCATTGCTCTGTAAATCATTGTCATTGGTGATATCTAGCTGAAAGTCCTTAGGATCAGTAAAGAGATTCTCTATCTCTACTTTGAGGTCCAGAGTACTATCTACATCCAGATTTCCAGTTCCATCCTCATTCCAGCCGAACCTGAATTCAAATTCAGGTTCATCTGCTGCAGCTTCACCTAGAAAAAAGCTGATACTAATCAGCAAAGTCACTAAAGTTAGAGTTCTTACCTCGGTCATATCAGGTTGAGTTCTAGCCAACGCACGATATAACTTTTGTGCCGGTAATGAGTAAAGCCTATACGTGGCTATCTATCTTGCAATAATGTGGAGATAACCGACAACCATTTTCATTTGGATCCATCAGGTAGGAAGGAGTTGGCCGTTAAGGATTTCATTAAAGCTGGAGGAACTCGTTTGGTGTTGGTCCATAAGCCATATGGTTCCTGGAAAAAGATAGATAGTTTTCAAAGCCAAGTTAAAACGACTCTAAAATTGGCAGTGAAGGCCAGAGAAACAGGTGCCAAGGTAGCAGTGGTTGCAGCACCTCATCCAATCGAATTGCTCAAACTTCTTGAATTCAATTCCCCTTCTCAAGCCTCGGAGATTTATTTCGAGGCCGTGGATTATTGTACATCTCTGGTTGATGAGAAAAAAACGGTTGGATTAGGCGAGTTAGGCCGTCCTCATTTTGAAGTTGAACCTTCTGTATGGGACTTGGCGAACGATGTCCTGACCGAGTCTCTATCAAGGGCCAAGGAGGTCGATGCGGCAGCAGTTCTTCACACTGAATCCGCCACTCCTGAAGTTATGGCCGACCTATCTCGAATTGCTTCCAATGCCAGATTCCCCAAGTCCCGTCTGGTCAAACACTATGGTGGGCCGGGTGCACTTGAAGACCCACATGGAATCGTGGTTTCTCTTATTTCCTCTTCAACCAATATTGAAATTGCGGCCAAATCCGAATTTATGCTGGAAACAGATTATCTGGATGATCCACAGAGACCAGGTGCTGTAATGGGGCCTAAGACCGTACCTCGTAAAACACACAAGGCTCTCGAAAATAATATTCTATCCGGGGATCAAGTTTACAACATACATACCAGACTACCAGATTCAGTCTATGGTGAATTTCTTTAGATTTCCACTTTCTCGTCAGTCTTAAGTTCCCATTCGAGATTCATTCTCCATTGTCTGCACCATGCCTCTATGACGTGTCTTTCCTGATTCCTGCCCCTAAATTCAGTAATCACGACGTCTTTTCCTCTCTTTGACATTTTGAAGGCACCGGTTGTTCGTGTCGAACTAAAAATCACATTGCAGGCTCCCAACCCGAATTTTTGTTTGACATCCTCACTCAGATAATGCGATAGCCTGTCAGCTTGTGTCAGAACAAAACTGCCTTGGAAAAGATGCCCTTTGACCTTTTCCAGATCCTCACTTATAATCCAGTACAAGGTCTCACTTCCTTCCTTCAGAAATCCTTTCACCAGGGTTCCTTCTTCTTCCAGTTTTGAAAGTATTTTTCTCAGTTCAGCCATTGGAATCTCACCCTTGAGAAGCATTCCAAGATCCTCAGCAGAGATAATTCCAAACGATAATATCAGTTTCTTGACAACTCTGAACTTGGCCTCATCGGCCTCGTAAATTCGATTGACCGGTAAAGTACGATAATTTCCTCTTGTGGTTCGTACCAGGTTGAGGGATTTGTACAGTCGGGTCAGAGACCGCTTGAACGAGTCCGGATCCATACCACTTCTCCTATAGAGTTCTTCACGTGGCAAGCCTTTGGAATCTATTGCCAGAGCCAACAGCCTTCTATCTTCGGGTTCCGAAGCCATGTTTCTGGCATCACGGTAGATTATAGCATCTCTTACGGTACAGTAGGTGGAGTAACCAGGAATCATCACACCTTGAACTATTTCCATTTCGTTACCGTAATCTCGAGGATGGAAGAAACGTCCTTGAATTCTCAAGGAAAGTTCATATTCTGAACGTATACCTCCCATCTCACGGAATGCTTCCGTTGCATTTCGGAATCTCCTTTCAGGATGTATTCTCTGTTTCCAAAGCAAGTAGCCGTATATCTCTCGTTTCTGGTAGGAAAGATTAATGACTGGACCTTTGACCAACCATTCCCTTATTCTCTGATATCCCTTGCTTTCGAATTTCTTTATTATGGTTGTGTCGAGTTCTTCTATTCGAGTTCCAGCAAAGGCTTTGACTCTAATAATATTACTGTGAAAGTTCTCCTGGTATGTCGCAAATTCATCCAAAGCGTCTAGGAATTTTTCGATTCCTAAATCCTCATTCAGTACTACTTCTCTAACATCTAGTAACCCAGACATGGCCCAGGCTTCCATAAATCCTGCGACCATCCCTCCAGATACGATCGGATGTGTCCAAGCTTCACCATATTGGGAGTACATTTCTCTTCGGATATGAGTGAGAAGTGGATCTCTCCAGGAAACAACCCTCGTCACCCTTTTTTCCTCAGTCTTTTTTATACTTTCAACTTCCTCAGTTAGGCAATAGGTGAATAAGCGCGTAGCTCCTACGACAACTATTCTAGAAATTATATTATCTTCTTGCAACTGATTCAGAATACTCCTTGTGACATTGAGCGGCATCCCGCATTCTCTTCTTAATTCTGCAAAAGTAAGAGGACCAATGCCCCGTAATTGGTCGATGACCAGTTTCTTTTCAGGTTCTTCAGGAGCTTCGTATTCTGTCAATAATCGGTATCGATTGTGCGTTGTCCAAGGATTACGATTTCGGTTGTAACGATGAACCATCAGATTTTCTTCTAAGGTCCTTAGTGCCCCATGTACCAGTTCAGGTTTCAGTTCCAATTCCTTTGTTATTTCGCTTTTGGTCACCGGTGGGCTTCTTTTGAGCATATCCACAATCAGGCTTTGGATTTTTCCCTCAGGTTCCTTTCTGAACAAGGCTTGGTACATCCCAACTTTATTGGCAGGCACGTACCTTAGTTTCCCTCCTGAAAACCTTCCTTGTAGTATAGCATCTGAATCTCTCCACTCCCACCACTCCTCAAGATCAGGTTTGTCCAATCTATGAAATGCAGTTCTTGGAGAGGCGACGTCACAGTGCTGATCAAAAAGCGTTTGCAGGCTTGAAAATCTCTTGAATAGCTTATAGTCAATAAACTCTCTCAGAATCCTGTCAGGAATGACATCAACATTTCCATGTGATTGAGCTTCTAGATAGATTACATCTTCAGCCATCAAATATTGGGGAGTACTTTGACCCAAGACAAAATTCCCACCTTGAATAGTTCCCTGTTCTTCTAAATCGTAAAGTGACTGACTGATTACTTCCTCTGGTAATCTGAGTTCAAGAGCAATCTCTTCTACAGCTCTTGGTCCAACAAAACCGATATGTTTCGTAATAATATAATCCAGTGCTTTTTCATATGGTGCACTGTTCCCAATTTTCCGTTTGGTGAATCCATCAACCATTCTGCAAACGAGATAATTCCTTTCTAATTCATCACTGATATTTTTCGATTTGATGTCTTTCTGCCCCTTCAATTTATTGTAGACCTTTTCCGCTTCTTTCGATAATTTTTCGTCAGAGCCGTAGACTGTTCTGTAGTATGGGATTAATTCGGGCGTTACGTAAAGAGGTTCTTTTTCTCCGGTCCAGGCGGATTCAACAATTTCCCCATCAATCATCTCATGACATAATTCCTGCATTTCGGTAGTGGCCATATCAGACATTCGGTAGATTGATTTTCCTTTGTCGTTCAATAGATGGATTCCACCGATCTGGCGAATAGCTTGAATCGCGCCTTCTCTCGTACCGACAATCGGTTTCTTTTCATTGAAGTGGCTGTCTATCAATTCTTTTTCAAATCTTGGTTTGTCTCCGTCTCCCTGTTCTAACACCCTTCCTAGGACTTGGGCATGCAACTCTCTCAGGAGTGCAGAACGGTCTTCCATCAGGACTATGTCACTAAGACCTGAAAGTATCAAGGAATGGGAAAAGGGAGAAGGTACAGGTGCATAACTTCGATGTTCAATAATTCTTTTTCCACTCTCAATCTCATCCAGTATGAGCTGAGCATTGTTAATGTCAAAGGCATCATATAGAATCTCACGATAAGCTTCCTCGAGCATTGGGAATGAATCAACTTGATTAATCGCTTCTAGTACCTGGGAGGTCCTTAGTTGCTGCCTGGGCATCGATATTTCACGCCCTTTGTAATTGCGCAGCACCATGAATGAGCGGTTGGCACAGTGGCGGAAGCGCTGAGCAAATATTTCGGTGTTTTTGATTGCCTTTCTGAGCAGAGGTTCAAGATTCTTGGGCATTAGCCTGTCTGCCAAACCCTCGATTGCCAATCTGCTAGGAAAGGTCAGCAGGAATGCATCATCGCTTAACGAGATTCTTATGCTGCTTCCAATTTCTTTTCCAAGTTGATAGGCAAAGGCCCTAGAAAGGGCATCATTGACCCTCCTTCCGAACGGGAAATGAAAAATCGCTCCGTTGCGCCCCCTATTGTCAATATATCCCTCAACCATCAATCTCTTGTCAGAGGGTACAAATCCACAAATCTTCTTTTGTTCATCAAGGTGGGAGATTATTGTTTTAGCAGCCCCCTGATCCAGTCTAAAATCCTTTTCCAACCACTCGATTATCTCTTGTTCAGGCTTCTCGAGCTTCTCCTCCACTTCCGCCCTGAATCTTCCTACGGCCTCAGACAGGTCAAAAGAGCGAGGTAACATTTCTCCAGACCACGATGGAACAGTAGGTTTTCTACCTAGACCATCCTTTACTACCACGGTCGATCTTTTTGTCTCTATGAATTGATATGTTCTTCCACCCAATACAAATATGTCATTTCTCGAAAGATTCTCAACGAACTTTTCCGATAAATTCCCTAATTGTACGCCTCTTCCCTCAAGTACGACAGCATAATTGATTTCTTGAGGGATTGTACCAATATTCATGTTGTAGATTTGCCGCGCCCCTCTTTTGATACCAATCTCTTTTGATTTCTTATCATACCATATTTTAGGATAGACTCCGTGATTCTCTAGTGCATTCCCTCCCAGAAAATCAAGAACCTCAAGGAACTCATGCTTGGATAGGTTGCGGTATGGATATGCACATCTAACAAGCTCATACATTTCGTTACTATCCCATTTGCGATCTAGGGACATTCCAATGAGGGATTGGGCCAGTACGTCAGTGGCCTTCTCAGGAATAGAAACTCTATCTATTTGCCCCTCGTATGCGGATCTGACCAGAACTGCACATTCGATTAGGTCATCGGAATCAAATACAACCAATCTTCCCTTGGAAATTTCCTTCAGCGCATGTCCGGCCCTCCCAATTCGTTGGAGTCCTTTAGCGATTGATTTAGGTGATCCTATCTGGACAACGAGATCAACGTACCCGATATCAATTCCTAACTCCAAGCTTGTCGATGAAATAACGACATTCATTTCACCAGCTTTGAGTTTTTCTTCCACATCCAGTCTCATTTCTTTGGACAAAGAACCATGGTGTGCTGCCAATTTCTCTATACCTCTTTCTTTCAATTGCATGGCAATTGACTCCGTTCCAGCTCTGGTGTTGGTGAAGATTAGGGTAGTTCGATGATCATTGACCAAATCAACCAGTAGGTCGTACATCTTTGAATTAATTACTTCTGTAGAGTGGAGGGTTAGATTGTCGACAGGACAAATAACCTTTAGATCCAGATGTTTTCTTTCTTTAACATCCACGATATTCACAAGCCTTGGTTTTCCGTTTTTGTATCCGCCTAGAAAACCAGCTATATCCTCAATCGGGGCTTGTGTCGCAGATAAGCCGATTCTTACCGGCTCTCCATCAATAACCTGTGCCAGCCTCTCTACCGAAAGGGAAAGGTGAGTTCCTCTCTTGTTATTGGCTAGATCATGTATCTCATCCAGTATGATGTATCTTGTTTTTCTAAAGTGGGCCCTGAATTTCTTTGATGATAAAAGGAGGCCCAGACTTTCAGGGGTGGTGATTAGAATGTGAGGCGGTTTCCTTACCATTCTTGCCCTTTCCTTGAGTGAGGTATCACCAGTTCTAACAGCAACCTTGATTTCAGGAATATCTATTTTTCCCTTAGCTGCTATTTCAATCATCTCATCCAAAGGTTGCTTAAGATTTCTATCAATATCATTCGCCAATGCCTTCAGAGGAGAGATATAGATGGCATGCACTCCTGTTTCTAGGTCACCATTCTTGTGTATTCTAAAAAAGTCATTTAATATGCTGAGAAAAGCGGTAAGGGTCTTTCCTGAGCCCGTGGGACTCGAGACTAGCACGTTTTCTTTTTTAGAGATTAAGGGGACAGCCATTGCCTGCGGTGGCGTAAGGTCTTCAAATTTATCATTGAACCATTTCTGAATAATTGGTTCGAACCCACTCAGTACTTCTTCTTTGGTACTTCTATCAGTAATGTAATTTACCATGTTTTTCGAAACGTTAACTGCCGCAGAATAGCGAAGGGTGTAATAGATTATGGGTCTCATCTCAAACCCAATAAAATGTGATAAACTCTTTTTAGGCCCCTTCAGTCGCAAAAAAGAGCCACCGTGGCTAAGGGGTATAGCGGTGCCTTGGTAAGGCGCAGGTCGTGGGTTCGATTCCCACCGGTGGCTCCATTATTCTACATAGTAGGCCATATGCCCTTTAGCCCATTTTGTAATATCCACAGCATCCACTTTTTTGAATCTGGATTCCATTTTTCTTTTAGAGTCTCGGAAGACTTCATTATCCTTTCCTGGTGAAGACCTAGATTTTAGCATAAGCAATCCACATTTCGGCCCAAAAAAATCATAGTTCCGGATGAATATTTCGACTTGGTCTCTTTGAGCAACGTCCTGATACAAGATATCAGGAATGCCGGTATGGGGGCTATATTTTTTTGGAATCTGGGCATCACCTAGGAATGGAATTATGTTCCTTCTTTTCTCAGCAAGGACAAGTAGCTCAGCCATTGCTACTGATGAGATATCAACTCCGATTATTCGGCCCCCATGACAGATATGGCTCAAGAAACTAACAGTATTACCCTCCGCAGCCCCCAGATATAGAATATTGCTCTTTTCTTCAAAAGGCCATTCTGGTCCACCAGCTAGAACATATGCCGAAAGTTTGGAGTGATAAGGATTCCAGCTAATCCATTTCTTGTTCTTTTTGAGTTCCAAAAAGCCTTTTTTTTTTCTTAAGTAATCAGGTAATGCCATGAATCAGGCAAGTCCCTGTTTTTCAGCTTCGATAGCATCTTTTATTCCAGGATCTACAATTCCGGTCCATGGTTCAGCTCCTATTATATTTGAGGAATCCATTCCTTCTACCCAGAGTTCAATACCCTCAAAGCTGCTTCGTGTACCTTCAGGAACTATGAATTTGTATTTGGTCGATTCGGTGGTTGGAAGCCCGATGGACCAGACAACCTGATTTCCTTCTCTCTTACCAGGCCTGGGTTCAGCATCCTTAATCTCATGTCCTGGAACTTCAGCCCTGAGCTTGAAATTAGCCGATCTCAAGCGATAATTTATTATCTTTATTTCAACCTCGATCTGGCCATTGTTGAATTCAATTTCCTCCTCGATCCAGACCACGTCCATGATAGCTGCAACAACCTTGTCCAGATTTGGAACAGGCTGCCCAACGACACTTGATGCCTTTTCCGCGATTGCCGGCAATATTTTTTGTACCAAGTCAAATTTTTCAGTTACCTTTTCCCTTTTTTTCTGTTTTTTCAGGTGTCTTGACAGTGTCTTTGCATTGTTACGTAGAGCTAACTTAATTTCTTTTTTGATTTCACTTATATCTGCAACGGCCTCTTTGGCCTCGGAAGTGAATGGGATGTTCGTTGATGCTACGTGTACCAGGATTATGGCAGGTCCATTCGGAGTGCCTTTGCCACCTCTTTGTTCCAAACCATACTGTCTCCAATTTATGCCCTGTATAGCCTTGGTGATGGCGCAACCACCGGCCTGATAAAGCAATGGAACGCGGTTAGCAAATCTGAGAATCTGAACTGGTTGATCCTTAGGAAGATTACCTCCGTAAACCATCCCAACCTCCACTAGGAAGGGAGTTCCCGAGAATACGGATGGAGTGCGGCTGATTGGTAGCGTGTAAAAATCAGGTCGATATTCATCTAGTACCTGTTTCAGTCCTAGTTTGATCAGTTTCGGTCCAATTGGGACTAGAACTCCACTCGTCGGAGTCCGGATCGAGGTTGTTTTGAAAGCCTCTATCATTCCCTTCGCCTCAATTCTAGTGATATCTTGTGGCCTAACAATAGAGGATAGTCTCGCCTTTTTCAGTACGCCACTAATGCTCTTTGAACCCATGGATGACAAATCATTGCGCAGAAATCGAGCCATCTGGTGTTCTGAACTGTGATGAGCCATACGTATCAGCTGGCCCAACTCTACACCATGTGGATGCGGCTTTACACCTTCACTGGGTAGTTTTGGATTTTCCTGACTAACCCTCTCAAAAACGGTTGTATTTTTTTCCGGATTAGTGAAAATTATCTTGGCATGAGGATTGACAATAGCGGTTGATTTTAGGTATTCCAAGACGGAAGGCCTTGCTTCCCGATATCTTCCCTTGATTGCGAATTCAACTCTTGTACCATGATATTTCTCAGGATAAATTCCATCCTCATCAGGTTCAGCACCCTCATCTTTCCATACAAAGTCCTCGGTTCTCTCAATATTACCCCGGTTATTCCGAGTGTCCAGTTTCATAGTTATGCGCATAGCTAGATGCTCCTCTGATATTCGGGTACTGATAGTAGCAGACCTCCCAGTCGTCAGTTGGCCGTACATTATCGCAGCCGAGATTCCAATGCCTTGCTGCCCTCTGGATTGCTTGCCACTTCCAAAGCGTGAACCATACAACAATCTTCCAAAAACATTTGGGACGTTCTGCTCTATGATACCAGGGCCATTATCCTCTATTGCAATGCTTAACTCATCCTTTGCCAGACTTTCAAGTTCAATTTTCAGTTCGGGAAGAATGCCAGCCTGTTCACAAGCATCCAGGCTATTGTCGACCCCTTCCTTGACTGCTGTTATCAGAGAATGAGTAGGATTATCAAAACCCAATATGTGGCGATTCTGTTCAAAGAATTCAGAGACTGGAATATCACGCTGTTCTTTGGCCAACTGGTGAGCTTTCGTTTTCTTGTTGGTTACCTTCTTCTTGGCTTCTTTCTTTTCCGATTTGGGGTGCTCTACCTGAGGCTCTTCAGGTTCAACTGTTTCAGTTCCAAATTCAAAGATTGTTTGCCCCATTCAATGGCTATAAGTGCCAATAATTAAGCAGTACTCCCCAATTTAGAGAAAGTTAATCTTGCAGAATCTCGATTTTGGAATCTGGTTCTTGAGCAGACTTCCATTCCAGTGACCACATCCTAGAAATTTGTCTTTGTGCCTCACCATTATGAAACCCGGGACCACGTCTAATTCACGTTCAGGGTTCAGGTCTTTCCCACTGCAATAGTTGATGGTCTCATTATCATCTAGCACGATAATGTTTTTTGTAACGTACCTTCCAAATAGTTGTAGAAAGTTGGTTGTCGGCTTTGGCGTTTTGTCCAGACGGAAAACGCATAGTCCAATGCTTTCGGGTTTAATTCTTTTTAATTCTTCAGGTCCAATGTAGATTCTATTCTTTGAGCCTATGTACCATCGGTAGTTTTCTAATTTCTCATGATTGATTCCAAAACGTTCCAGACAATATTCTTGAATTAAACGGATTCGCTCAGAATCAAGTATTCTCAACATTTTTCCAACCTTGCTATGAAGAAAGCATCAGTGTCATTATGATGCGGCCATATTCTCATACAATTTTCTACTTCTTTGTCGTATGTTTCACCATTCCATTCAGTTATTCCGGGACTAGTTTTTAGACCGTTTATCCCAATATTTTCTACTTTGACTGACTGATTATCAATAATCTCACTGATTACCTTCTCGTTTTCTTCAGGAGAAAAGGTGCAGGTTGAATAGACAATCGTACTCCCTGAAGGTGCCATTTCGCAGGCCTTGTTCAATAGGCCTTTCTGAAGCTTAGTAAAACGCTTATAATCTTTTTCTTTCCACATTCTGGCAACAGCATTCTTCTTGCGTATCGTACCTTCTGAGCTACACGGCGCATCGACTAGGTACAGGTCGGCTTCCGTATTTGGGAAGGATTTGAAATCTCTAAGTGTAACGGTAGCGTTTGTCACTCCCAGTCTATCCAGGTTTCCTCTCAATGATTTCAATCGAGCATGTCTTGAATCATTTGCTATTATGTGACCCCGATTCTGCATCATACCAGCTATCTGGGTTGTCTTTGAGCCAGGGGCAGCACAACAGTCCAGAATTGCATTGTTGTCAATCACATCCTTTACAACCACGGGAGGAATCATAGAGGTCAATTCCTGAATATAGATTTGGCCGACAAAGTGTTCTAGACTGCTACCCAGATTATTCAGTTGGGATACATACGCGTTATTATTCCATGGAACTTCGGTTATTTCAGGATCATAATTCCTGAGTTGTTCCAGTATATTCTCTTTATCACCCTTAAGAGTATTAATTCTGAATGATTGTTTGAGTGGTTTGTGGATAGCTTCTGCGAATTCCGTTGGATTATCTACTAAAACACTGTAGCGGTCAATGATTCCTTGACGTATCGTCTGAAATGGTTCCATACCTAAGCCCTTATCACGCGGGCTTTTGGATTTTTCACGGTTGCCATTATGTTTCTGGTATCTACTATCAATTTGGCATATTTTCCCAGTGAGGTGTAGTCAATACTGGTGTGATCGGTGGTTATTACAATCGCATCTTGTTCTTCTATGATATCTTTCGTTAAATCTAGACTCTTTAGTGAATCCATGCTTTCCACGTAAGGATCATGGTAGTTGATTTTACCTCCTTTATATTTAAGCAAATCCATTATTCTTAAAGCAGGCGATTCTCTAACATCATCGATGTCCTTTTTGTAGGCCACCCCTACGATTAGAATTTTACTACCCCTAATGCTCTTCTTGTCATCGTTTAATGCCCTTCCAATACGGTGAGCTATATGTTCAGTCATTTTCTGATTAATCTCACCAGCTAATTCGATAAACTTTGCCTTAGTATTGTATTCTTTTGCCTTCCATGCAAGATAGAAAGGGTCAATAGGGATGCAATGCCCTCCCATTCCCGGTCCAGGATAAAATGCCATAAAGCCAAACGGTTTGGTCTTGGCAGCATCAATTACTTCCCAAATATTAACTCCCATTCGACTCAAGACCAGTTTCAACTCATTTACCATTGCTATATTTACACCTCTGAAAATATTCTCCATCAATTTTGTTGCCTCAGCAGTTTCTAGTGAGCTAACTTCAACAGTTTCTGAGACAATGTTCTTGTACAAGTCGCTGGTTAACTGGAGACAGTCATCAGTCAAACCTCCCATTACTTTTGGTATCGCCGAAACGGAAAATTCCTTGTTTCCAGGATCTTCCCTCTCTGGTGAGTAAGCTAGAAAGAAATCTTCTCCAGCCTTCAATTTGGATTTTTCTAGGATAGGTTTGACAATTTCCCTAGTAGTACCTGGATACGTGGTTGATTCAAGCACAATCAATTGTCCTTTCCTCAAGTTTTTACCAATTTCCTTGGATGCACTTTCGATATAGCTCATATCAGGTTGTTCATGCTTATCAAGAGGAGTAGGTACGCAAATTATCAGGCAATCCATGTCCCCTATTTCTGAAAATTTATTTGTAGCAGATCCCTTATTTTTCTTCACAAATTCTTTCATTGATTTGGCAGGGATATGTTTCATCACCTGTTTTCCAGAATTGATTTCTTTTACTCGATTTGAATCCTTATCGAAACCAGTTACAGAGAATCCAGTTCCAGCAAATTCTAGTCCTAGGGGGATTCCAACATAGCCCATCCCCATAATTCCAATCCTAGCTTTTTTGTCCTTGATTTTCTTCTCAAGTTTATCAGTCAGGCTACTCATTATGGTCAATCTACAAGACAGGGGTATAAATTACGTTATATTTCCGTCATCCATCCGAATTCGTCTTTTCCAGTTCCAAACTGAATGGCTGTTAGTTCGTCATAAAGTTTTTTGGTCATCTTGCCCACCATGCCCCCAGAAAAGATGTGTTCTTTACCTTGATAGTTTATGGAGCCTATCGGTGCAATAATCGCTGCAGTACCTGCACAGAAGACCTCATCTGCCGTCAAGGCCTCATCGACGCTGATTTGCCTTTCTTCGATCTCCATACCCATTTTCTCATGTGCCAGATACAACACCGATTCCCTAGTCACTCCTGGGAGTATGGAACCAGTCAGTTCTGGAGTAATTATCTTGCCGTCAATTATCGCAAAGAAGTTGGCCGCACCGACTTCCTCAATGTATTTTTCCTCGGCAGCGTCAAGATAAATCACCTCAGCATATCCCTGTTTCTTTGCCAATCCACTGGGAAGCATTCCAGGTACGTAATTTCCTATTGCTTTTACACCTCCAGTCCCTTTCAGTGGCGCCCTGTGATAGTCATTGGTAACTATGAGCCTTATTGGCGACAGTCCCCCCTTGAAGTAGGGGCCTACTGGGCTGACATACACTACAAAGGTATATTCCATCGACGGCGCGACACCTAATCCAGCCCCAGATCCAAAGATTATTGGCCTGACATATAATGCACCCTGTTCGGTATTGGGGATGTAGTCTGCGTTGTCACGGATTACCTTTTTAGCCGCGTCCAGAAACAGATTCTTGGGTATTTCAGGCATAGAAAGTCTGGAACAGCCTCTAGCTGCTCTCTCAGCATTCTTTTCCGGTCTGAAGATTACGGTCTTTCTATTATCCCATTTGTAGGCTTTCATCCCCTCGAATAGGCCTTGACCGTAGTTCAGTACTCCAGCTGCAGGCGATATCCGCAGATCATCAAAAGGAACTATACTTCCAGATTGCCATTCACCTCCCAATTCACATTTGGCCACGTACATCGATCTGGTTTTAGTGAAGCTGAAAGTCAGGTTATCAAGATCGATGTCGTTTGATTTCAATTGTTATTCTCCATGAATTTTTGCAATCTATCTTCTAAAATTGGGATGTCTTTCGAATCTACAAAGGATATGCAAACCCGCAACCCTTCATGCCTATTTGAGCCGGTCGATTTTAGAGTAATTGTTGAAATCCCATATTTCAACAATTCCAGCATCAGTTGGTCCCCGTCATAGTTCGGATAGGACATTGTAAGATAGAAACCATCGCCCACAGGCTCATCCATGTCCTTGTCATAAACTTGTTCAAAACCGTATTTCAGGAATATTTTCCTGACATGGCTTGCCCTTTCCCCATAAATTCTGGTAGTATCTATAAAATTGAAATCACCCTTGGCCGCACTTTCAAGCATTTTTGATAAGGCATACTGTGCAGTGTGACTGGCTCCTGAGGTCGTTACGTACAAGCCCCCGAGGGTAAATGCGTGCCCAAACCGGCTCCTCCCGCAAAACGTTTTCAAACCCTCGAATTCCTGTTCGTTGAGTTCAGGGGAGATGACCGCGATTGCACATCTTGGTCCAGGGAATGAGAAAGCCTTGGACGCTGAGATTAATGTAATCCAGTTGGTACCGAATTTGCCAATCGAAGGTATGTATGGTTCTGAGTATGGTACTGAATAATCTTTTCTGAAATCCATTCCCAAATACGCGAGGTCCTCAATCGCCAGTATTTGATTCTCGTCACATATTTTGGCTATTTCTTTCAATTCTTCTTTAGTTAAACAAGACCAGCTAGGATTGTTTGGTGATGACCATAGAATTCCCCCAATATCTCCCTTGGAAATTCGTTTTTCTATTGCCTCCACTAGTTTTGGTCCTCGATTATCATACAGTTCGATTCCATCACTTTCCAATCCGAGAAAACGGGCTTGATACCTGGTTACTGGGAAGGTCGGATCAAGATATAATATAGTCTTCTTTCCCGGATGCATATTTCCTGCCAGAGCTTGGGAGATGTATCCACCTTGTAATGATCCACATGTAGGTATTACATGTTCAGGTTTCACATCCAAATCCAGAAACGCCTTAACAAAATCACTTCCAGCTTTTTTCAATTGTGGGATTCCATCGAAGGGTGGATAAGTACCTTGTAAACCGTCATCGATAGCCTTTTTCTCAGCTTCCCTTGCGATATCAGGAGTAGGAATGTTAGGAATGCCCATCTCCATCCTTACAAATTCAATTCCACATTCTTTACTTATAAGAGATGCCAGACGATTTGTCTCCCGTATTGATAAATTGTTAGAGTCATACCCGGTTTCATCGAAAATCTTGGACAGCGTTTCTTTGGGTATCGGTACCGATTTTGTCAAATGTTATACCTCTAAACAAAGTTCAGGAGAGCCCCTGCTAAAAGGTTTGCATAATCTTTATAATGTATTTATTACTTTTGATAAGTGACTAATATGATGCCAGTTGAGTTAACAGGTAATTTATTCAAGGAACTGAGAGGGAGGGCCTGTCGACTTCTTTCTGAGGAAGGCTGGACTCAGTCTAGATTGGGCAAGTCATTGGGTGTCAGTCAAGTGATGGCTGGCAATTATTTGCATACTTTACCAACCCATTTTGCTGAACCAATAGAGAGTGATCTGCAGGAGGCAGCCCAATCATTGGCAGAAATATTGAAAAGCGATAACGTTTCGCGATGGACACTTAAGCTGATAGTTGACGATCAGGAATTAAGTCTTCGTTTTCCATTTCAAGATAGTCGTGAGACAATCCTGGTTCAGATTGCAGATATGAGAAGACGTCTTTCGAATTTGATTACTCTTTTGTCCCCTCAAGTCAGGGTCAATATTGCGATGGCCACTAGCAATGCGGTCGACAAGTCGGGAATCGCGGCTTTTCCAGGGCGCCTGACTCCAGTAGATGGTCGGGCACGTCCCTTATCCTCACCTAAATTTGGTGGTTCTTCTCATCTATCTAATTTACTTTTGGAGATTCGTAAATTCAATTCCGATGCTTGTGTGATAATAAACCTGAGATGGGATTCTGTTGTTTCAGACCTACTAAAAAGAATGAAAATTCGGCCTTTGGTATTACAAAGAGAAGGTGAGATTTTAGTGATGAATAAGGAAGTCATCAAAACTGAAGCTCTCGTAGATGAGGGCGGTCACGGTTTTGAGCCTTCACTGTATGTATTTGGTGATTCCACAGAAAGTGTGGCCAGGATTGTAGAGGAGCTGGGTCATTCGTTGGAGGTTATGGCATGATTGAAAGCAGTATAGCCTATATTCTTCTGCTTGCGACGCTTGTGTTTTTTGCATGGTTAGGATATCGAGAGTCAGTTGGCAAGGAATTGGATAATGACGGATTCCTGTCGGCGCGAGGCAGCCAGAATTGGATTATGATTGGTCTAAGTCTGTTCGCATCAGGAATGGGTGTGTGGATCCTGTTTGGACCTTCGGAAGTTGGATATTATGGCGGTTTTTATGATGTAATTGGCTATGCTTTGTCTTCTGCGACCCCCTTTCTGTTATTGGCATATTTAGGACCATTAATCAGAAAATTAACACCAGAAGGCGTGACTCTCGCAGATTATGTTCGCCAAAGAATGGGCCGCACGATGCAAATCTATGTGGGAGTAATTTCTATAATTTACATGTTCACATTCATGTTTGCAGAATACATTGCGATTGGTAGAGCAGTTGAATTCTTATCGGGTATTGATTCGCTGGTTCCGATTATAGCGATTGCACTGGTCACGACTTTCTATACAGTAATGGGTGGCTTGCCAGTGTCGATCAAGACAGATCGTATTCAGGCATTCTTCATTGTCTGGCTGATAGGATGCATCATTATTTTTATCTTCAATGAAGGAATTAACAGTACTTTTGATGATGCCAAAGCGTACACACCGGAAGATTTGGAATATGGATGGAAACATGGTAGTATCAGTGATTATTCAACCTTTGAAGCTGGTCTGGCTCTTGTTTTGGCAATAACCGCGGCTGAGATGTTTTCTCAGGGTAACTGGCAGCGTACATGGGCCTCGGAAGATGATAATTCTTTACAGAAAGGTGCTCTCTTGGCATCCGGACTGTGTTTCATCGCAGTCTTGCTCTTTGGTTTTCTAGGAACAACAGTAGCAGGTAGAGGTTCACTTTCAGATCCTTCACTATCGTTCTTCGAATTAATTCGTGACTATCCTGAAGCAATTCTGTCAATGTTCCTAGTTCTTGGAATCGCCTTAGTATGCTCTAGCGTTGACACACTCCAGAATGCGGTTGTCGCAGTAGTGTCCCGAGATTTATCAGATTCCCAGTTAGGTCTACAGGAAGCACGTTATGCCGCAATTGCTACGGTGCCTGTTGCCATAATATTGGCCTGGTACTTTGCTGATGACGCCCTTAGTGTATTTCGAATATTTTTAGTGGCTGATTTGTTTGCTACAGCCACGGTATTGCCTATTTTCCTGTCCCTCTCAAATAGAATCACTTCGACAGGTAGTTTGGTTGGAGCCATCTTTGGTTTGATTTCAGTTGTTATTTATGGAACAATAATTTCTGATTTGCAAACAGGCATTAATTACTTGACGAATCCAGTTAATGATTTTGGATTGGCCAATCTCTGGGTCTTCGTATCGGCTCTTGTAGGTTCAGCCCTCGTTACTATTGCAGTCTCTGAATTTGAGAATAGTCAATCGTGAGGAAGCAAGAAATCGCCTTCTATCAGCAACAGGTTACCGCTGTGGCATTCAATCGTCACCTTGCCCGAGGCTCCAATCTCGTTGTGAATGCCTCTACCTCCTATTCTCAGTTTTTCGTGCTGTAGATTCCATCTTGCACCCTCTACACTGACGCGCGCCTCAGGCATAGCGATCATTGAGAAGACAGTGTTTTCGGGACCTTCTATGGTCTTGGATTCATCAACACAATATATTGTAAATTTATCATCAATTAGTTTGACTCTTGAATCGAACACTAGACCTAAAGCTGCTAGCGTATGGTCGATTCTTCCTCCTGACCACCCTATAACTATAACTTCTTCCGCCCTCTTTTCGAATGCATGATCCACTGCCTTTTCCAGATCGGTTTTCTGGATATTTTTATTTGAAATGGTCCATTCTTCGAGTCTGGTGATTGTCTTGTCAGATACTGAATCCAAATCACCTATAATCACATCAGGGGTGATATTATATTTCAATAACCTATCAGCCCCGGCATCTGCAGCTATTACCAGCGAATTTTTTGCTAGTTCTATGACTTTACTGTCCAATGGTCTGTTACCAACGACCAATGCTCTCAAATTAAATCGCCAATTTCCGCTAGGATCTCAGGGTGGTGTTTTTCTAAGACCGCCAAAATTCCAGCTACTGTTGGTTCTTCCACTCCGACGTCAGCCATCGTCTTGACCACAGTATCTATTGATTCCGGTTCGACCTCTGTCAGTTTTGTTTTTGCCAGATATGAGTGATAGAGCCGGTCTTCCATGACCTTTCTCCATTCCATATCATATTCCTGCATTGCTTCCTTAGAGTAATCCCTTGTTTCAGTGGCTTTTCCAATTATACGGCCGGCAACTTCTCCAGACAGGCAGGCATTTGCCACCCCTCCTCCTGTAATGGAATCAATTTGTCTTGCAGCATCTCCTACCAGGATAACACCAGCCCCAGCGGTTTTCTCCAGAGGTTCCGAAAGGGACACACCTCCGCCCTGAATATCAACACATTTTCCTTTTGAAAAATGCTCGTGATTCTCTATAAACTGGTCCAATAATACTTTTATTTCTCCAGGATTCTTGACTCTGCTGACCATGCATCCAATCCCTACATTGGATTCATCCGACGATTTTGGGAATGACCAGATGTATGCTCCTTTGCTTCCCTTTGCTAGGTAAAATTCGCAATATTCTGGATCTATATCCAAGTCAATCAGAGTGTACTGCAATGCCCCACACATATCGGCAGGTTTCCGATGGGTGGGCAGGTTCGCCCATCTCCCAACTTGGGACTCAAACCCATCTGCCCCAACAACAACGCCGCATGTTATTTCTGATTCTTTGCCGTTCGAATCACGAATCTTTACTCCACAAACATCTTCTCCATTCCAAAGCAAATCTGTGACTGTTACTCCAGTTCTTACTTCCGCTCCGTCATCTTCAGCTAATTTAGCCAGAAATTGGTCCAGTTTATCCCGATGAATGACCATTCCAACTTCGGTGCCCAGATTGTCATCCTCTATCGTCAAAGAGTTCCCATTGGGTGAATAGATCTTTGCGCCCCTTACTCGATTAGCGATCCAATCTCCTTCCAGTGGTACATCAATCATTTCAAGCCATCTTGGTGCTATTCCTTCTCCACATCGGACTGGCACCCCGATTTCTTCCCTCTTTTCCAGAAGGAGTGTTCTGGCTCCGTTTCTAGCTGCGAATCTGGCTGTTGTGCTACCCCCTGGCCCAGCGCCTACCACAACAGTATCATAATCCATGACTTCCCAGTCTGATTGATTATAAAATGTTTACACGACTAGAACTTGAGAATTCACAAGATTTTAGAAAGGTATGCTTCCTTTGGGAGATACCAATGTCCGGCTTAAATCTTTCTCAAATGAGATTGCTGGTCCAATTACACAATCCTCTATGACGCTACCATATCCCTTGACATCAGATAGTATGACAGTTCTCCTGATTACACACTTTTCCATTTTGACATTAGGTCCTATTATGGCATTGGGACCAATAATACAGTCCTGTAATACTGCACTTTCATGAATAAGTGAAGGTCCTCGTATGCTTGCCCCGCTATGGGCTGCAGTTCCATTATTTCCAATGGATTTGAAGTTGGCTTCCAGATACGATTCAGGAGTTCCCGAATCGATAAAGTATCCTTCAAATGGGAAACCATATAATCCGTTACCAGCTACTTGGGGGTAGATGTCTCTTTCAATAGAGATTTTCTGATTCGGAGGTATCATTTCCAGCACTTCAGGTTCGAGTAGATATGTTCCCGCGTTTATCAGATTTGATAGTTCTGTACCTCTTTCAGGTTTCTCTTGGAATTGTAATATTTGTCCATTCTTCAGTTCGACGACTCCGAATCGGCTTGGATCTTCAACTTCCCACAAGGCCAGTGTCCCCTTTGCTTTGGTCCTGATGTGTTGCTCCAGCATTTTGTTTAGGTCTGCAGAGGTTACTACATCACCATTGAACACAGCTGTAGTCCCCGTAACATGGTCGATACAGTTTCTCATTGCCCCACCAGTACCTAGAGGTTTTTCTTCAGGTACAATAATTATTTTTTTCCCAATATCCCTTCCCTCAAAATATATTTTCATTTCGTCTAGGCCATAATTTACGGCTAAAATTGCCGTATCAAAAACTTCTGGCAGATTTCTGACCATTCGTTCCACCATCGGTACGTTTGCCAAGGGAAGCAATGGCTTTGGAACGGTATGAGTCAGTGGCCTGAGTCTGGTCCCAAGTCCGCCGACTAGAATTATAGCTTCCATGTGGATGTATTGGAACCTTGTAGATAAATCTTAGAGCGGTATAAGACCTAGGGCAATTAGGGTGTCTATTATCAGACCCAGCACAAACATAGCGCCCGCTATCTTTACGAAATGGAAAGCCCAAGCGACGTACCATAACGGCCAAACAGGAAAAATATCTTCCATGTCCTGTTCGACAACCTTTTCCTTTAGATGGGGAGGTAATGCCTCAAATGCAATATCGAACGCCTCTTTTTGAGTATTAGGAATTGGATCATTGAGTTTCTGGATCACGTATATCGCTCTAGGTATGGCAAAAACCACAACAGCCATTGCATAATGCCCTTCAACAACGCTTAGAAGGCTAAAAATAAAAAAGGAGATTATTGTAAATTGACATACTTTTGATGCCCAATTCATTCCAATTATGACTGGTAAAGTGTGCACAGGTTTGGCCGTATCAGCTTCATACTTGTCCATATGTTTTCCCATTACAACGGTCATTGACGTCAATCCAAAGGGTATTGAAACTAGGAAAGCATTATTCAGAGCAGCTGTTCCAAAAGATTCACCAGTTAATGCCATGAAGGTCCCACCCACCATTAGTGGTCCAAAAACCAGTCCAATCGCAAATTCACCCAAACCAAGATTCTTCAATCTTATTGGTTTTGCAACGTAGAAGATGGAAATTCCTAATCCTGCAAATACGAAATATAAGATTTCCAAACCAACTTTCTGATAAAAATAAATTGCAATAATCAAGTCTATCAAATTACATAAAAATATAGCCAAAATCAATCCTTTTGTTGATATCAAATTGTCAATCAGAGCATGCGGCCCATATTCAGTTCTTGGATAGCCTTTTGTATCTACACCATGTAGCGTGTCAAAGAAATCATTCATCATATTGTTTGCAGCATGTGCTAGTATTAGGCCAACAATAATTATTGCCCCTTCATAATACATTAAAGACGTGGTTTCCGTCACAAATTGTAATGCTAAAAGAATACCTACCATTCCTGCGTAAATATTCATTTCAAATACATAGGACCGGGTGATAAGCATCCATTTGCTGACAGTATCTAGCGGAGCTCCAGGCAAAGGATTAGCTGTTTGATGTATAGCTTTCCATCTCACCCATAGGCTATATTCGTTCATTTGCTTAAACCCAAACGGTGGTGTATTAAAGTTACACATGCAGAGCTCAGCAAACTTTCTTTTCCCAAGCTAATATTTGGTAAGTTCTTCAATATTTCCATTTCTTCTTCGGTTGGATCCTTGTCGTCTCCAAGTACAAAAGTATTTGCGCCATTCATCACATCTTCACCATTTTCACTGAGAAGTATGGGATTCGGCAACTTCTCCAAGACGCCCTCTAAACCTATTCTTTCCATGGTTATTCCAGGACTTGTTTCCATTGGTTTGCCCTCATTTTTGAATTTTATCAATCCATTTCTGATAAGGGCTGCTGTCGAGCGTTCATCAGGATTTAGATAACGAATCTTCTCTCCACTAAAATGGACAGTGACTGGAGGTTCTGGAGGACCATTTAGAATCAACCAGATGTCAGTATCACGCCTTATACCGTGTGATTTCCAAAGGGCAGCGGTGACGCATCTAACAAGAACATCAAGCCTTCCAGCTCCTCCGCAAAGATCATCCAGTTTCCAATCCGCAACAGTATGTGCTCGATGTCCGATTATCACAAAGTTTCTGTCAGCCAAGGATAGGGTCTACACAGGTTTGATTAAATTGGTGCGGGTGCCGGGATTTGAACCCGGGTTGGTGGCTTGGGAAGCCACAGTCATGCCAGACTAGACCACACCCGCTCAGTCCAAGATTATTTCTTCGTCTTTTTCTTTGGGGTTTTCTTCTTGGGCTTTTCTTCTACCATTTCTGCGTCTTGAACGTCATCAAAGTCCCATTCCTCAACCTTTCCAAAATCTTTGTTATTCATCTGCCTCAGGCTGAATGTGGCCATCATTGCCGCCCCCACGGCAAATGCTAACACACCAGGATAAATCGAAGGTTCCTCAGTTAATCCCAAATAGATTCCTGAAACGGCCATTGCAGCCAAACCAATTCCCATTATAGCCTCCCCGGCGATTAATCCGGAAGCAAACAGTATCCCTGGGCTGTGAAGTTTCTCTCTTTCGTGCGATAATTTCTCTTCTTGTCCTTTCTTGAAAAGTTCGGGTCTTCCTTTCTTTAGAGGGCTATCGAATTTGCGGTCAATGTACATCTTTAGCATCCCCCCAATGAATATCGGGACAGTCATCTTGAGACTGAGGTACATTCCTACAGCTACAGCCATTATAGATATATCCAATCCACCTCTGTCTCTTATCCAGAGTTGTGTAGCTCCAACAAGTAAACTCCCTGAGAATAAGAATGCAGGTATTGCGCCCTCTAGAAACCCCCCGATTAAGAAAAGGATGTAGGCACAAATCAGAATATTAACATATTCATCCGTATGTCTAAGTGCTATCAGACAAAACGCAATTCCGGCCCCCATGAAAACCATGGACCAGTCCATTCCACCACCTAGGATTCCATTTGTGATGCTGGCCATCAAAAAGGCTTGAGGGGCCTCAAGATCCCCATTGATGATCTGGTCTGCAAGTAAATTAAGAACCAGAGGAATTACTAGAGCCCCTGCTGCAACACCCACGATTTGCCCAATCTGCTGGCGCCATGGTGTGGCCCCAACTATGTATCCAGTTTTCAAATCCTGAAGATTATCCCCAGAGATTGCTCCTGCACAAGCTACGAATGCTGCTACACCTATGACTGCAACTTGTAATTCAGCCGTGTTTTCACCACCATACACCAGACTGTTCAACAACGCAAAAGTTGTTGCAGTCAGAATAACTACGATAATCGTTACTCCTGAAAGTGGATTGTTGCTGCTCCCTACTATACCGGCCATATATCCTGCCACTGCAGCAAATAGAAATCCAGCCGTGAAAATTATGATCAGTGATAGTATTGCAGGTAGTAGTAGTCCGGAAACAAGCCACACCATGAAGAACATGGGAACCGCCATTGCAACACTGGTCACAGCGATTGATCTTGCAGGAAGATCCACATTGGTTCGTAGTTCACTGCCTTTGGTAACAGTCTGTTTGGTCGCTTCAATCATTTCAGTGATACCTTTGATTAGAGCTTCACGCATGATTACCAAAGTGTACAATCCACCAACTAGCATAGTTCCCACTCCTACCATTCTTCTTCGGCCGTTGATATGATTTGCATAATCGCCGTAATTAATCACATCTCCAGACATTGCGGCACTCGTGATCTGTTCTATGAATGCGTCAGTCGGATTTAGAAGAGTACTCGCTATGGGCATTATGACAATCGCTCCTAAAAGTCCTCCAAAGAAAACAAAACTGGCAATTGCAGGGCCAACAATGTATCCTACACCCAGTAAGGCAGGGGAGAATTCAGCACCAAAGTAGAAAGTCGTTTTAGATTTGGCATAGGCAGCCGAGGAATTCAGTTTTCCAGTAAAGGTGTAGAAACCTTGCCAACCATGTTCCCAGAGTCCAATACTAACTTGTTTCATTGTATTATCTACAGTTACCATTAGTGAGGACAGAATCTTGTACGCGGCACCGAAGGCAATACCAGCAAAGATTGGCATTACCTGAGAACCCCCTTTTTCTCCGGCAACTAGCACTTCTGCGCAGGCTACCCCTTCCGGATATGGCAATTTTTCCTTGACTATGAAGATTCTTCTAAGACTTATCGAGAACAGGACTCCGATTGTGCCACCAACCAGTGCGATTATCAGGGTCTTGAAGTATGGAAATTCGGACCAGCCAACCTCACCATTGCTGGTCTGGTTCATCACTAGAAGTGCAGGTAGAGTAAAGATTACTCCTGCGGCCAGTGATTCTCCTGAAGAAACGGCTGTTTGAACCCAATTATTCTCAAGAATATTTGTTCCTTTTGAAATATTGGCTTTTGCCAGGCTTCTCAGAACAGCCATTGATATGACCGCCGCAGGAATAGAAGCACTTACTGTCATTCCAACGTACAATCCTAAATAGACATTCGCAGCAGTCAGAAGCATTCCTAGAACAATGGCTAGAATGATTCCTTGTGTTGTTATTTCGGGTAAAATGGTTGTTGCTGAAACGTAAGGTTTGTGTTTTTCATTGGATACCATGTTACTTCCTCATTTCTCAAACAGTCATAAAGGCTTATGGGCCTCCGCAGTTTTTAAGCTCCCACTCTCTGCCATCTTGTGAGTGATGGTCTTTCTCTTCGCTTCTTTCAAGACTCAGGTTTTACCCGGCAGAAGTGTGCAAAGTGTGATAGCTTCTTCTGGTCGACCGTTGAGCGCGAGCTTTGTGGGGATGCACCTTGTGTTGAATATTCTTTCATTGGTAAACCCTTGTTCTCCAAACCAATGAATCTTGATGAGGCTCGGGAAGCGTTTCTCAGTTTCTTTGAGAAGCACAATCATACTAGAGTCCCTCGAGCTTCGGTGGTCGCTCGCTGGCGAAATGACATATATCTTTCAATTGCATCCATAGCCGTTTTCCAGCCTCATGTCACAAGTGGTTCTTCCAAGCCACCTGCGAATCCATTGACGATCTCCCAGCCCTGCATTCGTTTGAACGATCTTGAATCGGTCGGACGTAGTGGCCGCCATTTGACTACTTTTGAGATGATGGCCCATCACGCCTTCAACACTGAGGAGCAGAACATCTATTGGCAGGACCGTACGGTTGAATTGTGCCATGAACTTTACACCGGATTGGGATTGTCTGGTTCTGAGATAACATACAAGGAAAATCCGTGGGTCGGAGGTGGTAATGGTGGTGAGGCTCTGGAGGTCCTGGCTGGAGGACTGGAACTAGCCACTTTGGTATTTATGGATCTTGAGGAGGACCCTGATGGAGATATAGAACTCAAGGGCATAAAATTCAAAAGAATGCCAAGATCGATAGTCGATACCGGGTATGGCCTCGAAAGGTTGGTCTGGGCGTCACAAGGAACTCCTACCATCTATGAAGCGGTTTTCCCAGACGCAGTTTCACATCTCACTAAGCTTACAAATCTGAAGGATTCTCTGGAAAACTCCAGTTCAATCATATCCGAGAATGCCAAAATATGTGGAGTGTTGTCAATAGACTATGGTTCGGATCTGACTGAACTAAGACAGAAGGTACTTGATCGACTTAATGCCGCAGGACATTCCATGACACTTCCGGAGTTTACCTCTGCCATTGAACCCTTGGAGAAATTGTTTGCAGTGGTAGACCATTCACGAGCCCTTGCCTTCATGTTTGGAGATGGAATCGTACCGAGTAATGTCAAGGCAGGTTATCTTGCTCGTATGGTCCTTAGAAGGACAGCATTGTTATTGAGGGATCTTGATGCACAGAATGCCTTGTCTGAAATGGTATCCCACCATATCGATACTTTTTCTGTGACCTACCCTGAACTTGGAGCTAACAAAGCCCACATATTGGATATGGTAGCGCTTGAACAGGAACGTTTCACTCAGACCCTTGAGCGAGGCCGTCGCACTGTACAGCGAGCTATTGGTTCAGGAGGTATAGATCAGGACAAACTCCTAGAATTGTATGATTCCCAAGGGTTACCTCCTTCTGTGGTCAGCGATTTTGCGAGTGAGTTAGGTCATTCAATCGAAGTCCCCGATGGGTTTCTTGCTATGGTTGCTGAACGACATCAGGGTGAAACAAAGAGTGGAAAGAAAAAACGGGTCTCCATCGATGCAGAACCAACTAACCTAGATTTTTACAAAGACATGGAGAAGCGATCTTTTTCGTCAGAGGTTGTGTTCTCTGATATCGGCCAGATATCCCTGAAGAACACTTTGTTTTACCCAGAAGGAGGAGGCCAATTGAGCGATACGGGCGTAATTGTCTGGAGTGGTAAAGAGAGTCAGGTGGTCGAGGTCCAAAAGGTAGGTGATGTAGTTGTTCACCGTCTGGAAGGGGAAACTCCTCCGGTCGGAACCCAAATCTCGGGCACAGTCGATGATGAACGCCGTTCGGGACTGAGTCGTCATCATACAGCTACACATTTGGTCGGCTCCGCAGCTCGTAAAATCCTGGGACCTCATGTCTGGCAAGCAGGAGCTTCCAAATATGTGGATCGAGCTAGATTGGACATCACTCATCATCGAAGGCTCACACGGGACGTGATTGACAATCTGGAGTCTATGGTTAATCAGTTGATTGTTGAGGATCATCCCGTGACGACGGGATTCCATAGCAGGGAAGATGCAGATAGAGAGTATGGCAATACCCTGTATCAAGGAGGCGCACCCAATTATCGAGAGGTACGTGTGGTTGAGATCCCGGGTGTTGATGTGCAGGCATGCGCAGGAACCCATGTCGTCTCAACCTCTAAATTAGAGGCCGTCAAGGTTTTGAGGACAGAGCGGATACAGGATGGTGTGGAACGCATAGAATTCTCGGCAGGACCTGATGCAATCAAGGCAGCCCAGAGGGAAAGAGCACTACTGGAAGAGACGGCCGGGGAATTGGGTGTACCTGTAGACCAAGCTCCATCCGCTGCCCAAAAATTCGTCAAGGAGTGGAAAGAACTCCGCAATCGGGTTTCTTCGCTGGAAAAAGAGCTGGCCTCTCTAAAATCATCAGATCTGGAAGGTGAAAAGATTGGAAATCTCACTTTCTATGCACAAAATCAGGAAGAGACTGATTTTGCTGAGGTTCAGAAGTTAGTAAGAGAGCTTACTTCAGGAAAAGATACCGTGGCTGCAATGGGGTGCTCTAAAGGTGATAGTGGTACGGTGATTCTGGCGAAATCCGATTCCGTAAATCTGGATTGCGGTGAGATTCTCAAGAAGGCATTGTCCACTGTCGGTGGTAGTGGAGGTGGCAAGGAATCCTATGCACAGGGTGCTTGTCCAGAGAACAAACTCTCCGCAGCCTTGTCTGAGATAAGAGATTTGGTTTCCTAATTATATAGTCTCAACCATTATGCAGGAATTTACCAGATACTTTATTCCATTCGTACCTTCCAACCATGTTTCCAGTTCATCACTTTCGGAACCAGGTTGGAACCATAGATGTTCGATTCCTAGTTCCACAGCTTCTTGTGCTACTTTCATTGCAATCGGTGGAGGAACAACAAAGTTGACAATGTCTGGTAGTTCTTCCATCATTCCTATTGAAGCGTAGGCCCTGTCTCCTTCAATCAGCTTATCTTTAGGATTTATAGGTACTATATCATATCCCTTGGAACGTAGTTCAAGATAGATCCGGTTCCCGAATTTATGAGGTTCATTGGAAGCACCGACTAGTGCAATCCTGACATTTTTCTGTTTCAACTTTTGTAGAACCATTTTAGTGTCTTATAATCATTCCATTTTTAATGTTTGAGATGGGATGCGGAAACGCACACTAGCCTTGGCATTTTTTGTAGTCTGAATCCGGGGGACTATAGTCCCCCGTTATTTTTGGGTTTTAGAAAAAGATATTTAATCCACCTTTCCGGCAGTCCTTCAATGGATTTAGTGATTGTTGAGTCCGGTGCCAAAGCCAAGACAATCCAAAAATATTTGGGTAAAAATGTACTGGTAAGGGCCTCTGTTGGTCATGTTCAGGACTTACCTACAAAGGGAAAAGATGGCAGTAAAGCATTGTGGAGTCATACTGATACTAGTCTACCAGATCCTCCTTGGGGTTGGACTGAAAGAGCGGAGAAGACAGTAAAACGTATTATTTCAGACAGCCGCCGTAAGAAGGTAGATAGAGTTCTTATCGCTACAGATCCAGATAGAGAAGGAGAATTTATAGCCTGGAGACTTGCTGAGTTACTTTCGGAATTTGGTGATATTCAAAGAATTACTTTCAATGAAATAACTGAAACAGCGATAAAAGAGGCTTTGCAAGCAGCAGGTACGGTAGACATGAATCTTGTTGATGCAGCTAAGGTTCGTAGATTTATGGATCGTTTGATTGGTTATCGAACTTCACGCTTTGCTAGGTCTTGGAACTTAAGTTCCATGGGGCGCGTTCAAACTCCAACGTTAGGTTTTGTAGTTAAGCGTGAAAAAGAAATTCAAAAATTTATTCCAACTCCTTATTGGGCTGTTCAAGCTATTGCTTCGGGAATAGATTTTAGAGTTCGATTTCATGATAAGGATGATTCTTTAGTCTGGAAAGATGAAAAAGGGAAGATTAATGTTCATCGTACAAATGATTCAAATTTGGCCAATAAAGCCTATGAATATTTGAATCTAGAATCTCAATTAACTGCTAAGACGGTGTCTTTAAATGATTACAAAAGACGTCCTAAACCACCTTTTACCACAGATACATTACTTCAGGCTTCTGGAAGCAAATATAGTTGGCGACCAAGTAATACTATGCGTATCGCTCAAGGACTTTATGAGGCCGGTCACATAACTTATATGCGAACGGATTCAACGCGTACTAGTGCATCTTCCCGTGATAAGGCAAAGAACTTTATCACTTCCAAATGGGGTTCCGGATTTGTAGGGAAAGGTTCTGTCAGTGGAAAGCCAAAATCAGGTGTTCAGGATGCACACGAAGCAATTAGACCAACTAATCCATTGTCTGAATTACCAAATGGATTAGATGAATCTCAGACACGTTTATATCGTTTAATTTGGTCAAGATTCATCGCTAGTCAAATGTGTGATTCCGAGTGGACCAGTATGAAAATACAAGCACAACTTGAAACATTTGATAAATTATTGGATGGGGATACTAAGTGGAGAGTAAAACCGGGTTGGGAATCTGCATTTGAAGTAATTGACCGAGCACCTCCTTCTTCACCGCCTTCTCCTGAAATTACAGAAGGTAGCAAAATTAAGTTAGACAATAAAGAAGGTAATCCAAAATTAATTGAGGATCAGACAAAACCTCCTGCCCGTTATACACAACATGGTTTGGTTGCTCTGATGAAATCAGAGAGTATTGGTCGCCCTTCTACATATGCCACAACTATTAAGAAATTATTAGATCGTAAATATTGTAGTGATACAAAGGGCCGCCTTAAGCCAACCGAGCAAGGAGTGTTGCTTTGTGATGAAGTAGTTCCGTTTTATGATTCCGAAAAAGAAAAAATAAGTTTATTTTCTTCATCTTTTACTTCTGAAATGGAATCAGATTTAGACCTGATAGAATCGGGAGTAAAAGATTCAGTCAGAGTCTGGGACGATTTTGTATCTTCATTTAGGGGCTTACATGAAAAAGCATTGGAAATGAAGAAGGAAAGACCAACACGGAGACAGATTGAATATTATGGGCGCTTGGCATCCTTGATTTCAGATGAGGTTCTTAACAAAATTCTGGATGGCCGGGACCCACTTTCAATGGATGGCGAGAAAATTGGTGAGGTTATAGACGGACTGAAAAAAGCTACTGCGGATGTTGTCTTGCCTGCATCAGCTAAGCAACTATCATACATTGAAAACTTAGCCAGTACATTGGAACTTAATGAATCAACGGCCTGCGAGTTGGTTGAATTAGAACGTTTTGATGAGTTGACAGGTGGCAAGTCGGGAACTGCAAGTTCATTGATAGGCAAGCTACGAGAGAAGACCGATTCCATACCTCGGAAGCCGAGCCCAAAACAGCTAAATTTCATTAAGAATCTGGTTAAGAAGGCTGAATTGGAAGAGGAAGCAGCCTGTAAATTAGTTGGAGCAGACACCTATTCCGATCTTTCGGGGGGGCGTCAAGGAACTGCTAGCAAGTTGATAGAAACTTTGCGCAAGCGCTCTGCAAAGTAGGATGGTTAGGCTTTTTTTTGCTTTGGAATGCCCAGACTTGGAGACTGAAAGTTTACCTAGAACCTATATTTCTGAGAAAGCTCGAAATTATCATATTACGATTGCCTTCCTAGGCGAGAGACCTAATCCTGAGTTTGAGATCCAAAGAGTTGCTGATGTCTGTATTGGTAGACTTCCATTGGAATTGGAGTACCAGAAGTTGGGAGCTTTCCAAAAAGCATCCAATGCACGAGTCTTGTGGATGGGAGTTAAATCTTCAGGCATTCAGGATTTGGCGTCCAGAGTAAGGCTAGTTTCTAAGTCTGAGGACCGTCCATTCTTGGCTCATGTAACGATTGCTCGATTCAGGAAGCAGACCAATCTGGAAGATCTTATTTCAAAACATGTAGATACGCAATTTGGTAAGGGTTTAGTGTCAAATCTTATTCTTTTCAAGTCTGAATTGACAAGGCAGGGAGCAATTCACACCCCGCTTTATTCAGTAGATGGGAAGGGCAAGGTCGAGCATTTAACATAGAATCTATTGGACCTCTGAAATGAAAACTTTTGAACACAAAAATCTGAGGGGTGCTTCTCTCGAAGATCGCGACTACCAGTCCAATATATCGAAAGCTTGTCTGAAGCAATCAACTATGGTCATCCTTCCAACAGGAATGGGAAAGACCGTAATTGCCCTACGAGTGATATTGGAAAGATTGCATGTTGGTCCTGTTTTGTTGATGGCACCTACGAAGCCTTTAGCTCAACAGCATGCCGAATTCTTGGAAGAACACATCAGTTCAGGAGTAAATTTGTTTACTGGGGCTATTCCTCCCCTTCAACGTGAGCCTCTGTGGAAATCCTCAGGAATTATAGTTTCAACGCCTCAGGTTGTTTCAAAGGACATTGAAAATGGGAGGGTGTCTCTGAAAAGCTTCTCATTATTGATTTTTGACGAGGCGCATCGGGCAGTGGGGAATTACGCCTATGTTTCGATAGGGCGTCATTACTTATCCGTTGCAGACAATCATCTAGCAATAGGTATGACTGCTTCGCCTGGTAGTTCTAAATCTGAGATAATTCGCTTGTGTCGTGATTTAGGTATATCTGCAGTTGAGAAAAGAGACGAGACTGATCCAGATGTGAGGCCCTATATTCAACCAATCAAAACAAGTTGGATTCGCGTTGAGATGCCAGCTTCCGTCAAACACATCGCAAATCAGTTGAGAGGTTTGCAAGATTACCTGTGTGGGAAATTGTACAAACAAGGTCTGTTGGATAGGCCACGTAAGGTCTCCACTACAATGCTATTGGAAGCTGGAAGGAAGTTACAAGCACAATATATTCGGACCAAACCTAGAACTCCTCCCCAGATTTTCAATTCAATGACAACCCAAGCCATGACTATGAAAGTAGCTCATGCCGTACTTACAGTCGAGACTCAAGGTATAGTTCAATTCTTGGATTATGCGGTACGAATAGAGAAAGATGCCAAAGAAAAGAAGAGAGGTAACAGGGCAAACAAATGGCTTCATTCAAATTCAGATTGGAAGGCTGCGGTCGAAATAGCCAAGTCAAACAAGGATAATCATCCAAAATTGCAACGTCTAATTGAATTGGTCCAACTACGGCTCCAGTCTGGTTCATCCCGCTTCATAATCTTTGCAGAAATACGGCATACTGCAACCTTGATAGTAGAGAATCTGAAAACAATTGAGGAGGCCAGACCAGTTAGATTTGTAGGTCAGAGTTCCCGTGAGAATGACAAAGGAATGACCCAAAAGCAGCAGAAGGAAATTTTGTCCCGTTTCAGGGATGGCGAATTCAATATTCTGGTAACGACATCAGTGGGTGAGGAAGGTTTGGACATACCTTCTACAGATGCAGTCATATTCTATGAGCCGGTCTCGTCGGCTATAAGATTGATTCAACGGCGGGGTCGAACCGGACGTAATAGACCTGGTGAGGCATTCATTTTTGTAACGTCCGAAAGCAGGGATGAGGCTGCGCTCTGGAGCAGTAAAGGCAAAGAGAAGAGAATGCATGACTTATTCTCTACAGGGAGAATGGAGATTGACTTGCCAACACCTGAAGAATTAGCAGGCACGAACATTATTGAGAAACCAGAGGATGGTTCTGCGCAAACAACTTTTCGAAGCGATTAACGAACGTTAAGAACTAATATTATACCGACCTGTGCAAATGGTTCGATATGCGGAGAAATCCAACAGTTCCATTAAAGGAAGAAGTGAAGTATGGGCATGGTTTCTTTAGAGGTGAAAAATGCCCTCTCAGTGGAGAGGAAGGCGTATTGGTGATGTCCCCAAGACATTTGGACCAGTTTGGAAGGATTATGGCAGGAGTTCTGCGTCACTTCCCGGACAAATTCGATCTTGAGATGGACAAGCAAGGCTGGGTTGAGGCGACTGAATTTGTTGAGGCAGTAAAGCTTCAGAGACGTCATTTTCATTTTCTGGAAACTAAACATTTGCAAGCAGTGGTAGAGACAGATCCCAAGGGCCGTTACCAGTTGAATAGTGGCAGACTGAGAGCAACTTATGCTCACACACTTGATCTGGATTTAGATCTACCCACAGATCAGAATCCTGAGCACTTATATTTTGCCTGTTCTAAAGAGGATTCAGATGAATATCTGGAACATGGATTATATCCAGGGGATCGTAATATGGTACATCTTTCGAGTACAAGATTAAATGCTTTGGAGGCCGGTCGCCATATTATTGGTAAGCCCATAGTCTTGTTGGCTGATGTTAGGGCCGTTGAAGGAGCGGGCCACGAGATTATGAAAGCAGGTACGACAGTCTATCTAACCAAGGATATTCCTGGTGAATTTCTTAAGAAACTTCCAGACAGTACGTAGGTTATTGCAATTACCATGCAGTCCGAGAAGCAGAATTTGGACCGGCGTTCAATAGCCCGGGTACTGATTAGCGTTAGTGATAAATCTGCAATTGATGCCTTTTCAAAGTCTCTAGTAAAGAATGGAATTGAGATAATTTCTACAGGAGGGACTTCTAAGATTCTGTCTGAGAATGGAATTGTAGTAACGTCCGTAGAGGATGTTACGAAATTTCCAGAAATGATGGATGGTCGTGTAAAGACCCTTCATCCACTAATCTTTGGTGGCATTCTTGCGAGAGACTCCGATAAGTCTGAAACAGAACAATATGATATAGGAATAATTGATATGGTGGTTTGTAACCTGTATCCATTTGGAGACGCAGCATCTAAAGGTGTTGAGATGGATGTTCTAATCGAAGAGATTGATATTGGAGGGCCCAGTCTGCTTCGGGCCGCAGCTAAAAATCATGTGAGAGTCGCAGTTGTTACCGATCCTTCAGATTACGACTGGATTTCCAAGGAAATTGAGGCCGGAGGCCTTAACCTGGAACAACGCCGTCAATTAGCTTTGAAGGCATTTAGGCACACTGCTGAATATGATACAATAATTCAGAATGAATTGAGTTCCAGATTTGGTGAAGAAGACTTGCCTTCCTCTTTACATGTTACAGGGGTTGGTAGTCCCCCTCTGAGATATGGTGAGAATCCACATCAATCCGCTATTTTTTATTCGGATTCATCAGTTCAGAGTACTTGCGTCTCAAATTCCACCCAGATTCAAGGTAAACAGCTCAGCTACAACAATCTTCTGGATTTCGACGCTGCTCTGGCAATGGTAACGGAATTTGAGGAACCCACCGCCGTCATTGTAAAGCACAACAACCCTTGCGGTGCGGCCAGCGCCAGTAATTTATCCGAAGCATATGAGCTAGCTCTCAAAACAGATCCCCAAAGTGCTTTTGGAGGGATAGTAGCCTTCAATCAAGAGGTTGATGAGGATTTATCAAGGAGTGTGACATCAGCATTCAAAGAAGGAGTTATTGCTCCTTCCTTTACCAGTGCTGCTATTGAGGTCCTATCGGAAAAAGAAAATCTCCGGGTGTTACAGACAGGGGAACTTTCTGATTACCAGAGGAGTCCCTCCCTCCGTTCTCTTAATGGTGGGTGGCTTTTCCAGGAAGCCGATGATGTTTCGATTGACTTATCTGAATGCAAGGTAGTCACTAAACGTAAACCTACAACTCGTGAGTTAGAAGGGTTGCAATTTGGCTGGAAGATAGTAAAACATGTCAAAAGCAATGCCATCGTGTTTACTCAGTGCAAGAGAACTATTGGTATTGGGGCGGGTCAAATGTCCCGAATCGATTCAGTTAGAATTGCAACTTCCAAATCTATTCCCGACGCCCAAAAGACAGTTATGGCCTCTGACGCGTTCTTTCCTTTCAGGGATGGAATTGATGAGGCTGCCAATTCTGGTGTAACAGCCATTGTCCAACCAGGTGGTTCAGTTCGTGATCAGGAGGTCATTGCTGCAGCCGATGAACACAATATGGCCATGATTCTCACGGGAATCAGGCATTTCAGGCATTAATGGAACAACTCTGGATTTATTGTGAGATGTGTGAGGAGGAGAGTTCTCACGAGATTCTAAAGAGTAAGACCTCCACTAGGCGAGGTTTCAGTTTTCAGGGAGTTGTCCAGTGTCTCGAATGCAATTTAACAGGCCATGCAGAGATTAAGGAGGAACCCCCCCTCTCATTGAAATTGCGCCTATCTGATGATAATGAGACTCTCAATAATACTTTAGATGTGGACCGCGGTGTTCTAATCAGAGTTGGTCAGACTCGCCCACATCCGGATGGTCTTATTCTCATTACTAGCCTTGAATTGGGCAATAAACGTCCGTCACAGGCATTCTCACAGGAAAAGCCTATTGTATGGGCCAAGAGGGCAACTCATGCTAAAGTTCGTTTTGCAATTCACGAGGGTGAATCCACCAGTTCATTCAAGCAGGAATTTGAGTCCGAAAAAGAATTCTATGTAGGGATGCTACTACAACTTCAGGGCAGACGTTCTAAAGTCAAAGCGATAAATCGGATTGGAGGTAAATCCGTAAAAGCAGCATTTGCTTCAGAGATAGCAAGAGTTACGTGCTTTTATTTAGCAGATAACAAGTCAAGGCGCAAGGAATCGAAATCTAATGGAAGAAGAAATCGAAATTGATCCTGAAATAAAAGATTTGGACGAACCGTCTCCCGATGAAAAATTGGATACGGGACCGAAGATAATAACCAATTTTGAAATTCTCCAGATAATATTTTCTAGAAAAACTGCTCCCCACGCCATGGCATTGTCTATTTTCTTGATTGTTCTGGGTGTAATTAGCCAGAGTTCCAGTCAATTCTTGGTAGATCTGATTCTGATATTGGGATTCGGTTTTTCGGTGGGATATCTCATGACCGCCATCCTGATGCGTTTTGATTTCGTAAGAAATTTTTCAATGGGGGGCTACCGCACCATATTGCTGGTTCCGCTCACGTTATCATCGCTAGTGTCTCTGTCAATCTGGTATGTATTTGGCTTTACAGAGTATGGTGATCGTTTGAAGGACCTATTGTCCTTGGGCTTGGTAGTTATCTTTGTGCTCTGGCAGTTTGCCCAAGCTTGGTGGATGCGCGTCCCATTCAAGGAACTGGCTATTAGCCGCATGTCCAAGGTAGTGAGTAGAGACCAATCTAGTTTTGGGAAATTGGCCAACGTCATTTCTCCTCTTTTCTGGTCAATAGTAGGTTTTGGTATATTCTCATTCCTGGAGTCCCAAGGTACTGATTTCAGCTCCACGTTCAAGATAACGTGGTTTGTGATTATGGCAGTTCTGGGTTCAGTAACATTTTACCTTCTTTTCCGTATGAATTCAAAACACTGGTCAGACCCTATGATATCGGTTTTTTCGGCATACTTTGCTATAGGTTATTGGGGTTTTCTGGCCTATCATGCGGGAGTCATGTTGTACTCTCGAGAGAATCAACCCAGTTTTGTTTTTGATTTGATATTCATGGTTATTACGATTATGCTGGTCATATACTCTCTATCGGCTCAGGCCCTTCGATCCGAAACAAGAAATGAAGCGAATGGTAGCAAACCTAGGAGCAATATTTTGAATCGCCATAATGTTATCTTCTATGCAATTTCTTTCACTGCAGCTTACGGTGCAAGTAGTTTTTTCCTCGCTTCCAGAGGAACCATGTTTGTGGATAATATCAAAAGTGTGGGTTTCATCTCCCACTTGATAGTAATCATATCGGGGATATTGGTCTTATTACTGGTCAATTATACTGCATTGGTTGGGCGAGGTCTGATTGATCAAGGTTTCGTGGAGTCAATACGTACCCCAAAGGATAATTAGTATATTCGAATTAACAAATCATGAATTGGTTGGGATTGTTCACTTTGAGTTCCGCCACAGACCCTGAGTTGGCACCTCATGCCTATCTGCTTTATCTTTTACTTTGGACATTTGTTGTTGGTTTGTTTGTTTTATTCTTATTTCCAGTTATAGGTAAAACTTTGGGGTTCATAGTAATAACTATTCTGATATTGGTTTTTGTGTTAATGGTCGTATATTTCCATAAAACCGGTCTTTTTGCAGATTAGTTAGTAAGTTATTTCAGTTCTATTTCCAAATCCTTTAGTATTGTCTATTAGTCTCGCCCAAGTTATTCTGAATTCGTACAAATTCACTTTTCCCAATGCTTTTGATAATTCTTCATTGGTTCTTATGTATGGATATTTTCTGAAGTAATTTTCCCAGTATTTTTCGTTGGCCTGATTTATTTCACCTTTAAGCTGTAATCCTTTGATTTCTTTCCATTCCAGTCCATCGTCCTGTATGGTTGCGGCGCACATCTTGTTTATTTCTAAGTTTTTGATGTGATTAGATTCAGGATTGCTAACGAATACAAGTGAAGCCGATTTTTTGATGATTGCATAGAATACGGCTGCAGCCCCAGTTCCATCCTTACCATGGGTGGCTAGAGTCATGGTATTGTGATTCTCCATAAATTTCAGGATATTATCCATTATGCAATTGACATTAGGCTTAAGTTTATAATATAGTCCGTGTGGCGCCTCATTCCCGTCGAGGTTTATTCACGTGACAACACATTACGACGTACCCGGAGAGCACTTGGTTGGCGCGCTTGCCAACAGCCTCAAGAGCGTGGATGCTATTCAACCTCCCGATTGGTCAAATTTTGTTAAGACATCAATGCATAAGGAACAATCACCAACACAGCCAGACTGGTGGTATTTCCGGACTGCCTCAGTTCTCAGAAAGATTGGGGTTAATGGTCCCATAGGGACAGAACGTTTATCCCGTCACTATTCTGGAGCCCATGATAGAGGTTCCAAACCCAACCGAAGTAGTAATGGAAGTCGAAAGGTGCTTAGATTAATAATGCAACAACTCGAGATTGCAGGCTTTATAGTAAAATCAAAAAAGGGCGGCCGGGGTTTAACACCCAAGGGCCAGTCTATGTTGGATAATACAGCCTTTGATGTCAAGAAGAAACTAGAAAAGGAGATGAGTTCACTCAAAAAATATTAATGTCAAGTAGGAAAGCTTATGCCCGTAAATTACGCTTGAATAGATTAGTTAAACGTAATCGCCGAGTTCCTGCCTGGGTGATTCAGAGAACCAACAGGAGATTCACTAACCATCCTAAACGTCATTTCTGGCGCCGTGGTAAACTTCACAGGTGATATGAATGGCTGACGATGAATTAATGCAGGAAAGGTTGTACACGATTCCATTGCGCAAGCTTCACAAGGTTCCACGCACTCGTAGAGCTCCTGTAGCAATACGAATGGTTGAGGATTTCATAACCAGGCACATGAAACCCGAAAGAGATGGTGAAATCTTAACAACCTCATCTGAGGCCCTCAGTGGCAGTGGTGAGGAGAAGCAGCTGTTTATTGATCCACCTGTAAATCAATATATCTGGTCTCGTGGAATTGAAAAACCGCCTTCAAAGGTTCGGGTAAGGGCTTTGAAATTTGAAGATGGCAGTGTAGTGGTACACCTCGCCGAATAACCCTATGGCCTTACTTCAGCGGGATCTTTTCAATAGTCCTTATGCGGGTGTTTTTTGCACTACCAATGATGTTCTGACCTTGATACCTCCAGGTATACCTAAGGACGATATAGAGGCCATTTCTGGTGCTTTAGGGACCACAGTTGAACCCGTCACTATAGGGGGTAGTCGTGTGGTGGGGACTCTGGTGGCCATGAATAGTCAGGGATTACTGGTTTCAAACATAGTGACATCTCGTGAAATTGGAAAATTAGAGAAACTAGCATCTGATTTTAATTTACGACTAGGTGTAATATCCGATCGTTCCAATGCGATAGGAAATAATTTTCTTGTCAATGACAATGGAGGTTTCTGCAATGAGAGACTGGGCGCCCAAACAAGAGAATTAGCTCAAGAGATTCTTGGAGTAGAAATAATACCTAAATCACTGAATCAGATGGATACTTTGGGCATGATTGGCTGTGTGACTAACAAAGGAGGACTTTGCCATCCCGACATAACAACCCAAGATCAGAAAATGATGAAAGAAATCCTAGATGTTCCTATAATGGAAGGAACGGTAAACTTCGGTATGCCATTGGTAGGTGCCGGGGTTGTAGCCTCATCGGAAGGTGCAGTCTGCGGTAGGCAAAGTACAGGTGTAGAATTGGGTAGAGTTGAAGAGGCCCTCAGTCTCTTTTAAGCTTGGAAAGAATACTTGTCACAGCTCCAATCTCCGTATCCAGTCCAAGTTTGATTTTCTTACCAGTAATATCAAGATGATAATTGGAATTTGACATTATTCTCTTTGTAATTTGGTTCCGATGTTCGTCACAACCAAATACCAGGGCAATTTTCTCATTCTTGGCCAAGGTTGCAATATTGTGGTAATTCTTTGATTTGACCTTATCGGGTTTAGACGTACAAATTACAGTGGTTCCTACATTCTCCGGTAAAGGTAATTTTGTAATTTGCACCCATCCTTTTTTTGCCAATTCGATGAATCTTTGTCCCCCTTTTCCAATGCTAGTTGAGGGTGCCATTTTTTTAGCGAATTCAGTAGGTGAATCCCCTATTCCAAAATTGACCAAGGTTAGGTGTAAATCATATGCGATACAAAGGGGTGCAACTCTAGCGATCCATCGTCGATGAATTTCACTTATTTCATCACTTTTCCTAGTGTTTAACAGTACTAAGTTTAGGGGTGGTGTCACTATGCTGTTAGGGGAGTCCCTTTTAAGGGGGTATATTCATACACTTTAGTATTAATTTGAAGGTAAAATCTTGACAGAAGAAACTACAGATACAATTCTAAAAATTAGCATCAAGGACGAGATGGAAAAGTCCTATTTAGATTATGCGATGTCAGTTATTGTAGGGCGTGCGCTACCTGATGCTCGGGATGGCCTCAAACCAGTACATCGTCGAGTTCTCTATGCCATGAAAGAAATGGGCTCAGGGTCTCGTTCATCTTACAAGAAATCAGCTAGGATTGTTGGAGATACTATGGGTAAATACCATCCCCATGGAGATCAGTCCATTTACGATACGATGGTAAGGATGGCTCAGGAATTTTCACTGCGTTACCCACTGGTAGATGGTCAAGGCAATTTCGGTTCTGTTGATGGTGATAAAGCGGCAGCCATGCGTTATACTGAGTCACGTCTGGCTTCAATCGCAGATTCAGTTCTATCGGACCTTGATGAAGGTACGGTTGACTTTAGGGAGAATTATGACGGTTCATTACAAGAGCCGACTGTTCTTCCAGGTCTTCTTCCAGGTCTTTTGGTTAATGGTTCATCAGGTATAGCAGTAGGTATGGCTACCAATATGGCACCGCACAATCTGTCTGAAATTATTGCTGCTTTAAATCTGTTAATTGATAACCCTAGAGTTCCACTCGCTGAGATAATGGCCGTCCTTCCAGGTCCAGACTTTCCCACAGGGGGTACAATAATGGGACGCAAGGGAATTTTTGATGCATATACAGTTGGTCAAGGATCGGTTAAGATGAGAGGAAAGATAATTCATGAATCTGATGATAAAAATGAATATCTAATAGTTACAGAGATTCCTTTCATGGTCCAGAAAAATCGCCTTTTGGAAGAGATTTCCAAGATGCTACGGGACAAGAAAATAGAAGGTATCCGGGATATCCGGGACGAATCCGACCAAAAAGGGATGCGTGTCGTATTCGAGTTGAAGCGCGATTCCTCACCTATGATTGTTGAGAATCAACTGTACAAACACTCAGCTCTTGCGACAAGTTTTGCGATAAACAATGTAGCTTTGGTTAAGGGTCAACCTAAACGCATGAATCTGATTGAACTTTTGAAGGTTTATTTGACCCATCGCCGGGAAATTGTCACCAGACGTACTAAACATCGATTAAAGAAGGCAGAGGACCGAGCTCACATTGTCGAAGGCTTATTGATAGCCATATCCAAGATGGATAAGGTAATAGCCTTTATCAGAGGTGCAGCAGGCCGGGATGAGGTTATTTCGGGTCTTCAGAAAAAGTTCTCATTGAGTAAAATCCAATCCAAGGCGATTGCAGAGATGCGACTTTACCAGCTTTCTCAGCAGGATGTTAATGAAAGAAAAGCGGAGTTGTCCGATTTAAAGAATACAATGGCCGAATTGAAATCAATTTTGGCAGATCGCACCAAGGTGATGGCTATAATCAAGGAAGAACTACAGCAATTGGATGAGAAACATGGTGACGCACGAAGGACAGTCATATCTGATTTCGATGGAGATTTGAATACAGAGGATCTCATTCCTCGTTCTCAAGTGGTTGTAATGCGTACCTATGAGGGGTACATCAAGCGCGTTGGCCTGGATGAATATCAGGCTCAGCACAGGGGGGGCAAGGGCAGAATAGGAATCAAAGCCAAGGAAGGGGATTTTCCCGTCGAATTGTATTCTATGGGTTCACATGATTACCTTTTGTTCTTCACTACGGCAGGCAGTATGTATTTCCTTAAAGCTTGGCAAATTCCAGATGTATCTCGTTACTCCAAGGGAACGCCATTGGTCCAGTTACTTCAGAAATTGGATGAAGGCCGTAAAGAAAAGGACGAGAAAGTACTATGTATGCTACCAGTTGCTAACATTGATGTCGATGGTCACTATTTCTTGTTTGCAACTCAGAAGGGAATTATCAAGAAGACACGCCTAGAGGAATATTCGTCCAGAATTAAACGAGCTTGGGCCAGCGATCAGGGCTTCCGGGCTATTACTCTCAAGGATAAGGATGAATTAGTAGGAGTTGCTATTTCAGAGGGAGATAGCCAAGTAATGTTTGCAACCAAAGGAGGTATGGCCAATCGTTTCTCGGAAGGTGAAGTAAGAATAGTGGGCCGTAATGGTCAGGGCGTGATTGGAATGCGTCTGAAGGACAAGGATGAGGTTATTGGTATGTCCTTGGTAGATGATGAGGATATTCTGTTAACTATAACGGAGAAAGGATATGGTAAGAGAGCCAATGCGGATAATTACCGATTAACTAAGCGTGGCGCCAAGGGTGTTCTCAATATCAAAGTCGATGAAAAGAGTGGATATGTTGTTGCCGCTATGACTCCCGGTGATGCTAATCAGATTCTGGCAACTACCTCTTCTGGAAAAGTTATTCGCACCCATGTAGACACTATAAGACAGATTGCACGTGTTGGCCGTGGTGTAAAAGTGATGGCAGTTGATGATGATGAGACTGTTGTCGCTGTAGCTTTGCATAATGAAGATGATGAGGAGAAGAATGTCGACCCTCCTAGCAATGGGGAAGTGTGTCCAGAATGCAAATCTGGGAAACTTGTCCTTGATGATGGAAAATATGTGTGTGGTACATGTGGATTGATTAAGGATGCGTGAGAATCCAGTAGAAGATATTGATATTGATTCCAAGACAACGCTTGCCGATTTAAATTCGCAGTTTGCAAAAGCAGGCGGTTTTGTTGCAGCCAAGGTCGCTACTGCCACATCCATAATTCAGGATATGAATCAAGGAGAATGTACCAAATTCATTTCATTTCCAGCAGACATTATGGCAACCGGGACTCGAGGCCTGATTCGCCAATTTGTAGAAAGAGGAATGACTGATGTGGTTGTCACTACTTGTGGAACTCTAGATCATGACATAGCTAGAGTTCTTTCAGATTATTATCATGGTGATTTCATGATGGACGATCAACAATTGAGGAAGGAAGGCGTTAATCGTCTGGGGAATGTTCTGGTTCCCGATGAATCTTATGGTATTCCGATTGAGAACTGGATTCAGCCGATTCTCTCTGAACTTTATGACAAGGACAAGCGCTGGATTCCTTGGAAGATCTGGCATGAACTTGGATTGAGACTGGCAGATGAGGAAAAAGGGTCGGAATCATTACTGGCAACCTGTGCCAAGAAAGGAATCAAGGTCTTTGTTCCAGGTCCAACAGACGGAGCAGTCGGTTCACAACTCTGGATGTTCTGGCAAACCCACAAGGATTTTACTTTAGACATTTTGGCCGAAGAGCATGATATTTCAGATATTGTACACGAAGCTAATTCAACAGGGGCAATAATGGTCGGAGGCGGAATCTCCAAACATCATACGATCTGGTGGAATCAATTCCGAGACGGTTTGGATTATGCGGTCCAAGTCACTACAGCTCCCGAATGGGACGGTTCTCTCAGTGGTGCCCGGGTGCGTGAAGCAGTTTCCTGGGGCAAGGTACAACCTAAAGCGAGGCGCATAACTGTCGAGGGAGACGCTACGGTGTTGCTGCCCTTGATTCTGGGTCCATTATTATGAGAGCTATAGTCCGCGGGATACCCTCTTCTTATGAGAAAGGTCTGGCAAAATATTTCGGAACAGGTCCTACAGATATAGAAGATGCAAGGTCCCAGCACAAATCCTATGTTGCTAAGCTCAGGGAGTTTGGGGTTACTGTTAAGGAAATAGAACCCCATGATTCCTATCCCGATTGTTGTTTTGTAGAGGATCATGCCGTTGTTGCAGGCGATTCGGCCTTGATCACGAATGTCGGTCATGATAGCCGACTCGGAGAGAAGGCAGCAGTCCAAGGCGCCTTGAAAGAGGATTTGAACCTGGTTTTAATGGAGTCTGAGGCTAGAATGGATGGTGGAGACGTCCTCCAGTTTGGTAAGCAATTTCTGGTCGGTAACAGTACCAGGACCAATGAGGCTGGAATTCAGTGTCTGAAGGATTTTGTTGAAGCCCGTGGTTTTACGATGCAGGTAATTCAGGTCCCCAGTAATTCATTGCACCTGATTTCAATTTGTACTTCTCCTATTCCTGGAGTTCTACTGGCACCTGAAGGCTGGCTCGCTCAATCTGATTTTCCATCCGATGCTGAAATTTTATGGATTCCTGATAAGGAAGCCTATGCAGCAAATGTGTTGTCGTTTGGGAAGGATGTAATGGTTGCTGCTGGTTATCCTCATACTTCTCGATTGCTGGAAGAGAGAGGTTTGACCTTGCATTCCATGGAGATGTCCCAATTCAGGGCTGCAGATGGCTCTCTAACTTGTCTTTCAGTTTTGTATCAATAACTAAAATTCTTAATACAATATCCTAATTGATTGAGCCTTATGGTAGTGATTGATAGTCCTGCAAAGATTGAGAAGGCTTCAGGAAGGTTGGGAGTTCTGATGCCAGGTCTTGGAGCTGTAAGCACTACTTTCATTGCAGGGACATTAGCCATTCGAAAGGGTCTATCCAGACCTATAGGTTCATTGACTCAAATGGGTTCCTTGCGACTTGGAAAGAGGACCGAGAAGCGCGAAGTCGATATCAAGGATTTCGTTCCTTTAGCCAATCTCGACGATCTGGTTTTTGGAGGTTGGGATATATTCGAGGACAATTGCTATGAAGCGGCCGTCAAGGCCGGTGTCATCGATGTAACTCTTTTGGATCAAGCAAAGCCCGAGTTGTCGTCAATCAAACCTATGAAGGCGGTTTTCGAGAAGAAATTCGTGAAGAAATTAGATGGCACTTACATAAAATCAGCTAAAGGCCATCGAAAACGGATAGAGGCTCTCAGGCAAGACATACGGAATTTCAAGAAAGAAAACAAGGTTGACCGAGTTGTCATGATATGGTGTGGTAGTACAGAAGTCTATCAGGAACCTAAAGATTCAATTTACGAGTCACTTGAGTCTCTTGAGAAGGCGTTGGACTCGGATAATCCTTCCATTGCCCCTTCAATTTTATACGCCTATGCTGCTCTGAAAGAAGGTGTCCCTTATGCCAATGGAGCACCTAATCTGTCTGTTGATTTTGATGCAATGTATTCTTTGGCATCTCAGGAGGGAGTACCAATTGCAGGCAAGGACTTCAAAACAGGGCAGACACTCATGAAGACTATTTTGGCACCAGGTTTCAAGGCCCGAATGATAGGTATAGATGGCTGGTTCTCGACCAATATTTTGGGAAACAGGGATGGTGAGGTACTGGATGATCCCGATTCTTTCAAGAGCAAGGAAGTATCCAAACTGGGCGTCCTCGAGCAAATACTGGAACCTGAAAAATATCCTGAGTTGTACGGAGATCTATATCACAAAGTTCGAATAAACTATTATCCACCTAGAGGGGACAACAAGGAAGGGTGGGACAACATTGACATCAAGGGTTGGTTGGACTATCCAATGCAGATAAAGGTGGATTTTTTGTGCAGGGACTCAATTCTAGCTGCTCCGATAGTTCTTGACCTGGCCCTCTTCCTTGATTTATCAAATAGGGCAGGTATGCATGGTATCCAGGAATGGCTCTCGTTCTACTTCAAGTCACCAATGTGCAATCCGGATCTGTATCCGATACATGATCTGTTCGCACAGAAGGACAAGCTGGAGAACACACTTCGCCATTTAATGGGCGAGACTCTCATTACTCATCTTGGTCTGGATTATTATTACGAGGAATGATGAAAGCAGTAGTTGTCACAAAACATGGGGGCCCCGATAACATGGAGCTCCAGGAGCTTCCAACACCCTCTCCCGGACCAGGAGAAGTTTGCATCCGAGTTTCCAGAGCCGGAATCAATTTTGCAGATATTCTTTCCCGCATGGGACTTTATCCTGGTTCTCCCAAACCACCCTTTACACCAGGAATGGAAGTTTCAGGAACGGTGGATGAGGTTGGGCCGGATGTAGAAGGTTTTGAACTTGGCGACAGAGTTGTTGGTTCTGGTACCAAGGGTGGTTATGCTACACATACCATAGCAAAAACAGACGGTGTTTTCAAGATCCCAGACGAGATCACTTTTGATGTGGCTGCTGCTTTTCCAGCAGTCTATCTCATTTCATATCTGATGATCATCCATCCCGGAGCCTTACAGAAGGGAGAATCGATACTAATTCATGGTGTAGCAGGCGGTGTGGGGCTGGCCTCAATCGAACTAGCTAAAATCGCAGGTGCCAAGACGATATTTGGTACATGTTCTCCAAGTAAGCATGAATTTATTCAGGAAAGAGGTGTCTTACCGGTCGATAGAGACAATTTTCTGGCAGGAATAATGGAATGGACTGATGGTAAGGGCGTGGAATTGGTTCTGGACCCTATAGGTGGCGAGCACCTAATGCAATCCTATCGTTGCCTGGGTTCCGGTGGCCGAGTATGTTCGTTTGGTATATCAGATATGGCTCCAGGCAAGAAAAAGAGCCAATGGCAGCGGTTTAGATCCTGGATGACCTTTCCCAAGTTTGATCCGTTGAAGATGATGACCAGTAACAGGGGCGTGTTTGGAATACACTTGGGTCGTTGGAGGAACTGGGAACGACTGGACAAGGCCAGAAAAGATCTGATGAAGTGGATTGATGAGGGCAAGATAAATCCCCATGTGGACAAGGTTTTCTCTTCAGAGAAAGTGGCAGAAGCCCATCACTACATTCAGGATCGGAAGAATATTGGTAAGGTTCTTCTGAGTTTCGATTAATTCCAAACTTTTTTGGCATTGTTTTAAAGTAGGCACACAATTCGTAATCCAATGTCTGACATTAATGTGAAGTTGAAGCACAATCTGGAAGATGCCAACACACTTTTCAAAATCCTTTTTGCAACAATCAAAATCGGTGAGCCCGCATCCAAAAGAAAAATCGCGGACGTCGCAGACATATCCTCACAATTAGTTGATTACCACATTGACAAGTTAGTGGCCAATGGTCAATTGATTATGGTAGATTCAAAATATAGGGCTCAGAAAGCTTTCTTGGATAGAAGTATATACAAATTTCTGAAAGAGAAAGTGATAACCCAGGCTTTGGTTGATAATATTGCATACAAACTTGACTTTAGTCAGGCCGAAGTTCAGGACAATGCAGTTCTTGAGGAATCGATAATTACTCTATTGAAGCTTTTTACTATTGAATTGAAGGAGAAGTGACGATTTCCAAAAAATTTTTTTTGGCACTGTTTTATATACTACGGAGCCAAATTTTAGTTATGCGCAGAAGGCATATGTTAGGAGATCACGAAAAAACCCTTTGTGGTTGGGGACTAACAACTGGTGAGCTATCACAGATGAGAAGAATGGACAACAGATACGTTAATTGTAAACGTTGTCTGGATAAAATGATGGAATTACCAGAGCCTCTGAATAGTAAAAAAGCGAGCAGAGGAAATCCGGTCAATGGCTAAAAAAATCGACGTTTTTGGAAAATCGCTCAACACCCCAAGAACAATGCTGGACCTGTCCTCGCCTCAACCTGAACCTTTCGGCGGTATCCCTTCTGGTGTGTTTGCAGTTTTTGCAGTTATTATTCTTGGTATTTCTCTAGCTTCTTACATTCCTGATGATGATACACCTTCAGGTGGTACTCTTACACAGGCCCAGTCTGAATACCTGGAAGATATTCTCTCAGATAGATCAAAAGGCTCACCAACTCTATCGACCTATGATTCCTGTGGTTATCTTGAGATTGATTTGAAAGAACATCTGAAAGAAGAGATGCGCGTTAATCTGGGAACAGGTTCGTACTACTATGGGGGTTGGGGAATGGTAGATGATATGGTAATGGTCGGAGAACCCGAGATGGCAATGGATAGTGACGGCGGCATGGAAATGGATCCGTCCGCAGGTCCTGAAACGTCCCAAAAGACATCATCTGGAGGAGAGGAAGGAGTAGATTTCTCAGGAACCAATAATCAAGAACAGGGAGTGGATGAGGCCGACTTTGTCAAGACAGATGGTTCCTATATTTATCTTATAAATCAAGGATACAGTGATTGGGGAGTCTATCCCTCCGGCAAAGTACATATTCTTGAGATACCGGAAGTTGGTGATGTTTCATATTTGTCCAATATTTCAATTGAAGGCTATCCAAATGAGATGTTGCTTGTAGGAGACAAGGCCGTAGTTTATTCCAATGTTTATGTATACAATTATTATGAAGAAGAGCACCCACTGGCCGATAATCTGAGGACAGAATTCAAGAGAGAAAAGGTAGAGACTGTTACTGTTCCATCTGGAGGCGAGCCCGAGCCAGCTGTTAAGGAGAGTACAACATCCAGTGATAGTAAATCCGGATCTCGTGCAGAGAATGATGAGGTTGAATCCGATGAGAAAGAATCTGAAGAAGAAGAACGCGAAGAAAATTGGGAAGACGAGGAATATTATTATGAGTATTATTATCGAACAACATCATTCACTAAAATTACAGTATTGGATTTGACCAATAGAAGTTCCCCTCAGGTGTCCAGAGAACTTTACATCGAGGGCGATTATCAAACAGCTAGGGAATCAGATGGTACAGTCCGTATGGTCTCTTATGGCTGGATGGAAATATATGGCCTGAAAACCTGGCTGGAATTTGATTATAGGTATTGGGATCTTGATTGGGATAGCTCCGAAAGAGAGAAAATGTGGATGGAGAAGATGAATGAGACAATAGATTACAACGATAAAATAATTGACAGTACTTCATTGGACACTCTTATTCCTCGCATTTATGAAAAGTCAGGCTCTAACATTACAACACATAAGTATTCAGAGTCAGGACAAGGCAATTGTCAGAATTTTGCAGCTGCAGCAGATGGTGCAGGACAGGGCGTAACATCGATATTGACTCTTGATTTGTTGGAGGATACTTTCAGTTTCAATGCAGATCATATCCTGAGCAACTGGGCTACAGTCTATGCCTCTGGAAGTGTGATGGTTGTGGCCGAGTCAGCTTGGGATTCATGGTGGTTCTGGAGTGACGATGATAATCAGCTTGAAGAAATGACAAACATTCATGTCTTTGATATTTCTAGTCCAGGTCATACAGATTACATTGCCAGTGGAAGAATAAACGGTACTATCCAGGATCAATTTTCATTGTCTGAGTATAATGGGAACATTCGTATATGTTCTACCACAGGCCAGTGGGGCAGATGGTGGATGGAAGATCCTGAACCGATGGTCAGTCACGTCTTTGTTCTGGGTCTCAATGCGGATCAATCCCAGTATGACGTTATAGGCCACGTAGGCGGAATTGCAGAAGATGAGCAAATATGGTCAGCCCGTTTCGTTGGTGATAAAGCATATCTAGTGACTTTTAGGAATATAGATCCTCTATGGACAATAGACCTCAGTAATCCTACTGACCCCCGAGTCATCGGTGAACTTGAGGTTCCAGGTGTTTCTACCTATATTCACCCCATGGGAGATGATCACCTGCTTACAATAGGAATTGCTGGTGATGAGGATGGTCTGGAATGGGGAGTTACCCAGATATCGATATTTGATGTCAGTGACTTTTCGAACCCGGTACTGGAAAGTTCACTCAGGTTGACTCCTGCACCGGAAAACGAATATGACTGGTCATACTCCTACAGTGAGGCAACCTACGAACACAAGGCCTTCCAGTACTGGGAAGCTGATGGGCTACTCGCAATTCCAATGTCGACTCAAAGATACTATTCAGATATCAAAGAGATTGACGACCGATTGTATTATGCAAGTGGTTATGAATATATCTCTAAATTAATGCTGATAAATGCGAAACCAGGTGAGGATCTCACAATTTACAATGAGGTAGATCACTCCTCTTTCTACAATTCCAGTTATTCATGGGATAGTCCCGATGTCAGACGTAGTATATTCATGGGTGGAGGAGAATACATTTATGCCATCAGTGAGAAAGGTGTTACGGCACATAACGTGGATACGATGGAAATGACGGGTTTTGTCGAACTTCCTTCAGATAATAAGCCAAATAATTACGTTGATTATTACTATGATGATGATGTCGATGCTATTCAACCAGAACCTGATGAAGATAGCGAAGATTCCGACAGCAGTTCAGACTCTGAAGACGGTTCAACAGGTTCAGGTTCTGAAAGTTAGCACCTAACTGCTAAATAACCATCGAAAATAGGCTGAATCAATATGATACAGCTGAACAACGTGCATAGACACTATGTGATGGCATCAGAGACGATTAGGGCCTTGGATGGAATAACTCTAAGCATCAAAGAGGGCGAAAGAATAATCTTGCTGGGACCTTCCGGTTCGGGAAAGACGACACTGCTGAATTGTATTTCAGGTTTAGATACTCCAACCTCCGGAGAGTACTTGTTTGATGGAATCTCTGTAACTGGAAACAGTGAAGATCTTACTACATTCCGCAGAAAAAACGTCGGGTATGTATTTCAATTTTTCAATTTATTACAAGATTTGACAGTTCTGGAAAATGTTCTGTTGATTCAAGAACTTTCAGGTCAGCGTGATGTCAATCGAGCTAAGGAAGTTCTAAAATTAGTAGGATTGGAAGGTGAGATAGATCGTTTCCCCTCTGAAATTAGTGGCGGTCAACAACAACGTGTTGCAATTGCTAGAAGCATAGCCAAAAATCCTAAATTGCTTTTGGGTGATGAATTAACAGGTAATCTGGATACTGATACTTCTGCTAAAGTAATGGATGTCCTCACTGAAGCCTGTAAGAAAGAAAATATAACTACAGTAATGGTTACTCATGATGAATCGTTGGCAAAGTATGCCACACGTGTAGTACGTTTAGATAGTGGTAAAATAAAGTCAGATGAGCAGGTAAACTAAGAGTAATGTCTTTTCTTCTAACTAAAAGATTAGCACGTAGCCTATGGAGAACAAAGATACGTTTAGTAGCAGTAATTTTCATGGTTGTTATAGGCGTTCTAGGAGGAATCTCAATGGGGGGTTATGCTACCAATGTGGCTGTACTCTATGATAATATTTATGAAGATGACGAAGAGGGAGTAAATCTTCCAGATATCTGGGTAAATCTTCCAGGTGGTACTTGGTCTGAAGAGGAATCTCAGAATCTTTGTGATAAATTTGAAGAGGATTTCCCTGTTGGTTCACCTTCAATAGACAAATGTGAACCTAGATTGGTTGTTGATGGGACTCTTTTCCATGTAGGCGAGTCAGGTGCAGAGATTCTGGTCACTGCTGTCTGGCACGGTATTGATGAAGGTGAAGTTGATAAGGTTTGGATACCCGATCATGAATGTTGTGAGGGGAGAGCTGCACAAACACCAACAGAAATTGTAATAGATGCTCATGTGGCAGAGGTTCTGAATATTTCCGTTGGAAGTTCAGTATCGCTAGGTGTTGGTGAGGGTCGTATGAATTTTACCGTAGTTGGTTTGGGTTATCACTCAAACCATTTTTGGTTTGCACCTGAAGGGTCTCTTTTTCCTGCTGAAGCTGGCACTTATGTTACAGGTTATCTCACTGCTGAAGGACTTGAGAAACTAGCAAATCTTACTTCAGGCTCATCAAATAAGATTCTAATTGATTTAGACGGGACTCCAGCTTTTGATATTCCTACAACAGACGAATTTGAAGGAGATGAAATTAGTCCTGTCAAGGCACATGTAATGGAAGTCTTGTTGGATGCTGATTCAGGCACAGCAACGGTAACTGATAGAGGAGAGACTCCATCGGTAGAATTTCTGAGGGCAGACCTTGAAGGAGCTCAAAAGAGTTTTCCAGCCGTTACGGCAATGTTGGCCATCGTAGCCTCAATAACGATAATACTTAGCCTGCAAAGATTGATACAGAGTCAATCTCGTGAAATAGCAATAATGCGGACTCTCGGCGTTCCTCGAAACTCGATTATGATAGGTTACATGCTTGCACCATTGGTTATTGGATTGATTGGTAGTGCGATAGGTGTTCTATTGGGAGTGTTGTTTGGAATTCGAGCAATGCTCGATGTTTATGAGAGCATAATCGGTCTTCCAATTTTGAATGAAACTCTTGACTGGAATATGGTAATGGAGATAGTAGCCATTGCAATGGTAATTGTCTTCCTGTCAGGCCTTAGACCCGCTTGGACAGCATCAAGACTGAAACCATTGGATATTTTAGGTGGTCAACATGAGGTACGCGTGGGTTCCAAGTTTCTTCAGAATTTGACTGCTAGGCTACCTACTACGATTGGATTGACCATTCGTTCAAGCATGCGTAAGCCTGTTCGTTTAAGTTTAACTTTCATTGCTGTGGGACTGTCCATGTTGATTTATGGTACAATGTTGATGTTTTCAGGTTCAATGGTTGATATTCTTGTGGATAATTTAGAAGAAGGGCAGCAATGGGATGTTCAGGCAGATGTCCCTGCCGGTGGTCCAGAAGGTATAATTGCCTGGTCAAACGAGCATAATGCAACGTACGAATTAGTCATAGAGTATCCATTTGGAACAATTAAGGATGATACCGGAAAATCCAAGCCCTTTATTGCAATAGGGTTGGAAAAATTTGCTACAGAAGGATCATCAATGCGTCTGGTTAATCTTATTGAAGGAGAGTTACCAGCTAAGGAAACCGAAACGGTTCAAGTTTTAGCAGATGAGGGAACTGCAGCTTTACTTGACTGGAAATTGGATGAAAAGCGTACCCTGAAACTTGGAACTATAGAGATTGATGTTGAACTTGTGGGTACAACACGTGGAGAGATTTCCCGAACAATCTATTTCCATCGCACATTCTTAGAGGAAGATATAGGGATAGAGCCAACGTCAGTTTATCTCAAGTTAGAAAATGGAGATTCTGTTGATGGAGATTTGGCAGACGTTTCACAAGGATTAACAGAGAAACAAAATTTACTTTCAGGAATTGAGAAGCTTCTAGAGCAACAATCTCAATTCTTAGGAGTGTTCATTTTTCTTGGAATCCTAGTTGCGGCGGCGGTCTTGTTTAATACGTTGGTAATGAATCTTGCAGAGAGAGATTTAGAGTTGTCAACCTTGAGAGTTCTTGGAGGATCTACAACTAGATTAGGATCTATGATAATTGGTGAAAATTTTGTTATTGGTCTAGTGGGCGGAATATTTGGTGCTATTTTTGCTTATTTTGGTACTGTCTATTTAGCAGGTGAATTTTCTTCTTGGACATTCTATATTACGGTTGTACCTAGTGTAGATGTCGTTCTTTTCTTGATTGCTACAGTTCTAATAATATCATTAGCCATTACTCCATATGGAATTTGGCGTCTAAGAAGAATGGATTTAGTAGAAAAAGTAAAAGATTTCAGCCATTAAGCAATTTTTTTGCTTCAGATATTATAAGTTCGATAGAATCTTCCAGAACATGATTATCCTCTACTTCGATTAGTTGCACGTTATTTCCCGATCTTTCAATATAATCTTTGCTGGCGCTAATTGGTACAATATCATCAGTTGTTGAATGAATTATTGTTACAGGCACATTGTCAGGAGCTATCAGTTTTTCCGGGACATCATTGGGATGTTCAGGATAATGAAGTGCTGGAGCAAGAAGTAACAGACCTCTGAGTTTCTCTGGTTTTTCCTGAGCAGTCAATGCACAGGCAAGCCCTCCCCAGCTGGACCCGGCAAGTACTACGTCTCCAACATCGATAGTCTCTTTCAGAAGTTCTACTCTATCCACAAGCTCCATTTCATTGAAGTCTGGAGATATCACCTCAATCCCACTTTCACGAATAGCAGTGACCTTGCTACCGTTGGGACTGCCCCACAATCCATGTGCCCAGACCAACATAATCCCCCAAACGCAGTCGATATAATATGCAATCTTCATTGTATCCTATGTCTCCCACTTACGGCGAGATCCCAGTTAGAAAAGGAGATAATTATTACGATATTTGCTACAAGACCCTAGTTGTGGCTTCAACACTCATGGTAGAGTCTGTAAGGGCATATTCGGAAGGTAAGTTAGATCTAAAAAGAAGACCCCAAGGAAAAAGTCAAAATCCAGTATTCAGATACGATCCTAAAGTGGAACAGGAGGCTATTCGTATACTAGAAAGACAAACTTACGAACACTACGTAGACTAAATAAGTTTTAATTATAGGTGTAAAATCGAATATTATGGCTATACTACGTCTCTTTGGATTATATTTCATGATGACCTTCTTAATGGTAATAGTGGGGCTCGTCGTGGGAGCCTATTTTGGCGGTGATCCTTTTTCGGGAATGTTCGTATTTCTGTTTATTGCCCTAGCAATCAATATTTTCTCATATTTCTATAGTGACACTCTAGTTCTCAAAGCCTATGGTGCTCAGATAATAGAGAGGCAAGACAGTCCTAGATTGTATGGTATGGTGAAGAATATAGCTAATATTAATGAATTACCAATGCCACGTATTGCAATAGTTGAATCATCAACACCGAATGCTTTTGCAACAGGTCGCAATCCAAAGAATGCTGTGGTTGCTGCAACGACAGGATTGATGTCTATTTTGGATGATAATGAATTAGAGGGAGTGATGGCCCATGAGATGGCCCATGTCAAGAACAGGGATACCTTAGTGATGTGTGTTGCGGCGACCATTGCTGGGGCAATCGCTTTCGCCGCACGAATTTTGTGGTGGAATAGTCTCTTTGGCCGTGGCCGTAATGTTCATCCGGCCTTGATGTTGTTAGTAATTCTTACGGCCCCCCTTGCCGCCTTTCTACTTCAGATGGCTGTTTCTCGAAGTAGAGAATTCCATGCAGATGCGACCGCAGCTAAATTGACAAACAAATCCTGGGCTTTGGTTAGTGCCCTTAAGAAGTTGGAATGGGAAAATCATAGAAAACCGCTGGATTGTGGTTCACCTAGTAACGCAGCCTTGTGTATTGTAAATCCGCTGAGGGGAGGTGATTTCTTCATCAACATGTTCTCGACACACCCTCCGATGGAAGATCGTATCAAGGCATTGGAAAAGTTGTGATCAGAGCCTCACTGGTTATTATTGGGGATGAGATTCTCTCTGGTAGAACTGAAGACAAGAATTTAGTGTATATTGCCCAATGGCTGGGTAAGTTGGGCATCCACCTTTCCGAGGTTCGGGTTGTCCTAGATAACGAATCAGATATAATTGAGGCCGTGAATTCCTTACGAAAAAAGTATGATTATGTGTTCACAACTGGTGGAATTGGACCTACACACGATGACATAACCACTGATAGTATAGCCAAGGCCTTCGGAGTCAAGACCAAGATTGATGATGATGCTCTTGCCAAGATGAAGGAATATTTGGCGGGCAAGGAACTGACTGAGCCCCTCCTCAAGATGCTCTACATACCGGAAGGTGGTGAGTTGATCTATAGTCCTGCAACCAAGGCCCCGGGTTACAAGATCGAGAATGTTTTCGTCATGGCTGGAATACCTTCGATAATGCAGGGCATGTTGGAAGGAATGTATGACTATCTCGAAAAGGGAGAAGTAGTACATTCGCGCTCGTTTGATATTTTTGCTGGTGAGAGTTTCTTTGCGGAGAAATTAACGAAAATTCAGGGTAGATTCACTGGACTGGATATAGGAAGTTATCCATTTTCACGCGATGGAAAATATGGTGCTACAATCGTCATCAGATCAGCAGACGAGAATAAACTGGATGTCTGTGAAAAAGAGATTCAGAGTCTGATTAAGGAATACTGATTTAGGTAATGGAGCTGATTTTTTCGACCGCTTTCTTGAGTGTTTCAATACTCCTGGCCATAGATCGATTGACCTTCAATATCTCGTTCCTTTCCTTCTGCAATTTCTTTGCTTCTTGGAACAGCCCTTTCATAAGCGCTTCAATGGTATTTCCTGTTTCATCGCAAGCTGGGCAGAAATCAAATAATTCTTTGTCAGTTATGAAAATTTCACGTCTTACATAGTCTTCAAGTGTGGTCAACGACATAATCGGTTATTGATTACGTTTTAATATTTCTTTGGTCTCTATATTTTTAAGTATGAGAGTGTATATTCCTATCAGACAATGCCATTGTACTCTCACAGTCGGTTAGGGACTTATGAAAACTGCCCATTTCAATACAAATTACGTTATGTGGACAGAGTCAAGCCGGCTTTGGGTAATAGTATTGAATCTTTTATGGGGCGTATGGTTCATGATGCCTTGGAATGGTTGTACAAATTAGCACGTGATTCCAATATCGTTTCCAAAGATTCTTTACTGAATAAATATGACCAGCTCTGGATTGACAATTGGCAGGACGATATTCGTGTTATTAAGAAGGATTTGACGGCCGAGAATTTCAAACAGACTGGAAGTAATTGTCTGAAGATGTACTATGAGCGTTATCATCCTTTCGATCAAGCAATAACGATTGGTTTAGAGGAACGGATGATGATTGACCTTCCGGAAGACAAGAAGATGCAGGGATATATTGACCGACTGGACAAATTGGGGGCTGGTCATCTTGCAGTTCATGATTACAAAACATCTAACCGTGTTCCTCCTCAGGCCAAGGCCGATCAGGACCGTCAATTAGGGCTGTATGCGCTCGCAGTCTATCAGCGTTATCCCGAGGTTGAGAAAATCGATTTGGTCTGGCACTATGTTCGCTTTGATGAAGAAGTCAGGTCAAGTCGTACACAAGCCCAATTGGACAAGATGGTGACTTCAACCGTTTCCTTAATCAAGAATGTTGAAGCGGCTACAGAACGCAGGGACTTTCCAACCAAGACCAGTATCCTCTGTGACTGGTGTGAA
>Ga0208521_1000085_pt1 | contig 61971 bp, 59 predicted proteins | sample ETNtaG_24_FD_185754 | JGI IMG/M metagenome (GOLD analysis project Ga0208521, IMG submission 185754) | Marine microbial and viral communities from oxygen minimum zone, Eastern Pacific Ocean - ETNP201306SV47 (SPAdes) (version 2) | ecosystem: Environmental > Aquatic > Marine > Oceanic ... | reverse complement strand
CCGCAACGACAACCCCGAATGCCCCGACAACCCCGACGGCAACCACCACGAAACAACCCCAAGGGGACAACAACCCGCCACCGACAACGCTTCAGGTGATCGGGCTACCGAGATTTGAACTCCCGACCTTCGGTCCCCCAGATCGCTCAGCCCCAAACCCCTGACCTGCGCAAACGCGTTGCGCGCTCGGAGGGACTCGAACCCCCAACCTTCTGATCCGTAAGAACAATCATGCGGATCTCCAGATGGGGTTTTTGTGCTCTGACCAGCCCTTTCTACAAACCATCTGTGTCAGGGAATGTCAGGGTGTGTCACCTCCGTGGCTGCCTGCGTGGCTGCCTGGAGGAACTTGGTCGAGCGCTAACTCGGTAGCCATCAGGTGGCCACCTAGAGCAGTTGGCCCTGGCTCGGCTCGATGCCATAACCGTGTGAGGTTCGCCCCGGGTTCGATCGTGTAGCCGTTGATCTCCACCGGCGGGAGCCTAGGCCCTCCCCGGAAGCGGAAAGTCTGCCGGTCGGCAGAGGGAAGCAGGGCCCGCGGGCTGTCACCCGCTGACGACGACCAGGATCGGCAGCGTGGTATCGACCTCGGAGGCATCGACTTCGGCCTCGAGGCCGTCGTACCGGACCGTCCGCACCGGGCCGGTCACCGAGTCGGGGAGCGCAGCGCCGTCCCAGAGCGCGTACACGAAGGTTCCGTCGGACATGGTGAAGAGGCTCGAAGAGACGGTCAGCGACTCGACCGTCTGGAAGGCGGCGATCGTCGCATCGACCACGTCCCAGGCGTCGAGGACCGACTGCGGGACCTTGGTGAGGCCGGCCACGATGATCATCTCGGCACCCTCGCTGAAGGCCGTGACGGCACCGGTGATCGTGACCTTCGCCAACTCGTCGTCCGACCGGCCCAAGCCTCCGCGATCCCCCACGTAGGCCTCGGTGATCCAGAAGGCCCGATCCCCGTGCCCAGTTGCGTCGATGAGGGATCGATAGTCGGCGGCGAAGAACGTGTCGCTGCTCTTGATGGAGTGGATGTTGCCCAGGTCGAACAGTCCGGCAGCGCCAGAGAGAACAGGTTCCCAGTAGGGGAGAAACTGGTCGTGTATTCCCGCCTGTCCGGCCAGAAGCACCACGGCGAGCGGATCGGCGCCCCGGATCGCGGCGGCGGAGACCCGGAGCAGTTCGAGGTAGGCGTCCGGTCCCGCTTGGAACATGGCCAGGCTCCCCGGACCCTGCATCTCGGGCTCGTTGAACACCTCCCAATGGCGGATCGGGTAGGCCAGCCCGGGCATGTCGTCGACGCCGTCGCCGTCGTAGCGCTCGACCGTTGCGGCCACCCATGCGGCGTAGGCGTCGAGGTCGCAGGGGGCGTAGAGCGACTCGCCCAATTCGGGCAGCATGCCGGGGTACTTCGGGTCGTCGGCGTGGCAGGCCGCCTGGTCCCATTCGGCGAAGGGCCACAGGGTGACGAGGATCGCGATCCGCTCGGTCTGGATGGCGTTGACCACACCGTCGGTGCGGTCCCAGGCGTAGCGGCCGGGCGAGGGCTCGTTCAGGCCCCACTGGAAGGGACCTGGGTGGGGCCGGCGCCACGAACCCGGCCCACCGGTGCGTCCCGCCGAGAGGTGCCCGAGGTGGCTGGCCCCGACATCGTCGGGCCAGTCGAGTCTCGGAGGCTCCGTGGTCGTGGTGGTCGTAATCGTCGAGGTGGTGGTGGGGGCCGCCGTAGTGGTCGTCGTGGTGGTCGTAATCGTCGAGGTGGTGGTGGGGGCCGCCGTAGTGGTCGTCGTGGTGGTGGGGGCCGCCGTAGTGGTCGTCGTGGTGGTCGTGGTCGACGTTGTGGTCGTCGGCGGCGTATCCAAAGACTCCGAACCCCCGCCGCACCCTGCGATCAGGGCCACCGCAACCAGTAGGCCCGCAACTGTTCTCATGCCCCAAGCCTGCCACAAGGACGAGAGCGCCATTCAGGAGCGTCTCCGACCAGCAGGACAGCCAGAAGGGCCTCCAGGCTCGTTTTGAGTGGTCGGGCTACCGAGATTTGAACTCCCGACCTTCGGTCCCCCAGATCGCTCAGCCCCAAACCCCTGACCTGCGCAAACGCGTTGCGCGCTCGGAGGGACTCGAACCCCCAACCTTCTGATCCGTAATCAGATGCTCTATCCAATTGAGCTACGAGCGCAGGCGCCCGAGTCTACGAGCGACCCATCGGCACCCACCGGTGGTGGGTGCCGTTGGCGGAGAGGGTGGGATTCGAACCCACGATGAGCTTTTGGGCCCATACTCCCTTAGCAGGGGAGCGCCTTCAACCGGACTCGGCCACCTCTCCTCGGCGGCAGAGGCTACCGGCGCAACCGATTCAGCGACTCCCGCCTACGCTCGTCGGTGGAGGGATGACAGAGCGGACGATTGTGACGGTCTTGAAAACCGTTGAGCCTCACGGCTCCGGGGGTTCGAATCCCCCTCCCTCCGCCAGATCGAACACCGGGTCGCCCGACGCCTCGGTGGCGGCCGGTCAGCCGATGCTGTCGCGCAGGTCGGCAAGCCAGGCGTCTGCTGCCTGCGAGGCGGCCGATGCCTGGCTACGGGTCTCATCGCCGGTGCTGCCCGCCGCAGGATACGAGCCGAGGAACTTCACCCGGCCGTGCTTCATGTGCAGGTTGCGCAGGCAGTCGGCGACCACGTCGTCGGCTACATGGCCCTCAAGGTCCACCAGGAAGCAGTAGTCGCCCAGGCCCTGCTTGGTGGGGCGCGACTCGAGGCGGGTCAGGTTGATCGAACGCGCCGCGAACTCCTGGAGGATGCCGAGGAGGCTGCCGGGACGGTCCGCCCGCTGGAAGACGACCAGCGAGGTCTTGTCGTGGCCGGTCGGGGTCGGGATGCCATCGGCCGCCACCAGGACGAACCGGGTCTCGTTCTCGGGATGGTCCTCGATGCCCTCGGCCAGGACCTCGAGTCCGTAGACCTCGGCGGACCGTCCCGGCGCGATCGCAGCAGTGTGCCCGTCGCCGTCCTCGGCGATGCCGCGTGCGGCGTCGGCCGTGGAATTCGAGGCGTTGATAGCGACATGAGGGAGGTGCTCGCGAAGCCAGCCGCGGCACTGGGCGATGGCGTGGGGGAACGACACGACCTGCTGGACGTCGGATATCGAGGTACCCGCCCGGGCGAGAAGGTTCAACTGGACCGAGATGACCACCTCGCGCTGGATCAGCAGGTCGGCTTCAAAGGTGAGCGTGTCCTGGGTGACGTTGACGCTGCCCTCGATCGAGTTCTCGATTGCGGCGAATCCCAGGGTCACCCCACCGGCCGATACCTGCAACAGGACATCCGAGATCGACGGAGCCAGGACGTGTTCCAGGGCAGCGAGGTCGGGCTGGGTGAACAGCGCCTGCTCGGTGAAGGTCCCCGCCGGACCCAGGTACGCGATCGACGAGGGATTCGAGGGTGTGTCTGTGGCCACGACAGGGGAGGATAGTGACATGGACGCCGTGGACCTGCGCCGTTTGATCGCCGGCGAGGTCGATTCCGACGAGGCCGTGCGACTTCTCCGTGCCCTTCCATTCGCCGATGTGGGCAATGCCCGGGTCGACCACCACCAGACCATTCGGCAGGGATTGCCCGAAGCGGCCTACGGGCCAAGGCCGAACACGACGATGCAGCCAGGGCCGCACGATGACTCGGCCTGCCGCTCAGGGAGGTCGTCTCTCCCGCCGAAGAGGCCTGGCGCCGACAAGGCGTCGAACCCATCGTGTCGTCGCCCGACGGCGAACCGGCCTGAGTCGCTCCCTACGATGCGGCGATGAGCGACACACCAGACGACCGGCTCTACTTCCGCCAACTGCTGTCCGGTCGCGACTTCGGCACCACAGACCGTGTGGCGAAGCAGATGGTCAACTTCGTGTACCTCATCGGCGACCAGCAATCCGGCGAGGCCGTAGTCGTCGACCCCGCCTATGACGTGGCCGCCCTGCTGCAGGTCCTCGAAGCCGATGGCATGCGCTGCACCGGTGTGCTCGCCACCCACTACCACCCGGACCATGTCGGCGGCTCGATGATGGGGTTCGACATCGCCGGGGTGAGAGAGCTGCTCGACGAAGTGTCCGTGCCCGTCCACGCCCAACACGAGGAAGCCGAGTTCATCCGCAAGGTCACCGGCCTCGAAGTGGGCGATGTGGTCGAACACACCAGCGGTGACCGGGTCCGTGTCGGCGAGGTCGACATCGAGTTGATCCACACCCCGGGCCACACCCCGGGCAGCCAGTGCTTCCTCGTCGACAACCGCCTGGTCGCAGGCGACACGTTGTTCCTCGAGGGCTGTGGCCGCACCGACCTGCCCGGCGGCGACCCGGCGGCGCTGTACCAGAGCATCACCCAGAAGCTGCTGAAGGTCCCCGACGAAGCGGTCCTGTATCCCGGCCACCTGTACTCGCCGCAGTCGTCGGCCACGATGGGCCACACCCGGACAAACAACTTCGTGTTCCAGCCACGCTCCGAGGAGCAGTGGCTAGCCATGTTCGGCCGGTAGGCGCCGGCCCGATCCCGACCCACCCGAGGAGACCCCGTGTTCCGAGCCCTGCTGGCCGACAAGTCCGACGACCACTTCTCCGTCGGGATCACCGACCTCGACGACGACACCCTCCCCGATGGCGACGTGCTGGTCGAAGTCGCCCACTCGACCGTCAACTTCAAGGACGGCCTGGCGGTCACCAACTCCTCGCCGATCGTACGCTCATGGCCCATGGTGCCCGGCATCGACCTGGCCGGCACCGTGGCCGCCTCCGACCACCCCGACATCGTCGCCGGCGATCGGGTGGTGGTCAACGGATGGGGCATCGGCGAGGAGACCTGGGGCGGTTTCGCCCAGCGGGCCCGTGTCCAGGGGGGCTGGACCGTGCCCGTACCCGACGCCTTCACCACCGAGCAGGCCATGGCCATCGGCACAGCCGGCTACACGGCCATGCTCTGCGTGCTCGCCCTCGAGGAACATCACGTGACCCCCGACAGCGGACCCGTCCTGGTGACCGGTGCCGCCGGCGGTGTGGGCAGTACCGCGATCGCCCTGCTGGCCGCACGCGGCTACGAGGTCCACGCCTCGACAGGACGACCCGACGAGGCCGACTACCTGACCGGACTCGGAGCGACGACGATCGTCGATCGCAGCGAGCTGTCCGAACCCTCGACCCGTCCGCTGGTGCGGGGACGCTGGGCCGGAGCCGTCGATGCCGTCGGGAGCCACACGCTCGCCAACGTGCTCGCCGCCATCGAACCCGAGGGTTGCGTCGCCGCCTGCGGCCTGGCCCAGGGAATGGACCTGTCGACCTCGGTGGCGCCGTTCATCCTGCGAGGTGTCACGTTGCGAGGCGTGCACTCGGTGACCGTTCCCCGTCCTCGCCGCCTGGCGGCCTGGGAGCGTCTCGCCACCGACCTCGACCAGGGACTCCTGGCCGGAATGACACGGATCGTCGGCCTCGAAGACGTCATCGGAGTATCCGAGGAACTGCTCGCCGGCCGGATCCGCGGACGCGTCGTCGTCGACGTCAACGCCTGAGCGGAGGCTCGGTGAAGTTCGGCCTTCGACGTCTGGTCGTCGACACGGCTCGAGCCGGTCGAACGCCTCGACTCCGACTCGGTGTGGAACGTCGAGATCTACGGCACCCGGTGCGCGAGGAGGGACTTGAACCCTCACGTCCTTGCGGACACAGGAACCTGAATCCTGCGCGTCTGCCAATTCCGCCACTCGCGCGAGTAGCGGCGGAAAGCGTAACGGCATATGGCCCCGGATAACCGCGCCACCCGGCAGACGAGGACGTGACCCGATCGGACACGGGAGCGTCGGTACGATCCTTGGCGTCGTGCTCGACCTGTTCCCACTCGCCGCCCTGATCGCCGCCCTCGCCGCGGTCGCAACCGGCTCGGTCCTGCTCGTCCGGCCCTCAAACCGGAGCCGGGGTGGGCCACGCCACCTGATGGTGGTCGCCCCGGAATCGCTCGAGGGCCTGACTGTCGACGTCGAAGAAGAGATCACGCTCGGTCGGGCAGCCGGATGCGGGATCACGGTCGACGACGGGCACGTCTCGCCGATACACGCACGACTGTTCCGGACCGGCGGACATCTCGTCGTCGAAGACCTGGGCTCGACGAACGGGACCTACGTGAACCGTGAGAGGGTCGAATCACCGACCGCCCTGGGCACGGGCGACCACCTGCAGGTGGGCGACACCGTCCTGGAACTGTGGTGACCGTGGACCGCCGTCGAATGGTGAACCGGTGAGCCGTCGCCGTCGACGGATTCGTCTCCTGCACGGTGGAGCCTCGGCAGTGGGTCGTGTCCGGTCAACCAACCAGGACGACTTCGGAGTCGGCGACGACATCTTCGTCCTGGCGGACGGAATGGGAGGCCACCGTGGGGGCGAGGTCGCCTCGGCGGAGGCGGTGGCCGGCGTCCTGAGCTCGTTCGACGACCGGACGCGGGCCGGTCTCGCCCGGGCGGTCGACCGTGCCAACCAGGCGGTGTTCGGACGTGCGGCCGGCGACGTGGACCTCTTCGGCATGGGCACGACGCTGTGTGCCCTGGCCCTGGTCCGCGGTGAGGGCGTCGACGCCCTGGCAGTCGCCAACGTGGGCGACAGCCGGGTGTACCGGTACGGCGACGGTCGGCTAACCCAGATCAGCGACGACCACAGCCTCGTCGCCGACCTGGTCCGGGCCGGCGACCTGACCGAGGAAGAGGCCGCCCGGCACCCCCAGCGCAACATCCTGACCCGGGCCCTCGGCATCGAACCGGCGTTGTCCGTCGACACCTGGGAGTTGCCGGCCCTGGCCGGGGACCGCTACCTGCTGTGCAGCGACGGCCTGTTCAACGAACTCTCCGACGACCGGATCACCGGCCTGCTGGAAGGAGACAACAACCCCGAACTGACTGCAGCGGCCCTGGTGCGCGCAGCCGTGGACGCCGGGGGGCACGACAACGTCACAGCGCTGGTGGTTGACGTCGATGTCGCCCCACAGGCCGAAGGGCCATGGCAACGCCCGGAGGTGAAGGTCGAGCAGCCGTCCAATGGCGGGACACGTTCCACCCGCCAGCGGATGGGCTCGCTTCGGCAACCGTTCCAGTCGATGCGCACCCGGTTGGCCGGGAAACGACGATGACCGTTCGCGCGCAACGTAGGGGGAGGGTCGCGGTGAGCGCGACCCGACCTCAGGGATAGAATCCGTCCCTATGTCCGCGCAGGGCCCGACGGTTTTCAGCGGGCGTTACGAACTCCATCGCCAGATCGCCCGAGGCGGCATGGCCGACGTGTACCTGGCCCGCGACCAGTTGCTCGATCGCCCGGTTGCCGTCAAGGTGCTCTTCAACGAGTTCGCCGACGATCCGAGCTTCGTGGAGCGGTTCCGCCGCGAGGCGCAGGCGGCCGCCAACCTCAACCACCCCAACATCGTGGGCGTCTACGACTGGGGCGAGGAGGGGGGCACCTATTTCATTGTCATGGAGTACGTCGAGGGTCGCAGCCTCGCCGAGATCCTCCGCACCCAGGGGGCACTACATCCCGACCGTGCCGCAGAGATCGCCACCGACATCGCCGCAGCACTGGGATTCGCCCACCGCAACGGACTCGTCCACCGTGACGTCAAGCCCGGCAACGTCCTCGTAACCGCCAACGGACACGTCAAGGTCGCAGACTTCGGCATCGCCACGGCGATGGTCGGCGACCAGACCGAGCTGACCCAGGTGGGCACGGTGATGGGCACCGCCACGTACTTCTCCCCCGAGCAGGCCCAGGGTCGGCCCGTCGACCCCCGCAGCGACCTCTACGCGCTCGGGATCGTCCTCTACGAGATGCTCCTCGGACGACCGCCGTTCACGGGTGACTCACCCCTGGCGGTCGCCTACCAGCACGTCCAGGAGAGTCCGCCACCCCTACGGGCATCCGGGGCAGCAGTGTCCGAGTCCCTCGAGGCGATCACCCTCAAGTTGCTCGCCAAGAACCCGGTCAACCGCTATCCGACCGCCGAGGACCTCCGCAGCGACCTGCGCCGCTACAGGGAGGGGGCCCACGACCTTCGGCCGCCGAGCTCCACCGGCGCCGGCGCACGTGCGGCAGCACCAGGCGGGGCGCCGCCGGTCAACTACGGCAGGGGTTCCCGAAACCGACGGGACGACGGCTGGCGCCGCACACTGCTCTTCTTCGTCGGGCTGGGGGCCCTTGTCATCGCCCTCGGCTACCTCGTCGTCGAATTCTTCGACACGCTCGGTGGCAACGAGGACCCGACACCCACCTCGTTCGTTTCGGACCGGGTCGAGGTCCCGTCCCTGATCGGAGTGCCGATGGACGAGGCCCGGTCGGTTCTGCGCGGGATCGCGCTCTTCGTCCAGATGGACTACGAGGCCAACAACGAGTTTCCCGAGAACACGGTCTTCGAGCAGGAGCCGGCAGCGGGAACCAAGGCCGAGGAGGGCGACACGGTCCGACTCTGGGTGAGTCAGGGCACCGGGCCCATGGTGCTCCTTGACGTGGTCGGCGATGCGCAGGCCGACGCCGAGCGGGACCTCAAGGCAATGGGCCTGGTCGTCCACGTCTACCCACAGGAGGACCCTGTCGCGCCTGCCGGTCAGGTCATCAAGCAGAACCCGCTGGCCGGAAGTTCCGTGGAGGCGGCGGAACAGGTTGTCATCTTCGTATCGTCGGGGCCACCGAAGGAGCAACTTCCCGACCTCGTCAACCGGCCCGTGCTCGACGCCATGAACATCATCGTCCAGTTGGGTTGGCGGGCGGTCACGATCGAGGAATACAGCGAGGACGTCGCCGAGGGGATCGTGCTGAGGACCGAGCCGATTTCGAGGACCGAGTTGGAACCCGACGAGGAGGTCACGATCGTCGTTTCGTCCGGTCCGGCACCGGTGCCGGTGCCGCCCGTGGTGAGCCTCACCCAGGAGTCCGCCACCATCGCCCTGCAGGATGTCGGCTTCGAGGTCAACGTCCGGTTCCAGGCACTTCCGGTCGACAGCCCCAACGCCGGCCGGGTCATCTCCCAGAGTCCGCTGCCGGACGAGGAGGTTCCCGCGGGCACTGCGGTGACCATCGTGGTCGGCGAGGCGGAGGTGCCCGAGGAGACCACGACGACTGTGGCACCGGAGACGACTGTGGCGCCGGAGACGACTGTGGCGCCGGAAACGACTGCCGCGCCGGAGACGACTGCCGCGCCGGAGACGACTGCCGCGCCGGAGACGACTGCCGCGCCCGAGGGCTGAGGTCAGCCCACCCTGGCCAGGAAGTTGGCCAGGAGATCGTGGCCGGAAGCGGTGAGGATCGACTCGGGGTGGAACTGGACGCCCTCGACGTCGAGGTCCCGGTGTCGTAGCCCCATGACGAGGCCGTCCTCGGTGGAGGCGGTCACCTCGAACTCCCCGGGTAGCGACGAACGCTCGACCAGCAGCGAGTGGTAGCGGGTCGCCTCGAACGGTGAGGGGAGCCCGGCGAACACGCCTGCGCCCTCGTGGTGGATCCGGGAGGTCTTGCCGTGCATGACCTCCGGTGCCCGGACCACGTTGCCGCCCCAGGCGGCGCCGATGCACTGGTGGCCGAGGCAGACGCCGAGGACGGGGACCCGTCCGGCGGCCCAGTGGATGATCGAGGTCGAGACTCCGGCGTCCTCGGGTCGACCGGGTCCCGGGCTGACGAGGACGGCGTCGGGTTCGAGTTCGGCGGCCTCGGCAGTCGTGATGGCATCGTGGCGGTGGACGATCGGCTCGGCTCCGAGCTCACCCAGGTACTGGACGAGGTTGTAGACGAACGAGTCGTAGTTGTCGATGACGAGGACACGGGCGGCCACGGGTGCGTACCGTAACGGGCGTGGCCGCCTGCCGTTCGGCCGGATTTCGGTGGAGCCGCCCGTCCTGCCGTGGCGCCCCTATCCTCGTGCCCATGCCGACCCCCCCGAAGAAGCGCGTCGAGGGTGGCCGGGTGACCCCGAAGGGTGGCCCGTCCGGCTCGCGCTACAACGCCCCGACGTCCCCCGCCTCGAAGACCTCGCCGACATGGGTGCCCGTGCTGATGTTCGGCCTGCTGGCGCTCGGCATCGTGATCATCTTCTTCAACTACGTGGGCTGGATGCCGGGCGGGATGAAGAACCTCTACCTGATGGTCGGCCTCGGAAGCATCCTCGGCGGCATCCTCACAGCGACACGGCTCCACTAGCCGCTCCCGACCCCGACCGGCTAGCCCGCAGAATCGCCGGAGATTCCCGGAACCTGTCGGGAATAACACACGTGTCATTTCCCACAGGGTGATCCACAGCCTGTGGATGGGTGCCTACAGGTGGGAACGGGCCGAAGGGGGCCCTCACCCCCGGTGGCCTACTCCTCGGTGACGACGATCTCCATCTCCTCCATGCAGTGGCGGGGTGGGTCCGGGTGCTCCTCGGTGGCAACGGTCATCCGCACCTCGGTGCCGCAGAGGCTGCACCGGTACTGCAACTTCACCTTGCGGAGATCCCCGGGGGGCGGTGGCTCGGGGACCGGCGTGGCAAGGGCACGCAGCAGAGCGAGCCCGGCCCGGACGAGGACCATGGCCACGATGACGGCGAGGACGACCTTGATCAAGGACACGGTGGGAGATCGTATTCGGGTCCGCAGTAGGGTCACCCGCCGACGAGCGCCGAACCTGCCGGAGGGCCTGCCATGGAGTCCACGACCGACATCGACCTGATCCTGCTGGTACTGCGTGCGGTGGCGGGCCTCACCCTCGCCGCCCATGGCTGGAACAAGTTCTTCGGTGGTGGACGGATCCCCGGCACCGGCCGCTGGTTCGACAGCATCGGGATGCGGCCGGGTCGTCTCAACGCGATCCTTGCGGCGAGTTCCGAACTGGGCGCCGGGGTCCTGCTGGCGCTCGGGTTCCTCAACCCGCTGGCAGCAGCCGGCGTCATCGGCGTGATGGTCGTCGCCTTCTGGACCACCCACCGGGCCAACGGCTTCTTCATCATCAAGGAGGGCTACGAGTACGTGTTCATCCTCGCCGTCATGGCGCTGGTGTCGGCCACCCTGGGCCCGGGCGCCTGGTCGCTGGACGAGGCATTCGGGATCGCCGGCGACCTCGACGGCTGGACGGGCTTCTGGATCGCCCTCCTGCTGGGAGTCGGTGTCGGCGTCCTCCAGATGTTGGTCTTCTTCCGGCCGTCGAAGGTGGCTTCGGGGGACTGAGTGGACGACGACCCCGACGTGGACCTGCGTGCACTCGGTGGATGGTTGGGGGGTCGGTTGCCGGATGCCTCGCGGGTACGGATCGACGAGGCCACCTCGCCGGATGGCGGCTACTCCGGTGAGACGACGATCCTGCAGGCGGTCGTCACAAGCGATGGGTCCGAGCGTGCCGAATGCTTCGTGCTCCGGCGTGAGCCCCCCGAGGCGGCCGTGTACCCGACGCAGGCGCCGGGCATCGACATCGAGGTCGAGTTGCAGTGGCGGGTCATGGAGGCGATCCGGAGCTACACCTCGCTGCCCGTGGCCCCGCCGGTCGGCTACGAGTCCGACCCGGCGGTAATCGGCGCACCGTTCTTCGTGACCGGCTTCGTCGACGGCGACGTCCCCCGGGAGATGCCGGCATACACGGCCGAGGGGTTCTACGTGGAGTGCCCACCGCAGGTCCGACGCGACATGAACCTCGCCGCTGTCAGGACGATCGCCGCCGTCAACCGGATCGACTGGCGGGCGGCGGGCCTGGGCTTCCTGGTCCCCGGCGGCACCGAACCCGGCCACCGTCGCCAACTCGGCCTCTGGCAGGACTTCGCAACGCAGGAACTGCGTGGTCGTGCCCATCCGATCCTGGAGGAGGCCTGGCGGCGCCTCGATGCCGGGACCCCGGACGGTGGCGAGCCGACGCTCTGCTGGGGCGACTGTCGGCTGGGGAACGTCTTCTGGGACGGGGCCACGCCGACGTGCCTCACGGACTTCGAGGGCGCCACGATCGCCCCGGCCGAGTTCGACCTCGGCTGGTTCCTGATGTTCGATCGCTGGATCCACGAGGCCTGCGGCAACCCACGGCTCGATGGTGAGCCCGCACGGGGCGAACTCGTGGTGGCCTACGAGGAGGCACTGGGCTACCCGGTCGGGGACACCTGGTGGCACGAGGCGTTTGCTGCCGCCCGCTACTGCGCCATCGTGGTGCGGGTGATCAACCGGCTCGAGGAACGGGGTGTGATGCCGCCGGGCACCGACACGTACCTTGCCGGCGGCGTTTCCGACTGCCTCCGCCTCCTGCTCGACGAGGGGAGCGACCGGTGAGGGCGGTCGGCGAACTGTGCGGGTCCGGCCGGTCCGTCCGAAGGCCTACCTTGCCGGGTCGAGGAACTCGGTGAAGCCGTACCGCGGGTAGGGGCCGACCACGATCTGTTCGAGGACGCCGATGCCGGTGCGGTCGCCACAGGTGGCTCGGACCACGGACTGGACGTGGAGGTTCTCCGGCGACATCTCGTCGACCTCGTCGAGGCGCCACGACTCGCCCTCCATGGCCAGTTCGCCCTTCCAGTGGCCGTGGCCCCAGGTGGAGTGCCCGTAGCCCATGCCCTTCATGCGGGCGGTCACCAGCGGTTCGAGGTCGATGACCAGCGGGTCGCGGTCGACCCTGTCGAGGGTGATCCGGCCGCCGGAGATGCGCCGGGTGCCCGACACGAACGCCAGATCGTGTTGCACCCGAAGCAGGCGCTCGATTCCCGGGTCCTCGATCCCGGGGATGTCGTCAGGGTCACCGTAGGCGGGGAGGATGAACCCGTCCCAGTGCATCTGGTGCCCGTCGGCGTCCTCGAACACGCCCATGTGCGTGACGTGGTCGTCCCAGTGGAGGGGCGCCCAGAAGAACTTGAGGCCCTTGTGCTGGCGGGGGGCACCGGGCGGGGCCGGGTCGCCGACAGGGCGTACGCCCCACGACCGGTCCTTGGTCCCCCATACACGGTCGACGGCGACGGTGGTGCCGGGCAGGCGGATTTCGCCGGTCCAGCGGCCGAACTGGTTGAACCGGGTGGCCTCCATGTGGCTGTTGATCATTCCCCGGTCGAGCAACTGGTAGTCCTCGGCGAACGAGGCCGTGCGCGGTGTCCAGGTCAGCTCGGCGCCGATGCCGGTCTCGTTGTCCTCAAGTACCACCCGGAGTCGCTTCATGGGCTCGAGGATCTCGATCCGGAACGGGCCGATCGTCATGTCGGACGGGTCGTCGGGCATTCGACGCGAGGCGTGGAAGGCGTGCTGGACGCCGTCGTGGACGACGGTCAGGCCGCAGTCCTGGATGCCCAGATTCGGGTACCGGGCGGCGCCGATGCCGAGGTACAGGCCACCGTCGTCGGTATAGCCGTTGAACCAGAAGCGGTCGTAGGCGTTGCGGTCCGACGTGGCCGGGATCGCCACGGGTCGCGGCGTCTGGTGGATGAGGTAGTCGTCGAACGAGGTCAGCACGGTGGCGCTTTCGGTCGGATCGGCCCACATGTTGGTCCATTGCGGGGCGTGGTGGCGAGTCGGTTGCGGCGGGCGGTCGTCCCGCATGGGTTCAGGTCGGCGATGTACCCCCGTCGAGGTGGATGGTCTGTGCCGTGACCCACGATGCCTCGTCGGAGGACAGGTAGACGCACAGTGCGCCGACATCCTCCGGGGTGCCGAGTCGGCCGGCGGGGATCGAACGGGCGATGTCGCCCAACGAGGTTGGAGTCCCGGTACCCATGAGGCCGAGTGCGATGGAGTTGGCGGTGATCCCGTTCCGGGAGTTCTCGAGGGCGAGAGAGCGCACGAAAGCCATGGCGCCACCCTTTCCGGCGGAATAGGGGGTGACGCCGACCCGGGTGCCCATGGTGCCGGCGAGCGACGAGATGGTGACGATGCGTCCCCACCCCCGCTCCACCATTCCACCCAGCACGGCGTGGCAGCAGTTGAGGACTCCGTAGAGGTTCACGTCGATGATGCCGCTCCAGGCGTCGGGCGACAGGTCGTGGAAGGGAGTGAGCGTCATGCCGCCGGCGCCGCCGTTCCCGGCGTTGTTGACGAGCACGTCGACGGCTCCGATGGCATCGACGGCTGCGGCGACGGCGTCGATGCCGGTCACGTCGAACGGCACGGCCTCGGCCCGGCCCCCTGCAGAGCGGATCGACCCGGCGACCGCTTCGGCACGCTCGGCGACGATGTCGTTGACGTGCACGATCGCCCCCTGTGCTGCGAGGGCCCTGGCTATGCCGGAACCGATGTTCTGTCCGGCGCCGGTCACGAGGGCGGTTCGGTCGGTGAGGTCGAACACGGCGACACGGTAGGCGCCGTCTATGGGCGGTGGAGAGCCCGGCTGCCATGTTCGCCGCGATGGGTACCGGACGATTCAGCTGTCGTCAATCCCCACGTCTGGGTGCAGGAACTCGGTGGAAGATCGGCGGCTGTCTACTCAGCTGTCGGGTCACAGGTCCTGTCTGGTGATTTCCGGGGCGATCGCTGGTAATCCACGCCGATCCGGATGGTGCTGAGTCGGGTTGGTTGTCGCTTTGCAGGTCTTCGTTTAACTGGTAGGTGGTCGTGGCCGCAACGAGTGTGGCGATCAGTCGAAGACGCCGGCCAGCCGTTCTGATCGATACACCACCCAGCCAGCCCCGCCTTCAACGGTGAGGCGCCAGACGATGTCACCTCCGTCCGATCCGAAGGGAACAACTTCGACGATCTGGGCCGAAGTCACGCCGTCAATGTCGCCGTTGAGGCCACCATCGGTTATGAGGACGTTGCCGTTGGCCAGCCGATCGGCATCGCCAACGAATCCGGCAAACGCTGGTTGGCCGTTCAACGAGCTTCGGAACTCCCAAAGTTGCTCGGCCGTCTTGGCATCGCCGTCGATGGAATAGAGCACGGCACGGCTGAAGTAGGGGTTTTCGGAAGTCCCGAATCCTGGCCTGTGGTTACCGTTGTCGTACACGAGGATGGTGCCATCGTCCTGGACTTCGGGAGCGTGTTGATAGCGATGCCACGAACCGTTGGTCAGGGTCAGATCACCGAGCCGACCGCTCTGCCAGAGCGCCTCGCCAGCGGGGCCCTCGGCATCGTCGGTCCACCGCAAGGCCAGAAGTGCATCGAGATGCCGGATCGACACGATGAGAGCATTGGACGCTTCGTCGACTTCCACGGCATTGGCGTGCGTCCAGTCTCGCGCCAGGGGGTCGACTCCCTTGTAGAGCCAGTTCGGAAACACCCAGTCAAAGAACAGTCCGCAAAGGTTGTAGTTCGCCGGATCGTCGCGGGGATCGAAGTAGTCGAATATCGAGAACTCGTTCAGGACCTTGCCGGTGGCAGGGTCGAAGATCACGATGACATCGCCGATCAGGTGGTAGCTGCCATCGAATGTTGCTGGGTCCTCGTCGCATTGGGGTGTGTCGAACCCGTCGAGGACCCGCAGTTCGGCGCTGAGGGTCACGTGTGTGCCATCGGGTAGGCGATGCTGCTCATGATGCATGGCATCGGTGTTGACCACGATTGGTGTGTCGCCAATGACCTGCCGCCCCTGGGCGTCGATGAGGAATCGGCCGGTGATGATGGAGCCTGCCCACTCGTCGAGTAGATCGCCGTCCAGGTTGATCCGACGGCCTCCCGTGTCGTTGTACTCGAAGAGGATCGTTCCATCCTCGAGGAACCGGGCATCGCCAATTGAGTGATCCTGGTTGTGGTACCAGACGATCTCGCCGGCCTCGTCGGCGATCAACAGCCACCCCGCTGGTCGTAGTGGGTCGAGATCGTCGTCGTCGCCCAGTTCCTCGCGCAGGTCCAGCAGGTTGAACAGGGTGTGGCCGGGGGCCGTTGCCGCTGGATCAAGAAGTTCCGTGGTGATTGGGGGAAGACCGTCTGGAAGGGGACCGGTGGTGAACTCTCCCCGATACCGGGCCGTCCCGGTCGTGGTCACTTCATAGGTGGTCTCGGCCCGCAGTCCCCGCAGTCGGACCTTTCCGCCCTCCGACAGCACGGACGTCGTTCGACTGTTCGGCGCCGTGGTGGTCGAACCGAGTTCGGACACGGTCAGTTCGATGGGTCCGCCATCCTCGACCAGCGCGGCCACGTCGATATCAACCATGAGTGGATGACCGGTTTCCGTTACGACGAGGTCGCCTGTGGTCTCCGCGTCATGGCCAGGCGTTGTCGTGTTTTCGTCGGTGTTGGCGGTGTCGGGCGTCGGGGGCGTTGTCGACGACGTCGCGACGGGGTCGCCTGTGGTCTTCGCGTCAGGGTCAGGCGTTGTCGTGCTTTCGTCGGTGCTGGCGGTGTCGGGGGTCGGGGGCGTTGTCGACGACGTCACCGCGAGGCCGGCGTTGTCAGCGACGTCGCTCCCGCAGCCTCCAGCGAGAACGACAAAGGCGAGGATGACCAGTAGAAGGCGTTTCATCGAGGATGGAGTATCCCATTCATTGGCCCGGCAACCCCTCCTTTGCCCCGGTGTCCGTTGGTGGGGTCCCGACAGGTACGACGTTTGGCCAGGGAGGCCGAACGAGACCTCGGGTACGCGGAGAAGCACAAGAGGCAGGCTGCTGCCGACCGGAACAGACAGAGACACCGCTTCCAGTGTCAGGGGTGTAGCCACGGGTCCTGGGCATCGGACGAGCCGTGGCCGCAGTGCAATGCCTGCCAAGCCGGGGCACCTTTTTGGGACCCGGTACGGTTCACCAACCACGGCCCCCTGAAACCTGACCTCGCAGAGCCGAGGTTTCTCAGGTCTTGCTTGTGGAGCTGATGGGACTCGAACCCACGACCCCCTGCTTGCAAAGCAGGTGCTCTAGCCAACTGAGCTACAGCCCCCGGAAGCCTTCAGCGTACGGGCACGCCCGCTGTGTCAGATCGGACGCCCGAAGGGGAGTTCGTCCTGCCATGTGCCGAGGAACGCCTCGGCCCTCTCGCAGGCTCCCAGCACCGGTCCGTCGGCGTGATCGAATACATCGACCACAACGGCTGCCGCCCTGTCGGCTGGCAGGCCGAGCACCACGAAGTCGGGGAGCACCACGATCCCTCGACGGGAACACATGGCGAGCGCCCGCGTCGTGACCGCCAGGCGCACCGTCGGAACCACGACCTTCGAACCCAGCCCGTCGGCGTTGCCATGGTCGACGGCGCCCACACGGCCACCTACGAACAGCAGGTCGGCCGTGGCCGTCAGCGGATCGTCGACGTTGAGCACCTCGACGCCGTGACCGGTGAGCAGGCCTGCAAGAGTCGAAGGATCGTCGGCATCGGTAACCGCCGTCGACGCACCGGGGCACACCGCCATGCCGGCGGCGACGGCACCCGGGAGCGGGTCACCGGCCTCCACGGCAAGTGGGCCGAGGTCGGTGGGTGCAACCCCCTTGCCGGGCTCGAACCGGTAGCCCTCGTCCCAGCCGGCGACCTCCTCGACGAAGGCGGCGAGTGCGGCATCGGACTCCCCGGATGCGGCGCTGATCCCTGCAGAAACGCCCGTCTCACACCGGCCCAGGCAGGCCAACGAGTAGGTCATCGAGCGGGACAGGTCCTTCGCACCGCCCTGCAGGACCTTCGGAGCCAGCCGCACCACCCCCCGTCCCGACGCCCCGTCGAGGTCGACGGCGACGAAGGCATTCGTCGAGGTCAGCTTGCGGATCCGCACCGGTGCAGTCTGACGTTCGGAGAGGCGTCGGGACGGATCAGGCGTCCTCGGCGGCCGCCACGACCTTTTCGACCTGGACCCGGGCGGCCTCCAGCCGCTCCCGGCAGAGGGTGAGCAGCTCGTCGGCTCGTGCCACGCGGGTGGCGAGCACGTCCACGTCGACCGCCTCGCCCTCGAGTTCGGCGAGGATCGCCTGGAGTTCCTCGAGCGCCCCTGCGTAGCCGGTCCGGTCGTCTTCCATGGTTCGTCCCTCGTTCAGTCGACGGTGCTCGTGACCGTACCGTCGGCAAGACGGGTCTCGAGCGCGTCGCCGCTGTGCACGTCGGCGGTGGACCGCACGAGGTCTCCGCCGACCCTCCGCGTGATCGACCAGCCACGGGCGAGGATCGCCGCCGGGTCGAGCGCCCGCAGCCGTGCCGCGAGTGCGGTGAGTTGGTCGCCGTGGCGACCGAGGACCACGGTCGTCGACCGTGCCAGCCGTCCCGTTGCCATGTCGAGGCGCTCACCCTGCCGGGACAGGACGGTGTCGGCCGAACGCAGGAGCCGCACGGCCAGGTCGTCCTGTCGGCCGGAGGCCGAGGCCAACGCCCGCTGGGACTGCACCACGATGGAGGCACGCAGTGCAAGCAGGTCGTCGAGCACCCCACGGACCGAGGCGACGATCGCCACCGCACAGGCCGTCGGCGTCTTGAAGGCAGAATGTGCGACCTCATCGGCGACAGACCTGTCGATCTCGTGGCCGATACCCGTGAACACGGGAACGTCGAGAGCCACGATCGTGCGGGCCACCACCTCGGCGTCGAACGTCGCCAGGTCGGCCGCCGAACCGCCACCCCGCACGAGGGCGATGAGGTCGGGTCGGTGCGTGGCGACCACCCGCAGCCCCTCGGCCACGTCGAGCGCCGAACCCTCGCCCTGGACACGGGCATCCCGTTCGAGGATCGTGAACCCGATGCCGCTTCGCTCGAGTTCCGTGCAGAAGTCGGCGTGGGCCGCCGAACCAACGCTCGTCACCAGCCCGATCCGCAGGGGAGGAACGGGGAGTTGCAAGCCGGCGTTGCGTTCGAGCAACCCCTCTTCGGCCAGCGAACGCAGCAGCCGCTCCCGCTCGTCGGCCAGGCGCCCCAGCGTGAACGCCGGGTCGATGCCCGTCATGTTGAGTTGCAGGCGGCCGCGCGGCGCCCAGAAGCGCAGGTCGGCCCGCATCCGGACCACGAGGTCGTCCTCGAGGGCGAGCCCGCCCGCTTCGGCGAGCGTCCGCTCGATGCCGGGCATGTTGCCCTTCCAGAGCGTCACCCCGAAAAGCGCAGCGGGGGCCTTCCCCGGTTCGTCGTTCGGCTCGACCAGGTCGAAATAGGTGTGCCCCGACCTGGCAAGGTGCAGGTTCGAGACCTGGCCCTCGACCCACAGGTCGTCCGGAAACAGTGCCCTGACGCCCTCGCCGACCAGAACTCCGAGTTCGGCCACGGTGACGACCGGGAGATCGGGATCGGTGGCCATCGGGCCACTGTACCGACGGTTGAATCGACGGGCGCTGGGCTGGTACACGGGTCGTGGGACATGCCTAGGTTGATGTTCAGTCGATCCGCGGGGTACTGCCATGGCGTCCAGAACGGAGTCGGTTGAAAGCGTTTGATCGCGGGAGTGGGTTGTTTAGGTTGCGTCACTTGTTGGAATTCGAGGGACAGGGAGTGACATGGTGCTGACGATGGACGAACCGGTGGTTTCCGGTTCGCTCGAACCGGCGGAGACGGTCGCCTCGCTGGTGCGCGACTGGGCGCAACGGGCACCGGCGCAGGTCGTCATGCGGGAAAAGGACTTCGGCATCTGGCAGGAGTACACCTGGGAACGAACCTGGGAACTGGTCCAGGACGCCGCCCACGGCCTCCTGGCACTCGGCGTCAGCGTCGGCGACCGTGTCTCGATCCAGTCCGAGAACCGACCCGAATGGGTGATCCTGGACCTTGCGGCGGTCGCCATCCGTGGCATCACGGTGGGGCTGTACCCAACCAACCCCACGGTAGAGGTCGAATACATGCTCACCGACTCCAGGGCGGTCGTGCACTTCGCCGAGGACCAGGAGCAGGTCGACCGGGTGCTCGCGATCGATCGCTCCCGAATCGACCAACTTACGCACATCCTCTACACGGAGCCGCGTGGCGTACGCGCCTACGACGACAACCGACTCCACTTCTGGGAGGACTTCCTCGACCTCGGGCGCAGCCATCGTGCTGCCCATCCCGATGCGGTCGACCTCCACATGGCCGCCGCAGAGTCCGATGACGTGATGACGCTCGTGTACACGTCGGGCACGACCGGTCCACCCAAGGGCGCCATGATCACGAATGCGAACCTCACGTTCTGCATGGACACCTTCACGGACCCGGTGATCCGGAAGATGCCGGTCACGACGTCGAACGACATGGCGCTCACGTACCTCCCGCTCTGCCACATCGCCGAACGACTGTTCTCGACCTTCCATATGGCGAAAGTCGGGGTCTGCCTCAACTTCGCCGAGTCGATCGACACGGTGACCGCCAACATGCGGGAGATCCAGCCCACGGTGTTCTTCGCCGTACCCCGCATCTGGGAGAAGCTCCACGCCTCGGTGACGATCAAGGCCGGCGACGCCAGCTGGTTCAAGCGCCTCTGGTGGAAGTTCGCGATGCGCCTGGCCCGGGACATCGGCCGTGGCAAGGTCGCCAATCGCGGCAGCCACACCGTGAAAACCCGCCTCCTCTATGCCATCGGCTACCCGGTGGTCTTCCGGGCACTCAAGGAGCGCCTGGGGCTCCGGCGTTGCTGGTGGGCCGGATCCGGCGCCGCACCGATCGCACCTGAGATCCTCGAGTTCTTCATGGGGATCGGGGTGCCGGTCCTGGAGTTCTACGGGATGACCGAGAACTCCGCGATCGCCACGTTCAACAGTCCCGGCGGGATGATCCTCGGCACCGTGGGCGAGCCCTACGCGAACATCGGCTTACGCATCGACGAGGAGACCGGTGAGATCCAGATCAAGCACGCGGGGGTGTTCGCCGGCTACTGGAACAAGCCGGAGCAGACCGCCGAGACCTTCACGGAGGACGGCTGGCTCAAGACCGGCGACGTCGGCGAGTGGGTGGAGGGCACCCACGTGCGGATCGTCGACCGCATCAAGCACATCATCATCACCTCAGGTGGCAAGAACATCTCGCCATCCGAGATCGAAAACAGCCTCAAGACCTCGCCCTACGTCAAGGAGGCGATGGTCATCGGTGACGGGCGGAAGCACCTGACGGCGCTCGTTGGCATCGAGTTGGACACGGTCGGTGACTGGGCACTCCGGAAGCAGATCCCCTACACCACCTACCGGGACCTCTCCGAGAAGCCCGAGGTGCTCGAGCTCGTCCAGGGCGTGGTCAACGCCACCAACGAGAAGTTCGCACGCGTCGAGACGATCAAGAAGTTCCGGATGATCCCAAAGGAACTCGACCACGAGGACGGCGAGCTGACCGCCACCCAGAAGGTCAAGCGCCGCGCGATGGAGGAGATGTTCTCCGAACTCATCGAGGGCATGTACGCATGACCGAACTCGCCCTGTTCGCCATCGCGGGCCCGCAGATCTTCACCCAGACCTTCGCCAAGGCACTGGCGCTTGGCTCGCTCTACGCCCTCCTGGCCCTGGGCTTCGTACTCATCTACAAGTCGACACAGACGCTCAACTTCTCCCACGGGGCCATGGCCCTCACGGGCACCTGGTTCCTGTCGCTGGTGTTCACCGACTGGGACTTCCCGGGCCGCTTCCTGCCAGGCCCGTCCTCGTTCCACTGGTTCCTCTCGCTCGCCGCGGCGGTCCTGCTCACGGCGGTGCTCGGCGTGGTCGTCGAGCGCACCACGATCCGACCGTTGATCGGCGAACCACTCTTTTCGATGGCGATGATCACGCTGGCCCTCGAGGTGATCATTCGCACGGTCAGCTTCGATGCCGTCAACGTCACGAACCGCGTGCTCGGCGTGCCCTGGCAGGCCCAGGTGTTCACCATCGGCGGCGCGAGGATCGCCTGGTCGTACGTCGCCGCCGTCGTTGCGACCGGCGTGTGCTTCACTGCGGTCTGGCTGTTCTTCAAAACCCGGTTGGGCATCGCCATGCGGGCCACGGCCTTCGACCAGGAAGCCGCCATGGCGCAGGGCATCAACGTGGGTCGGGTCTTCTCCATCGCCTGGGGATCCGGCGCCGCCATGGCCGCCATGGCTGGGATCTTCGCCTCGATGCCGCCATGGCCCGCGTCCGGCGTGGCCAGCCGGGAGAGCGCGTTCTTCGTGTTCCGTGCGTTGCCGGCAGTGATCCTGGGCGGCCTCGACTCGGTGGTCGGTGCCCTCGCCGGCGGCATGATCATCGGCTTTGCCGAGATCTACGCAGGTCAGTACCTGTCGGGTTACACCGACGTCCTGGGAGCGGGCTACCAGCAGGTCGTGCCCTACATCGTGATGCTCGCGGTCCTCCTGGTCCGGCCCTACGGCCTGTTCGGGACCGAGGAGATCCGGCGCGTATGAGGTCCGTCCGGGGCCGACCCAGCCTCTACACCTCATACGAGGCGGAGACCCGCCTGTTTCCGACACGCGTGCAGCAGGTTGCGCTGGGTGTGTTCGTCCTGGTCATTTTGTTGATGCCCTTCGACCTGCCGGTCATCGACCAGCTCCCGGTGATCCGGTTCCTCGACGAGAACTACTGGCTAAAGGTCGTCAACAAGGCGCTGATCTTCGTAATCGCGGCGCTCGGGTTGAACCTGCTGTCGGGCCTGGCCGGGCAGATCTCGCTCGGCCATGCGTTCTTCATGGGGGTGGGTGCCTATACGGCCGTGCTCCTTGGCGGTCCCGACAGTGGGCGCCTGTGGGGCTACGGCCTGCCGATCTGGATCTGGCTGCCGGCAGCGGGAATTGCCGCCGCGCTGGTCGGGGTCCTGGTGGCGCCGGCCGCCGTGCGGGTCCGTGGGCTCTACCTCGGCATCGCCACCATCGGCCTCGTGTTCATCGGTCTCCACCTGTCGCGGGTGTTCCCGGAGGTCGCAGGTCCGGGAGCCCTGGGGCGCAAGTGGCCCCGCCTAGAGTTCCGGATCTGGAAGGAGGAGGAACCCTTCCTCGACCTCACCCGCAAGGGGAAGTGGCTCTGGTTCGAGGTCACCCAGCACCAGAAGACCTACTTTTTCCTGCTGGTCCTCGTCGCCCTCTTCGCCGTGGTGTCGGCCAACCTGGCGCGCAGCCGGACCGGTCGGTCGTGGGCCGCCATACGCGACCGCGACATCGCCGCCGAGATCATGGGCGTGCCGGAGTTCCGCGCCAAGACGACGGCCTTCGCCATCTCGTCGTTCTATGCCGGCGTCGCCGGGGCGCTCCTTGCCTCGTTCAGCATCCAGTTCAATCCCGAGGCCTGGGACCTGCTGCTCTCCGTCGAATTTCTGGCCATCCTCCTGATCGGCGGCATGGGCCGAGTGTCGGGCGCCCTGGCGGGGACCTTCTTCGTGATCCTGACACCCCACTTCGTCGAGAGGTTCGCCCACTGGATGGGTGACCAGGCCGAAGGCGAAGGGCTCATGTCCGGCTTCTGGGATGGTTTCGTCAGCATCGGAAGCGGCGACTTCGGGTTCGTGTCGGTGAGCCAGACGGCCCTGGGCTTCCCGCTACCCGTGGCAGCACTGGACGAGATCATCTACGGTGCACTGATAATTGCGTTCCTGCTGTTCGAGCCTCAGGGGCTCTACGGCATGTGGGTCAAGGTTCGCAACTACTGGAAGGGTTGGCCGTTCAGTTACTGATCGGCCGACAAGAGACGTCGGGCCCGGCCCGGTGATATCAATGCAATCAATCACAACGGAAAAGGGAGAAGGCAACCCAATGAAGAACCTGTTCAGAGTGCTGGCCGTCGGGCTGGCCTTGTCGGTCGTGGCTGTCGCATGCGGCAGCGATGAGGCCAAGGTCGAGTACGGCGCCGGTGTCACCGAAGACACGGTCCGTGTCGGGGCGATAGCGGACCTGAGCGGTGCCTTCGCTCCGCTTGTGGTCCAGATCATCGATGCGCAACAGTCGTACTGGGACAAGGTGAATGCCGACGGCGGTATCGCCGGTCGCCAGGTCGACTTCGTTGTCGAGGACAACGGCTATGACGTGACCACGCACCTCGAGAAGTACGAGCTCATGCGCGATCCGGACAACGGCGTCGTGTTGCTCAGCCAGTCCACCGGTTCGCCCCACACGGCGGCCATCGCGGAGATGCTCGTCGAGGACGGCCTTGCAGCGATCCCGCTGTCGTGGTATTCGGCCTGGCCCGACCCAGACTTCGGCGAGAACGTGTTCGAGTCGTACAGCAACTACTGCTACGAGTCGATCAACGGTGTCGAATTCCTTCGGGACTACATGGCATCAGAGATGGGCAACGACAGCCCGACCCTGGCGATCCTGTCGTTCCCGGGTGAGTACGGCCAGGATGGCGCCGCCGGTGCCAAGATCGCTGCCGAGGCCCTCGGCATCGAGATCGTCCACGACGGTGAGGCGACGGTCATCCCGGGCGCCGACCAGACGCCGATCATCAGCGCCCTGGTCGAGGCCGATGCCGACATGGTGTGGACCACCATCAATCCGAGCGGCCTCGCTGGGATCATGGGTGGTGCTGCCGCCGAGGGCTACGTGCCGCTGTGGTCGGGCAACGTGCCGTCGTTCAGCTACCTGCTGCTCGGCACGGCCTTGGGCCCGCTCTTTGACACGAACTACATCGTGAACTCCTACATCGTCACCTGGAACACCGATGGCGTTGAGGGTCTCGATGAGATGAAGGCCTGGATGGGCGAGAACAACCCCGATCTTCCGGTCTCGGACGCCTACATCATCGGCTGGACCGAGGCCATGGCCGCCCACCAGGCGCTCGAGCAGGCCGCCGCCAACGGCGACCTGACCCGGGCCGGCGTGATCGCCGCCTTCAACGAGGTGACGGTGGACTACAAGGGCCTGGCGCCCAACCAGTCGTGGGGTGGTGACGCCAACGACACGGTCGTGCGCGAGACCTACTCGTACGACGTGGTCCTCGCCGACTACGACGACGGTGCGACGATTGCCGACGGTGGCGGAACGGGCACGGCCCTGCTGCGTGGACCGTGGGTGTCGGACATCACCAAGGCCCAGACCTACGACGGCGCCTGCTTCAAGACGGGCGGCTGAGTTAGCGAAATCCTGCGGCGCTGAGGCGCCGACGAGTGAGTGGGGCGGCCGGTTCGCCGGCCGCCCCCTTCTCCATTTCCTGTCCGGCGGGACCACAACTGGAGCGCGCATGCTCGAAGTCGCAAACCTGGAGGTCGTCTACAACGAGGTGGTCCTCGTCCTGCGCGGCCTGTCCATCGAGGTGCCGGACGGCCAGATCGTGGCGCTCCTCGGAGCCAACGGGGCCGGCAAGACGACCACGCTGCGGGCTGTCGGGGGCCTGCTCGACATCCACGAGGGCAAGGTCACGAAAGGCTCGGTGGGCCTCGACGGCGAGGCCATCGACCACCTCGGTCCAGCGGCGCGGGTACGGGCCGGCATCACGCAGGTCCTCGAGGGACGGCGCATCTTCGCTGACCTGACCGTCGACGAGAACCTGGCGACCGGGGCGTACACCAACAGCGACCGGAAGTCCGTCGCCGAGGCCCACGACCGGGTGATGTCGATGTTCCCGGTGCTGGCCGGCCGGCGGAAGTCGGTGGCCGGCTACCTCTCGGGCGGCGAGCAGCAGATGCTGGCGATCGGGCGCGGCCTCATGGCGAACCCCCGACTGCTGATCCTCGACGAGCCGTCACTGGGCCTCGCACCGATGCTGGTCCAGCAGATCCGGGACATCATCGTCGATATCAACAGGCAGGGCGTCTCGGTGCTGTTGATCGAGCAGAACGCCGTCATGGCGCTCTCGATCGCCGACTACGGCTACATCATGGAGACCGGCAAGATCGTCATGGACGGTCCCGCCGACAAACTCCTCAGGGACGAGGACGTCCAGGAGTTCTATCTGGGTCTCCACGGTGAGGGGGGCGAGCGCAAGTCCTTCCGGGACGTCAAGCACTACAAGCGCAGGAAGCGGTGGCTGTCGTGAGCGGGGCGGACCGACGCCTGGACAGGTGGCTGTCGTGAGCGAAGTACTGCTCGAGGTCGATCACATCAGCCTCGCCTTCAAGGGGGTCAAGGCGGTTGACGACGTTTCGTTCACCGTGCGCGAGGAGGAACTCTTCGCCGTGATCGGCCCCAACGGCGCCGGCAAGACCTCGATATTCAACTCGATCAGCCAGGTGTACCGCCCCCAGGAGGGCGACATCCGTTGGAAGGGCGAGAGCCTGATGGGCACCCGCCCCGACCGGGTGGCCGAACTCGGCATCGCCCGCACCTTCCAGAACATCGAGTTGTTCCCGCAGATGACCGTGCTCCAGAACCTGCTGCTGGGTCGCCACATCCGCATGCAGCGGTCGTGGTTGGCGGGTGCCCTGTGGTTCGGTCCGGCGAGGCGCGAGGAGATGGAGCACCGCCTCGCCGTCGAGGACATCATCGACTTCCTCGAGATCGAGCAGTGGCGCAAGCACCCGGTGGCCCTGCTGCCCTACGGCGTGCAGAAGCGCGTCGAGTTGGGCCGGGCGCTGGCAATGCAACCGGAACTCCTGCTCCTCGACGAACCGGTGGCCGGTATGAACCTCGAGGAGACCGAGGACATGGCCCGGTTCGTCCTCGACATCCGTCTCGAACTGGGAATCTCCATCGTGCTCGTCGAGCACGACATGGGGCTCGTCATGGACATCGCCGACCGGGTGTTGGTCCTCGACTTCGGCCAGAGGATCGCCGAGGGCGTCCCGGCCGACGTGCAGCGGGACCCTGCGGTCATCGCCGCCTACCTCGGCGATGCGGCGGGCCTGGCCGCTCCGACGACTGAGTCGCCGGACCCGGTCTAGAGCCGGACGCGCTCGCTGTCGGGGTCGTAGAACGGCCGGTACGACGCTGTCGCCGGAACCCGCTCGCCGTTGACCCCGACCTCGAAGGTCCCCTCGATCACCTGTGGACGCGGGGTATCGGGTTCGCTTCCGAGATAGGACATGCCGAGGGCGCCACCGACGGTGTGTCCGTACATGCCCGAGGTGATCCGCCCGACCAGTCGGCCGTCGCGAAACACCGGCTCGTCGTGGTACAGCAGGGGTTCGGGGTCGTCGAGGCGGAACTGCACGAGCCGACGGGTGAGGCCGGCCTCGCGTTGGGCGATCAGGGCCTCGCGGCCGATGAACCCGCCGGGCTTGTCCCACGACACGCCCCAGGAGAGCCCTGCCTCGAGCGGTGTGTCCTCGTCGGCGATGTCGTCGCCCCAGTGGCGGTATGCCTTCTCCATGCGCAGCGAGTTCATGGCGTGGTAGCCGGCGAGCGTGAGGCCCTCCGGTGCACCCGACTCCCAGAGGGCGTCGAACACGCCGACGGCGAACTCGGTCGGCACGTACAGTTCCCAGCCCAACTCTCCCATGTAGGTGCGGCGCACGGCGATCGAGCGGGCGTAGGCGAGGTCGATCTCCTGGAGGGTTCCGAACGGGAACGCCTCGTTGCCGAGGTCGGTGTCGGTCAGCGGCGAGAGGATGCGGCGGGCCTCGGGGCCGAACACGCCGAGCGTCGCCCAGCCGGAGGTCACGTCGGTGACGGTCATCGTTGCGTCGGCGGGTGTGTGCCTGGCGATCCAGTCGGCGTCCTTGACCTGGGTTGAGAATGCCGTGACGACGAGGAAGCGTTCGTCGTCGAGGCGATTGACGGTGAGGTCCGCCTCGATCCCTCCTCGGTCGTTGAGCCAGGTGGTGTAGACGGACGTACCGGGCTCGGTGTCGACGTCGGCCGACGAGATCCGGTTCAGCACCTCGGCGGCATCCGGTCCCTGGACCAGCAGCTTGACGAGCGACGACTGGTCGAACAGGGCGGCGCCTTCCCGGCAGGCCCGGTGCTCGGCGGCCGAGTGCTCGAACCAGTTCTGCCGGCCGTACGAGTACTCGTAGACGGGGTCGACGCCCTCGGGGGCGAACCAGTTCGGGCGTTCCCACCCACCGCTCTCGCCATGGCAGGCCCCGAGGCCGGTCAGCCGGTCGTGGACCGCCGAGCGTCGCACGCCCCGGGCGGTCTCGACCTGTCGGAATGGCCAGTGCATTGCGTAGAGCAGCCCGAGGCCCTCGACGGAACGGTCCCGCAGGTAGCGGCGGTTGGCCTGGAAGGCCTGCATGCGTCGGATGTCGACGTCCCAGAGGTCCATGGGCGGCTTTCCGTCGACGATCCAGTCGGCGAGCACCTTGCCGACCCCGCCCGCCGACTGGAGGCCGATCGAGTTGAAGCCCGTCGCCACGAACAGGTTGCGCACCTCGGGGGTTTCGCCGAGCAGGTAGCGGTCGTCGGGCGTGAACGATTCGGGGCCGTTGAACTCGAGTCGCAACGGCACCTCGGCGAGCATCGGGATGCGTTCACAGATCCCTTCGTAGACGGGCGCCATGTGGTCCCAGTCGAACGGGAACTGCATGTTCGGCCGGTCGATCGGAATGCCGTCGGTGCCGAACGGCTTGGCGACGGGTTCGAAGAAGCCCACCATGAGGCGGCCGGCTTCTTCCTTGACGTAGGTGCAGTTGTCGGTGTCGCGTAGGACCGGAAGGCCGCTGGGCAGGTCGGGTATGCCGTCGGTGACGAGGTAGAAGTGCTCGCAGGCGGCCAGTGGGATGTTGACGCCGATGTCGCGGCCCAGTTGGTGCGACCACATGCCTGCCGCCACGACGACGTGTTCGGCGTCGATCGGCCCGTGGTCGGTGTCGACGCCGACGGCCCGGCCGTCGGCGGTGCGGATGCGTTCGACCGATACGCCCTCCATGATCCGGGCCCCATTTTCCCTGGCGACGGCGGCCAGGGCCATGGTGGTGTCGATGGGCGAGGTCTGGCCGTCGCCGGGGAGCCAGACGCCGCCGAGGATGCCCTCGGGGTTCAGGAGTGGCCAGCGGTCGAGCAGTTCGTCGGGTCCGATGACGTCGACGTCGACGCCGAAGCAGTTGGCCATGCCGGCGCCACGGACCAGCTCCTCCAGCCGTTCCGGGTTGTCGGCGACGCTGACGGAGCCGGTCTGCCTGAAGCCGGTCGGGTGGCCCATCTCGTTTTCGAGCCGGTCGTAGAGCTCGGCGGTGTAGGCGGCCAGCCGGGTCATGTTCTGGGTGGCCCGCAGGCAGCCCACGAGGCCGGCGGCGTGCCAGGTCGTACCGCTGGTGAGGGTGTGGCGTTCGAGAAGGGCGATGTCGGTCCAGCCCAACTCGGTGAGGTGGTAGGCGATGCTGGCGCCGACGACGCCACCCCCGATGATGACGACCTGTGCACGGTCGGGGACCTGTGGTGCCACGGTGACCTCCGGGGGGAGACGGCGGGCGGTGCAGTTTGCACCTACTCCCTTGCAGTTAGAAACAGATTTGTATAAGTTACGGAATCTAACATCGGTGGCGTTCGTCACGCCCATCTCCACCATGCGGTGGCCCGGACCTGCGAGTGCCGACCGGAGTGTACGACCCATCGACCCGACAGCACAGGTGCCATGCATGAGTGGTCAGCGTGAACGAGCCCAGCGCCACCTCGTGCCCCACTTCACCCCCGCCGCCGCCTGGCACAGCGACACCCTCCCCATCTTCGAGCGGGGCGAAGGCTGCTACCTCTACGACACCGACGGCAATGAATGGCTGGACGGCCTCGCCGGGCTGTTCTGCGTCAACATCGGACATGGCCGCACCGACCTGGCCGAAGCCGCCTCCGCCCAGATGGGCCGCCTCGCCTATGCCACCAACTGGGGTAACGCCCACCCGCCGTCCATCGAGGCGGCATCGATGATCGCCGGCTTCGCCCCGGGCGACCTGTCCGAGGTGTTCTTCGTCAGCTCCGGTTCAGAGGCCGTCGAGTCTGCGCTCAAGTTCGCCCGCAACTACCACCTCTCACAGGGTGACGAGGGCCGCTACAAGGTCATCTCCCGCAACTGGGCGTATCACGGAACCACCCTCGGCGCCCTCGCCGTCACCGGCATCCCGAAGTTCCGCGACCCGTTCCTCCCCCTGCTCTGGGACGGCGTCCGCCACGTGCCCAACACCCGCCAGTGCACCTCGCCGGTCGGCACCCCGGTCGCCGACCTGTCGTGCGTACAGGCCATCGAAGAGACGATTCTCGCCGAAGGCCCCGAGACCGTCGCCATGGTCATCGCGGAACCGGTCCAGAACGGCGGTGGAGTCCTGGTTCCCCCCGACGGCTACTGGCAGGAACTGCGGCGCATCTGCGACCGCCACGGTGTCCTCCTGGTCGCCGACGAGGTCATCTGCTCGTTCGGGCGCTTCGGCCACTGGTTCGCCAGCGAGCGCTTCGGCGTCGTGCCCGACATGATCACGTTCGCCAAGGGCGTCACCTCCGCCTACCAGCCCCTCGGAGGCGTCGTGATACGCGGCGAACTGGTCGAAGCGGTCAACGACTCGCCGATGGGCACCTACATGCACGGCTCCACGTTCGGCGGTCACCCCGTCGCCTCCGCCGTTGCTGTCGCCAACATGTCCGCCATGCGCGACGAGGGTCTCATGGGCCACGTGCGTGACAACGAGGTCGGCATGGCGGAATCGCTTGCCAAGTTGGCCGACGCCCATCCGTGTGTGAAAGAGGTGCGGGGCGCCGGCTTCTTCTATGCCATCGACCTCTGTGCCGACCGTGCATCGGGTCGTGAGTTGAGCTCTTCGCAGGAGGCGGGCCTGCGGGGTGGCGTTCTGGGTGGCTTCGTACGTGAGCAGCACATGACGGTTCGACCTGACGACCGTGGCTATACGGGCTTGAGCATCTCGCCACCGCTGATCGCCGACGGACCTGTGGTCGAGGACCTCATGACCCGGACCGACCGGGTGCTGGAGCGCACGCGCTCCTGGCTGGCCGAGAACGACTGATTCTTCCGAATGGACATCGTCGTCGTGAACATATTCATCATCGGCGTGATCGGGGTGGCGATGGACATCGTCATGCGGATCCTCGAGGCGCGGCTCATCCCCTGGCGCTGCAGGGGCTGATCGGGATCCGATCCTCGTGAGCGGTCCGCAGCCGACAGTCGTGGCCGACTGGTACGAGCGGGCCCGCGCCGACCCGGCGCGGGTCATCCTCGCCGACCTGGGCGATCGGCGGACCGACGAGGCAGCCGCCTTCCTGCGGGACGAGGGCCTCGCCGTCATCGTCGAGCCCGTCCTCGACCCGGACGACGTCGACTGCGACCCGGCGGTCGCCGCCGGACTCGACCCGGCCGACCCGGTGGTTGCCTCCACCCTCCTCGTGCGGGCCGGTCGGGCCGATGCGGCGGTGGCAGGGGCCAACCGGCCGTCCTCCGACGTGGTCCGGGCCGGCCTCAAGGTCCTGGGAGTGGCCCCCGGGGTTTCGATCGTCAGCAGTTGCTTCCTGATGGTGCTGTCCGACGGTCGCCCGGTCACGTTCGGCGACTGCGGCGTGGTGCCCGATCCCGATGCCGAACAGCTGGCGTCCATCGCCGTTGCGTCTGCAGTGACCCATGCGGCGCTCACGGGGGAGGAGCCCCGGGTGGCGATGCTTTCGTTCTCCACGAAGGGCAGTGCCGAGCACCCGCGTGTCGACAAGGTGCGGACAGCGACGCAACTGCTCCACGAGTCGGTGCCCGACCTGGTCGTGGACGGCGAGCTCCAGTTCGACGCCGCCTGGGACACCGAGGTGGCCGCCTCGAAGGCCCCGAAATCGACCGTGGCCGGACGGGCCAACGTGTTCATCTTCCCGGACCTCGACAGCGGCAACATCGCCTACAAGGTCACCGAACGCCTCGGCGGCGCACGCGCCTACGGACCTTTGCTGCAGGGCCTCGACGGGGTGCTCCACGACCTGTCCCGGGGATGCTCATCTTCCGACATCGTCGACGTGGCTGTGATCGCCGGTCTCATGGCCGGTTCCTCGCGGGGCTGAGGGAGCCCATGCCGCTCGAGGTCGTTCTCCTGGTGTTGGTCTCTTCCGTGATCCACGCCGGGTGGAACGCCCGACTCCATCGCATGGAGAACCCCGAGGTGGTGATCGTCATGGCGTACCTGTGCGTCGGCGTCGTCCTCCTGCCCGCGGCGGTGGTCGACCCGCCGGTCGAGGTGCTGGGCTGGACCTTCGCCTCCACTGCGGCACAGGCCGTCTACGTCGGCTGCCTCGGGTCGGCCTACCGCGACGGCAGCCTCAGCGTCGCCTATCCGATCGCCCGTGGCACGGCGCCGCTGCTGGTCGGACTGGGTGGCTGGTGGCTGTTGGGAGAGACGCCGTCGGCTGCCACGTCGATCGGCCTGGTGGTCCTGACCGTAGGGCTGCTCCTCGTGGCGGGCCTCGGAGCCCGACTCCGGGAGGGGCGCGCAATCGCCATGGCGCTGTTCACGGGCCTGGGCACGGTCGCCTATTCGCTCATCGACGCACGGTCTGTCGACCTCACCGGCGTACTCGGGTACCTCTCGGTCATCATGGTCCTGAGCTCCCTGGTGGTCCTTGCGGTGCGACGCCCCGGGGCGGAGAGGATTCGAGCCTCGTTGTGGCCCGGAGCCCTGATCGGCGTCGGGCAGGGGTCGGCGTATGCGCTCATCCTGCTCGCCTTCCAGCAGGCACAGGCGGGCCAGGTGGCAGGCCTGCGACAGGTTTCGGTGGTGATCGGCGTGCTCCTGGCCCGGGAGGCGCTGGGGCCGAGGGCCCTGGGCGGGGCGCTGGCGGTGGCGGTCGGTGCGGCGCTCGTCGTCTGGTGATGTGCCACGATGGAGACTATGCGGTCTAACTGGGATGTGAGAGGTGCTAACGCTATGGTGAAAACATGAGCCGACGGACACTCGACACCGATCAGGTCGTCGCAGCGGCCGCAACGCTGGCCGACAGTGAGGGACTCGACGCAGTGACCCTCACCCGCGTAGCCAACGAACTGGGGGTCCGCCAGCCTGCCCTCTACCGGCACGTCGCCGGCTTCGACGCCCTGGTCCGACTACTGGGCCTGCGTGGCCGCGAGATCCTGGCCGAACGACTCGCAGCCGCAGCCGTCGGTGTCGCCGGCAACGATGCGGTGCGGGCAGTGGGAGGTGCCTGGCGGGAAATGGTTCATGAGCACCCTGGCCTCTATGCCGCGACCGACCGCTATCCGTGTGCCGGCGATGTCGAACTGGAGGCGGCCGTCGACAGGGTCGTCGCCGTCCTGGGTCGGGCCCTGGCCGCCTACGACCTCACCGAAGACGAAGAGGTCCATGCCGCCCGGACCATGCGGGCGGCGTTCCACGGCTTCGCCCACCTCGAAGCCGGCGACGGCTTCCCCCAGCCCCACGACACCGACGACACGTTCGACCACATGCTCGACCTGCTCTGCAGCGGCATCCAGCCCAGGGTCACCCGGTAGCCGGGCTCCGGGTGACCAGAGTCCGAGAAGGCCGTCTGCTCCAATGACCCGGCTCGGCTTCGTGCTCGATTCGGGCAACTGCATCGGCTGCCACGCCTGCACCGTGGCGTGCAAGAGCGAACACGACGTACCGGTCGGCGTCAACCGCACCTGGGTCAAGTACGTCGAGACCGGCGTCTTCCCCGACACCGACCGGCACTTCTCTGTCATGCGGTGCAACCAGTGCGAGGACGCACCCTGCATGACCATCTGCCCGACGTCGGCACTGTTCCGTGCCGACAACGGCGTGGTCGACTTCGACGACCACAACTGCATCGGCTGCAAGGCGTGCATCAACGCCTGCCCGTACGACGCCATCTACATCAACCCGGCCACCTCCACGGCCCACAAGTGCAACTTCTGCAACCACCGGATCGAAGAGGGGCTCGAGCCGTCGTGCGTGATCGTCTGTCCGACCCGGGCCATCCGGGTCGGCGACCTCGACGATCCCGACTCCGAGATCTCCCGCCTCCATGCCAACGGCGGGGGCAGCGTGCGGTCCCCTGGGCAGAACACCCGCCCCAGGGTTGTCTACAAGGATGCCGAACCCTCGTCGCTCGACCCGTTGGCCGCAGCAATCGCCCCCGACGGCCTCATCTGGGCCGACACCACCCCGGCACACCCCACGCCGACTCCCGTGGCGCTCACCGCCGCACCCTCCCGCGACGACGGTGCCGAAATGGCCCGCACCGTCTACACCACACAGCACAAGCCCGTCTGGGGAACCATGGTGTCCGGCTACCTCGTCACCAAGGCCATCGCCGCCGGCGTGATGCTGGTCACTGCGCTTCTGGTGGTGCTCGGCCACGGCTCCGAACAGGCAGCCGTCGGCGTCGTGCCACCGATGGTCGCCGGCGCCTTCCTGGCCCTCACCGGGGTCCTGCTGGTGGGCGACCTCAGACAACCCGGGCGCTTCCACTACCTCATCACCCGCGGCAACAGCAGTTCATGGCTGGTCAGGGGCGCCTATGTCCTGGCCGGGTTCGCCGTGTGCCTCGCCGCCTGGTGGATCGCCGGCCTGGCCGAAGCCGGCGCGGCCCTGTCCCTGCTGGTCGTGCCGACCGTGCTGTTCGCCCTCGGGACCGCCGGCTACACGGCCTTCCTGTTCGCCCAGTGCGAGGGCCGAGACCTCTGGCAAGGGCGCCTGCTGCTCCCGGTCCTGCTGTCGCAGACAGTGGTCGCCGGCGGTGCGGCGACGATGGTCCTCGACCTGTTCCTGGAGGTGCCCGAGATCGTGGCGGTGCAGACCATGCTGGCGATCGGCCTCGGCGCCAACGTGGTGCTGGTGGTAGTCGAGACGAGGGGCCGCCACTCCCGACACGTCACGATGGCGATCGCCGACCTGACCCTGGGGGCACAGCGCACCCGCTACCTCCTGTGGCTGTTCCTGGTCCCGGTCGCCTACCCGCTCATCCTGCTCGGCGGCGTGCCGGCGGCCGTCGGCGGCATCTGTGCGCTGATCGGCCTGTTCGCCTACGAGGACGCCTATGTGCGGGCCGGCCAGTCGGTGCCGCTCTCATGACGGAGGTGCTGTCGTGCTGAACGCCTACCCGCCCGAGGACCAGTGGGACGACCATCAGTCCCTCGACGCCAAGGAATGGCCCCGCAGGGTGAAACGCCGCTTCCGACTGGTGCCGACCACCTGCTTCAACTGCGAGGCCAACTGCGGGCTGCTGGCCTGGGTGGACAAGGACACCGGCAGGATCGCCAAGTTCGAGGGCAACCCCGTCCACCCCGCCAGCCGGGGTCGCAATTGCGCCAAGGGCCCCGCCACGCTCAACCAGGTCGAGGACCCCGAACGGATCCTGTACCCCATGAAGCGGGTGGGCGAACGTGGCGAAGGACTGTGGGAGCGCATCGCCTGGGACCAGGCCCTCGACGAGATCGGAGGACGCATCGGCAGGGCCTTCCGGGAGGACCGGAAGCACGAGGTCATGTACCACGTCGGCCGGATGGGCGACGACAGCTACATGGAACGCGTGCTCCACGCATGGGGCATCGACGGCCACAACAGCCACACCAACATCTGTTCCAGCGGCGCACGGGTCGGCTTCGCCACCTGGATGGGCTTCGACCGGCCGTCGCCCGACTTCGCCAACGCCAAGGTCATCTTCCTCATCTCCTCGCACCTCGAGGCCGGCCACTACTTCAACCCCCACGCCCAACGGATCCTGGAAGGGAAGGCGAACGGCGCAACGATCATCTGCGTCGACCCTCGCCTGTCGAACACGGCATCGCAGGCCGACCACTGGTTCTCGGCATGGCCGGGCACCGAGGCGTTCCTGCTGCTCGCCATCGCCCGCCTGCTCATCGAGAACGGCACCTGGGACCGGGAGTTCGTCGAGCGCTGGGTCAACTGGGAGACCTACCTCACCGAGACCCGCCCCGACCTCGACCCGGTCTTCGACAACGTCGGGCCCGCGCTCCTCGACCACTACGCCGACTACACGCCTGCCGAGGCGGCACGGGTGTGCGGCATCGACGAGGACCGCATCCGCGAGGTTGCACGGGTCATCGGTGCCGGGCTGGGCGGCTTCGCCGGCCACACCTGGCGGGCGGCGTCGGCCGGCAACGAGGGAGGCTGGCAGGTGTCGCGCTGCCTCTGGTTCGTCAACGTGCTCACCGGCAGCGTCGGCACCGAGGGCGGCACCAACGCCAACGGCTGGAACAAGTTCATCCCCGTCACCCCGATCAATCCCGAACCCCAGGCCGAATGGAACGACCTGACCTGGCCCGCCGAGTACCCGCTGACCCACCACGAGCTGTCGATCCTGCTTCCGCACTTCCTCAAGTCAGGGCGGGGGAAGCTCGACACCTACTTCACCCGGGTGTACAACCCGCTGTGGACCAACCCCGACGGCTTCACGTGGCTCGAGGTCCTCTCCGACCCCGAGAAGGTCGGCTGCCACGTGGCACTCACCCCCACCTGGAACGAGTCGGCATGGTTCGCCGACTACGCGCTGCCCATGGGCGTGGCTTCCGAGAGGCACGACGTTGCCAGCTTCGAGACCCACAACGGTCGGTGGATCGGCTTCCGCCAACCGGTGATGCGCCGCCACGGCGAACTCGAGGGTGAGACCTTCGACCGCACCCACGAGGCCAACCCGGGGGAGGTCTGGGAGGAGCAGGAGTTCTGGATCGACCTGTCGTGGCGCATCGACCCCGACGGTTCTCTCGGCATCCGCCACCAGTTCGAGAGCCGCGAGAACCCCGGCACGCCCCTCACGCTCGACGAGTACTACGCGATGCTGTTCGAGGGGTCGGTTCCCGGCCTGCCGGAGACCGCCGACGCCGAGGGCGTCACACCGCTTGAGTACATGCGCCGCAAGGGCGCCTTCGCCCTGCCCGGTGACCAGTACCGGGTCTACGAGCGTCCCGTCTCCGATGCAGACCTGGCCGGCACCGAAAGGGACGAACGGGGCGTCTACCGGAAGCCCGGAACCGCCGGCTCCTATGGCTCGCTGGACGAGATCAGCGGCCACATGCCGTTTGTCGGCGACGGCTCGCCGGCCATCGACATCGACGGCGAGGCGAGGTTCGGGTTCCCGACCCCGTCCAAGAAGCTCGAGTTGTTCTCCGAGACGATGCGCGACTGGGGCTGGCCCGAGTACGCCACGCCGACGTTCATCAGGAGCCAGGTCCACTGGGAGGACCTCGACTTCGTCGCCGGCGAGCGGATCCTCGTCCCCACCTTCCGGATCCCGACCCTGGTCCACACCAGGTCGGCCAACTCCGAATGGCTCAACGAGATCAGCCACCGCCATCCACTGTGGGTCCACCCCGGCGACGCCGAGGAACTCGGCATCGAGGTGAACGGCCTGGTGCGGATCAGCACCCGGATCGGCCACTACGTGATCGTCGCCTGGCGAACCGAGGGCATCCGTCCGGGCGTCGTGGCGGCCAGCCACCACATGGGCCGCTGGCGCCTCGACGAGGACAAGGCCCGCTCCTGGGGTGCCGGCAAGGCGTCGATCGACCGGGATGCCGACGGCCGTTGGCGCCTGCGCCACGAGCACGGAAACCAGCCGTACGACAGCGCCGAGCCCGACACCGGGCGCATCTGGTGGTCCGACACGGGCGTCCACCAGAACCTGACCTTCCCGGTGCAACCCGACCCGGTCAGCGGCATGCACTGTTGGCTGCAACGGGTGACCGTCGGCCCGGCGCAGCCCGGTGACGAGTACGGCGACGTCGTGGTTGACACCGACGCCTCGCACGCCGTGTTCGAGGAGTGGCTGGCCAGGACGCGCCCGGGCCCGGGCCCCGGCGGCCTGCGGCGACCGCTCTGGTTCGCCCGCCCCGTCAAGCCGAAGGCAACCGCCTACCAGGCGGACTGGGTGCAGGGAAGAAGCGGTCCCGACGCGTGATGACCCCGGACTCGTTCCGGGGAACTGCCGGGGTCATCGACTTGGCGGAAGGTATGGGATTTGAACCCATGGTGACCCGGAGGCCACAACGGCTTTCGAGGCCGCCCCATTCGTCCGCTCTGGCAACCTTCCACCGACGAGGCTAGCCAGCGGGCAGAACCCGGCCAACGGCGTTCCGGTCAGCGCCGTTCGGCGAAGAAGTCCACGAGCAGCGCCGCACATTCGTCGCTGCGGACGCCGTGGCTGACGGGAAACTCGTGGTTCAGGCGGGGGTCGGCCCCCAGGTGGTACAGCGACCCCAGGGAACCTGCGTCCATGTTCGGCGCACCGGACACGACGCGTCCGATCCGCGACGCCCAGGCAGCGCCGGCGCACATCGGGCAGGGCTCGAGCGTGACCACGAGCGTCGCGCCATCGAGTCGCCACGAGCCGACGGCCTCGGCGGCGTCGCGCAGTGCCAGCACCTCGGCGTGGGCCGTGGGGTCCCCGGTGGCTTCCCGCTCGTTGTGCCGGCGGGCGACGACCTCGCCTTCGAGGACGACCACCGCACCGATCGGTACCTCGCCGGCGGCAGCGGCCAGGCGGGCCTCGTCGAGGGCGATGCCCATGAGCGCCTCGTCGTCCATGACGGCGACGATAGGTGCGGGACGCGCCACACCCGCCCTCGAGCGTGGCGGCCAGGCGATCTGCGGCACCCCGGGGGTTCCGCTGAGAGCTGCTGCCTTCCGGCCCTGACCCGGTTCACGGGCCCCGGTCGCACAGGACCCGACCGCCACACTCGAAGACGGGTGTGCATCGAGACGATACCCACAGCCCATGTCCCGTGCACCGGTGCCCTGCACCCGTCGGAAGAGCGGCCGGTAGCCTTGCGTCCGGAATCCGCCCCGGGGCGGGCCCCGGAGGGATGCGAGAGCGGACGAATCGGCACGCTTGGAAAGCGTGTGTGGCCCCGGTCACCGTGGGTTCGAATCCCACTCCCTCCGCCGGCGGTGGCCCGCGGCACGCCTCAGAGCGTGTCGCAGGGCCGCTGTAGGGTGAGCGGTGCATGGAGTACACAGCCCTCTACCGTCGCTACCGACCGCGCCGGTTCGACGAGATCCGGAGTCAGGAGCATGTCGTCGCGGCGCTTCGCAACGCCGTCCGCGAGGACCGCGTCCACCACGCCTACCTCCTCAGCGGGCCACGGGGCACCGGCAAGACCACCGCCGCTCGGATCCTGGCCAAGGCCCTCAACTGCACGGCGCCGGCCGACGGCGAGCCCTGCTGCGAGTGCGAGTCGTGCGTGGCCATCGACGCCGGCCGGTCCTTCGACCTTCACGAACTCGACGCCGCGTCCAACAACAAGGTCGACGACATCCGGGACCTGCTGGCCAAGGTCGCCCTCGGCACGCCGGGCCGGACCAAGGTGTACCTCCTCGACGAGGTCCACATGCTCACCCCCGGTGCCGAGAACGCCCTCCTCAAGACGCTCGAGGAGCCGCCCGGCCACGTCGTGTTCGTGCTCGCCACCACCGAGCCCCACAAGGTCGTCGAGACCATCCGCAGCCGGTCCCAGCACCTCGAGCTGGGGCTGCTGCCGGCTGGTGAGCTCGCATTGCTGGTCGCCGACGTGGTTGCCGACGCCGGCCTCGACGTGGACGAGGAGGGTCAGGCGCAGGCGGTGCGCTTCGGACGCGGCTCGGCGCGCGATGCACTGTCCGCCCTCGACCGGGTAGTCGCCGGCGGCATCACCGCCGAAGATTCCTCGACAGCGGAACTGCTTGCCGCCCTCGTCGCCTCGGACGCTGCAGCGGCCCTGGGGGCGATCGCCACGGGCATCTCGCGTGGACGCGAGCCCCGGGTCCTGGGCGAGGCCCTCCTGTCGGCGCTGCGCGATGTCTTCCTCGTCCGCATGGGCGTGCCGCCCGAACAACTTTCCGACGACGACCGGGTCCGGGCCGAGTCGTTCGCAGAGTCCCTTTCCCCCGCAGCGATCACGCGGGCACTCGAGGTGCTCGGCACCGCCCTGGTCGACATGCGCCGGGCACCCGATCCCCGGGTGGACCTCGAGGTCGCCCTGGTCCGTCTGGCGACGCCACCCGGTGGCGAGTTCGGGTCTGCTCCAGCCGAGTCGCCGGCCCTCGACGATCTGGTCCGACGCATCGAGCAACTCGAACAGGCCCTGGCGCAGGGCAGGCCGGCTGCCGGGTCGGGTGCAACGCCGCCACCGGTGCCTCCCAGGGCTTCCCGGAGAGGGCCGGCGGCGAAGGCCCGCGAGATCCTCGCCGCCAGCGAGGCACCTCCCGAGTCACCTGCAGATACGACCTCGGCCGAAGTGGCCCCCGAGCAGGAGCCGGTTCCGGTGGCACCGGCGCCCAAGGGCGACCTCCCCGACCGCGACGCACTGGCCCTTGCCTGGGGAGACGAGGTCCTCGCCCGCCTCAGCAAGAAGGCCAAGGCCAGGTTCGCCATGGGACGGTTCACCGAGGTCGTCGACGGCGTGGCGGTCCTGGCGCTCCCGAACAAGCCGCACCTGATGCGCTGCACCGAACTGGTCGGCGAGGTCGAGGGTGCCCTGGCCGAGCAGTTCGGCGTGGCCGTGCCGATCCGTCTGGTCGTCGACGAGGATGCGATCCGCCCACCTCCCCGGCCGGGTGTCGGCAAGCCTGCGGACGGTAAGCCCGTGGAGGAAGTTGTCGACGAGGACGAAGAAGAGTCCATCGACCCTGACGAACTGGTCGATGCCGACGCCGTCGTCGGCTCCGCCGTCGAACGCATCACCGAGGCGTTCCCCGGCGTGAGCGTCGTCGAGTCCGACTGACCCGACCGGGATTCCGTCCACCGTGTACGCCGACGCCGTCCAGCAGGTCATCGACGAACTGGGCCGACTCCCGGGGATCGGTCCCCGGTCGGCGCAGCGGCTCGCCTTCCACCTCCTCGAGTCCGACCCCACCGACGTCGAGCGGTTGACGGCAGCCATTGTCGAGATGCGTTCCCGGGTTCGGTTCTGCACGCGGTGTTTCAACATCTCCGAGGACGACCTCTGCACCATCTGTGCGGACACACGACGGGAGGGTTCACTGCTGTGTGTCGTCGAGGAGCCGCGCGATGTGGTGGCGGTCGAGCGCACTGCCGAATTCCGGGGTCGGTACCACGTGCTCGGTGGTTCGATCAGCCCCATCGACGGTGTCGGCCCCGAACAGCTCCGCATCAGGGAATTGCTGGCCAGGCTCGAGCCGGAAGCCGTGGCCGAGGTGATCCTGGCCACGAACCCCAACATCGAGGGTGAGGCCACCGCCATGTACCTGGCCCGGTTGCTCGAGCCTCTGGGGGTGGAGGTCACCAAGATCGCCAGCGGACTGCCGGTGGGTGGTGACCTCGAGTACGCCGACGAGCTGACCCTGGGCCGGGCGCTGGAGGGGCGGCGCAGGCTCGGTGGGGACTGAGCATGGCGCCGGTTGGAAAAATGGAAACGCCCCCCAGGGGCCGGTGCGGGCGGTACCGGCGACCCTCAGAGGGCGCTTCCTTTGGTTGGGTGGAGGGGTGTTCCCAACGTGTTGCGATCACATTACAACAATGACGAGGCCATGACAAGTCGGGCAGGTTTTCCACAGGCACGCCCGAAATGACGGGGAGGTTCCCCGGACATGCCACGATGGCCCCGGGACGGCGCCCCACGATCCGCAGACGCCCCGACAGCGAGGACCACGCATGCTCCTGACCCAGATCGACCATGTCGCCATCGCCGTCCACGACCTCGAGGCGGCGATCGACTACCACGCCCGGGCCTTCGGCGCCGAGGTCTGCCATCGGGAGGTTGTCGACCAGGACGGCGTCGAGGAGGCCATGCTGCGCGTCGGCGAGTCCTACCTCCAACTCACGACGGGAACCCGACCCGACTCGCCCATAAGCAGGTTTCTCGAGAAACGGGGCGAGGGCATCCACCACGTCGGCTACCGGGTCGACGACTGCACAGCGGCCCTTGCCGCCGTCGTGGCCGCCGGCGGAAGGGCCATCGACGAGGTCCCCCGCCCCGGATCCCGGGGCTCCACGGTCGCCTTCGTCCATCCGAAGGGCTCCTTCGGCACCCTCATCGAACTAGTCCAGCCTGGAGGGGACCCGAACTAGACCACCGGGCGAAAGGCAGGAGGCACAGCGTGGAGGTCCACCTCGTCGACGGGACGTACGAACTGTTCCGCCACCACTTCGCGGTGCCATCGCACCAGACCGCCGACGGCGTCGAGGTGGCGGCCACGCGAGCCGTCGTCGGCTCGATCCTCGGGATGCTCGAGGGCGGCGCCACGCACGTCGGGGTCGCCACCGACCAGGTGGTCGAGTCGTTCCGCAACGACATGTTCGAGGGCTACAAGACAGGTGAAGGAACGCCGCCGGAACTGTTCGCCCAGTTCCCGCTGCTCAAGGCCGCGCTCGAGGCGGCCGGCTTCCGCGTCTTCGCCATGGTCGAACACGAGGCCGACGACGCAATGGGGGCAGCGGCGGTGAAGGCCGCAGAGGACCCCCGGGTCGACCGCATCCTCATCTGCACCCCCGACAAGGACCTCGCCCAGGTCGTCGATGACGGGCTCCGCATCGTCCAGCACGATCGCCGCAAGGACATCGTCTACGACCGGGACGGGATCATCGAGCGCTTCGGCGTGCGGCCCGAATCGATTCCCGACTACCTGGCGCTGGTCGGCGACACCGCCGACGGCATCCCCGGATTGCCCGGTTGGGGGGCGAAGTCGTCGTCCACGGTGCTGGCCAGATACCTCCACCTCGAGGAGATCCCGGACGACGCCAACGACTGGGACGTGGCCGTGCGTGGCGCCACACGGTTGGCGACGGCGCTCGCCGAAGGTCGTGAGGACGCCGAGCTCTACCGGCGCCTGGCCACACTCGACCTCGAAGCCCCGGTCATGGAAGATGTCGACGAACTCTGCTGGACGGGTCCACAGCCCCATTTCGCCGAGATGTGCCGCAGCCTCGACGGCCCACGCCTGGCTGAGCGGGCCGACCGGCTGGCAGCCCGGCTGGCCTGAGCGGTGCGGATCGCCTCCGGTCGCTACCCTGTGCCCCCGATGACACAGCATTCCATGAGCGACCGGCTCGACGACCTCAGCAAGCGCCGGGAGGAGGCCCTCCACGCCGGCTCCGAGCGCGCGGTCGAACGCCAGCACGACAAGGGCAAGTTGCTCGCCCGCGAACGCATCGACTACCTGCTCGACGAGGGCTCGTTCAACGAACTCGACCTGCTGGTCCGCCACCGGGCCCACGACAGCGGCATCGAGGAACGCCCCTACACCGACGGCGTCATCACCGGCTGGGGGACCGTCGACGGCCGCCGGGTGTTCGTGTTCGCCCAGGACTTCACCGTCTTCGGAGGCGCCCTCGGGGAGGCCTTCGCCAGAAAGCTCCACAAGGTGATGGACCTTGCCCACTCGGTCGGCGCCCCGATGATCGGCCTCAACGACGGCGCCGGCGCCCGCATCCAGGAGGGCGTCGTCAGCCTCGACGGCTACGGCGGCATCTTCTACCGCAACGTGCAGTCCTCAGGCGTGATCCCCCAGATCAGCGTGATCCTCGGCCCCTGCGCCGGCGGCGCCGTGTACAGCCCGGCGATGACCGACTTCATCTTCATGGTGCGGGAGAAGTCACACATGTTCATAACGGGTCCGGACGTCGTCAGGACGGTCACCGGCGAGGAGGTCTCCCTCGAGGAACTCGGCGGCGCCGGCACCCATGCCACCAAGTCGGGTGTGGCCACCTTCGTGGGGGAAGACGAACACCAGGTCCTCGACGAGGTCAAGGTGCTGCTGTCGTACCTGCCGTCGAACAACATCGACATGCCACCGACCATCGACTGCGACGATCCCGCCGACCGGTTGTGCCCCGAACTCGACGACCTCATGCCCGACAGCTCCAACGTGCCCTACGACATGCGCCAGGTCATCACCGCTGTCGTCGACGACGGCGAGTTCATGGAGTACCACTCAGCCTGGGCCGGGAACATCGTGTGCGGCTTCGCCCGCCTCGACGGCCGATCCGTCGGCGTGGTCGGCAACCAGCCCATGATGCTCGCCGGGGTGCTCGACATCCAGGCCGCCGAAAAAGCCGCCCGGTTCGTCCGCACCTGCGACGCCTTCAACCTCCCGCTCGTCACGTTCGTCGACGTTCCCGGCTTCCTGCCCGGCGTGGACCAGGAATACGGCGGCATCATCCGCCACGGCGCCAAGTTGCTCTACGCCTACTGCGAGGCAACGGTGCCGCGCATCCAGGTCATCACCCGGAAGGCCTACGGCGGCGCCTACGTCGTCATGGACTCGAAGTCGGTCGGTTCCGACCTGTCGTTGGCCTGGCCCACGGCCGAGCTGGCCGTGATGGGCCCGCAGGGCGCCGTCGAGATCCTGTACCGCCGCGAGTTGGCCGACGCCGCCGACCCGGTCGCCCGCCGGACCGAGCTCATCGACGAGTACTCAGAGCGCTACGCCAACCCGTACGTGTCCGCCGAACACGGCTTCGTCGACGACGTGATCGCCCCGTCCGAGACACGGGTCAGGTTGATCGCAGGCCTCGAGATGCTGGCCGGCAAGCGCGAGGAACTTCCCCAGCGCAAGCACGGCAACGTGCCGCTGTAGCCACGATGCGAGACACCGGTGCCGACCGTTCCGTGGTCGTAGACGAGTACGACTCCACGACCCGGATCGAGGCACCGGGGGCCACCGAAGCCCAGGTCCAGGCCATCCTCGCCGCTTACAGCGAACTCTGGCCGAACCCCGTGGCGACCCGGCCGGCCGACGTCCCGACGTGGCGCTTCTCGGGCCGCTGGTGGGTCGAATCCCGGCTCCCCAGACGCCGGTCGGTCAACTAGCAGTACGTCAACCAGCCGTATACGGCGACGATTTCGCCCAGTCGGGCCCGGCGGCGCCAGCCAACTCGGCGAGACGGTCGAGGTAGTCGCAGCGGGAGACCTCGATCGCTCCGAGTCCGACGAGGTGCGGGGTGGCCCACTGGACGTCGACTAGGCGGTCGTTGCCTGTTCCGAGCAGATCCACCAGCCCGATCAGCGCCACCTTCGAGGCGTCCGTGCGCCGGTGGAACATCGACTCGCCGGCGAACAGGCCGCCGAGGGCAACACCGTAGAGTCCGCCGGCCAGGCCCTCGTCGTCCCACGCCTCGATGGAGTGTGCCCAGCCGAGATCGTGGAGTTCGGTGTAGGCGGCGGACATCTGGTTGTCGATCCAGCGGCTCGGCCGGTCGGGATCGGCGCAGGCCCCGAGCACCTCGGCGAAGGCGGTGTCGATCCGCACCTCGTAGCGGCGACATGACCGCCTCAGCGACCGGCTGACCACGAGATCGTCGGGACGGAGTACGCCCCGCGGGTCCGGCGACCACCAGGCGACGGCGCCGTCCTGTTCGACGGGCATCGGGAACAGCCCCGACCGGTAGGCGCAGAGGAGCGTGCCGGGGTCGAGGTCTGCGCCGATGCCCACGATGCCGTGCTCGTCGGCGCTGTCGGCCGGCGGGAAGAGCCAGGCGCTGGGCGGTGGCTCTGTGGGCATGGGTCGGGTCGATCAGCCTTCGAGGATCGTGACCGAGTTGAGGACGATGTCGTGGCTGGGGCCGCCGCCGTAGGGCGACTCGGGGTCGGCGACGTAGAGGTCCATCATGGCGTCGAGGACGCTCTGGCCTGCGTTGTCGGTAGCGCCGAACAACAGGTAGCTGCCCTGGCTGTCCAGCAGCGACACGCTCTCAGTGGTCGTGAAGAAGAACTGGGCGCCCGAACTGTTGAGCCCCGATGAACGGGCCATCACCAACTGTCCGGGCTCGTAGGAGAACGGGCCCATGACGCCACCGTTCGCAACCGGGACGAAGTTGCCGCCTTCGTCGGGAATGGCGTAGCCGGGCCCGGGGTCGGACCAGTCGTTGGTCGTCGGCGCTCCTCCCTGGATGATGCCGATGCCCGGGTCGATGCGGAACAGGATCGTGTCGTCGTAGTAGCCGTAGCGGGCGAGGACCACGAAGTTGTTGGTGGTCTCGGGCATCAGGGCCGTGTCGAGGGCGAACCGGACCTCGCCCTCGCTGGTGTCGAACACCGCCGTGTAGGAGGTGCCGCTGGTCAGGCAGTAGGTGGGTCGGTTGGCGAACTGGTAGCGGGGGCCGTCCGACTTGTCGAGGGCTGGACAGGCGGTCGGCACCACGGTTTCCTCGACGCTGCCACCGCCGCGGTCGGTGAGGCTGGCGATGCCCACGGTCACCACGCCGCCGAGCATCACGACGGCAAGGGCGCCGGCCAGCAGCCTGGTGCGGGGCGAATAGTTGTGGATGGGGGAGGGCGGGGGCGGCGCAGGTCGCCTGGTCTTCGAGGCCATGGGCCGGCACCCTAGCAACGAGCCGTCTCGGCACCGCAGCGCCGGAAACCTGCAACAGCCCCGCCGGGTGGCGCCGGTAACGTGGTTGCCCGTGGCACTGATCGTCCAGAAGTTCGGCGGTACCTCGGTCGGCGATCCCGACCGCATCCGAGCTGTCGCGGACCACGTGGCACGCACGAAACGCCATGGGGACGATGTCGTCCTGGTGGTCTCGGCCATGGGCAAGGAGACCGACGACCTGCTACGCCTGGCATCGGAGGTGTCCGCCACGCACCCGGGCCGTGAGATGGACATGCTCATCACGGCGGGGGAACGCAAGGCGATGGCGCTCATGTGCATGGCGCTCCACGATCTGGGTGTTCCCGCCGACTCCTTCACGGGAAGCCAGGCGGGCTTTCTGACCGATACCACCCACGGCAATGCCAAGATCCTCGAGGTCCGGCCCGAGCGGGTGCGCGTGGCGGTCGATTCCGGTCGTGTGGCCGTGGTGGGTGGCTCGCAGGGGGTGTCGACGGAAAACGACGTCACCTTCCTCGGCCGTGGGGGCTCTGACACGACCGCCGTGGCACTGGCCCATGCGCTCGGGGCAGAGGTCTGCGAGCTCTACACCGATGTGACCGGGGTGTTCACCACCGATCCCCGACTGGTGCCGACGGCCAGGCGGATGGACCGGGTGTCGTACGAGGAACTGCTGGAGATGACCGCCTCCGGCTGCCCGAAGCCGTCCATGCGGTCCGTCGAATATTCCCGCACCCACGGGGTGCGGCTACATGTCCGATCGGCGTTCACCTGGCAGGAGGGAACGCGGGTCGAAGAAAAGGAGCCAACCATGGAACAGGCCATCGTCTCGGCGGTCGTATACGACGCCTCAGAGGCCAAGATGACCATCGCCGGAGTGCCGGACCGCGCCGGTGTGGCGGCCACGGTGTTCCGTGCGCTTGCCGACCTCGACGTGAACGTCGACCTCATCGTCCAGAACGTCTCGGAACGGGGCGTGACCGACATCTCGTTCACCGTGCCGCGGGGCGACCTCGACCGGACGTTGGAGGAGACGCGGAAGCTGGTCGCCGAGATCGGGGCGGTCGACGTCGATGCCGACGCGACCATTGCGCGGGTCAGCATCGTCGGCGCCGGGATGCGCTCGAACCCGGGTGTGGCGGCGACCATGTTCGAAACACTTGCCGAGACGGGCGTCAACATCCAGATGATCTCCACATCGGCGATCCGCGTGAGCTGTGTCGTGGCCGAAGGCCAGGTGGAGGAGGCCGTCACGGCCCTTCACGAGGCGTTCGGGCTGGCTGACGCCTGAACAGGCGAAACGACCTTCCCGTCGTGCGTCCACTCCGTCACTCCGTCGCGCCGGCGATCGCGCTTTTCATCGTGATCGCTCTGGGGGCCGGTGCCTGTGCCGACTCGGAGCCGGACAGCCTGGTCGATCCCACGACGACCGTCTCGCAGGCCACGACGACCGTTTCGCAGGCCACGACCACCCTGGGTGTCGACGAGGTGCGGTACCGGTTCATCGCCGATGCCGGTGCAGAGGGGGCGCTTGCCGACCTCTCCGACACCGACCTGGGTTGCGTGGCCGACGCACTCCTCGAGGTCAGCGGTACCGGGGTCGTCCTGTCGATCGCATCACAGGGTCCGAAGCCGCATCAGGCGGCAATGACCGTCGACGCCCTCGTGGCCTGTGGGGTAGTCGGGCCCGTGTTCCGAGCCGGGCTCGTCGCCGGAATGGCGACCGACCCGACGGCGCCGGACGTGGGCCCGGAATGTCTCCTCGAAGGGGTCTCCGTCGACCAACTGGTTCCGGTTCTCGTCACCGAGTTGTCGCGCCCCGGGGGAGTCTCCGTCGACGGTTCGGACATGGACGTGCTCCTGTTCGACACCCCCCTCATGGTCAACATGATGCGCTGTCCACTCGAGGCTGCCGGGGAACTGACGCCGTTCTGCGCCGGCTATTTCGATGTCATAGACGAGTTGCTGCGCCTGGTCCTGTCGCAGGGGTCCCTCGAGGCGACGTCGCTGGACCCCGTGGCCTTTGCCTCGCTGTTCCATGTCGCCGAGGGCGTGTTCGCCTGGCTCGCCACCAACGCCCCGGAGGACCTCGGTGGCAGCGCGGTCCTCGTCCACGATGCCGTCATCGTCGTCGACGAGGCGTTTGTCGATGCCGTGGCGGGCATGGAGGACGACACCCCGGAGGCCCGCGACACCGCCCTGCTCGCTGCCAGCAGTCGGATCGGGGCAGGATTGGAGGGTATGAACGCCGGAGACCTCCCCACAGCGACGACCCGCCTGCGCTCCCACATAGTCGACGAATGCGGCGCCCAGGCAACCGTCGTCTTCGACCTGTTCGGCGGCTTCGGCGCCGGCTTCATCGAGGAGGGCTGACCAGTGCGATTCAAGCCCTGTGTGCTCCTGTTCACCTTCGCCCTCGTGGTGGGTGCCTGCGGTAGTGATTCGGGGCCGAAGCGATCGTCGATCGACCCGTCCTCGACGGTGCCGTCGACGACGCAGCCGCCGTCGACGACGCAGCCGCCGTCGACGACGCAGCCGTCCGGTGGATCAGGGGATCCCGTGTCGACGACATCCGAGGTGGTCGTACCGACGACCGTTCCGGAGACCTTCTGCCCGGACCTGGCACTACACCTGGATCGGGAGGGGAGTCGGCTGGTCGATCTCCGTTCGAGCCTCGGTCCGGATGATCCCCAGGTGTACGTCGAGGCGGCGTCGGCGATGTCGCTCCTAGCCGGCTGGTTGTTCGAGCGGGCACCCGTCGGCGTCGTGGACGAGGCGGAGCGCCTGGCCAGGAACTGGCGAGAGGCGACGATGCCGCACATGGCCGGGTCGGAGGGGGAATTCGATGCACGCGCGGCCATGTTGGCGATCAATGCCTCCCTGGCCGAGCGTCAGTCAGCCATGGCCGAGTCAGCCGAGGCCGTGAGCGTGTTCCTGCTCGAGGAATGCCCCCATGAGGTAGCCCTCCTGTTGTCCGGCCTCGATCCCAGGTCGGTGGTTTCGGAGCGCCCGTCGACGGTGCCGCCCCCGTCGACCCTTCCCCAGGAGATCCGCGACTTCATCCGGAAACTCCTGACCGGCAGCTGACGTGGGTCCGGTGCTACGTCGGTCGTCCGTGGTGATCGTCTTCCTCATCGTCGGGGCTTGTGCCACGGCGGAGTTGCCCCGGGGGGCTACGTCAGGTACGTCGTCGTCGACGCTGCCGGCTTCGAGCACAGCCATTCCCGTGGTGTCCACCACGGCGCCGCCCCCTACAAGCACGACGGTGGTGTCCACCACGGCGCCGCCCCGAACAACGACGACGGCGCAGTGGTCGGATGTGCCGGAGGGCTTCTGTGCGGGGCTCGCCGTCGAGTCGGCGAGGATCACGCAGGCCCTCGAGGAGCTCGATGCCTCGGGCCCCTCCGATGCAGCGCGCCTCCTTGCGCACCTGCGTGCGACGACCGCCCTCGTGGGCTGGATCGACGGGCGGGCACCGGCCGGCCTTCAAGAGGACTCCGGCTTGTTTGGCGGGGTGTATTCGAACGTCGACATCGTCCTCGCCGACCTGGATCCCGAGATGGTGACGGACAGCCAACTCCGTAACGCCCTGTTCGGGGCCCTCATGGATTCACCCGTCGACGGCCAGATGCTCGACGGCGCAGCGGGCAGGGTTGCGGACTGGGTGGATGGCTCGTGTGGGGTGTTTCCGATGGTCGCCTTCGTCGCCGACCTGTTCGCTGCGGCCCGCCAGGCGGATGGCGATGAACTGGTCTTCGAATTCCCCGGCTGACCGCTGTCCGGTAATTGGAAAGGCCCGCGATCACAGGTCGTGGATAGTCTTTCCGGCGTGAACGTCGCGGTCGTCGGAGCAACGGGTCAGGTCGGTGGGGTCCTGCGTGCCCTGTTGGCGGACCGCGGCCTTCCCCTCGGTGACCTGCGATTCTTCGCCTCGTCGCGGTCTGCGGGCACGAGCCTGTCGTGGGGTGACGGAGAGATCGTCGTCGAGGACGTGGAGTCCACCGACTGGTCCGGAATAGACCTCGCACTCATGAGCGCCGGGAAGGGGGCATCGCTGGCCTATGCCCCGACGATGGCCGAGGCAGGCGTGGTCGTGGTCGACAACTCGTCGGCGTGGCGCATGGACCCGGATGTGCCGCTGGTCGTGCCTGAGGTGAACGCAGGTGCCCTCGACCGCCTGCCGAAGGGCATAGTCGCCAACCCCAACTGCACGACGATGGCCGCCATGCCGGTTCTGGCCCCTTTGCATGCGGAAGCGGGCCTCGAGTCGCTCACCATCGCCACCTACCAGGCGGTCTCCGGCGCCGGCCTGGCCGGCGTCGACGAGTTGGCGTCGCAGGTGGCGGCAGTACTGGACAACGCAACCGCGCTCACCCACGACGGCAGCGCGGTCGAGTTCCCCGATCCGGAATCGTTCGCCCGTGCGATCGCCTTCAACGTGCTGCCCCATGCGGGCTCGTTCGTCGATGACGGGCGGGGCGAGACCGACGAGGAACAGAAACTCCGCAACGAGAGTCGCAAGATCCTCGGCATCCCCGACCTGAGGGTCTCGGGAACCTGTGTACGGGTTCCGGTGTTCACGGGGCATTCACTGTCGGTGCATGCCGGCTTCTCCCGGGCACTGTCACCGGAACGCGCCACCGACCTCCTGGCCACCGCCCCGGGGGTGGCACTGGCAGACGTCCCGACGCCTCTCGACGCGGCCGGGGCCGACCCGACGATCGTGGGCCGCATCCGCCCTGATGAGACCCTGGAGCACGGCCTGGCGTTGTTCCTGTCATGCGACAACCTGCGCAAGGGTGCCGCCCTCAACGCCATCCAGATCGCCGAGGAGCTCGTCCGCCGTCGCTTCTCGTGATCCGGATCCCTGTCAGGGAGGGTCCTCGACGTATCGGCGCATGGCGTCGTCGAGGGAGAGGTCCAACTGGTTGGCGAGGCTCGACAACCAGGCCAGCACGTCACCCAACTCGTGGAGTTGGCGTTCGGGTGTCTCCTTGCGCACCGCCCTGGCCAGTTCGCCGACCTCCTCGCACAGCCAGGCCACGGTGGTGGGGATGCCGCGCTCCCGGTCGGTCTCGCCGTAGAGGGTCTCCATGAGGTCCTGGACGTCGTGTAGTTCCATGGTCCTGGAACGTACTGCATGGTGGTTCACCGAACGGTCGCGCTGAGCGCGCGAATGATCCCGGGTATCCCCACGCAGAGCGCGTGGATGCTCCACAATCTGGCGTGCTCACCGACACCCAGGCGACCAACGTGATGCGGGTCCTCGACGCCCTCGACGAACTCGAGGCTGCGGCGCTCAAGCTCGTGACGGCCGAGTTGGCGTGCGGCCCCGTGGTCGACGGGCTGATGGCCGACCCACTCACGGAGGGGTCCCGACTGGACCTGCTGTACGTGGCCGACACGGTGGCCGCCGATGTCCTGACCGCAGTCGGCCGGCGTGACCGGCTCTGCCGGCTGCTGGACAGCGCCCCGCCGAGTTCGGCCCGGGACGCCCTCTCCCGGTACCTGGCCCGGGGTTCCGTCTAGGCCCGGGGATCAGCCGGGTTCGGCGGGCCGCGCCAGGTCGCCGACCACCTCTGCACCGGGCAGTGCCAGCAGGCCCCCCGGGGGCAGTCGGAGTTTGCGGTCCCTGGACCCACCGCCGATGACCACTTCATCCCGATCCATGACGGCACTGTCGATCCAGATCGGGACGGGTTCCGGGAGGCCGAACGGCGTGACCCCGCCGATCTCCATGCCCGTGAGCGAGCGGGTCTGGTCGGCGTTCGCGAACGACGCCTTGCGGCTGCCGAGTCGGCGTCGGACGATGCCGTTGACGTCGAGTCGGTGGGTGGCCAGGACCAGGCAGAGGGCAAACGGCTGCGGTTCGTCCGCCCGGGGCTTCCCGGCCACGAGGATGGCATTGGCCGAGTCGGACGGGTCGATGCCGTAGGCCTCGCAGAAGACCGCCGTGTCGGCGAGGTCGGGGTCGCAGGGCATCACCTCGTGGGCGATGCCGAGGGCGACGGCCTGGTCGAGGACGGGGTCGGAGGTACGCGTCACGGCCGGGTCAGGTGTGGGGGGTGGGGGTCGGGGCCACCTCGGCGGCCGGACCGGTCACCCCGTAGGTGACCGCTGCCAGCACGATCGCTGCGCCGACGAACGTCGCCGTGGGCGGTACCTCGTCGAAGCAGAGCCAGACCCAGACCGTGGCACACACCGTTTCGACGGGCGTGAAGAGGCTCACCTCCGCCGGAGGCGCATACCGGGTGGCCATCGACATGCAGAAGCGGGCGGCCGGCCCGAACAGGCTGCCCATCGCGAGGGTGGCGAGGAGCGCATTGCGGTCGAGGCTGGAGGGGTTCGCCGGCACGGCCGTGGCGAGCATCGTGAACGTCGCGGTCAGGGCGACGAGCAGCATCCTCGAGAGGTCGGGCGAACGGCGCCAGATCGAGAGGTTGGCGCCGAAGCAGCAGATGGCGAACAGGGCCAGGAGGTTGCCGGTGAGGCCGTCTCCGGAGAGCGACCCACCGACGATCACGAGGATGCCGGCGATCGTGGCGGCGATGGCCCGCCAGGTCCGTGGGGCGGCCCGCTCGCCGAGGGCGACCCTGGCGATGACTGCGGCGAATATCGGTGCGGCGGCGATGATCGCCACCACGTTGGCGACGTCGGTCTTCGTCACGGCCGTCACGAAGGCGGTCATGCTGGCGGAACCGAGGAGGCTCGACGCCAGGAGCGGCCCCCGGTGCCGGTTGAACCGTTCGGGGAGGTCCCGCCCGAGGCTGCGGACGGCGATGCACCACATGATCGGCGTCGACCAGACGCTGCTCATGAAGGCGATGGTCCACCCGTCCGCGTCCGCGATGCGGATGAACAGGGAGTCGGTCGAGACGAGGAACATCCCGGTGGCTGCCAGCAGCAGGCCGAGTTGGCGTCCCTCGCGGGGCAGGCGGAGTGCGGCCATTGCGGGACACTAGTGGTGGTGTGGGTTCGGGCCGTCGTCGTGCGAGGATGCGCAGATGGCGACCAGTGGCGAGCCGTCCCGCCCCAACCTGCTCTTCGTCACGATCGACCAGTGGCGCGCCGACTCCTTCGGGGCGGCCGGCCACCCGCTGGTGCGGACCCCGAACCTCGATGCGCTGGCCGCCGACGGGGTGCGCTTCGCCAGCCACTACGGCCAGGCGACGCCGTGCGGTCCGAGCCGGGCGTGTCTGTTGACCGGGACCTACCAGCACACCAACCGGGTGGTCTTCAACGGCACCCCACTCGACGCCGGCCTCACCAACATCGCCCACGAGGTGCGGTCGGGCGGCTACGACCCGTTGCTGTTCGGCTACACCGACCAGACGGTCGACCCGCGGACCGTCGCCGATGACGATCCCCGGCTCCTGACCTACGAGGGCATCCTGCCCGGTTTCACCGTGGCCCTCCAGTTGCCGGACGACCGGGAGGCCTGGTACCTGTGGCTCGAGGAGCGGGGGCATGACATCTCCGACCGGGGGCGCCTGAATCGTCCGCGAACCGACGTCGAGATTCCCCCGGGGCGGGGCTCGACGTGGCCGCCGTCGGCGTTCGCCGCCGACGAGACCGAAACGGCGTTTGTCGTCGACCGGGTGATCGAGGTGCTCGATGGGCTGCCGGAACCCTGGTTCGTGCACGTGTCGCTGTTGCGGCCGCATCCACCGTTCCACGTGCCTGCCCCCTACAACGACTTCCACGATCCCGCCGAGGTTCCTGCGCCGTTGCCGGCACAGGACATCGATCATCCCTTCATCGAGGCCCTGGGTGCCTGGGGGTTCACGACGGCTTCCAGCGATCCGCTCGAGGTCCGGCAGTTGCGTGCCACCTACTACGGGATGGTCGCCGAGGTCGACCACCAGATCGGTCGCCTCTTGGGTGCCCTCGACGACGCCGGGAGCACGGAACGGACCGTCGTGGCGGTCACGTCCGACCATGGGGAACTGCTGGGCGACTACGGGTTGGTCAGCAAGTTGGGCCATCACGACCGCTCGTTCCACGTGCCGCTGATCGTGCGCTGGCCGGATCTGGGGGGTGTGTCGGGTGCGGTGGTCGACGAGTTCACCGAGCACGTCGACGTGATGCCGACACTGTTGGACCTGGCGGGCCTCCCGGTCCCCGAGCAGTGCCAGGGTCGGTCGCTGCGGCCGTTCCTCGAGACGGGTGTGGCGCCCCACTGGAGGTCGGCGGCCCACTGGGAGTTCGACTTCCGGGTGTTCGCCGGGATCTTCGACCTGCCGCTCGTCGACTGCAACCTCGCGGTCCTGCGGGATCGGGCCGGCAAGCTCGTGCTCTTCGGTGGGCTCCCGCCGTTGTACGTCGACCTCGAGCAGGATCCCGACGAGGTGACGCCGGTGGCCGAGCACCCTGCCATGCGGACCTACGCCGAGGACCTCCTCGACTGGCGTCCGGGCGTCGTCGACGGGCCGCTGGCCAACCTGCTGGCGACGCCGGGGGGCATGCTCACCCTGACCGATCCGGGGGCCTGAGGGGTCGTTGCCTGCCACGCGGGACGGCGGTGTGACCACTGTCTCCGAGGAGATCGGTGGTGATCCCGGCAGGCTGCACCGTCGGTCCGGTACCGACGGGTAACCACCGCTGACCAGCCCATTCGGGCCGATCGGGGTGTTGGCCACCGAATGAAGTGCATACCTGTGCGCCCCGGTCCTTCGTCCGTGGCGCCTCACCGAAAGAACTGCCCATGCGTGCTTTAGAGTCCACCAACACGACCGGTTCCGACGTGCGTTCGCTCGTCCGCCAGGCCGTCGGCACCGGCTTCGGCGTCAGTGGCGCCGTTGTCCGGACCATCTCGGCCCTGGCCGACACGGCCGCCAAGAGCCCCTCGGGTCGCCGCCCGCGACCGACCACCCTGCGCTGAGGCGCACCCCTGTCCTTCGGGTGGGGATTCAGAACGAGCGAACCCGCCCCTCGGGCGGGTTCCTTCGCGTCCGGGACCCGGTTCCACTGAACTGGTGGGTGTCTTCGCCGCAGTCTCCATGGAACCGTTCATGGGATGTGTGGTTCAATTGGGTGATGGATCGTGGGCAGGCGTCGGACCACGTCCGGGCCAATCGGGCTGTCTGGGATGGTTGGGCAGAGGGGTATGTGGAGCCCGGACGGAAGGGCTGGGCCGACGACAAGCCGCGGTGGGGGATCTACGGGGTGCCGGAAGGCGACGTCGGGTTGTTCGAATCCTTCGAAGGTGGTGACGTCGTCGAATTGGGTTGTGGAACGGCCTACGTGTCGGCATGGCTGGCCCGACGCGGAGGGCGACCGGTCGGGATCGACAACTCGGCGGCACAACTGGCGACCGCAGCGGCCTTCCAGAACGAGTTCGACCTCCGCTTCCCGCTCGTCCACGGTGACGCCGAGCGGTTGCCCTTTGACGACGAGTGCTTCGACTTCGCGATCTCCGAGTACGGCGCCGCCATCTGGTGTGATCCGTACCGGTGGCTACCCGAAGCGGCGAGGGTGCTGCGCCCCGGCGGTCGCCTGGTCTACCTGGGTAACTCCGTCCTGTTGATGCTCTGCGTCTTCGACGACGATGAGACCCCGGCCGGAAATCAGTTGTTGCGGCCCCAGTTCGGGATGCACCGCTTCGAGTGGACCCCTTCACCGGACATCGAGTTCCACATCTCTCACGGTGAGCACATCCGGTTGTTGCGTACGTGCGGGTTCGAGGTCGAGGACCTCATCGAACTCCGGCCACCGGCCGACATGACCGAGACCCGCTACCCGTTCGTCGACCTCTCATGGGCGCAGCAGTGGCCCGCCGAGGAAGCCTGGATCGTACGCAAGGCCGGGTGAGCGACGCGGCTTCGATCCTCTACCGACGTTTCCACAGTCGGCCGGTCGGTGTCCCCTGGTCCGGTGCTCGTCGCCGTTGGGGTTCTGAGCATTCGTGGTCGTCGTCCTCGACGAGGAGGTCGCCGATCAGGGTTCGGTCGTGGACCAGTCGAGCAGGACGCAGTTGTCCCCCTCGGTGAATGCTTCCAGGTTCAGGTCGATCTTCACTCGTCCGATGTCGAACACGAAGACTTCATCGTCCGACCAGTGGACGTACGCCACGTAGTCGTAGACGGTGTCGCCGTAGAGGTCGCGCCACGGGGCAACCACCCACTCCTCGTAATCTTCATAATTGAACTCAGGCGGGTGGTAGAAGCGGTTGGTAACCATCACGCCATCGAGCACCCACCACGCCTCACCCACACCGGCCACGGCGCAGTCGAACCCGATCTCGAGCAGGTGTCCGTCCACGGTGGCCCGCCGCACGTAGTCGAAGCCGACGACACAGTCTCCGGCCACGGAACCCGATGCGAGCTGGGGACATCGGACGTCGCGCAGATAAGTGTCCGGCCAGATGATCTCCGTGACCAGAATCGAGTCGTCAGTGAAGTCCTCCCAGACTGGCCCTTCGTACGGTTCACATGACACGTCGTTGGTGCGGTCCTCGATCCACCAACCACCATCGAACAGGTAGTCCGGGCCGTCAGCATCTTCTGCTCCCACCACCCGGTGGAAACTCTGGGCACCCTGCGTAAAGCGGAAGCCGGTCGTCTCCGGGTCGATGGGTTGTCCGTCCAACCTGTATTCGACCTCCAGGCCACTGGTCCTGCAGGTGACGGTTGTCTCGACCAGGTGTTCGTTGACTTGCTCGGAGAACGTCCACGGTCCACCAGGTGGGCCCTCTGGTGCGGCGGCGGTGGTTGGTGCGGCGGCGGTGGTTGGTGCGGCGGTGGTGGTTGGTGCGGCGGTGGTGGTTGGTGCGGTGGTGGTGGTTGGTGCGGTGGTGGTGGTTGGTGCGGTGGTGGTGGTGGGTGCGGTGGTGGTGGGTGGTGCGGTGGTGGTGGTTGGTGCGGTGGTGGTGGTTGGTGCGGTGGTGGTGGTTGGTGCGGTGGTGGTGGTTGGTGTGGCGGTTTCGGAGCCTCCGGAGCAACCCGAGGTCACCAACACAACTGCCAAGAGGACCTTGACTCGTGTCATGGCTTCAGTCTGACACCTGGACAGAAACCCATTACCCGATCGGTTCGGGGATGACCACTAGCCGATGCGGTAACCGTAGAGGACGGCCTGTCGGGCATCATTGGTGACCATGTCGGTGGCGAACGTGATCTTTGATGTACTGGCCCCGGTCGCCATCCTTGTGGGCCTCGGCGCCGCGCTCGGGCCGAGGTTGCACATAGACGTCGGTGGGCTCTCCCGTCTGGCCTACAACGTCTTCGGTCCGGCGTTCATCTTTGCTGTGCTGGCTGGCGCAGACCTGGAACGCGGTGTGGTCGCGCGGTTGGTGCTGGCGGGCCTGGCTGGGATGGCGTCCGCCGTGGCGTTGGCGGTCTTGTGGTCACGGATAACCGGAGCCGGCTACGAACTGACAGCAGCGACGGCCATCACCAGTTCATACGGCAACGTCGGCAACGCCGGCCTCGCCATCGTGGCTTTCTCCCTCGGGGACCAGGCCCTTCCGGTTGCCGGCGTCTTGATGCTCACCATCAACCTGACCGGTCTTGTTCTGAGCGTCGGCCTTGCCGAAGCGCGGTCCAGGTCGCCGCTTCCGGCTCTCGGTAGGGCACTGGCTACGCCGATGGCGATCGCCGGGGCCATCTCGCTCCTGGTGAACCTCTCTGGGGTGGACCTGCCCGTTGTCGTCGACCGTTCGATCGGATTGTTGGCGGATGCCCTCATCCCGGTGATGCTGCTGACGCTTGGCATGCAGTTGGCCAAGAGTGGTAGGCCGACATGGTCCAACGACCTGGGTGTGGTGCTTGTCGCCAAGTTGGCATTGGCCCCCCTGGTTGCAGGGTTGGCAGCTTCGGCCCTGTCGCTGGGTGGCGACTTCCTGGATGCCGTCGTGATCCAGTCGGCGATGCCGCCGGCGGTGTTCGCCGCCGTCATAGCCATCGAGAGCGACCTTGCGCCCGATCGGGTTACGGCGGCGGTGGTTCTGACGACCCTGCTATCGGCCCTGACCCTGCCCGTGGTGCTTCTCGTACTCTGATTGCGGGAGACCCGGAAGAGAGTTGGTTCCAGGTGCCTGGTGGTCAAGCCGAAGGCGGCCAGTCTGTGTGACCGAAAATCGCCAGGTAGCCGATCTCCGGGGGCCCGGATCAGACGTCGGGGTGGTCGTCGTAGTAGGTGACCTCGAGATCACTGGCCAGGATCGGGCCGAGCATCTCGAGCATGCCGGTCTCGATCCGCCAGGCCAGGTAGGCCTCGTGGTTGGCCCGGGTGGCGAACTTCTCCCACAGGACGACCATGTCCGGGTGGTCGCTGTTGCTGTAGGCCTCGATCGACTCGCAGCCCTCGAAGGCCCGGGTGTCGGCCAGTGCCTCGGTCAGGATGCCGAGCAACTCGGCCCCCTTCCCCTCCTGACAGGGGAACACGACGTGGATGGTCTGGGACATGGATTCTTGCCTTCCGTCCGGCCGCGCCCCGGATGGACCCGCCTAGCGGACCAGCACAGCAGGTCGAGTTCGAATCCGTCAAGTACGGGGGAGAAGAAAAAGAGCCCCGGCCTCCAGCGACGACCGGGGCTCCCATCTAGACCGTCAAGACCACCAAGCCGAGTGCCGCCCTGCTGATGGTGGCAACGGAGCGTCAGGAATCATTTGGATTTCGGCAAACGGCAGCTTCAGGAGCTGGGCGTCACCCTTGGCCAGATGCTGTAGCAGTGGGCTGGATTTCGACAAGGTCTTCACGCTACGTCCCCACCCGTAGTACAGCCAGGAGGGCCTAGGTCCGGCGGGTGCGGTCCACGGTGAGTTGGAGGACGTCGGGCCGGGCGTAGTGGCCGGTGGGATCGAAGTTGTGGCGCCGGGCCCGTACCTGTGCAGTGTCTAGGTCGGCGAACAGGACCTGTTCCTTGTGGCGGACTGGTTCCACGATCCACTCGCCATCCGGGCCGGCGATGCAGGTGCCACCGTCGTGGAGCCGGTCGCCGGCCGCCAGCACCTGCTCCCGGAGTGGGAAGTCCTCGGGGAACTGCTCGGCACGGTAGGGGGCACCCACGCTGACCACGAACATCCGTCCCTCCCGGGCGATGAAGCGGGTGATGTCGCAGGTCAGGCCGGCCGAACCCGGCCAGGCCGCCACGTGCACCTCAGCGCCGGTTGCGTACATGGCGGTCCGAGCCAGGGGCATCCAGTTCTCCCAGCAGTTCAGGCCCGTCAGCCGCACGCCCCGGTGCTCGTGGGCCACCAGTCCGGCACCGTCGCCGTCAGCCCAGACCAACCGCTCGCCGTAGGTCGGCTTGAGCTTGCGGTGCACGCCGACGATGCCCGCCACGGGATCGATGGCCACGAGTGAGCAGTACAGCGAACCGCCGGAGGCCGCCCGCTCCACTATGCCCAGGTATACGAAGGCCCCTGCAGCACGTACAGCCTCGACAACCGGATCGAGGTGCCCGCCCGCGATGTCCACGGACTGCTCCACGTACCAGGCGAAGGCCGCCTCCTGGTCGGGGTCCTGCCAGGCAGAGGCGTTGGTGATGTCGATCCAGAGCGGATAGCCGGACACGAACGTCTCGGGGAACGCCACCAGGTTGGCGGCGCCGTCGGCAGCCTCGGCGATCCGCTCGACCACCAGTGCGATCGTGGCGTCCCGGTCCAGGTAGACGGGGGAGGCCTGCACGGCGGCGACGCGGAGCAGGCCGGGGGAGGTCATCCCCGGAGTCTGACACGGGGCCAGGCACGGGTCGAAACATTACGAAACCCAGAAAGGGTGCGTCACCTTCCTCGGTCAGCCGAGCGTGACGATCACGGCACAGTCCCCGTCGGGTTTCCTTCCACGGAGTCGTCCCACGGCATCGGCCATCTTGGCGGCCAACGAGATGACGACATACTGGATTCCGTATTTTCGCCGTATGGCGGTGCGAACTTCCCGGTAGGCATTGCCGTCGACGATCTCGGCCGTACCAGACACGGCGGTGGAGCCCTCGGTGACGGTCCCACCCCTGTTGCACGCCTGAAGCTCGACGGCGGGATTGTGGCGGATTCTGCGGACCTTCCATGAACCCGACCCCGTCGTGAAGCCCACACGGCTGCCACCGAGTCCGACTAGCCAGACCGGGACGTGTTGGGGATGACCGTCTGTGGTCCAGGTGGTGAGACTTACGTATCTCTCGTCGGCTATAGCCATGGGGCCTCTGGATCTCTGTGCTCTGTGCAGTCTGTCCGATCGTCCGATTCGAACCAACTGGCGAGCACCACCGCAGGCCGAACGCAACAGCGACCAGCAGGACAGCCAAGAGGGCCTGGTGGAAGTTCTGGGTTTGGTGGTGCGCCCCCTGGGGCAAGTCACATTTCCCCTAACCCGTTCAGAGCGAAGCCGTGGATCGAATCCACGACCAGCACTGAGAGACACCCAGGGGCTCCGGTGTCGCCTTGGCCCGGCTGCGCGTACATCGTCGGGTCGAGCGTCTGAGTCCCGGGTGGGCGGGGCTGTGGGAGAGTGGGCCATGCCCCCGGACCCGCTGCCCGACTTCGGGAGCGACCAGCTACCCGGCGAGTCGTTTCACCGGGCGTGTGCCACCGTGCGCGAGATGGGCCCGGTGGTCGAGGTTCCCTTCCACGGCGGGTCCGCCCTGTTCCTGACCCGCAGCGAGGACGTGGTCGGGGCCTTCCGGGACAACGAGCGGTTTCCCGCGGGTGCCCACTACGAGATCGTCATCGAACCGGTCCAGGGGCGCACCTTCGAAAGCATGGACGGCGACGAGCACAACCTCTACCGGCAACTGGCGCAGCCGGCATTTCGGTCCCGTGCTATCGAACGCTTCGACGCCGGGGGCCTGGCGGCTGTTGCGAACGAGGTCGTAGACGCCTTCATCGGGCGGGGCCGGGCCGACCTGATGGCCGAGTTCTGCGCCGTCTTCCCGTTCCGGGTGCTCCGACGCAAGTTGGGCCTCCCTCCGGCCAGTGACGAGAGCCTCCGACGCTGGTCGTTCGACCTGCTGGGCTTCATGCGTGATCCGGAGGCCGCTTGGACGGCTCGCGACGAATTCGACGAACATCTCGGCCCGGTGATCGGGGAGCGGCGGAGGCAGCCGACCGATGATGTGCTCTCGGCCATGCTCCACCATGAGGTGGACGGTCGGCGACTTGACGACGAGGAGGTCGTCGCCCACATTCGGATGTTCTTCGCCGCCGGCGCTGCCACCACCTACCACGCTCTCGGAAACCTGCTCTACGTGCTTCTCACCCGGGAGCCCGTGCTGGTTGCAGCGTTCGACGATCCGCAGCGGCGTCCGGCGATCATCGAGGAGTTACTGCGCTGGGAGCCACCGTTGGGTGCCCTACCCAGGATCGCTACTCGAGACGCCGAGTGGCAGGGAACCGGGATTCCTGCCGGTTCGTTGCTGCTGTTCGGGATCGCCGCGGCCAACCGGGATCCCACGGTCCACGATCATCCGGACGAGTTCGACCCGGATCGCGACCCGGTTGGCCTCATCAGCTTCGGCTCGGGTCCGCACTTCTGTCCGGGTTCGCACCTGGCCCGTCGAGAACTCTTGACGGGTCTCGACGTGCTCCTCGAGAGACTTCCTGGTCTCCGCCTTGACGACCCCATAGGAATCGAACCGGTATCGACAACTCTGCGTGCGCCCGAAGCCGTCCACGCCGCCTGGAACCCCGCTTAGGCACCGGCAGCGTTCCAGCAAGACGCCTGTGCCCATCTGCACCTTGGGGGTTCCGGTGGTCGCCCCACCCACCGCTCAGGGCGTGGAAGAATTGTGGTCCTGCGGCTAAGCGCTGGAGCAAGTCAGGGGTTCTGTTGTGCGCCCCCTGGGGCCTGCACATCTTGGTGTGCTCGGGGGGATTCGAACCCAGAACCGTCAGTACCCCGCGCGGCCGGGATGTCGCGGAGTTTGGGAGTGAAGATTCGTGCGTCGACAGTTGCGACACGGACGGTCAGGCGTATGGCAGGGGGTCTCAGCGAGGGGTAGTGGAGATCCCCTCTTCTGTTCGGGGTTGGCCACATTCGTCGAGCCCGGTCCGGTCACCCTGTGTGGTCGAAACCTGCCGAGCCGTTTTCAATAATCTGCCGAGACCCCGAATGTAAGAACTCGAATTCCTAGGACAAGCCATAGAAATAGGGACTATTGACCCTGCCAGTTAGCAATAGATCAATGTCATTGTCTGACAATGATCAGGGGTCTGGCGTTCTCTGTTGTGCTGGCTTCC
>Ga0208521_1000078_pt1 | contig 63572 bp, 59 predicted proteins | sample ETNtaG_24_FD_185754 | JGI IMG/M metagenome (GOLD analysis project Ga0208521, IMG submission 185754) | Marine microbial and viral communities from oxygen minimum zone, Eastern Pacific Ocean - ETNP201306SV47 (SPAdes) (version 2) | ecosystem: Environmental > Aquatic > Marine > Oceanic ... | reverse complement strand
GCTGGCGGCTAAAAGCTGCTTCTCTGCTGCGCTGAATTTTTCAGGCAATCCTATTTGCCTTTCCACACCGGGTCGCGTTTTTCGGCAAATGCGCGCGCGCCTTCCAGATTGTCTTCACTTCCGTACAGGGTATCCACCGTGGCGAACTGGCGGGTGGTGACTTTTTTCATGGCCTGCAAAAAGGTCATGTTTTCGGTCTCGCGCGCCACCTCCTTGATCGCGGCGAACACCAGTGGCGGGCCCGCTTCCAGTTGCCGTGCAATCTCCCATACGCGGTCTACCAGGCGGTCGGCAGGATACACCTCGTTGACCAGGCCCCAGTGCAGCGCTTCCTCAGCGTCCATCCAGCGCCCGGTGTAGAGCAGATCCATGGCGACATGATAGGGGATGCGCTTGGGCAGCCTGAGCGTAGCCGCATCGGCCAGGGTGCCGGCCTTGATTTCGGGCAGTGCAAAGGTTGAATGGTCCGAGGCATAGATCAGGTCGGCGGACAGGGCCAGTTCAAAGCCGCCGCCGACTGCCATGCCATTGACCGCGGCGATGACCGGCTTGTTGAGCTCGGGCAGTTGCTGCAGGCCGCCGAAGCCGCCGACGCCATAATCGCCGTCCACTGCATCGCCGTCCGCGGCCGCCTTCAGGTCCCAGCCGGCGCTGAAAAATTTGTCCCCGGCGGTGCGTATGATTGCAACACGCAGATCAGGGTCGTCGCGGAACGTGGCGAAGGTCTCGCCCATCAGGCGACTGGTGACGAGATCGATGGCATTGGCCTTGGGGCGGTCGAGGGTGACTTCCAGTATTCCTCCCTGACGTTTTGTCCTGACCACATCTGACATGTCATTCCTCCTGTTGTAAAACGATGAGCGCATCGGCAGCATAAACGCCTTCACCCTTTGCGCATAATAATAACGGGTTGATGTCGAGTTCGACGAGCCTGTTTTGTTCGGAGATGGCGTATTGTTGAATTGCCATGACCGCATCCACCGCGGAGGCCAGGTCAGCTTCCGGTCTGCCGCGGTAGCCCTGTATTAACGGCGCCGATTTAAGGCTGGTCAGCGCCTGTTCCACCTCTTTGCGTGACACCGGGAGCAGCAGGGTGCGGCTGTCGCGCAGAATTTCGACCAGAATACCGCCGCTGCCCAGAGTCAGAAGCAGGCCGAACTGGGGATCATGGATGATGCCGACAAATAGTTCAGCGATGACCGATTCGACCATGCGCTCGAGGTATAGCCGGTCACCCCTCCGGAACAGATTCGACGCCGCCGTGGTGAGTTCTGCTGCTGATTGAATGCCAAGGTAAACTGCTTGCGCTTCGGTTTTATGGGCGATGCCGAGCACCTTTAACGCCAGGGGATATCCCAGCTTCGCAGCGCATGTCACCAACTGTGGAGTCGAGTCGATCAGGGCATTTTGAGGTATCGGCACTTTGTGGCGCGCAAGCACCTGTTTCGCCTCAGCCTCGTCGAGCGTGCGAGTGGGACCGGGCGAATGTGAAGGCTTTAGAATGGGGGGCGGCGTTTCCCCTCGCCAGGCGCTACCGATATCAGCGGCGATCTCTCCCGCTTGCAGCGCTTCGTTAAAACCGTACAGACAGACGTTGCCTTTTTGGATCAAAGCTTCGCTGTAGCGCTCGCTGATGTTTTCCGCCATGGATGCCACCAATGCACCTTTGGCCCGATTTTCCTGCAATGCGGCAGCAAAGGCCTCGGCAGCAATCATCCATTCCCAACTCTCGCAGCGGGCCGGATGTGGAAAGTCGAGTATAAGCAGATTGAAATCAAAACCAATGCCGGTCATCGCGGCATAGGCCGCCTGCAGGGTGTCACGCTGCCCCCAGCAATAGGTGTGATAGTCGAGCGGGTTGGACACTGTTACCCGCGGACCCACTACCGCTTCGACCGATTTCCGGTGTGACTCATCAAGCCCAGGGAAATACACTTTGCGCCCGACCGCGGCATCGGCCATGATGCTTGCCTCACCGCCGGAGCAACTCATCGACGAAAACCGGTAGCCTTCGAGCGGCCCATAGGTATGCAGCAGTTTCAGGGCCTCTAAAAACACCGGGATAGAGTGCGCCTGGCCAAAGCCGTTGCGCGACAGGAAAGCGTTGGCGGCCGCCTGCGAACCGGCCAATGATGCGGTATGTGACAGCGTCACGGCCTGTGCCTGTTCACTCCTGCCAACCTTGAACACGACGATGGGTTTGCCAAGCGAACGCGCCTTGAGGGCAAGGCGTTCCATGCCCTCGATAGAATCGAATCCTTCGATGTGCAGGCCGAGGGTGGTGATACGTTGGTCATCCAGCAGGCTGGAGGCAAGTTGCGACATGCCGACCTGGGCCTGGTTGCCGACCGTGCCGACGAAAGCGAGCGGCAGGCCGCGTGTCTGCATCGTGAAGTTGATCGCAATGTTGGAGGATTGGGTGATGATGGCAACTCCGCTCTGGCCTTTTTCGAGCCGGCGCCCGCCCTGCTGATCAGGCCACAGCAAAGCGGCGTCGGCATAATTGATCAGGCCGTAGCAGTTGGGGCCGATGATCGGCATGTCGCCAGCAGCATCAACCAGCCGGGTCTGCAGCTCAGCACCGATTGCATCAGCCTCGAGAAAGCCGGAGGCGTAGCATACTGCGCCACCCGCACCGATCCTGCACAGGATTTGCACCGCTTCTATGGTGAGCTCGCGATTAATGCCGATAAAGGCGGCGTCGGGGCTGTCTGGCAGATCCTCTATCGAAGCATAGGCGGGCAGGCCGGCGACTTCAGTTTTGTGTGGATGCACCGGCCAGATCTCACCGGCGTAACCCATTTTCTGACATTGCTCGATCACCCGGCTGGCGTAAATGCCGCCGATGGCGGCGATGGAGCGCGGACGCAGTAAACGTTCCAGTGACGGCATGGTGGGGGAATCAGCCGCCAAGCGGACGCAGCAGGTCGCGTGAAATGATATGGCGTTGGATTTCCGAGGTACCGTCCCAGATGCGCTCTATGCGCGCATCGCGCCAGAAGCGCTCCAGCGGCAACTCATCCATAAGCCCCATACCGCCAAAGATCTGGATTGCCTCGTCGGTCACCCTGGCCAGCATTTCACTAGCGTAGAGCTTGGCACTGGCGATCTCTCGATTGGCTGGTAATCCCGCATCCAGTCGCCAGGCGGCGGACAGGGTCAGCCAGTCGGCGGCATCGATCTGGGTCACCATATCGGCCAGTTTGAAGGATACGCCCTGGAACTTGCCGATTTGCTGGCCGAACTGTTTACGCTCGGTACAGTAGGGCAAGGCGTATTCGAAAGCGCGGCGTGCGCGTCCGACACAGGTCGCTGCAACACTGAGCCGGGTCGAGTAAAGCCATTCGTTGGCGACATCGAAACCACCGTGCAACTCGCCAAGAATCTGCTCCTTGGGCAGTCGGCAGTTGTCAAAATTGAGGATGCAGTTCTGGTAGCCGCGGTGACTCACCGAGTTGTATCCGGGCAGCACCTCGAAACCGGGAGCATCGCGGTCGACCAGGAAACAGGTAATCATTTTTTTTGGTCCGCGCGGTGTCTCTTCCTCGCCGGTGGCAATGAACACGATAAAGAAATCGGCGATATCGGCATGGCTGATGAAGTGCTTGCTGCCGTTGACGATCCAGTCATCGCCATCTACCTTTGCGCTGCAGCTCATGCCGCGCACATCCGATCCGGCGCCCGGTTCGGTCATCGCCAATGCATCGAATTTCTCTCCCTCTACCGCCGGAACCAGATATTTCTCGCGTTGTTCATCGTTGCAGGCCTGCAGTATCCCCGAGGGACGGCCGAAGAACACCGTCAGGGCGTAGGAAGCGCGGCCAAGTTCGCGTTCAAGAAGGGTGAAATCGAGGTGACTCAGGCCGCCGCCGCCAAATTCCTCGCTGATGTTGGCGGCGAAATAACCTGCCGCCAGGCACTTGTCACGAATGTGATGGCCGATTTCCAGTGGCACCTGGCCGGTTTTTTCAACCTCGGCTTCGTGTGGGTAGATTTCCTTTTCAATAAACTCACGGGTGGTGTCGATAATCAACTGCTGTTCAAAGCTGAGTCCGAAATGCATTGCTGTCTCCCCTATAAATCAGTCGTCGTTGGCGGCCTGCAGAAATTGTTCATGTTGGGCAAGGATCGCACCCGCGCCCCAGTTATTGCCCTTGAGTCCGTGCAGGATTGCGATCAGGTTATCGTCACGGATGCGTTCCATCTGGCGTACGCTCATATGCCCGGACTGGGCGTCGGACTGACCGACGATCAGGTCAACAAGCTCATCGTTGAATTCCGGTACATCGGTAAGTTTGGTCCAGGGCCACTCAAGGCAGGGGCCAAACTGGGCCATGAAATGACGCATGCCGGCCTCACCACCGGCAATCCGGTAGGTGTCGAAGATGCCCATCTGCGCGTAGCGCAGGCCAAAACCGAAGCGCACTGCGTTATCTATCTCCTCGGTCGTCGCAATACCGTCGCTGACCAACCACAGCGACTCGCGCCAGATTGCCTCGAGCAGGCGATCGGCGATAAAGGCCTCAATTTCCTTTTTTACGTGCAAAGGATACATGCCGAGTGAGCGGTAGATATCGCTGGCGCGCTCGATCGTATCCGCTGAGGTTTTTTTACCCGCGACCAGTTCCACCAGCGGCAGCAGGTAAACCGGATTAAAAGGGTGTGCGACGAACAGGCGTTCGGGGTGCTGCATCCTGGCCTGCAGATCGCTTGGCATGATGCCCGAGGTGGAGGAGGCAATCAGGGCGTCGGCATCGGCGGCCTGTTCGATGTCGGTATATACGCTTTGTTTGAGCTCAAGCCGCTCGGGCACCGATTCGATGATTAGTTGCGCGTTTTTGACTGCCTGTGCCAGTGAAGTCCGGAACAGGATCTCACCCTCTGCGGTGGGCCTAAGCGGGGTCAGCTTGTGGTAGGCGCGGCGGCTGTTGTCCAGTACTGCGTTGATTTTTGGTTCGGCATCCGGAGCCGGGTCGTAAATATTCACCGCAATGCCATGCTCGATCAGTCGTGCGACCCAGCCCGCACCAATGACACCGCCGCCGATGATTGCTGCCTGTCGTATCTGCTTCATCCCTGTCCCCTCTGTGTGGCCAGCGGCCCAGTGATCGCGGAGGTAATCAAAGGTGTCAAAGCGGGCGGCAAGGGCATGGCGTCCTCCGTGGTGTTTGACAGGATCATGGCACGACAGGCAGGATATTGTTTATTATTATGCGCAATATAATTATCAATTTACGCAATGAGTATCTTTGAGCCCAGCGACCGGACCCTGCAGGTTACGCTGTTGCTGTTTCCCCAATCATCGATGATGACGCTGGCCTCTGCGCTGGATACGATGCGGGCGGCCAACCGGATCTCCGGACGTCAACTGTTTGATTGGGAGGTGGTAACGCCGGACGGCTTGCCGGCGCCGTTGACCTGCGGGCTTGTCATCGCCGCCGACGCTGCACTCAGCGACCGCCTGCAGGGCGATGCCCTGTTTGTGATTGCCGGTTTCGATCATCAACAGCACCTGGATCGCAAAACGGTCAGATCCATCCAGTGCCTGCACCATCGCTTTGCCCTGCTCGGCGGTATCGAATCAGGTAGCTGGGTGCTGGCGCGCTGCGGTTTGTTGCAGGGCCGGCGCGCGACCACCCACTGGGAAGACCTCGAGGATTTTGCGCTGGAGTTCCCCGAGGTCAGGCTTTCGGCAGACCGCTTTATCATCGATGGCGACATTTTCACCACCGGCGGTGCATCGCCGACCTTCGACTTCATGCTGCAATTGATCCGACGCCGCTATGGCTACCCGCTGTCGCTGGAGGTTGCCAGTGTTTTTATCTATGACGATGTTCACCATGCCAGTGATACCCAGCCGCTGGTATCGCTGGGTTTGCTGGCAAACCAGGAGCCGCGGGTGGCGATGGCAATCCAGTTGATGGAACAGCACATCGATGCTCCGCTGCGGGTGGCGCAAATCGCAGAACGCCTCTCGCTTTCAGTGCGTACCCTGGAAAACCTGTTTCGTAATACGCTGGATGTCAGCCCGGGCCTCTATTACCGTCGTCTGCGCCTGCAGACCGCACGTCGCCTGGTGGTTGATACGCGACTGCCGTTGCGTGAAATTGCGTTACGCACCGGTTTTAATTCCCTTCCCGCCTTCAGTCGCCTGTTCAAGGATTATTACCAGATTTCGGCTGCCCGTTATCGCCAGCAGGCACATACGCATAAGGGCTGACGCTTTGCCGAGGCAAGCTCGGGGTAAAGCGAAGCAACATTCACCGTGCGAATGCTTGCCAGGCCGGGTGGACGTGGTAGCCTATGCCGAGGAAGAGTATGGATGTCACTATTTTGAATATGACAATGGGACGATAATGACAGACCTGAAACAGCTTGAAACCGGCAGATCACATGCCTTTGTTTGTGAAGGACTGACATGAGCCTGGAACGTACAGTCGACTTACTGACTGAACTGATCAATATGCCGACAATCTCCGCAGATTCGAATCTTGATCTGATTGAGTACGTGGGTAAGGTGCTGCAGCCGCTCGACGCGGATATTGAGTTGACCTACGACGAGGAAGCCAACAAGGCCAATCTGTTCGCCACCCTTGGTCCCAGGATCGAAGGCGGCATCGTGCTCTCGGGACATACCGACGTGGTGCCGGTGGAGGGCCAGCCGTGGACTGTGGACCCATTCGACGCCATCACGAGTCGGGGACGGATCTACGGTCGTGGTGCCTGCGACATGAAAGGCTTCATAGCCTGCGTGTTGGCGATGGCGCCGGCATTTTACCGCGCCGACCTGAAGCGTCCGGTCCACTTTGCCTTCAGTTTTGATGAGGAGACCGGTTGTCTCGGGGCACCGCTGATGCTGGGACGCCTGAAGGAGCTTGGTATCCGCCCGTCGGTCTGCATCATCGGCGAGCCCACCAACATGGGTGTTATCGAGGGGCACAAGGGGTGTTACGAATACACCACCCTATTCACCGGCCTTGAGGGTCATGGCGCGATGCCGGACCGGGGGGTGAATGCCGTGGAGTATGCGGTGCGGTTCATCTCCCGCCTGATGGAAGTTGCCGAGGAATTGAAAGAGCGTGCACCGGCCAAGAGCGCCTTCGAGCCGCCGTGGACCACGATCCAGACCGGCCGCATCTCAGGCGGCATTGCACGCAATATCATACCGCGCCGCTGCGAAGTCGAATGGGAGATGCGCCCGGTGAACGAGTCCGACGCACGCTACGCGCTCGACAGGATCCACCACTTCACCAACGACTGCCTGGCGAAGGAGATGCAGGCTACCTGCGTTGATGCCAATGTGGTTACCCACGTCATCGGCGAGGTCTGCGGATTCGAACCCGTGCCCTACTCCGAAGCACTTCGCATCGCCCGGGAACTGACCGGAAACAGCGACCTATCGGTGGTTAGTTTCGGTACCGAGGCGGGACTGTTTCAACAGCTGGGTATTTCAACCGTGGTCTGTGGTCCCGGCTCAATCGATCAGGCGCACAAGCCTGATGAGTATGTCAGCATTGATCAGCTGCAGCAGTGTCTCGATATGATCGGGGCACTGATTCCAAAACTCTGCACCTGAAATCCTCTCCTTCCATACCTGTTCGAGCATCGGGCCATATTTGGAAAGAACGTCGACTACAAGGCACTCTTCGACCGATCCAGGAGCACTGATTCGTCCATCCAACCAGGGTGCGCCGTCTAATTTCACTTTAGCCGTTGTTTGATCCCAGACAGATCATCTTGCAGCGCCTGGGTGATATTGGTGGTTGAAAATAAGCTTCAGAACAGGAGACACTGTTTGATATGGATTGATAACAGCAGAGCGTAGGAGGTGAAATGGCTATTAGGGATGACAGGGGTGATGTAAAACAAGATTCACAACCGGACAAAGTGAAAGAGAAAAGATATCAGGGTGGCTGTCTATGCGGAGCAGTAAGATTTGAAACTTATGGGCCAATGCGTCAAATCATAAATTGTCATTGCGGGCAGTGCCTTCACACTCACGGACACTACGCCGCATATAGTTCAGTAGAAAAAACCAAGTTCCAGTTTATGAACAATACAGGGCTGAAATGGTTTCGCTCATCTGATAATGCAAGAAGAGGTTTTTGTCAGGAATGCGGTGCCAGCCTTTTTTATGAGAGGCTTGGAAACAATTATCTCAGCATAGCTGCAGGCATGCTGGATTCCACCGAAGGGCTAAAAACGATCAAGCATATATATATCGATGACAAGCCTGATTATTATCTAATTGATGACACGTTGCCAAAGTACCCCGAAAATGAACTTTAAATTGTGATGTATCCCAAAAAAGGATCACTACTGCCTGAAAATTATAAATTTTCAGTCGAGGTATCAACATACAATCTCCATAACTACACCACCCGATGAGCAAGAGCGACCCAAGACCCCGCATCTGCCAAAAGCAAATTCCTATCCCTCATTTGTTATCACCCCGCTGACGGCGGGTGTTTAACAGGGTTATAATTATCTAATCATATATTTAACTGCAGGAGCATTGATTGATGTGATTCGATATTTTTTAATTACAATTTTAATTGTTTTAATGGGTTGCTCTATGGATAGCTCTAATGGTGGTTCTAATGTAGAACTTGCTGAGATTATATCTAATCCAAGTGACCAGTTTATTATTGACTCAAATGGACTAGCAAAGGTTTCAAGAGCGACACCCTATATCGGCGCTAACGAGCCTGGTGCTCATGCAGGGGCTCACTTGAATTTCACAACAGAGGGCACACCTTATCTAGTGAATATTTATGCCCCAGTTGATGGAAAGATTTCAAAAATTTCAAACTGTTATGATTTGGGAAATGGTAATGACAAGTATGGAATAGTTTTAGCTTTTGCTACACATAAAGGAAGTAGAGTGAGTCTTAGCTTAAGTTTAGAACCGTTTGGTGGTTATTTATGTCAAGATGATGGAGATTATTACAAAAAGTATATTTTTGTAGCAGAGGGTCAAAGTGTTAAAAAAGGTGATGTGATCGCAAAGCTCTATAAGCCTGATGCTCAAAGTGATTCAACACATATTCATTTTCATGTTTCATCAAAGTTATCAGGCGGGTTTCATTGCCCTAATATCTTTACACCTTCTATTAACAGTGATTTTAAAAATGTTTCAGGTGGAAAACCTCTTTGCTATCAACCTGCAGAAGGTGAAGATTTAACCGGGTTGTAGCTACCCGACTACTCCGATTGGATCAATGCCGCCTTTAAGTGGTTATGACTTAGGATGTATGCGAGTATCTAACAGTAGAGAAAGAATGGTTTTCTTCGGTTGAGGGGTGCCTCTTAAGGTCACCCCTTGGAAAAAGATTCAAGAAAACCAATAAAAAAAGGGGTGACCCATGGAACTCCAACCAGGATTGCTGCAGGACATCGCTATCTTTGGCGGGCTGAGTGAAGACACTCTGGGCTTCGTGCTCGACCGTGCCACCCGTGTCCACGTCGCCGCTGGTGAGCATTTCCTCACAGAAGGCGATATGGCGACAAGCCTTTTTGTACTGGAGAGTGGTCAGGTTCATGTTCACAAAGATGCTGAAGGAAGTGCTATTGTCCTTCATGAATTAAGCCCCGGTGCGGTCTTTGGCGAGATGAGCCTCCTCGCGGTTCGACCCCGGAGCGCCACGATCGAAGCCAGCGAGGACTGTATTGCGGTCGAAATCACCAACCGCTCACTGTTTGAGCTCTACGAGGTGGATCCGGCAGAGTTCGCGATGCTCGTGATGAACCTCGGCCGTGAGGTCGCCCGCCGCCTGTGGGAAGCCAACGAGCGTTTGTTTACAGCCACCCAAGGGAAGCTGGACAGTATTGATAGTTGAAAAACAGTCGCAAAAAGGTGCGAATTGTGCGCTGTGGCTTCAATATAGAAAACAAGAAGGAGGTAAAGTGGTTGTCAGGGATGACAGGAGTGTTGTGAAACAGATAGCGGCCAGGTTTCGAGACCCAAGACACCACATCTGCGAAAAGCAAATTCCTATCCCTTATCCCTAAAATTTTACAACACAGTTCTTAAACTAAGGAGTGAGATCAATGCCCACACTAATGAAGAAATCTTTCGATGACCCAGATGAAGTGAAAGCACCTGAAAAAACTCACGCGGCTACGGTGAATTTCGGGACAGTTGCCGCAACAAGGATCGTGGCTCAACCCGGTTGGAAATGGTCAGAGTGTATAAAACCCCATGTTGGCGGTGATAGCTGCCAGGCGGGGCATGTGGGTATGGTTTTACAAGGAACTATTCACGTGGTTTCCGATGATGGATCAGAAATAACAGTCACCGCTGGAGATGCCTATACTTTTGCGCCTGGTCACGATGCTTGGGTTGTAGGCGACGAAGAATTCATTGCTTATGAGTTTAATAATGCAGGCAAAGATTACGCAGTCTGGCAGTCAAACTAAAGAACCGACCATTTACATCTAGGGACTTCTTTAATCAAGAGGCCCGTTTTTCTTGTTAAGACGGATTAGATAATCTGACCCGGGCCCCCAGATTCTGAGCTGACCAAGGCTGCCCGCAGCTCCTTCGCAAGGCAGATCAACAAGGCCTTGGTTGCAAGTTGTAAAACATTGGCGTAAAACGTTACTCATGGAATGCTAATATAAAAAAATACCCCGTCAGTCAGGGCGCTCACGCCAGAACCGGGATTGCAGTCCACATCTATAAATAAAATCATCTTCAAAGATGGAGGATAAAATGAAAAAGTCACTTGTTGTAGCAGCATCAGCACTATGCCTGAGCATCTCCGGTTTTGCCCAGGCCAAGACATTAAAGATGGCCTACGATGCCGACCCGGTGTCCATGGACATCCACGAACAACTATCTGGCGGCACCCTGCAGCTTTCCCACATGGTATGTGACCCGCTGGTTCGCTGGAATCAGGAACTGGGATTTGATGCCCGTGTAGCATCAGGCTGGGAACGTCAGAACGACACTACCGTTCGCTTCAACCTGCGCAAGGGCGTCAAGTTTCATTCCGGTCGAGAGATGACCGCCAAAGACGTTAAATTTACTTTCAACCGTCTCAAGAACAGTGAAGATTTTAAGGGCATATTTGTTAACTTTACTGCTCTGAATATCATTGATGACCATACCATTGACCTGGTAACTGAAGGCCCATACCCGCTGGTTTTACATACAGCCACCTATATTTTTCCTCTGGACAGCGAGTTCTACAGCGGTCAGGACGAACGCGGTCGAGACAAGGCTGAAATCGTAAAGCATGGTGATGCGTTTGCCTCCACCAATATTTCCTGCACCGGCCCTTACACGGTTTCCTCCCGTGAACAAGGTGTAAAAGTGGAATTCGACCGTTTTGCGGATTACTGGGATACCAACTCACCCGGCAATGTCGACAAGATTGTTTTGACCCCAATCAAGGAAGGTCCGACTCGCGTGGCTGCTTTGCTGTCAGGCGACATTGACTTCGCTGCCCCAATTCCGCCAACCGATCTGGATCGCGTGGATGCCAGCAACAAGGTTGACCTGGTCACCATGAGCGGCACCCGGATCATCACCTTCCAGATGAATCAGAATCGGCGCGACGAACTCAAGGACGCCCGCGTACGCAACGCCATCGTGTATGCGATCAATAACAAGGCTATTGTCGAACGCATCATGAAAAATTTTGGTACCGCGGCCGCGCAAATGAGTCCCAAGGGATACCTGGGCTACAATGACGCACTCCAGCCGCGCTACGACCTGGCAAAAGCCAAGTCACTGATGAAGGAAGCCGGTCATGAGGCTGGTTTTACATTGACCATGATGGCGCCCAATAATCGTTACGTAAACGACTACAAAATCGCTGAAGCTGTTGCCGGCATGCTGGCCAAGATCAATATCAAGGTTGAGCTCACCACTATGCCCAAAGCCCAGTACTGGCCCAAGTTTGATGAACGCGCAGCAGACATAATGATGATCGGCTGGCATTCAGATACTGAGGATTCTGCCAACTTCTATGAGTTCCTATCCATGACACCGGATAGCGAAACCGGTTACGGCCAGTATAATAGCGGCAACTACAGTAACGCGCGGGTTGACGAGCTGACCTTGGCGACTGCCAAGATAACCGACGATGCAAAACGCGCCGGCATGTTGCAGGAAGTAGAGCAAATCATGTTCGATGAGGCCGCTTTTGTACCTCTGCATTGGCAGGATCGTGCCTGGGCAGCCGCTAAAGGCACCCACATCGACAAGATTGTCAATGTCATGAACTTTCCATACCTCGGCGACCTGGTCATGGACTGATCGTGTAACGGTTTGACCGTACGCCATCAACTTCGGTGGCATGATGGTGGGCAGTAATGCCCACCATTTTTTTACCCTGACATACATACTCAATACTTCCTTCTCTGATGTTTGCCTTCCTGCTACGCCGATTTGGTCAGGCCGTTATCGTGATGCTGGTCATCAGTCTGCTGAGTTTCTCTATTCAGGATCAGCTGGGCGACCCACTACGCGAACTGGTAGGTCAATCGGTCTCTGAAGAAATCAGGGAACAGTTACGCGACAAAATGGGTTTGAATGACCCCTACCTGGTGCAATACTGGCGATTTCTTAAAAATGCCCTTCAGGGTGATCTTGGCACCTCCTATTTTTTTAAACGTCCGGCACTGGACGTCATTCTTGATAAACTGCCGGCCACCATAGACCTGGTCATCGCCGCCACCTTCTGGATTTTGTTATTTTCAATTCCTGTCGGTATTTTTGCGGCCATACACCCGGATCACTGGTTTTCCAAACTGGCCTTGAGCCTGAGTATTCTCGGTATTTCCATACCGGTGTTCCTGACGGCTATTTTCCTGATTTACCTGTTTGCCGTGGAATTGGGATGGTTACCTTCCTATGGACGGGGTGATACCATCACGCTGTTCAGCACATGGAAAACCAGCCTGCTAACCCTGGACGGACTCAGCCATATCCTGTTACCCAGTATCTCCCTGGCCTCCGTGATCCTACCGCTGTTCGTGCGCCTGATAAGATCCGAAATGATGGAAGTGCTGGAATCCGAATACATTCGTTTTGCCTGGGCCAAGGGCCTCAGGCGTCGACGCATCTGGTTTTTGCACTCTTTTAAGAACACCCTGTTGCCGGTCATCACCGTAGGCGGGGTGCAGATCGGCATCATGGTCGCTTACACCATTCTAACCGAGACGGTATTTCAATGGCCCGGCATGGGGTTTATGTTCCTGGAAGCCATAAACCGGGTCGACACCCCTCTGATTGTGGCCTACCTGATTGTGGTGGGACTGATATTTGTAGTCACTAACACGGTGGTTGATATTATCTACGGATTGGTAAATCCCACGGTTACCCTGGTAGGGCGACCGACATGAACTTTTCCCTGGAACGGATGCGCCGGTCTCCGGTGTATTATTCCTTCATCAATAACAAGGTGGCCATGGTCAGCGCAGCCATACTGTCAACCCTGTTACTGGTCAGCATTTTGGCCCCGTTTATTGCGCCCTATGACCCGTGGGACCAGACTGCCTTTGACATCATGGATTCCGAGTATCCACCCATTGGGTCAAGCGGTGCTGACGATCGTTTTCTGCTGGGCACAGATGATATGGGCCGGGACATGCTGTCCACCATCCTCTACGGCACTGGAATTTCCATTGCCATCGGCATTTTCGCCACTATTCTGCAGGCCTTCATGGGCATATCAATCGGCCTGGTCTCGGGCTACTTTGGCAGTCGTCTGGATAGTTTCCTGATGCGCATTGCTGACATACAGTTATCGTTCACTACACTGATGGTTGCCATCATCATTCTGGCGGTATTCCAGGCTGCGGTCGGATTAAACAGCTATGAACGCTATGCCCTGCTGATGATCGTGCTGGTTATCGGTATTGCCGAGTGGCCGCAGTATGCACGCACGGTACGTGCCTGTGTACTGGCGGAAAAGAAGAAGGAATATGTGGACGCCGTTAAGGTTATCGGGTTAAGACCCATGCGTATCCTGTATCGTCATATACTGCCCAATACCTTCTCACCGTTGTTGGTGATTTCCACAGTACAGGTTGCCAATGCCATTATCACTGAGGCCGGCCTGTCATTCCTTGGCCTGGGCATGCCCATCACCAAACCCTCTCTGGGTTCTCTGATTCGTAACGGGTTTGATTATATTTTCTCCGGCTCCTGGTGGATTACCTTTCTCCCGGCTTTAGTTTTGATCGTTCTGATTCTGACTATCAACTTGCTGGGAGATTGGCTGCGAGATGTACTTAACCCGAAAATCTACAAGTAGCTATGTCGCTGTTACAGGTTAACAATCTGGAGGTGGAATTCCCGTTGCTGTCGGGCAAGGTCAAGGCACTGAAAGACATCAGTTTCAGTCTTGACAAAGGCGAACGCATTGGCATTGTCGGGGAAAGCGGCGCCGGTAAATCAGTTACTGCCTTCGCCATCCTCAACCTGATCAGCAAGCCCGGGCGTATCACCAATGGCAGCATCTGGTTCGACGGCGCGAATCTCGCCGATATGGACCGCGACCAGATTCGAAATATTCGGGGCAATAAAATCAGCATGATCTTTCAGGATCCAATGATGACACTGAATCCGGTGCTGACCATCAGCACCCAGATGGTTGAATGCCTGCAGGCGCATCGCAACCTGCCGGAAGCCGAGGCCAAAAAAATCGCCGTTGAAAAACTTCGTGCCGTTCAGATTCCGGCACCGGAAACTCGGCTCGATCAATATCCCCATGAATTGTCCGGGGGAATGCGTCAGCGCGTGGTCATTGCCATCGCATTAATCAGTGATCCTGCCTTAATCATTGCCGACGAACCGACCACCGCACTGGATGTGACTATTCAGGCAGAAATCCTGCAACTGCTGCTGGAACTTTGCGTGAATTTTAACGTGGGACTAATCCTGATTACTCACGACCTTGGCGTGGTTTCACAGGTTACCCAGCGCACCCTGGTGATGTATGCCGGCAGCATTATCGAGCAAGGGCCCACCAGAGAATTGATCAGCAGTCCGTTACACCCCTATACCCAGGGCTTGATTGGCGCCTTGCCGGAGCAAACCACGCCAGGCTCCAGGCTGAACCAGATACCCGGTGTTATGCCGAGCCTGCAGGACATCCCGGAAGGCTGTGCATTTCACCCGCGTTGCACCCTGGCAGTGGCCAAATGCCAACACCAGATTCCAGAACTCAAAGGCAAAACATCCCGCTTGTGCGCCTGCCACCTGGTTGATGATGCCGATGCCTGATACTGCAGTAAATCAACCAATGGGTCCGGCCTTGATCAGCATTAAGAGTCTCTACAAGGAATTCAATATTTCCGGCAGCTTCCTGGAAGAGCTTGGATTCGAAAAAGGCCGTCCGGTGCGCAGACGTGAGTCCGTCAAGGCCATCAACGGTGTCAATCTGGAAATCCAGCAAGGCGAAGCATTATGTGTGGTAGGCGAAAGCGGCTGCGGTAAAACCACTGTAGGCCGTGCGGTGATGGGACTTATCGATCCCACTCGTGGCGAGATTCACTATGCGGGTCAGCGCATTGATAATTTGTCCGCTGTTGATCGGTTTCCTTACCGCAAGAAGATGCAGATGATTTTTCAGAACCCCTATGCCTCCCTGAATCCGCGTAAAACAGTTCAGGCCACGCTGGCCGAACCGGCAAAATTTCATGCCCCCGAATTAAATGAGACTCAGCGCCAGGAAAAAATTGTCGCCGTGATGGATTCCGTCGGCGTCAGTCCCAAATGGGCCAAGCGTTATCCTCATGAATTCTCCGGCGGTCAACGCCAGCGCATCAGCATCGCCCGCGCCCTGATGGTGGATCCTGAATTTATCGTCGCTGATGAGCCGATTTCCGCTCTTGATGTATCGATTCAGGCCCAGGTTTTGAACCTGCTGATGCAGGCCCGAGAAGAACGCCAGTTGACCTACCTGTTTATCACTCATGATCTGGCCGTGGTTGAGCATTTCGGTACCCGTGTGGCGGTGATGTATCTTGGCACCCTGTGTGAACTGGGAAACTGCAATGAGATCTTCCATTACCCACGCCATCCGTATACCAGGGCCCTGTTGAGCGCCATTCCCAAACTAGGATCTGACCCGGTTGGACACATAAAACTCAAAGGCGAGGTTCCGACTCCGATCAACCTGCCATCGGGCTGCGTTTTCCACGGCCGTTGCCAGTTCGCCAATGATCGCTGTAAAAGCGAAGCACCCGGTTTGAACAGAACAGACAACGGGGTGCGCGTGGCCTGCCACGCCATCGAGGAAAACCGCCTGTAATCTATTCCAGATCACAGACTGAAAACCGACTGTTGACCGGTCTTGATTCAGGGGTTCCGCCTGCTGCGCAACATTCGGGAAAAAGAAGATGCCTTCACCACGTCCTGACCATGATGCTCCGGTACCCTGCTCCCACCTGTCTACCATTGCATTGTAAGATTGCAATGGGCTGTGAAGTTGCTCAAGTTATCTGCAACTGTCAAGGTAATCATTTGAGCCCAGTCGTCGGCACATATAACCTGTTTTGAACAAACCGTCCCCGCTACTGCGTGGTATTGGCGCTTGAAAACAGCCACTAATTGGAGCACATTCCTTTCCCTGATCCTTTAGCGTATATTGATAAAAAAACGATTTAATTATTAGGAGAAGCCAATGACCCTAGTTGCGACTATCCTGCAGGCATGGGACAAAACGATGGAGACTAAAGACCGAAAACATCTTGGTGCATATCTTGCTGACGATTTTGAATTTATGGATCCAAATGGTGAAAAGGAATCAAGATCGGAGACTTTAGAATGGTCGGCAAAAGGTCACCTACGTATCAGTGACTTCAAAACAATTTATGAAGACGACAACGTTATGTGCGCAACACATCGTGTCACCGATGAGAACGCTGGCCCATCAACCGTAATGGTTTTTGCGAAACACGAAAATGGAAAAGCAACATTTTGGACAGTTTTACGGGCTTTTGACCAAAGTTAAATTTTGACCCGACAAACTTATCTGTGCCGCAGTGCCAACTCTTTCTGACTCCTGTCGCTCCCAAGATACCCAGCGAACTCCAACATCGTTAGAATGACCACATGAAACCGCGCGAACTGCTGCTCGCTGCTTGCGTACCTTTAACATGGGGCCTGGGGTTTACCCTGTCCAAGGCAGCCCTTGCCGAGTTTCCCCCGCTCATGTTGATGAGCATGCGCTTTTTTATCGCCGCGCTCATCCTGGTGTGGTTTGTACCGGTTCCTCGAAACAGCCTAAAAGATTTGTTCTGGATAGCGCTGGTGGGCTCCACCATCCAGTACGGACTCACCTTTACCGGGCTTTCGATGATCGATGCCTCGCTCGCCATTATCGTAGTACATCTCGAGGTGCCTTTCGGTGTACTGCTTGCCATAGTCTTCTTTCGCGAACGACCGGGGTTTCAACGCCTTGCCGGTATGGCCATCTCGTTTTCCGGCATCTTACTGATCGGCGGACTTCCCAGCGTGGAGGGTCAACTTTTTGCCATGCTGCTGACAGGCAGCGGTGCAATGGTTTGGGCGATTGGCCAGATCATGTACAAACGCATTAGCGAGCATGTCACAGGGCTCAGTGCTGTCGCCTGGATCGGTGTAATGGCCGGGCCGCAGATGCTGGTTGGTTCAATGCTATTTGAGAACGGCCAGGTGGAGGCCTTGCTTAACGCAACCTGGGTTGGCTGGGGCAGCGTCGTATACCTCGGTCTGGTTATGACTGTACTTGGCTACGGTATCTGGTACACCGTACTGGCGCGCAACCCGGTATCTCATGTGATGCCGGTACTGCTGTTATTGCCGGTATTCACCATTGCCACTTCGGTACTGCTGCTGGGAGAGCGGCCCTCGCTGGCAGTGCTCTCCGGCGGTGCAATCGTACTGGGGGGAGTTGCACTGATCGTCTATTCCCGGAGACCTTCAGCCTGACCCGCCCTACTTTGCCTGGCCACACCCATGGTGGGCAGCATGGTAAGTTCCGTTATACTCGCGCTGTTTGTGCTGCCGGCGCTTCACCTGTTATGGCAGCAAACCAGTCTTAATAGCGAAAAGCCGGAGTAAACTATGCGCAACACCACCGTCGATCTGATACGAACCCTCGCAATTGTGCTGATGGTGGTGTTCCACTTTATTTACGACCTGCGCACTTTTGGTTACCACAACTGGGATATCCCCGATGGCTCCGGTTGGAAGGATTTCCGCTACGTAATTCTCACGTTGTTTTTTCTGTGTGTGGGCATAGGCCTGGTCTACGCCCACAGCAAAATGTTGCATTGGCAAAAGTTCTGGAAGCGTGAAGCGCAGGTGGCGGTGGGCGCACTATTGGTGACCGCCATGTCACTGGTGATGTTTCCCAATAACTGGATATACTTTGGTGTGCTGCATTTTATTGTGGTGGCGAGTGTGCTTGCATTGCCGTTTTTAAAACGGCCGAACTGGGCGCTGGTTTTGGGCATTGCCGTGGTGGTCGGTTACAACGTGGGCTGGTTAAAATCTTACTGGCCGTTTCACTTTATTGACCAAGTCTGGCCCGGTTTTCTACCGAACTACTCCAACGATAAGGTACCCATTTTGCCCTGGGTGGCGGTAGTCTGGTTCGGAACTTGGCTTGCGCACCAGCGTTTTTTCAACAATGACCCACTGAGAAACATTCAACTCCCCCGCTGGGCCCAATGGCCTGGCCGCCACAGCCTACTCGTCTACCTCATTCACCAACCTATCCTGGTAGGCAGTCTCCACGCCTGGCAATCGCTCGTCGCCTGATTCCAATAACGCATGCACCCATGCCCAAACTCGGAGTACCTAGGATGCGTAGAGTACGTATGGTGCGGTAGGGTGCGTTAGCGAAGCGTAACGCACCGACAAAGGCTTCAGAAGAAGCTATGAAAACAGCGGATCGACTATTTTGCAAACACCTAGGAAACTTGAGTGAGCAGAAGTTGGAGCCGATAGAATTTTGCACATTCGAAACGATGCATTATTTTGAACGGGTTCGGCTGCTTGGTGGATGAGAGGAGTACAATTTTGCACCGCAATGTCAGTATTCAGTGTTTTGCAGCCGTTCGTTCGACAAGCAGCATTCGACACTTTGGGCTCGCAACCGACCTTCGCTGTGTGACGCTTGAACAACCGTACGCTCGTTCTTCATCGCCACATCCTCAGCGGTTTTTCAAAATAGCGACGGAAGTGAAGGGGATTTTAGACCCATCGGTCAGGACCACAAATTGGATCTGGTGTTCCACATCAAAAGTCGGGGTCAAGAGCACGAAATCATCGATGTATCCCTCGGCTGTCACATCAAAGACAGTCCCATCCGGCCACAGGAAGATGAGATCTCGAGCGTCTTCCACCGCATCCCAATCTTCAAATTCCATGACGTCTGGATCACCACTGCGGGCCGGATGTCCATAGATGATCCGTTTGGGGCCGAGGAAGGGGAGATTGCTGCCCAACTTGCCATCACTCTCGTCCGGGTTTCCAAATTGGATCTTGAAGGTCCCGTCCCCCAAATCAAGGGGTGCCATGGCCTGAACGCCTTGAAAGAGCTTGGGACAGCCACTCTCGAGGTATTGAACTTCCCAGGAATCGCCATCATATCGCGCGTAGCCGTGGTTTTTTTTGCTCGGACTGCAGCCACTGATCCGCCCGGTCGTGAAGACCATAAAGGTCCCCGCCTGCTCATTCCATCGCCAATCTGAGAGAGTGGGCACGCCTACTTTTTGCTGCCTGACGTTCTTGATCTGTTCGGTAGCGGCGATATCGTCGCCCTCAGCACCAATCTCAACGGTGGGGTGACAACCTCCACCCTCCTCATACTCCGCAGCAAGGGAACAAAACTCCGCCCCTCCGGAGTGAAAATCCTTCCCGACATAGGCGTCGTCGCTGTCGAGGCTCATGATGCGCGTCGTCTTGTCCGAACCTCGCGCCTCGAAGAAGAGCCGAACACCCCCCCCCGCGCGCTCACTCAGGGGAACCGCCTGGCCCGTACCGATCCAAACCACCAGGGTCGAAGGATCTTCAGGCTTAACCTCTGGCCTCTTAACCTCAGGCTTCTTAACCCCAGGCTTCTTAACCCCAGGCTTCTTAAACCCAGGCTCAATCAGACCGGATGATCCCGCATAGCTCGTGAAATCCGAGTAGCTGCTGTCGTCGCTCGCGTCGGCCGGGCGATTAGAAGTCGCAACGGAGAGGCTCCCGCCCAGACCACCCATGGCCCCGTAGTAAAGTTGAATGTGACCGCGAAGGGAATGGGGAGCGTCCGATCCATAGACAAAGGCGTGCATTTTGGCGTTGCTGTCGAACACGATGTTGGTGAGGCCATTGATGCTGTCTCCGTCACCCAGCAACTGCCAGACCTCCTGTGCGGTTTCGCCTTCGGCCGATCCACCGTTGGGGCCAGATGAGCAGGCTTCACCGACGCAAGCCTGTACCGAGACATCGTAGCCTGTGGCTGATTTCAGCCCCGTCAATGTCATGCTGTTTGCGCCCGAGTCTCTCAGCTCAGATCGGCTTGACTGCGTGGTCAGATCGGTGATCGTCACCGACACTCGATCGTAGCCCTCGGGAAGTGCACGCCACTCTACCAGCAATCGAGAGCTTGAATCGTAGGACGTTCCGCCGATGTCATCGACCGCAATAGGGCCTGCCGTCACCCCTGAATTCCAGGACTGGGGTGGCCCAGAGTCGGACAGGGCCGGGCCAGTCATACTCGCGCACGACATTACGAGGAGAAACAGGATAATCCACGCATATTGATTCAACTTCAACCTCCAACATTTCATCAACGACATCTCCCGTGGCAGATTCGCGTTGTTCACGAACCTCAAGGCCTGAGTCTACCCGATTTCCAGTTCAAATTTTTACGCCCTGAGTGCTCAGTAGGAATTGGAGATGATGGTTTTTCGCGGGGCCATTATTGACGCTTGAAAACAGTCCCTAATTCGAGCATGCTTTATCTGTGGATTCTAAAGTGAAGAGATGAGGGGATGAAATGGCGGTTAGGGATGACAGGGTTGCAGGCACCAAAACCTCACATCTGCCAAAAGCAATTTCCTATCCCTTCAGCCATGATCAACACGATATTCGGCCGTTGAGCTGCCGCGAGATTCAAAACAAAGAGCAACGATAGGAAAATAGTAGACGTTTCACTGGCGAAGTTTTTTGCTGAACCATCCCGTGAGGTCAAAGCTCATCAGCAATAGTTTACAGGTAGCTGAAAACCTGTTAGTTATGCTCGCTTTTCGGAGACTGAACTATGCTCACCGCATCCAGGATTATTTACACAAAAACTGATGAAGCCCCGGCTCTGGCAACCCGCTCGCTGTTGCCGATTCTGCGTGCTTTTACCCAAAGCTCCGGTATTGAGTTTGAATTGAAGGATATTTCACTCGCTGGACGCATACTGGCTAATTTTCCTGAAAACCTTACTGAAGATCAGCGTGTACCCGATGCACTGAGCGAACTGGGCGAACTGGCCACCACACCTGAGGCCAATATCATTAAGTTGCCAAACATTAGCGCTTCTATCCCTCAACTGGTCAGCGCAATTGAAGAATTGCAGTCCCACGGTTTTAATATCCCGAATTTTCCTGAGGAACCCGGGAACGATGAAGAAGAAAAAATCCGTTCCCGCTATGCCAAGGTGCTCGGTTCAGCCGTAAACCCCGTTCTGCGTGAAGGCAATTCGGATCGTCGCGTGGCAGCACCGGTTAAAACCTACGCGCAAAACAATCCACATTCCATGGGCGAGTGGTCGGCCGATTCGAAATCACACGTAGCTCACATGGATGGTGGTGATTTTTACGGCAGCGAACAATCGCACGTGATGAGTGCCGACGGGGAGATTCGTATCGAACTGAAAGGCAAAAACAAAAATACCGTACTGAAGGAAGGCCTTAAGTTACTCGAAGGCGAGGTAATTGATGCAGCGGTCATGAGTGTCAAGGTCCTCCGTGAATTCATGGATCGGGAAATTACCGAAGCCAAGGAACAAGGTGTCCTTTTCTCGCTGCACATGAAGGCCACGATGATGAAGGTGAGTGATCCCATTATTTTTGGCCACTGCGTCAGCGTTTTTTACGCGGACATTTTCGATAAACATGCTGAAACACTGAAGTCGGTTGGGATCGAACCGAATAACGGTATCGGCGATCTTTATGCCAAGCTTGAAGAATTACCCGCTGATGAACAAGCCGCCATCAAGACGGACATCGAAACCCTTTATTCGGAGCGGCCCGCCCTGGCAATGGTGAATTCAGATCTTGGCATCACCAATCTGCATGTGCCAAGTGACATCATTATCGATGCCTCCATGCCCGCCATGATCCGTACTTCCGGCCGCATGTGGGGACCCGATGGTGAACTCTGTGATACCAAAGCGGTAATCCCTGACCGAAGCTATGCAGGTGTGTATCGTGAAACGATAGATTTCTGTAAAACCCACGGGGCCTTTGATGTTTCCACCATGGGCAATGTCTCCAATGTCGGCCTCATGGCCAAGAAGGCGCAGGAATATGGTTCGCACGACAAGACCTTTGAGATCCCCCACGCAGGAACGGTTCAAGTCAAGGACGGTGAAAGCAACATACTGCTCAGCCATGAAGTAGAGGCCGGCGATATCTGGCGCATGTGCCAGACCAAGGATGTAGCAATTATTGATTGGGTGAAACTAGCAGTAACCCGCGCCCGCACTACCGGAGCCAAGACAATATTTTGGCTGGATGAAAACCGCGCCCACGACCGCAACCTCATCGCCAAGGTCAATCAATACCTACCCACTCACGACACTGACGGACTGGATATCGAAATCCTATCACCCGTGGAAGCCACTCGCCTCACCTGTCAACGATGCAAGGACGGGCTTGATACCGTGTCTGTCACCGGCAACGTGCTGCGCGATTACCTCACCGATCTCTTCCCAATCCTTGAACTCGGCACCAGCGCCAAGATGCTGTCCATCGTACCCTTACTCGCCGGCGGCGGCCTATTTGAAACCGGTGCAGGCGGTTCGGCCCCCAAGCACGTGCAACAATTTAATACCGAAAACCACTTGCGCTGGGATTCGCTCGGCGAATTCCTTGCAATTGCTGTTTCACTTGAGGATCTGGGCAACAAGAGCGGCAACTCCAAGGCTCTTGTCCTCTCCCAAACCCTTGATGAAGCCACCAGTAAGTTTCTCGAGGAAAACAAATCGCCTTCGCGCAAGGTCAATGAACTCGATAACCGTGGTAGCCATTTCTACCTGGCCCTGTACTGGGCCCAAGCCCTGGCTACACAAACCGAGGATCCCGATTTAGCCGCGCAATTTACCCCCTGCGCCACAACTTTGGCCAAAAACGAATCGGTAATTATAGAGGAACTTAATGAGGTTCAGGATCAAGCGATGGATATCGGTGGGTACTATCAGCCTGATGAGGAAAAAGCGGCTGCCGCAATGCGACCTTCCAATCTCTTTAATGATGCCTTGGCAACGTTGAATTAATTACTCCCGCCCGCATAAGCGGGGCATCTTCAGGCACTATTACATCTTAAGATATCTGGGTATTCCTTTCCTCTGTTGCCGTATGGTAATGACGCTTGAAAACAGCCGCTATTTGGGGCAAATTGTGAGTTGTGGATAAAAAACAGAAGAGATGTGGGGATGAAATGGCGGTTAGGGATGACAGGGGTGATGAGAAACAGACAACGGTAGGGTTTAGGGTCCCTTCAAGGTACAATCCCTCACATCTGCCAAAAGCAAATTCCTATCACTTGCAACTCCTGCCATCATGTCGTTCATAAATATGTCGGAACGGCACAAATAAAGTGGTGCATACAATTTCTGCTTACTGATAAATGGAAATATCAAGCCTCTTAAAACGGGTTTCGGCAAATCCGACTCCGCATCCACAAAACCAGAAAAATACCTGAGTATTTGCCGGACACCCACCTGCTTGACAGACCCCCAGACACAAATTAAAGAGGATCACATGCAACAATTTTTAGACAAAGAAATTATTCGCAAACAAATGTTTGAAAATGTCTGGACAAACAAACTGGATGATGTATTTGCTGATGTAGCCGCATATTATGATCGGGTCAATATTATCGCCAGCCTTGGCTTGCTGAATAATTGGCGTAACCGCTTTGTCTCCACTATCGAAACCAGCCCCAATCAAAAAGTTCTGGATGTCTGTGCTGGCACCAATGTGATTGGCAGAGCGCTATTAAGCAAAGAGTCCACTCTTGATGTTGAGGCAATTGACAAGAGCGTTGCCATGCAAAAGGTCGGCCAGCATCTCGCACAAGAACAGGGATTTACGATTAAGAGCACTATAAGTGACGTACATAGCCTGCCGTTTCCTGACAATCATTTCGATATTGTCACGTTACAGTGGGCCTCACGACACCTGCAGATAGTCAATGTATTTTCAGAAGTTAACCGGGTTCTAAAGCCAGGCGGTTACTTTTATCATTGCGATATGTTGCGGCCTAAAAACAAATTCATCGCCCAACTTTATTATGCCTACCTGAGCATAAGCGTGCCTCTGGTGGCATTTATCTTCAACAGCGGACCCGCTGCTTTGGACTGCAGACGCTATTTTATTGATGCAATTCGCAAATTCTATTCATCGCAAGAAATTTCTAAATTGCTTGAAATGATTGGTTATACTAATGTCTCCAAGAAGGATATTCTTTTCGGCGTGATAGGGCTTCACAAGGCGCGCAAGGCAGAATGATTCGGCTGTTAACCCGTTAGTGATGCGGCAAAACATAACTGCCATGCCACCCTGAAACGCAATTTCCAGATCATGCCGGGAGCCGCCTGGCTAAAACTTCTTCTGCAGCACGTCCCGGACCGGAGCGAGCATCTGGTGCGCTACTACGGCTGGTACAGCAACCGCAGGCGGGGGGATCGCAAAAGGTCATGTAGTCGATGAAATTAACCTCGAAAGAAGCCTCTTCAGCCGCCCAAGCAAATATGCACAACCCTGGGGAATGCGGTTGCCTTCTTCGCGATTAAAGGTGCTGACCCCTAGATTACAGAGCTTGACTCTAGTGATCTGCTTCAACAGCCGTCACATGGAAGAAAAAAAGAGGAGCGAGGCCTGAGAGGACAACAGACCCCTAACAGTCGGCACCATGCCCTGCTGCGCCTGGTACTCCATCTTCTTCAACGAAAACGGATTGTGGATCATATAGCGGGCCAGCTGGCGGCCTTGCGGATCGTTCGCTCCAACACCGACTGTGTTATCAATTGGCTTTTCTTTTGGCCAGATCGTCCGTTGGGCATGAACATAGCCGTTCTACAGATATTTTTTCACTTTACGGAACAATACTGAACAGTGTCTTAGTCTGTACGGAGCCATATACCCTGTATATGCCAAAGCTTAGTTTTGAAAACATGCTAGCATAATCACCGTTAACGTCTCTGCTATATATACTTTGATGATTTCGTAATCCTTCAGTGGTCCTGTAGCGTTCGACTAGGACATAATAAACGTGACCTTCTGTTGGGGCGCCTTTAGTAATCGTGAAGCTGTCTAATCCATTTTCCTCATCGCCCATCGGATGCGTGTCTTTTATCCAATTTCCAAATTCGACGAAACCCTGCTCCACCTGCTCAACTTGGTCTACAGGTACTTTAAAAACAGCTCCCCAGTTGGTCTCCGGGATGTCAGAAGCGGAACAAACAGAGCCAAAGGTAACAATTGTTGCAACCACCGCAAAAAATCTAAGCATTTTCAGTTCGCCTTTTGATTAGTTTAAAAAATCTCCCTAGGGATAGGAATTTGCTTTTGGCAGATGTGAGGGATTGCACCTTCAATGGACCCAAAACCCTGTCGTTGTCTGTTTCACATCACCCCTGCCATCCCTAACCGCCATTTTATCCCCTCATCCTTTCTGTTTTCAATTACCAACACACAATCTACCCCAATTAGCCGCCAATATCCTATCCTTCGTTGACTGTGATTTGCATCACATCTTTGTATCGGTATGCCATTGTTTAATTAATCCATCTAAACTGTAACTTCTGGTTTGCATTCTTCTTAGATATTACTGAGAGAGAAATTACCACTCATTATAAACTTTGGAAAGGAAGTATCATGGGCAAATACTTATTGACTGTCGCCCTTATTGCCACTTCCATCACCGTCCACATCATGGCGGAGGGTTGAATCGTTATATGAGAAAAACATGGTTCCTGTCGGGTGGCTTGGCGCTGGCTTTCGTGTTGGCGGCCTGTGCATCGCCCGGCGCAGGCACTGTGGCCGATTCGCCCGCAGTTTCGCTCACCGTTCCTGCGGCTATGACCGGGCTTGGGGGTGTCCCTGCTGGTACCGCCTCTGCGGTTACTGGCCCGCCGGCAGACATGACCGGCATCAACAGCATGCACGATCTGCTCCGAACTCAAAACAGCAGCATCAGCTTCGGCACCCAGGCCAATCCGGCCATGATGACCCTTGGCCCAACGGATGGCGGTGAACCCTCGTGGCCACCCTATGAGGGCAAGCACAGCCTGAACATCAAGATGCCAAAGGAGACACCGATCCTCGCACCCCTCGATTTGAGGTTCGTCGGGTTCAAGAACCGCAGCGCCGAGTACCGACAAGACACCCCGGAAGACTCCTATCAGGCACCCTTTGACGATCTCGCACTCTGTTTCGAGTCGGTCAACGACGACTGGCCTGGGCTTGTGATGTGTATCTACCACCTCTATACAACCCCGCTTCTCCAGGCACACCTCGACAATGACGCCTGTGGGATCCAGGAGAGATGGGACGGCGGGGGTGCCGAGGCGGGTCGAATCTACTACGAGTACAACTCGACAGAAGGATCACGGAGAGATCCCGAGTCCTGCCAGCCGCTGCTCGGATCTATCATCGAGAGAGGCGGGGTCATCGGCTACTCCGGCCAAGTTGGGGGCAACCCGCATTCAGCCTTCAAGTTCAAGGTCCGCTCGCTAGACCAGAACCCTCTGACCACCGCCGGCGACCCCTACCTGCACTGGGTGCAGCCCTCTGTCTTCTTCTACTGGCAGTGTTTCGAACCCGACGCCATGTTCCAACCCGGTGTGCTGGCCTACCCGTTCGACTGCGAACCCACCACCACAACACCTTCAGAACAACAACCGCCGGCCACCACTTCCCTCCCAGAGGCTGTGTTCAAACCGTCTCTTGAGGCGCTCTACGAGGTGAACATCGAAGAGGCTGTGGTCTATGGCATTGGAGGGGCCCTTGATGGCGGCCAGGTGGATCTCCTGTTGGACCTAGCCGTTCCCGACACCGAAACTGATGGCCCACGGCCGCTGTTGGTTCATATCCACGGCGGCGGTTTCACCGAAGGCAGCCGCTGGCCCCAATGGGACTGGGCGGCAAGAGGCTGGGTGGCGGCTTCCATCGACTACCGCCTCGCCGGTGATGATCCGCTACCTGGCCCGAGGGTCCAGCGGTTCTTCGACGCAGTTGGCGGAAAGTCGGCTCCGGCGGTCCACCGGTCTGTGATTGCTGCCGTGGAGGACACCCTGATGGCCCTCGACTATCTCCTGGGTCGAGCCAACGAGTTGCGCATCGACACGGACCGGATCGTCCTGAAAGGAGGGTCGGCCGGAGCCTTCACCGCCCTTCATGTCGCCTACTGCGCCGACGAGTTCGGGATCGATCACCCGACGATTGCCGCCGTAGTCGACTACTCCGGGGCGATTGCACGGACCTGCGGCGAAGGCGCTGCAATCGATCCCGGTGAAGCTGCCTTGTTCGTCGCCCACGGCACCGACGACGTTGGGGAGACAGCGTTCTCCCGTGCCGAGAACATTGTGGCCGGGGCCAAAGCCGCCGGGATCACCTACGAGTTCCACCCCCTAGAAGGAGTAGCCCACAACTTTAAACCCAAGACAGCAACCGTCGCTGACGGACGCACGGTCAAGGCCGCCACCTACGAGTTCCTGGATCGCGTCCTCTACGGCGTCTATGCACCGACCACGACGGATTAGGCTAGATATGGGTTACTTCAGAAACACATGAATTATTAGATTAATCAATGTGTTAAATGGTGGGCCGTGCAGGGATCGAACCTGCGACCACCTGATTAAAAGTCAGATGCTCTACCGACTGAGCTAACGGCCCAAAAGCAGCGGTGGATTATGGGAATCTGGAACTCTGGTGTCAATTTGAATTTTATCCGGGAGTAACTACAAAGAGGCGAACCCCTGGTTGGCTTGCCCCTTCATCGTCATGCCTGGGTCAGGGACGGTTTGATTTTGGCAGTAGATGGAAATCAGCCAGGGTATTTCCAACAGCGCTGAAGAAACCTTGCTCATCAAGCAGATAGTACTGCATCTTCAGGGCAAGGGCAGCCCCAAAGATGATAGCGGCAAGGGTAATAAAAGAACCGAGTGCCAGTGTCGAAACCCCGGAGACCCCCTGACCGATGGTGCACCCAAGGGAGAGCACCCCACCAAATCCCATCATCATCCCGGCGATGATATGGTTGACCAGATCGCCCTTGTCGGCAAAGCCTTCGATACGAAAAGAGCCGGTGATGAGCCCATAGAGGAAGGAACCCGCCAATATCCCAAATACGACAGCAATGCCGAAGTTTATCTGTGCCCCGGTATAGGTCATGATGTAACTGATGGTGTTTCCGACAGGGGCGATAAAGGTCAGGGCTTCGAGAGGAACAGGATCAAAATCATCGGCCCCGAGGACGCCTGTCACATACCATGCCCCCGCCACCAGGACACCGATCATGACTCCTGCAATCATGTTGTGGGTACTGGCTCTAAAATCACCATCCTTGAAGGCATACCAGAAAGCGGTCAGGCTGATCACCAGAGTGATGCCGATCCTGCTGATATCTCGATCCATACCGGTAATGAAGGTAATCAAGGTGGGGAGACTCTGATCTTCAAGGCCAAATTCCGATAAATCAATGCTTGTGGCCTCAATGCCCTGAAGACGAATAATAGCCAGCAGGCCATAAAGTGTTGTATAGGCAGTGATAGCGAGAACCAGCAGAACCACCAGAGATTTAAGGTTTCCATTGCCGGTTCGTACCAGTGTGCGTTGGCCACACCCGGAGCCCAGGGTCATCCCGATCCCAAAGATGACACCACCGATGATATACCCCAGCCATCCAAAATTGGGGCTCACATAGATCGATTGGGTGAGATCAAACCAGCCCACGGCATGCATCAGTTGACTGGCAAAGACAGCAATTCCAAGTGCCAGCATCCAGGCTCGAAAACGAATCCTGGAACCCATGTAGATCCAGTCGCTGATGGAGCCCATAATACAAAACTGAGTGGCATTTCCGATGGCTCCGAACAACATCGCCCCCATAAAACCCCACAGGGCTACTCGTTGTACCGCTTCTAGCTCATCCATTTGGTTTTCCACCCCAGAGGACGCCAGGCCCGTTTAGATTATTCCGATACGTCCGACTCTCTTCTGCTCTGCCCTTCAGCCGTCACTTTATTGGTCGCTGGCTTGTTGCATCTTTTTTAGCTTAACCTCAGCGGCAACTGCTACCCGGCTTCCCGGAAAACGTTCAATAACAGCCTCAAAAGTTATCCGGGCTTCCTCTTTGGCACCAATATCATACTGAATTCGACCAATCTTCAACATTGCGTCCGGTATGCGTTCACTTTCAGGATATAGGCTAAGAACACGTCGATACCCCTTCAGAGCGGCCTCAAAATCACGGGTCACGTAATTGGCTTCAGACATCCAATAGTCCGCATCGTCAGCCAGCAGACTCTGGGGATAGGTTTCGACCAGTGTTTTGAAAGTAGCGATCGACTCGGTGTACTGGCCTGTTTTCAGATAGCCAAACGCTTCATCATAGAGCGCCTGTTCTGCAATCGGATCAGAGGGTACTGAAGGAGGTGCGGGTGCGGGTGCGGGTGCGGGTGCGGGTGCGGGTGTGGGTGTGGGTGTGGGTGCGGGTGTGGGTGCGGGTGTGGGTGCGGGTGTGGGTGCCGGTGTTGGCGCTGTTGTTGGTGTCGGAGTTGGTGCAACCGGGATGACTACCCCTCCTGTAGCAACCACTTCATCACCTTCAGCTGTTGAGGCCGTTCCTTCACTCATGCTCTCTTGATTGTTCTCTGCAACCTTTACTTCGGTAATGATCTGGGCACCCTCTGCCTGAGAGAGTGGCTCCATCTTATGAATGAGAGAGTCCTCAGGAATCTCCTGACGCCCTGATGGAGCCTGAGCCATGCGCTCTCTCACTCGCAGGCGTTGATCAAGATCATCATAAAGGTCGCGCTGACGCTGATTGAGTCTCTCGAGCTCAAAATTCTGCATTTCCACCTGGCCCTGAAGATCCTTGAGCTGAGCCTGCAACTCTTCGATCTGGGTAAGCACCTTTAGTGCATCACCACTGAGTGGGGGAGGGACGACTGCAGGCTGTGGCGCCTCTACCTTGGTTTGTGTCTTGGGCTCAGCTTTGGGTTCAACCTTGGGCTCTGGTTCCGGAACAAGTTCTGGATTGGGAAGAGGTTGCTGACCCGCACAACCTGTCCCCAACAGAATGCTGACAAGCAAAAAGCCAAGCCTGACAGCTAATGAACGACCTGGATTAAATACCTTCATTCAACCCTTCGATCAGTTGCCGTAGAGTAACTCAACCCGGCGATTCATCCCCCAGGCGCTATCATCATGACCCAGAGCTGCTGGTCGCTCTTCACCATAGGAGACCGTCTGAATGGTGCCCTCACCTACCCCAAGGACCTGAAGAACCCTGGAGACGGACTTGGCCCGACGCTCACCGAGTGCCAGGTTGTACTCCCGGGTTCCACGCTCATCGGCATGGCCTTCCAGAGTGAGGCGGATACCCGGATTGATAATCAGGTTGCTGGCATGGGCTTCAAGAATGGCTTGTGACTCTGCGGTGATATCAGCACTGTCATATTCAAAATAAATCACTCTCAAAGCGAGCAGATCTTCACCCGCTTGGCCCTCAGCACCATCTTCTGATGCGGCATCGGCTGTCTCATCGTCTTCAAGTACTTCACCGATGGTTCCCTCTTTGCTTCCGACTCCCAGGGCCGTTGCCCCCGCTTCAGCTGCGGCATCAGCAACCTCGGCAGCATTGACCTCTTCTTCCGTGGTGCTACACCCTGCCAGCGCCAGACCAAAAAGTGCAACCAAAATTAACTTTGTTTTTAATGACATGTCCTATTTTCTCCAATGGTTATCGATTGTATGGGGCCCAGTCGGGTTCTCTTACATCTCCCTCCCTGAACTTTAACAGATTGCTTACCCGTCCGTCTGCTGAGACGGCTGACAAAACGCCACGATTTTGAGAATCAGTGGCGTAGAGCACCATCCCACCATTGGGGGCAAAGCTGGGTGATTCATCAAGCTGGCTACGGGTCAGCTCCATGATTGAACGGCTGGCAAAATCGTAGATCGCAATCCGGTAGCCTTTTCCCTGGTTGGTAACGAGCACAAGCTGGCTTCCGTCCGGGGAGTAGGAGGCCCCGGCATTGTACTTGCCCTGAAAAGTAATACGCTCAGGACGGCCTCCACTGGCAAGCACCCTGTAGATCTGGGGTTTGCCGCCCCGATCTGAAGTGAAGACAAGATACCGCCCATCCGGAGACCAGGCGGGCTCCGTATCAATCGCAGTATGACGGGTGATTCGCTGCAGCTTCTTACCGAGGATGGTCATGACATAGACCTCCGGATTGCCATCCCGGGAGAGGGTCATCGCCAGTTGTTTCCCGTTCGGAGACCAGGCGGGAGCACTATTAATCCCTTCAAAACTTGCAATCTCCGCCCTCTTTCCACTCTTTATGTTCTGCAGCCAGACTGTTGAGCGACCCCCTTCAAAGGAGACATAGGCGAGAATCCGGCCATCCGGTGACCATGAAGGGGAGAGGATGGGTTCTTTTGAATCGAGCATCGTTTTTTCATTGAAGCCATCTGAATCCGCTATCTGGAGCAGATATCGCAACCCCTGGCTGGGCGTCTTGACTACAGTGATGTAGGCAATTCGAGTATCAAACGCCCCACGCAAGCCGGTGAGTTCCTTATGGATAATATCGGCAATTTTGTGGCCGATACTTCGCAACTTGCTGCGTGAGACCTTCCAGACATAGCCCACCATCTGTTTCTGCTTAAAGACATCAATCAGGCGGAAACGAACCTCAAATTGATCAGGACCGATGCTTCGCAATTTCCCAATAACCAGTGCCTCGGCCTTAAGAAGTCGCCAATCCTTGAACCTGATCTCGGTCAGAGAGTGGGGGCGACTGAGGAAATCCCGCTTTGGCAGGCTCTCAAACCGGCCACTGCGGTTAAGATCTAAAGAGATGACCTCCCTCAGATTGGCGGGTTGTACCCCTTCGCCACTCCATTGAAACGGCACTACAGCAATGGGTATCCCTGCTTCAATTCCCTTGTTGATCTCAATCGTAAGGACAGCTCTTGCCGGAGAGGCAACGGCCAACAAAATGACTGTTATTAGTACTCTAGACCACATATGTCTCTATCCTATGCTGAATCCGGGTTAAAGAGAAAATTAAACACCTTAATATACTCAAAAAATCGAGGATCAAGTGGAATAGGCAGTGGAGTGGCCTTGTTCACAGCTGCAATCGCCGTTCTGTCAAAGTTCTCATCTCCACTTCCCCTGACAATCACTGCCGACAAGACCTCTCCTCGTGCTGATACCTTCACCTTGATCAATACTGTCTGACCCGTCTTGTAACTTGGGGGTTCAATCCAGTTTTGACTGACTTTGTTCCCAATCAACCTGGAATAACGCGAAAGCGCCTCAGAGGCCTCATTTTTAATCTGCTCTTGGCGCTGCTGTGCCAATCGAAGCTCTTCCTTGCGCTTTCGCTCTGCCTCTGCCTTCTTCCGGGCTGCCGCCTCTTTTCTCTTTTTCTCTGCCAGCTTCTTCTTTCTGGCAGCCTCTTCGTGTTTTTTCTTCTCGGCCAGTTGTTTCTTTTTGGCAGCCTCTTCGCGTTTTTTCTTCTCGGCCAGCTGTTTCTTTTTGGCCGCTGCTTCACGTTCTTTCTTCTCAGCCAGTTTCTTTTTTCTGGCCGCCTCTTCTTTCTTCTTTTTTGCGGCCAGTGCCTGATCGGCCTTCTTCTTTTTTACCTTTGCCTGTTCAATCTTGCGCTGCGCTTCGGCTTGTTGCTGTTTCTTGATCTTTTCCAGTTTTTCCTCTTCTTGCTTCTGTCTCTTTTTCAGTTCAAGGTTTTTTTTCTCCAGCTCAAGTTGCTGATTCCGCTTTTCTTGAATCTCGGCCTCACTGACAGCGATGGCCTTTATGGGCTCAACCTGCTTTTGCGGTGCCGGACGCAATTTCACTGTTCCGCTCCAGCCGAGGCTGATAGAGAGCAGGCCGGCAATGGCAAGATGGATAACAACAGAGAGAAATCCACCACGCATCAGGAAAGCCCTGCGACCGCCTCGCCCCGCCACCGTCCTACTTTCCTCCTTCGGGTGTATGGGTCACAAGCCCTACACTGGGGACCCCAGCTTGCTGTAACAGTACCATTGCTTTGACAACCACCTGATACTCAACCTCTTTGTCTCCCCTGACCAGAAAGAGTGTATCCGGCCTGTGTCGCAGTACCGCCGCGGCTTTGGCATAAATTTGTTCGCCCTTTGATGGGCGTTTATCCTCGTTGACGAAGTACCTCCCCTTGGCATCGACAGTAAGAACAAAATTTTCCTGATCATCACTCTCGACCTGGCGAGCTTCTGCCTCTGGAAGATCCACTTTCACCCCTTCGGTCAACATGGGAGTGGTCACCATAAAGATCACCAGCAAAACCAGCATCACATCAATATAGGGGACGACGTTGATCTCCGACATCAGTCGTTTCTTTCGGTGTTGGATCAACCGGGTTGAAGACATCTCCTATCTTCCTCTGCTGTGGCTTACCAGGCTCAGGAACTCTTCAGCAAAGACATCGTACCGGGTTGCCAGACGATCAGCTGCATTGGAATATCGGTTGTAGGCAATGACCGCAGGAATTGCAGCAAATAACCCCATCGCCGTGGCAATCAAGGCTTCTGCGATACCGGGGGCTACTGTGGCTATGGTAGCCTGCTGCATCACACCCAGTGAGCGGAATGAGTTCATAATTCCCCAGACTGTACCGAAGAGGCCGACATATGGGCTGGTCGATCCCACCGTTGCCAGAAAAGAGAGGTGGGTTTCGAGAATCTCGACCTCTCGTGAGAGTGCGACACGCATCGCCCGATGAACACCTTCAACCAGATCTTTACTGCTGTCAGGCAACCGGGCAAGACGTTGATACTCCCGGTAACCGGCCATAAAGACACTCTCCATCCCTGCCGTCTCATCTTCATTCTGACGGCACTCGCGATAGATCTGTGAAAGATCTCCCCCAGACCAGAAGGTATCTTCAAATTCATCAGCCGCCTGGGTGAGTGCTTTCATCGACAACCATTTGTTAAATATCATCGCCCAGGAGACGAGAGAGGCCACCAGCAACAACAGCATGACCAACTGAACAAGGAGACTGGCCTCAAGAATCAGTGAGACTAATGAGAGGCTTTCGGTGGCTGTTTGGAGTTGTAGCGCGCCTTCCATGGTCAGGGGTTCCCCGTTTCAGTTTCAGTATTTGTGGGAGAATTTAGATAATTCAATGGTAATGTACTCTCTTAAGATGCAATTAATATGGTTTTTTTATCTTTCTATTGTTTCCAGTAACCGGGCCAACTCTCTGGGCAACCTCCTGGGTCTCAGTGAAGCGCTGTCGACAGTAGCTATCCGGAAAATGCCGCTACAAAGAAGATCTCCCCCCCGATTTACCTTTTGAGAGAGGGAGAGTGAAGCTCCTCCAGACTTTACATTTTCGACACTCACTCCAAGATGGTCCCCAAGCTCTGCTGGCTGATGGTATTTCAGTGATGCCTCACTGACAACAAACTGAAGCCCTGCTTCCCGATCAAGCCAGCTGACACCCACTCCAAGCGAATCCAGCCACTCGGTACGGGCCCGCTCCATAAATCGAAGATAGTTCGCATAGTATACAACGCCGCCGGCGTCCGTATCCTCGTAATAGATCCGTACGGGATGAATAAAGTGACTGTTATTTGTCATTTCCTGGCCTGAGGTAGAGAGCGGCCGGCCCTGGCTCCCCGGGGAGTCTGCCACTCCTCAACCTCTTTCGCAACTTATTGTAATCTTAATAGGATTTCTGTTTCTTTTAGATTTTCCAACACCTCTTCTTACCCTTTATTGAGAGAGGAATCGAGAGTTCTTTTGCAATGTTATAACATAACATTTATTATTCCTCCCCACAAACTCGTCTCCCCCTTTTAACTATCAATGGAATTACCCCAAAAGTGAATAACCCAAGTCAATATCTTCTGCTTCTCTGGCTCGCCATCCCTGTTGCAGCTCTGGCGGCGCCACTTAATGTCTTTGTTACTGTTCCGCCACTGAAAACCTTTGTCAAGACAATAGGGGGGGAGAAGATTCGGGTCTCATCGATGATAAAGCCGGGCCAGAACCCCCATACTTTTTCACCGACACCTCAGCAGATTACCGCTTTAGCCAATGCTTCTCTCTATCTGAAAAGCAGCGATCTTTTTGAAAGAGCGTGGATGTCGCGAATCCGTTCAGTCAACCCCGGGATGAAGGTAGTGGAAATCAATCCCGCGCCCAATGCCCTGGAAAGTCATGATGGCCAAGACCATCACCATGAGAGTGATCCTCATTTCTGGACCAACCCTAAAACAGCAATTGCGATGGCTGATGCGATCGGTAACGCTCTGATCGCCATTGACCCGGCCCATGCTGACCTCTACAAAGAGAACCTCAACCAATTCACTACCACCCTCTCCAGCGTTGATGACCAAATCAGGCACAAACTGAGGGGTCTAAAAAAGACCACCTTTTTGGTTGTCCATCCCGCCTGGAGTCACTTTGCCAATGCTTACAATCTAACTCAGGTTGCTATTGAACATGAGGGCAAGCCGCCTGGGGGCAGAGCGATGGCAGCACTTATCGAATTGGCGAAGAGAGAAGAGATAAGCGTAATAATCACCCAGCCCCAGTTCAGCCAACAATCCGCCAAACAACTTGCCGACGCCATCGATGGAGAGATCGTTACCGTCGACCCACTCTCTTTGGAATACCAAAAGACACTGCTGAAAATGGCTGATCTGATTGCCCGGGGAGCGAAATAGTGCACCTCCGCAACACTGCCATTGAGCTCCAATCGGTCTCTTTTGCGTATAGCTCTTTTCCTGTACTTGAAGAGGTCAGCCTGAGGGTGGAGGATGGTGAGTTTCTCGGCATCGTTGGCCCTAATGCCGGTGGCAAAAGTACGCTGCTCAAATTAATTCTGGGATTGCTTCATCCTCATGCAGGAACCATTGATGTTCTTGGGGGTCGTCCAGCTGAAGCGCGCCAGAAGCTTGGGTATGTCCCCCAGCATCCCAGTTTCCCGAGAGATTTTCCGATCACAGTTGAACAGAGCGTGCTCTTGGGTCGTCTTGGAACAGGTCGCCGAAGACCTGGAATTCTCTCTCCAGGGCGCTATACCAAAAGTGACCGCAATGCCGCCTTTGAGGCCTTGACTGAAGTTGAGGCTGATGGCCTTGCCAACCGACAGATTGACAGTCTCTCTGGAGGGCAGTTGCAGCGGGTCCTCCTGGCAAGGGCGTTGGTCAGTGAGCCTGCCATCCTGATCCTCGATGAACCGACTGCCAACATAGACCAACGCATTGAGAGTGATATTTTCGATCTCCTCAAACGCCTCAATGTGAGAATGACTATTCTCGTGGTCTCCCATGATATTGCCTTCATCTCAAGCTATGTGGAACGGGTCGCCTGTATCAATCGCTCTTTAGTCTGTCACCCCACCGATGCTATCGACGGCCAGGTCATTCAGGACCTCTACGGTGAAGAGGTCCGGATGGTAGCCCACAACCATACCCATAACCCCCTTACTGAAGAGCATCAATAAAATGAACCCCGGCCAGACAGCCGATAACAAACTCCCTAGTCCTCTGGTCTGGACGCCAACTGGAGTACGACGACCCCGGATCACCTTGCCGGATGAAGCCCATCTGGAGAATCTCTTTTTATGACTCAGTTCCTTTTAGCCCTCACTGAACATAATTTTCTTCAGTACGCTCTTGTCGCTGGGCTCCTGGCCAGCATAGGGTGTGGTGTCATGGGCACCTATGTGGTGGTTAAGCGTATCGCCTTTATTGCAGGAGGAATCGCCCACTCTGTCCTTGGTGGCATGGGTGCTGCTATCTATTTTGGCTTTGACCCACTCACCGGTGCGCTGGGGGCAGCAGTGCTGTCAGCCCTGTTGATCGGTTGGGTTCGGCTGCAGCTGAAGGCCCATGAAGACACCCTTATTAGTGCTCTCTGGGCTATCGGGATGGCTGTTGGAATTCTCTTTATCACCAAGACCCCGGGTTACCAGAGCGATCTTATGGATCTTTTGTTTGGCAATATCCTGCTGGTAACAGAGGAGAGCCTCTGGTTTATGGGCGCACTCGATGGATTACTGCTGATTATCGTTGGAGCCTACCATCGCCAGTTCCTGGCTGTTGTTTTTGATGAGGAGTTTGCCTGCCTGCGCGGTATACCCGTTGCCTTCTTCTATCTGCTCTTACTGGTTCTGGTTGCGATAACCGTTGTCCTCCTGATCCAGGTCGTGGGCCTTATACTGGTTCTTGCACTACTGACGCTCCCCGCAGCCATTGCCGGACAATATGCAAATTCTCTTGGGCGGATGATGCTGCTGGCAACCCTGATCGGCGGGGTGGTGAGCATCTCTGGCCTTGCCCTCTCCTATGAACCCGACTTTCCCCCAGGGCCCATCATCATCCTTTTGGTGGGAGCACTCTATGTGCTCTCTACCCTACTGACCCGGTTTCTCACCCACTACCGAATACCCTATCCAACCAAACGACAAAAAAGAGGAACGAGCAGGGATGAATAAAAAACAGCTCGGTGAAATTATCTCTCGTGCTGAGTCACTCTGTGATCAGCGAGGGGTTCGCTTTACCTCTTTAAGAAAGAGGGTCTTCACCCTCCTCTGCACTTCTGACAAGCCCCTGAGTGCCTATGAGATTCTGAACCTCTTGCGAGCAAGTACCACAAACCCGGCCCCCCCCACTGTCTATCGTGCACTCGATTTTCTTCTTCAACAGAGACTGGCCCACAAGCTGGAGAGTCGTCATGCCTTTGTCGGCTGCTCACACCCAGAGCACCCTCACTCCAGTCAATTCCTGATCTGTGGAGATTGTGGTGATGTCAATGAGATAGATAATTCAGAACTGATCAAGAACCTGGCCTCTACTGAGAAAAAAACGGGATTTAAAACTCGGCGTTCAGTGGTCGAGTTCCTCGGAACCTGTGCGGAGTGTCTCAACAAATAACAGGAAAAGCCCGGCCCACCACTAAAGCAGGTCGTTTTGTCGCCCCTCTCCGGCCGCAGGAGTCAGGCCAAAATGGCTCCAGGTATGGCGTGTAACCATCCGCCCCCGAGGGGTTCTGATCAATAACCCCTGCTGAATCAGATAGGGCTCGACCACCTCTTCAAGGGTTCCTCGTTCTTCACTGAGTGCTGCAGCCAGTGTATCCAGGCCCACCGGGCCTCCGTCAAATTTCTCCATCAGAACGGTCAACAGCTTCCGGTCGAGAACATCAAGACCCCGGTCATCAACCTCAAGCAGCTTCAGTGCCGCTTCGGCAAGGGGGCCGTCAATCGTCCCATCACCCTTGATCTGGGCATAATCCCTTACCCGTCTGAGGAGCCTGTTGGCTATCCGGGGAGTGCCTCGAGCCCGAGATGCAATCATTGCGACTCCCTCTTCATTAGCGGGCACTTCAAGTATTTTCGCCGCTCTGCTGACAATCTGTCCAAGCTCCAATGATGAGTAAAATTCAAGACGCTGAACAATTCCAAAACGATCACGCAGTGGAGAGGTGAGTAATCCTGCCCGAGTAGTGGCTCCTACCAGGGTAAAGGGCGGGAGTGTGAGCTTTATCGAACGAGCTGCTGGCCCTTCTCCGATCACAATATCAAGCTCACAATCCTCAAGTGCGGGATAGAGAATCTCTTCCACGACAGGGCTGAGACGGTGAATCTCATCAACAAAGAGCACATCCCGGGGCTCAAGATTTGTCAGCATGGCGGCGAGATCTCCCGCTTTTTCCAATACCGGCCCCGACGTCTGGCGCAGGTTCACCCCCATCTCATTTGCGATGATGTGAGCGAGGGTGGTTTTGCCCAGGCCCGGGGGACCAAAAACCAGAAGATGATCAAGCGCCTCATCTCTTTGAGTGGCCGCATCAATGAAGATGCCCAGCTGTTCATGGATCTTGGGCTGGCCAATAAATGAATCCAGCCTATTTGGACGAATACTCTCTTCAATCCTCTGCTCTTCGCCCCCTTCACTCTCTGAGTAGGGGGAGACCAGGCGCTCAGAGTCGTTCATCGGCTACCTCCAGAGAAGGTTTGCAATGCCTGGCGGATAATCTCCTCACTGCTCAGCCCCTGATCAGCAACGGCCCGAATTGCTTTGGCTGCATCTGCAGGACGATAGCCGAGCGCCACCAAAGCCCTGATGGCATCTTCAGAGGTGCTCGCTTTACCAGTTCCTGACGGATCAGAATCCTGGAGGCCATCGATAGGCAGCTTACGATCCCGCATTTCGATGACAAGACGATCCGCTGTCTTTCGTCCTATGCCTGGAATTCGGGTCAGACGGGCGGAATCGCCATCTGCGACACAGCAGGCAAAATCATCTGCTGGCATTCCGGAGAGGATTGCGAGGGCCACCCGAGGACCTACCCCATTAACCTTGAGCAACATCCTGAAAAGGTCGCGCTCACTCAGCCGGGTAAAGGCATAGAGCAGATGGGCATCCTCCCTTACCACCAGATGGGTATGGAGGATCACACTCTCACCGATCTTTGGGAGGTCGTAGAAAGTTGTCATCGGGGCCTCCATCTCATAACCCACTCCCTGCACCTCAACCTGAAGTTGAGGAGGATGCTTGAATGAGAGCTTGCCTCTGATAAAACCAATCATAACCTGACCTTAACTCATTGAGGAGCCGCCTGCATCCGCTCATCACCTCGGGCTGAGTGGCTGTGACAGATGGCACAAGCAAGAGCATCTGCTTCATCGGCAGAGGGTTGCTCCCTAAGACCAAGAAGCACTTTAACCATATGTTGGACCTGAATTTTATCTGCACCACCCCGTCCGGTTGTGGCCTGCTTTATTGTCCTTGGACTGTACTCATAAATGGGTAAATTGAGCAGGACACCGCTGCAGATCGCAGCCCCTCGTGCATGACCCAAAACAAGCGCTGATCGGGGGTTGCGAGAGATGAAGACCTCCTCTATGGCCATGACTTCAGGGGAGTAGTCCCTGATGATATTACTCACGCCTTCAAAAATAGTTCCCATCCGTTGCGGGAGATCGTTGGCGGTTATTTTCAGGCAACCACTCGCCACATGAACAAGCCTGTCTCCCGTTGCTTCGATAATCCCATATCCGGTAATTCGTGATCCAGGATCAATTCCCAGTACACGCATCAGAGATAAGCTCCAGACCGGTTAACCGGTCTCACTCTCCAGCATTCCTTGTGGAAACACTGCATTGGTATGAACTTCCTGTACATCATCCAGCTCTTCAAGGGCGTCCAGAAGACGCAATACCTTCTCAGCATCATCCTCATCAACTTCAGCACCCGTTGTTGAACGCTTGGTGATTTCTGCGTCGGCAAGAGTAAGGCCTGCTTCATTGAGTGCCTTACAGACGCTATCGAAATCATCAGCTGAGGTCACTACTTCAATTGCTCCCTCTTGGTCGGTGTCAATCTCTTCCGCCCCTGCTTCAATCGCGATCTCCATCACCTGTTCCTCATCACTGCCGGGGGCGAAATTGATGACTCCGACAGTGTTGAAAAGATAAGCCACGGACCCATCGGTGCCCAGGTTGCCCCCATGCTTGGTAAAGGCATGACGTACTTCACTGACCGTCCGATTACGATTATCTGTTGCGCAGTCCACCAGAATGGCGGCGCCGCTCGGTGCATAGCCCTCATAGCGAACCTCTTCATAAGAGACCCCTTCCAGCTCTCCAGTCCCCCGTTTTACTGCCCGATCAATGGTGTCCCGGGTCATATTCGAACCAAGCGCTTTATCGATCGCCGCCCTTAAACGGGGATTCGAAGCGGTATCACCGCCACCCTGGCGTGCCGCTACTGTGATCTCCCTAATCAACTTGGTAAAGACCTTGCCCCTTTTTGCATCCTGGGCGGCCTTGCGAAACTTGATGTTGGCCCATTTACTATGACCTGCCATATCCTCTCCCTGACTCTGTAACGCCTGCTACAGATCTAATTTAATGCCCCGCTTCTCCAGTCATAATTTGTCCCATTGGGAACCTTGATTGCAGTTGATACTAACACTCCAGGTCTCTGTTCTCACTTTTCATATTTTAGAAAGAGCACCAGCTCCCTTGGCAATCTCCTCAATTACTTCACGATTTGTCCATGAAAAGACCCGATTTGCCGCCTCTTCACAGGACAGCCAAACCGACTGCCGGTGTTCAGCAGGGTTCAGCCTGACCGGAACTTCTCTCTCCAGTCTGATTGCATAGAGATATTCTCTGTTGTCGATGACATCGGGAGAGTAACGATGGCGCCATGCCGGCAGGATGGGGAAGAGATAACTTCGGTTGCAGTTGACCAGCGCATCTCCTGCTTCGATTCCGGTCTCTTCAAAGAGCTCCCGTCGTGCAGCAACATCAGCCGGCTCTCCCCACTCCAGAGTGCCTGTTACTGACTGCCAAAATCCTTCAGGGGCAACCCGCTCCAGGAGCAGCACCTGAAGATCTTGGGTATAGACCACCACCAGAACTGATTCCGGACGTCGAAATTGAGAACGCCCACTAGCGGTCATTCTTCGCTTGGTGCTTCCTTTACCGGGGGCTTGCGCAGGCGAATTCCCAGCTCTCTCAGTTGAGGCTGATCAACCTCTCCCGGTGCATCGGTAAGCAGGCATGATGCTTTTTGTGTTTTTGGGAAGGCAATAACATCACGAATGGAGTCACAGCCTGTCATCATGGCGGCAATCCGATCCAGGCCGAAGGCGATACCCCCATGAGGTGGCGCGCCATAGCGAAGCGCCTCAAGCAAAAAGCCAAATTTCTCTGTCGCTTCAGACTCACCAATTCCCAGCATCCTGAAGACCCGGCTCTGCAGCGTCGTATCATGAATTCGAATCGAACCACCGCCCAATTCACTGCCATTGATGACCAGATCGTAGGCTCTTGACCTGACATCACCGGCATTACTCTCAAGGTTCTCGAGATCATCCGGGTGGGGGGCGGTAAAGGGGTGGTGCAGGGCCTGCCATCGCCTGTTCTCCTTGTCCCACTCTACGAGGGGAAAGTCGACAACCCAGAGGGGCCGCCACCCCTCTTCAATCAACCCACTCTCTTCACCCAGACGCTCACGGAGTGCCCCCAGAACAGCATTAACCAGATCAGCGTCATCCGCTCCAAAAAAGAGAAGATCTCCGGTTTTAACTGCTGTTCGCTCCAGGATTTGGGTTATTACCTCATCGGACAGGAACTTGAGGACAGGAGATTGCAGCCCCTCTCTCCCTAAAGAGAGGTCATTGATCTTGATATAGGCTAGCCCCTTTGCGCCCAGGCTCTGAGCAAATTCGGTGTATCTGTCGATCTGCTGACGAGTGAGGCTATTGCCGCCTGGAAGAGGCAACGCAGCGATTCGACCATCCGGACGGTTTGCCGGCCCGGAGAAGACCTTGAATTCAACCCCGACCATGAGATCCGTCAGATCAACCAACTCAAGAGGAATCCTCAGATCCGGGCGGTCACTGCCAAAACGAGCCATAGCATCCGCATAGGTGATCCGGGGGAAGGGGTCTGGCAGTTCCACTTTGACCACCTCTTTGAAGAGCTGACGCACCATAGGCTCAACCAGGCCCATGACGCTCTCTTCGTCGGTAAATGAGAGCTCCATATCGAGCTGGGTGAATTCCGGCTGTCTGTCGGCCCGCAGATCCTCATCCCGAAAGCAACGAGCGATCTGGTAATAGCGGTCATACCCAGACATCATCAGAAGTTGTTTGAAGAGCTGGGGTGACTGGGGGAGAGCAAAAAACTGACCCTCATGGGTCCGACTCGGAACCAGGTAGTCACGCGCCCCTTCAGGGGTCGATCGTGTCAGGACCGGGGTCTCAACCTCGATGAAACCCTCATTATCCAGAAAATGGCGCAGTGAACGAGTGATGGCGTGACGCGTCGTAAGGTTTTTTTGCATTGATGGACGACGCAGGTCCAGATAACGGTATCGAAGCCGCAGCGCCTCATTGACATCATCCTCATCTTGCTGAAAGGGCGGGGTCTCTGATGAATTCAGTATCTCTATCTCACGCACCAGAAGCTCAACCCTGCCTGTGGGCAATTCCGGATTCTCCGTCCCTTCCGGACGAAGCCTTAACAACCCATTTACCCTTAATACAAACTCATTGCGAACACTGTCGGCAATGGCAAATGCCTCTTCACTATCCGGATCTGCAACCACCTGAGCGAGGCCAGAACGATCACGCAGGTCAATAAAGATAACGCCCCCATGATCCCGTCGGCGATTAACCCACCCACACAGAGTGATCTCCTGATCTATCAGTGATTGGTTAATCTCACCACAATAATGGCTGCGCATATCCTTCGTCTCTCCTGAATAAAATATGGACTGTTTTTCTCTAACCCGAAGATTCCGGGTTATCGCTCACCTCATCGCTCTCTTTATGAGGCGTCACCACCCCGGTAGTGAGGATCATTTTCAGCCCTTCATCAACACTGATCTCCAGCTCTCTTACATCCTCTCTGGGAACCATGACAAAAAAACCCGAAGTTGGGTTGGGAGTGGTCGGCACATAGAGATGGACCAGTGATTTCCCCAGGCTTTTCTCAAAATCAGCAAATGCATCTCCAGTAACAAAAGCGAGTGTCCACATATCACGGCGAGGCCACTCCACCATGACTACTTTTCTAAATGACTTCCCCTGACCTGAAAACAGGGTCTCAACAATCTGTTTGACTGCTGAGTAGATTGACCTGACAAGTGGAATACGAGCCAGCATCTGTTCCCACAGGCGAACCAGTTGTCGACCGAAAAAATTGGCCACAACAATCCCCGTGAGGAAGACCACCAACAGGGCAAGCAGCACTCCGAGCCCCGGGATATTGAATCCAAACAGCGTCTCAGGTTGATAGGCTGTGGGCAAGAGCAGCAGCGTCCGGTCCATTAAATTGACCAGAAACCGAATCGCAAAGATGGTCACCACAAGGGGCAACCAGACAAGCAAGCCTGCTACCAGATATCGCTTCATGATGAGTTAGTTCCCAGCAGCGGATGCTGAACCAGAGGATTTGGGCTCAGATGAGCTCTCTGCCTTTCCACTGTTATTTTCGGCCTTGTTCTTGGAAGAAGCTTTCTTCCCTTTAAAGTCAGTCTCATACCACCCTGTTCCCTTGAGGCGAAATCCTGATGCAGAAACCTGTTTTTTCAAAGACTCCCCGCCACATTCAGGGCAAAACCTGAGAGGTTCTTCAGCTATTTTCTGCAGTACTTCAAGGTCATGACTGCACTGATCACAACAATATTCATAGATTGGCATTTTAACACCCCACAAAGACATCCCTACCGGGAAATGGCAAGGATTTTGACAACCTTGAATTATAACTTGAAAAGGGCTCGAACAAAAAAGAATGAGGTTTGTAGTGGTCTGTCAAGCCAGCAATCCAAAAAATCTACCCTTGTCAGCACCATAAACCCATCTATATTGAACAGGATGGCCCCGTCTCTGTTGTGGCATTGAGGTGTGATTGATCGCAATGGGGAGCGATCAAAAGAAGCCTACTCTCCTGCAACTGTCATTTGGTCAACTAAAATTGATCCGGTTCGCACTGCCCGACGAAGGTCAACATCACTCCCTACAGCCCGGATTCCACGAAACATCTGTTTCAGATTGCCGGCAATGGTGATCTCATCTACCGGGTGGCTGATCTCGCCCTTTTCAACCCAGAATCCGGCCGCCCCTCTGGAGTAGTCACCCGTCACGCCGTTGATCCCATGGCCCAGCAGCTCTGTTACCAGCAGGCCCGTCCCCAGCGCTCCAAGAAGATGGTCAAAATCGAGCTCTCCGGAGTCCAGGGTTAGATTGTGAACACCTCCGGCGTTAGCTGTTGTTTCAAGACCGAGACGTCTCGCTGAATAGCTGTCAAGAACATATCCGTTAAGCACCCCATCCTCAACAATCTCCCGCGAGACCGTTGCCACCCCCTCATTATCAAAACTGGTACTGCCCAGGGCCCTCTTGAGATGAGGCTGCTCATGAATCCTGATGCCGCTCGAGAAAACCTGTTCGCCAAGGCTCTCCTGAAGGAATGACGCATTCCGATAGAGTGCCGAACCACGAATTGCAGCAATGAAATGAGAGAGAAGGCTCGATGCCACCGGAGCTTCAAAGAGGACAGGGACCTGGCATGTTTTCACCTGACGACCCCCCAACCGACGCAGAGTTCGTTGTGCTGCACGCTGACCAATTATGGCGGGACTATCAAGCTCTGGTGCAAGACGCGAGATGCTGTACCAGAAGTCCCGCTGCATCCCACTGTCACCCTCTCTGCCGATCACGGCACAGCTGATACTATGGCGTGAAGTTTGATTGACGCCTATAAAACCATGGCTGTTGGCATAGATGTGTTGGCCCCCATGGGTAGTGAGTGTTGCGCCTTCGCTGTTGACAATACGTTTATCGGCATTCCTTGCCGAGGCTTCGCACTCAAAGGCGAGGTCAGAGGCCTTTTCAACCGATAGCTCCCAGGGATGATAGAGTTCAAGATCCGGGAATGAGGTTGCCAAACGATTTTGATCTGCCAATCCATTGGCCTTGTCTTCAGCCGTGTAACGGGCAATGGTGCAGGCTGCCTTCACCGTGTCCCGAACTGCGGCCGATGAAAAGTCCGAAGTACTGGCTGATCCTGTAGAGCGACCACAATAGACCGTCACCCCAAGACTCTTGTCGCGGTTATGTTCGATCGTCTCTAACTCTCCCTGGCGAACGGTTACAGAGAAGCCTTCCCCCTGGTCAACGCCCACCTCAGCAGCAGAAGCACCATGACGACCGGCCTCATCCAGGGCCTGTTCAGCAATTTCAACCGCCCTTATTTTTCTCTCTTCCAACCTTTATCACTCCTATGAGCTTTGAACAGCTCAAACCTGTACTCCTCCCACTGTCATCCCTTCAACCTTCAGTGTAGGCTGGCCTACCCCTACCGGGACACTCTGACCCTCTTTTCCGCAGGTCCCCACCCCATGATCAAGCTCAAGATCGTTGCCTACCATGGAGACACGCTTCAGCACTTCCGGACCATCTCCAATCAATGTCGCCCCCCTTACCGGCTGTCCTATCTTCCCCCCCTCAATCAGATAGGCCTCACTGGCTGAAAACACAAACTTTCCTGAAGTGATATCAACCTGGCCGCCGCCAAAGTTGGCGGCATAGATCCCTCTGTCTACCGATGCAAGTATCTCTTCAGGCTCACTCTTGCCGGGAAGCATGTAGGTATTGGTCATCCGGGGTAACGGCAGATGCGAAAAAGACTCCCGACGCCCATTTCCAGTCGATCCAACACCCATCAGGCGGCCATTGAGAGTATCCTGCATATAACCCTTCAGTATTCCATTTTCTATCAATACGGTGGTCTGAGAGGGTGTTCCCTCATCATCAATCGTGAGAGAACCCCGGCGGCCGGGAAGTGTGCCGTCATCAACGACTGTACACAGTGGTGACCCCACCATCTCACCGATTCGCCCGGAAAATGCGGAGGTGCCCTTGCGGTTAAAATCGCCCTCAAGCCCATGTCCTATCGCCTCATGAAGCAATATCCCGGGCCAGCCTGGTCCAAGCACAACATCCAGCGTCCCTGCAGGAGAGTCGATTGCTTCAAGGTTTACGAGTGCCTGACGAACAGCCTCCTTTGACAGCTCTTCGGGCTGATCACTCCCCAGATAAATCGGATAGGTAGAACGGCCACCCCCTCCTGCACTACCGCGCTCCCGTCGAGAGCCCTCAATGACGATAACACTCACATTAACACGAACCAGCGGCCTGACATCAGCGGCGATAAGTCCATCTGATCGAACCACCAGTATGACCTCATGAACCGCAGAGAGGCTGGCCATCACCTCTTTCACTCGAGGATCTTCACCTCGTGCAGCAGACTCTATCCGTTCAAGGAGACTCACTTTTTCACTATCAGACAAGCTTTGGATTGGATTATCTCCCTGATAGAGAGCAACACCTCCACCCTTGTTCCATGGAACAGGCTGGCCACTGGATTTCCCGCCCTGGCGAGCTATTGCTCTGGCAGCACCTGCGGCCTGTGAAAGCGCCTGGAGTCCAAGTTCATCCGAGTAGGCAAACCCGGTCTTCTCCCCTGAGACCACCCTCAGGCCGGCTCCCTGATCTATATTATAACTTCCACTTTTAACCTCTCCATCTTCAAGACTCCATGATTCATGCCGTAGATACTGGAAGTAGAGATCTGCATAGTCGATGCCCCTTCCCACCAGTTGACCCATCAACTGATTCAGAGAAGATTCGTCCAGGCCCGCCGGTTCAAGCAGGGTCTTTTTGGCTGTAGCGATCTCAAAACTCATTCTTTTCTGCCTAAGAAAGTGTGGTGTAAAAAACAGATCCTCTCTTAGCCTCAAAAAGGATCAATTGCGAGCTATGTGGTGAAAATCGGGGTTAGAGATGACGATGATCCAGGCTGGGAAAGTGGTGGCGGATCCCATCAAGCCGGTTGTCATCCACCTCAGCGAAGACAACTCCAATTCCTGAAAAACGCCTGGCCAGTATGTCTCCCCAGGGACCAACGATCATTGAATCACCGTAGGTACGTCGTCCACTTGCATGTTCTCCCCATTGTGCCGGGGCAATAACATAGGCCTGATTTTCTATTGCCCGTGAACGCAGAAGAATCTCCCAGTGTGCCCGACCGGTAATCGCCGTAAAAGCTGATGGAATTGAAAGAATTCGAGCTCCCTCTTGCGACAACTGACGATAGACTTCAGGGAACCGAAGGTCGTAGCAGACTGAAAGCCCCAATCTTCCAACGGGGGTATCCGTCACCACAATCTGATTCCCTGACTCAATATAATCAGACTCTCTATAGGACTCCCCGTTTTCAAGATCCACATCAAAGAGGTGAAGCTTGTCATATCGAGAGACCCTGGCACCGGTCTGGTCATAGACCATACAACAGGCACGTATCTTCTTTGTGGACTCCTGTCGTAATGGGAACGTCCCTCCAACCAGCCAGAGCCCATGTTCACGGGCCATTGCGCTGAGGAAATCCTGGACCGGCCCGCTACCCTCTATCTCTGACTCTGCAATTCGAGACGTGTCATCAATCGGCATCAGTGAGAAATTTTCTGGAAGCACTGCCAGGGTTGCACCGCCTGCAGCGGCTTTATTGATCAAGCCAGCAGCAACTTCCAGATTTTCATCTGTATCCGGTCCTGAAGACATCTGTATCGCAGCCAAAACACTCATCGATCAACCCCCTGGTCTGTTACTAGAATCATAATTGCATTGGGAACCCCAGAACCGGGTTCAAGGCGTATATGCTTTGAGGCCAGTCCGAGTGAGATCAACCAATCACGCAATTCAAAGGCCCAGGCATTACCAACATCCCCTCCTGGATAGCGGATAATAAGACGTGAACCCGGGTTAGCATCAAAGAACAGTATTGAACGCTTCAAGGGCTCAATTCCCAGAACGGTCATCCCTGTTCGTATTTCAGGCCACTGGGCACGAGAGAGAATCTCACGCAACTCTGCTGCCTTTGCCGGTGGTGCCAAGAGGCAAAACAGGAGGCCTGAAATACCAAGCCATAGGCCTGGTCTCTGGCTAATTCTGTTTGCTTTCATTTTATTTAACACTCTGTCGTTGTACTCTGGTTATTTCCGGCTCGACCCATGAACCGGTGATTTGGTAATGATACTGAATTATTTCACCTATCAGGTGTTGTAAAGCCTTTTGTGTCAGTAAAACTGCTAATCCAACCTGTGGACCACTCATGAATCCCAGAGTGACAAGGTTACCACCAACCTGAGGCACTACAATAAGTTTTAAATCATAGCGCTCTCTCTCCATGTCAACCCGCCCACGAATATCCATAAAAGTGGATGGTCCTGCAAGGATAATGCCTTCACTTATAAAATCACTATTCTCTATCACCCCTGTCCCGCGGAGATTATCGAATACCAGCCCTTCACGGAACAGGTCTGTGAAATCGAGTGTAAAGCGACGAGCCAGGGCATTGAAGTTGAATAACCCCAAAAGTCGTCCGCCTCCAGACTCCACTTTAGGGAAGACCCCCTCCTTCAAAGAGAAGCTGTATTCCCCACTAAGGTTCTCGAAGGAGATGTCATCAGGGCTGCCCTCCCAGGTCAGCACCAGATCAAGCTCTCCATCCCCTCCCTTCAAATTATCGGTAAACCCGAGTTCGGTTAAGGTCTTGCCAAAATGAGTACTTGCCACTTTTCCCGAGAGTTGTGTGCGCTGACTCTCTTCCTGCATCTGCCAGCTGCCTTCTGCATCCAGAGTGGACTCTGTTCCTGTAACCACTATTTGATCAAAATGGAGGCCTGTCGCTATCGATTCTCCCCGCAGAACCAACTCCCCGAGCCTCTTACCTTTATACCGAAGGTCCTCTACCTGAAGGCTGAGTGAGGCAAACTTCCTTGGATCGATGGGCTGACGTTCAGGCCGGGATTCCTCCTCACCCTCACTCTCTGGGAGACCCGGCCAGTCCAGTCTTTTCATCCTGCCCTCAATCTGCCAGCCCTTATCACTCTCGACCCAGCTGAAAACCCCTTCAGCCCGATCCCCGCCCAATGTCATTTGCTGTCGTTGTCGGTCAAGAAACTGGAGGTCAAAAATCAGGCCCCCAAACTCCCGCCCCATCAGTTGGGCCTGCTGGATTTCACCTTTAATCTGATTTATCCGACTCCCTTCGTCCCCATTGCCGTCCTCGCTTGTGAGCAACGCAATCCAGGGATCAAAATCAAAGTATGGAAGTGCCACCTCGATGTTGATTCCGTCAGAATCTGCCACCTCCTCTGCCGGCTTGCCCAGTCCAATTTTCCCCTTCCTAAGCTGCCAGCTCTGTTGAATATTCTCAAAATCCAGTGATGCCGTGAGCATACTGTCGGCCAGATTTAAGCCGACATCAATCGCCTCTTCTTCTTCCCACTCCAGAATCAGGGTTAACGGCATGATCTTGTCTGTTTTTTTATCAAGAGGCGGCGGCAGATCACTCTCAATGCCTGCAAGGGAGGTGGTGACAACCAGCTTCTGTTGTGACATTTCCAGATCCAATACCCCTGACCAGGGGGCTCTTCCTCTCACTACGGCTGGGATTGAATCTCCAATGATTGCATTGATGCTCGAGAGATCAGCATCCCCCCTTGCCTTGATCTGATAGTGTTCGGGGGTTTGATGGGTGACAGCCAAGTCTGCCTCTCCGCCAAAAAGTTCAGCCCTGATATTCTGGCTCTCAACACCCTCTCCACTGAAGTTCAGATCTCCCCTCAGTTTGCTTAAAGTAAGGCGATCTCCATAGTGGAGCTCTGTCCCTTTGAAACGATAGAGGCCATTAACCTCTAGCGCCTTATCCTCAGACAGTGGAACATTGATATTGAGCAGAAGATCGCCACTACCACTTCCTGAAAGCAGATTAAGTTTTTCCTTTAGCGAGGGGAGCAATGGCCCTCGCTGTAAAAAGGTGATCACCGGAACTACTTTGCCGGAGAGCGATGTCGTAATCTGAAGTTCGGGCCGGTCTGCCACCAGGCTGGGGAGCCGTACCTCTCCGGCAACCATGCTCACCCCCCCTATTTTGCCTTCAGAAGCGATAAACTTAAGTTGATCATTATTGATCTCGAGCAGCCCCCCAAGCTCCGTCACCCTGGGCCAGTCATCATCATAATTAAGCGTCACCCCCTCAGCGCGAGCCTTAAACGAAAAGAAGCCTTCTGATGAGGCAAAGGGATAATCACTGGGTTGTCCCTTTAATTTTAGTTTGCCTTGGCTGAACATCCCTCCTTGAAAGAGTTGGGCTAGTTCAAGATAGCGCTTAGGGGGAATCCGGCCTGCAAGATAGCCTGGCAGCCTTGAAGCTGACATCTTTTCGAGAGTGGCTGTAAGGTCCATCCAGACTTCAGCTTCAGGTGTTGATGGCAGATGGAGGGTTAAATTCACTCTGAGATCGAGGTCATCATTGACCATGGCGAGATCTGAAATCTTCACTATCGCTTTTTCACTCTGGAGATCCCAGTTGAGATTTCCCTCCAGACGGTTGATTGCAACAGGAGGGCTATCCCCGCCGGTAAGCTGGATTGATGAAAGACCTGACTTGAATTCAAATCGACCACTAGAGGCGCCGGCAGAGAATCGGCCCGAAATATTTGTGAACCCGGGAATCTTTTCATCCCCTGTTTGCCCAAGGTCAACCACCGAGCCCCTGACCTCTATATCTTCGCTCATCTTCCAACCCTGAGGGAGGATTATCTCAAGATCTTCCACCCTTCCTGAGTGAGAGCGCTTGGTTAACTGTCCAAAGAGGCCTCCTTCTCCTTTTCCCAGTGACCCCAGCTTCGCACTCAGACCCCCAATTCCAAGACTGGCCACCAAAATTCGTATCTCCTCCCTCTTCTGTCTAAGCTCGAAATCCCCTAATGCCCACTCTTTCTGATCAAGTTGGGCGGTCTCGGGCTGTAGCCTCATCTGCCAGCCCTCTTCCTCCGAGCGGAAGGAGAAATAACTGGTAAATCGATCAATCAGTGCCCCACCCTCCTCAGTTGAAGAGGAGAGCCCCACCTCTTCAAGATCCATATACCCCTCTATCTGGAGTGGTGAACCCTGCTGCAGTTCGATCTTTAGCTGTAGATTGGCCTCCCCCCGCATCATCGGGACGAGGCCACCCCAGCCATGAAGAAGTGTCTGAATTCGTTCAATCTCGATATTTTGTGTAATCAGTTCGACCTCTCCACTCACCCTCTCCCCTGAAGAGGGGAGTTGGAGTCTTCCTGAAATTTTGATATCCGATTGCAGCATATCGGGTGACTGGCCCTGGAGTTGAATATCGAACCCATCCCTGCTCCGGATTGCCAGAAACTCAATGCCGCTAATCCGCATGTCATTTACAGCCCCTCGTCTTTCACTCCAGATCAATTCCCCCTCATGGATTTCAAGTTTCTCTACCTGGGTAAGCAGGCTGACCAACAGACCAATGGGTGCTGGAACTGAATCCCCCGGGGCAACCGCTGAAAACCCGGCAAAAGTGATCCTGCCATCCTCTTCATGGGTTGCGCTTAACCGGGGGCTCTCCAGAACAATCGACTTCAACTTAAGCTCACCCCTTGCCAACAGATCCGTCAGATCGACCCTGAGTTGAAGCTGGGGTAGTGCCAGAAGAGGTGGCTGGACTTCGACCGGGCCAGAATCAGAAGGCTGCATTTCGAAGCCCTCAATAACCAGAAGAGGAGAGAGGGTGCTCCACTCCAGGTTGATCCGATCGATCTGAACCGGGTAGCCCGTTACCTCACCCAGATAGTTCTCTACATTTTCACGCGTTGCAACAATATTAACCAGGAGAGCAGTCAATACCAGCAGCAAGAGAAATGTCCCGCCCAAGAGCCAGAAGAAGAGCCGCCAACCACTCAGACGCCGTTTATTTCCAAAATGCAGGGTGGAAGATTTCAGATGGGCACCACATCAAAGGTTTCTTGTGGATAGCCTGACTCCACATGGAGGTTGATCGGGGTGCTGATAAATTCCTGAAGATCAGCCAGGCCAGTAGACTCTTCATCCAGCAGCAGATCAATCACCGATTCGGAAGCAACAACGGTAAACCCATTGGCTTCAAACTGACGTGATTCACGAAGAATCTCACGAAAGATCTCATAACAGACCGTTTCGGCCGTTTTGATCACCCCGCGACCACTGCACAGGGTGCAGGTTTGGGTGAGCTGGCGTTCAAGACTCTCACTGGTACGCTTTCGTGTTACCTCTACCAAACCCAGTGAAGACATCTCATGAATAAAAACCTTTACCCGATCATGAGCCATCGCCTTCTCCAGGGTCCGCATCACCTGTCGGCAGTGTTCAGGGTCTTCCATATCGATGAAATCGATAATGATAATGCCACCAATATTACGCAGACGAAGCTGTCGTGCAATCGACTGGGCGGCTTCCAGATTGGTTTTAAATAATGTCTCTTCAAGGTTTTGTCTGCCTACAAAGCCACCTGTATTCACATCTACAGTCGTCAGGGCTTCCGTCTGATCAATTACCAGATGACCCCCGGACTTTAGGAGGATCTCTTTATTGATTGCCTTCTGGATCTCATCCTCAACTGAGTAGAGGTCAAAGATGGGCCTCTCACCTGGATACCACTCGATTCGATCACTGACTTCTGGAATCAAATCTCGAACAAACTCACTTGCCTTTTCAAAGGTCTCATGTGAATCAATCCTTATCTTCTCAATCCTCTCATCGACAAGATCACGCAATACCCGAAGGGCAAGTGGAATATCCTCATGGAGAATACAACTGCCGGTAGATTTCTCGGAGCGCTCTTGCACACGTTTCCAAACTCTTTTGAGAAATACAATGTCAGCTGCGAGCTCCTCTTCACTCGCCTGTTCTGCAGCTGTTCTGATTATGTAACCCCCTGAACCAGGATCTCCCCGAAGGCGTTCAACTGTTTCGCGCAGTTCTGTCCGCACGGCCTCATCCTGAATTCTTTGAGAGATGCCGATATGACATGAATAGGGAAGAAAAACCAGGTGACGGGCGGGTATCGCTATCTGGGTTGTCAGTCGAGCGCCTTTGGTTCCAAGGGCATCCTTGACCACCTGTACCATAATCTCCTCTCCATCATGGAGAAGCCCATGGATAGGCAGATCCTGCCGAGCTCCATTTTTACCATTGCCATTGGTATTGCCGTTCGATTCCAGCATCTCCGGACGAATAACATCAGCCGCATGGAGGAATGCAGTACGCTCAAGGCCGACCTCAATAAACGCAGCCTGCATGCCAGGCAATACTCTGACGACACGCCCCTTATAGATATTGCCGACTATCCCACGGGCTCGATTGCGCTCTATATGCACTTCCTGCAACATCCCATTTTCAACCACCGCTACCCGGGTTTCCTGGGGGGTTATGTTGATCAGTATCTCTTCACTCACAACCAATCTATTCCTTTGCTCTGCAGCAGTTGCCCGGTTTCATACAACGGCAATCCCACAACCCCACTATAACTCCCTTTGAGATCAGAAACCCAGCCGCCGGCAAGCCCCTGGATGGCATATCCCCCTGCCTTCCCCATTGACTCCCCACTTTTCCAGTATTGATCAATAATAGTGGATGATAATGGCATAAAGGTTACCAGACTTCTGCTGATTGCTGTCATCACCTCATCATCCGCTGCCAGGGCAATACCGGTTAATACTTCATGTGTACGACCCGAGAGTCGGGTAAGCATATCAATCGCAGCTGCCCTGCTTTCAGGCTTGCCGAGAATCTCGCCATCAATGACAACGGTTGTATCCGCTCCGAGGACTGGGAGTGAACAGGACTCTTCAACACTCTGTTGAACCACTGCCCCTGCCTTCCCTGATGCAAGACGAAGAACGTACTCTTCTGCCCTTTCATCCCTTAGGGGTTGTTCATCAATAGAAGCCACCCTGATCATGAACCGATAGCCGAGCTGGCCAAGTAGTTCTTTACGCCTGGGAGAGGATGAGGCGAGGATAAATTGTGGGTGCTGTGAGTTCATTGGATCCATTCAGGCAAAGCGTTCTTAACCTCCTATTCATGGCTGGCTTCCCCGATGATAGGGCTTGCCGTCTACGATGCTGAATGCTCGATAGAGCTGTTCTGCCACCACCACCCTGACGATGGGGTGCGCCATGGTCAAAGCAGAGAGTGACCATAACTCATCAGAGCGGACAATCACTTCTGACGATAGCCCCTCTGGGCCACCGACCAATATGGCAATCTCATCTCCATCCTGAAACCAGCGCTCAAGGTTGACTGCCCAATCTTCAGTTGGAAGAGCCTTCCCTCTCCGCTCCAAAGCGATAATCCGAAATCGGGGGGGGACAGCGGCAAGCAACCGTTCTCCTTCAGCTTTTATAACTCTCTTAATATCTCCATTTCCATGGCCGCGATATCCGGCGGCAACCTCCTTCAACTCTACCCGGCAATGGGGCGGCATTCGTTTTAGATACTCTTTAACTCCTGCATTGATCCAGGCAGGCATTTTGGTGCCAACAGCCGTTAACTGGATACGCATTTCGCTGTTAATCCACTCTCATCTGGCAACCGGGTGGGTGAGGCAACCCATGAGCCGCTGCACCCCTCTGGGCTTGGTAATATCATATTAATGGTAAAGTTCCGTAGTGGCACCCTTGTCTCTTGCCCTAAACTGATTCTGAGTCCCTTCCTGCTTCAACCCGTTTCCTCAGGTCGCTATCCCAAAGACCTTCCAGATCATAGAATCGACGTGTCTGAGGATGCATCAAATGGACAATAAGATCACCAAAATCAAGCAGTACCCACTCACCCTCACTTTCACCTTCAACCCCAATGGGGCGTTCGTCAATCTCTCTGAAAGCCTCAAGGACCCGATCCCCAAGTGAACGTACATGACGATCTGAGGTACCACTGGCTATCACCATATAATCCGTCATATCAGTCAGCTGACAAACATCAAGTACCTGGATCTCTTTTGCTTTTGCTTCATCGAGCGTCTTTTTGACCAGATCAACTCTGGACTTCGTCTCTGTCATAAATGCTCCATCTGATTGGATCTGTAAAGATTGAACTGATTAATATAATTTAAAACTCCGGGAGTGAGTTGGTGGCTCAGATTATCTCCACGGCTTATTGCCCGACGCAAAGCGGTTCCTGAAATCCAAAGCTGGGGAACCGGAACAACGATTATTGCTTTGGCGCCCCCCCTGGGCATGGAGAGATCATCTGCCTCTCTCTCCTGCCACCAGCCAGGTTTTGACTCAGGTGCCAGGGTATCGGGACGCTGCATTACGATTAAATCAACCTGATCCAGGATCTCCTCCCACCGGTGCCAGGAGTCAAAGGCGAGCGCCTGGTCCATTCCAACAATCAGCGCAAACCTGACATCAGGATAATCCAGCCTTAATGAGCAAATGGTATCAATTGAATAAGATTTTCCCTGGCGCCGCAGTTCTCGATCATCTGCCACCAGTCCCGGGAAATCATCCACAGCCAGACGGACCATCTCCATTCGATGCTGCTCAGAAGCGACAGGCTGGGAACGGTGAACAGGGCGTGCTGCTGGAACAAGATGAACACTGTCGAGTCCCACTCTCTGGCGCACATGGTTAACGGTCAACAAGTGGCCCAAATGGATAGGGTCAAAGGTGCCCCCAAAAAGCCCTACTTTTCTCGATTTCTGCTTTTCCATCCTCACGGACGGATGTGGCCATCACCAATGACAATATACTTTTGGGTAGTGAGTCCTTTGAGCCCCACCGGCCCACGAACATGGAGTTTGTTTGTACTGATACCAATTTCAGCTCCCAACCCATATTCAAAGCCATCAGCAAACTGAGTTGATGTATTGACCATTACCGAAGAAGAGTCGACTTCAGTAATAAAACGCTTTGCCCTCCCCAGGTGTTGTGTAACGATTGAATCAGTATGACCTGATCCATAGTGAGCGATGTGTGCCATTGCGGCATCCAGATCATCAACAACTCTGATCGAGAGCAGTGGTGCCAGATATTCTGTCCCCCAGTCCTCTTTGGTCGCGGGACGAGCTTCTGCCGCCAGTGCCACCACCTGTTCGCACCCACGTATTTCAACTCCTGCCTCAACCAATAACGGCACCAGTTTTGAAAGCGTCTCGGCGGCCACACCCCTGTGGATCAAAAGCGTCTCCATCGCCCCGCAGATGCCATAACGACGGGTCTTGGCATTAAACGCCACGCGCACCCCCTTGTCGATATCTGCATAGTCATCAATATAGACATGACAGATACCATCAAGGTGCTTGATCACTGGTATTCGTGCATCTTGACTGACCCGTTCGATCAACCCTTTTCCACCTCGAGGGATGATGACATCAATATAGTGTTCAAGACCCAGCAGTGCGCCTACAGCCTCTCTGTCTGTAGTATCAACAAACTGAACAGCGTCGGCAGGAAGGCCCGCCGACTCAAGCCCTGCTGTAATACAGGCCACAATGGCCTGATTGGAATTAATTGCCTCAGTCCCACCCCTTAAGATGGTGGCATTACCTGATTTGAGACAAAGAGCAGCGGCGTCAACGGTGACATTAGGACGTGATTCATAAATAATACCAATCACTCCGAGCGGCACTCTCATCTGGCCAACCTGAATTCCTGATGGCTGGAAGCGAAGATCCGTTATTTCACCAACAGGATCCGGAAGCATCATGATCTGATGCAGCCCTTCAGCCATGGCGTCAATCCGATCGTCAGTCAATGCCAGCCGATCAAGCAGGGCTGAATTCAACCCTTTCTCCCTGCCCTGTTCGAGGTCTTTCTGGTTTGCTTCAGAGATCAAAGAACGAGATTGATCAATGCTGTCAGCAATTGCACCCAGAGCACGGTTTTTTATTCCACTCTCAGTACGGCTTAATACTCTGAAAGCCCCTTTCGCAGACTTTCCAAGTCGCTCAATATAGGAGGTGATGTCACTGTTGTTTTCTATCGCCTTATTCATACTATTGCCTTGTTACGCCTATTATCAGCTGTCATCTGTTCTACAACTCTTTCAAGCTCCAACCAGAAATCACCTCCGAGTGTACCTGACTCACGACCCTTGAGCACACGATCAGCGACCGCAACCGTGTGCAACAGGTTTTTCCAGCCCTCTTGAGACATTCTCTGGAGTGCCGCATTTATCATCCCCTGCCGTGCTGACCAGACACCTTCACTCCTGAAAAGATCACTTTTTTTTATACCCAGAGAGAGGCCTTCCGCTATTCTCGTCAGTCGACGCACCTCTTGGACGATTGACCACAGCACCATGACGGGTGCGATCCCTTCCCGTTTTAGTCCATAAAGAATTCGCAAAGCTCTTGCAGTATTGCCGGCAACACAGGCATCCACAAGTCCCCATGTGGTGAATCTGGCATTATCAGAGATGGTCTCTTCAACCATCTCCAGTGTGAGTTTCCGGCTGGGAAAGAGTAGAGAGAGCTTATCAATCTCCTGAGCCGCGGCGAGCAGATTGCCTTCAACAAAAAAAGCCAGACGCCCTGGAACCTCACGCTCAAAAGCAATCCCCTTCTCTCTTAAACGAGCTGTAATCCAACCGGGAAGTTCACCCGGCCTGATCTCCCGATGCTCGACTATCACCCCCGCACTCTCTACTTGTTTAAACCACTTGGTATTCTGAATACGACGATCAAGCGCTCCTGCAATCACCACCATCACCGTGTCTTGCTGGGGATGGGATGAGAATTCAATCAGCGCCTTTGCCCCGGCATCGCCAGGCCGCCCTCCCGGCAGGCGCAGTTCTATCAAACGCTGGGTTGAAAAAAGAGAGAGTGCTGCAGTTGCCTGACTGAGCGCACCCCAATCAAAAGAACGTGCATCCGTCACTGAAAAACGAACCCTCTCCTCAAAGCCCTGTTGGCGAAAAACCGTTCTCAATAGATCGGCGCTCTCTTCAACCAGAAGCGGCTCTCCGCCAAAGAGGAGATAGAGTGGTTTAACTGTTTGTTCCAGATGGCCGGGTAGTGCCGCGCTGTTTATCTTCACCTAGATAGAGTGTCAGTGTCTTAGGCGACGCTGCGGGTAGTGGTTGAAAGTAAGGAGGCCTTGTCAGGATTTGCCTGCTCCTGCAAGAGTTTTTCCAAGAGTTGTTTCGCCAGTTTCTGGTGTAAGCTTTTTTTCAGCTCCCCCTCTTTGGCCTGCATCTGCAGTATGATTGTGTGGTCATAACTTAAGTCGTCTTGTGCATGAAGTGTCTGGTGGTCAACCAACACCAACCCCTTCTCACTCAATAACCTGAAAGTAAGTTCCATCCTCAGTCGGATCCCTGTTGTTCTGCCTTCTGCATCCACTGTGGTCGTCACCCTGGTAGTTGCAACGTCCGTAATTTCAATAACTGAAGAGCCCTCACGATCAGATGCCGTTCCCCCCCCGGCCTGAATCAACTGACGCTTTAGCTCACTCCCGAAAGTCCGATCACTCACATCCAAATAGTAAGCAGGCAGAGGGCTGGCTTCTTCACTCTGGCCACGCAGATGAAAACCGCAGCCGGACAAAATAGCGACAACCGCAACGAGTGAAAGAAAAGTGGTCAAAAACCGAATCACCAGTACCTGCTCCAGGATAGGTGTAAATCTCCAAGTGCTATTGCATCATCCACTGCGACAGATGTCACTACATTTTTTATCCCCAAGAGGTGAAACAATCCCTCTTGTCCAATGTGCAGTAAAATCAATCGAAACACCTCACAGGACGATGTTAACAAGCTTACCAGGAACGATGATCAATCGTTTGATCTCGCTCTCCCCCACATGACGGGTCACCCGCTCATCATTAAGTGCAATTTGTTCAATTTCCTCTCGATCGGCATCCGCATCGACTTCAACCTGTGCACGCAATTTACCATTAACCTGTACCACAAGGTTGATTGTATTTCGAACCAGGGCTGCAGGATCCGCTACTGGCCAGATGGCATCAATAATCTCCCCCTCACCGCCTGATGTCTGCCAGAGGTGGTGGGTGATGTGAGGCACTATCGGGGCCAGAACCCTTAGAAGGACCCCAATCGATTCGGCCATTACCTGTTGTCGAAATGCCTTATTTCCATTTTCGGTGTCGAATCGATCGAGGTGGTTAACCAACTCCATACATGCGGCTATTACCGTATTAAACTGAAACCGATGATAGTCACGATTTACTTTTTCGATCATCTCATGAAGTTGTGTACGCATCGCAGTGGCTTCATGATCATCCCCGGCATCGGCTTCAAGATCAGCAACCAACTGCAACTTCTGCCCGGAGAGAAGATTCCATAGCCGTTTCAAAAAACGGTGTGCTCCGGCAACAGCATCATCATTCCATTCGAGAGAGTGTTCAGGCGGGGCGGCAAACATTACAAAGAGTCGGACCGTATCGGCCCCATAACGATCGATCATCTCCTGGGGATCCACCGTGTTGCCTTTGGACTTGGACATCTTGGCGCCATCCTTCAGCACCATCCCCTGAGTGAGCAGGTTAATAAACGGCTCCCCGGCCTCAACCAGCCCGGCATCTCGCATCAGTTTCTGGAAAAAACGAGAGTAGAGAAGATGAAGAACAGCATGCTCAATTCCTCCAATATACTGATCGACTGGCAACCAATAGTCAGCCCGCTGGTCAAGCATGGACTCTGTATTGTCGGCACAGGCAAAACGTGCAAAATACCAGGACGACTCAAAGAAGGTATCAAAGGTGTCGGTTTCCCGTTCTGCCCGATGGCCACATGCCGGGCAATCCACCTCAAAGAATGAGGGCTCCTTCTTGAGAGGAGAGCCTGTCCCCTCGACCGTCACCTCTTCAGGCAGAACAACCGGCAGTTCCTCATCTGGGACCGGAACAGCCCCACAGTCAGGGCAATTGATGATCGGAATAGGACATCCCCAATAGCGCTGGCGGGAGACACCCCAGTCCCGAAGCCGGTAGTTGACCCGATGACGCCCACTTCCCCTTCTCTCCAGTTGATGGGCAATAGCATCGAAGGCCTCAGAGGATGTGAGCCGATCAAAGTCCCCGGAATTACCCAGAGTACCCTGTTGGGTGAATGCCCCGGCTGAGATGTCCAGATCACCCCCTTCAGAGGGGAAAATTACGGGTTTGATATCAAGCCCATGAGCATGAGCAAACTCCCAGTCACGCTGATCATGCGCCGGCACAGCCATCACTGCACCCGTGCCATAACCCATGAGCACAAAATTGGCGACCCAGACCGGAATCCTCTCTCCAGTCAGGGGGTGAATGACATTGATGCCCAATGACATCCCTCTCTTTTCCATCGTTTCCAAATCAGCCTCAGAGGTGCTTGCCTGGCGACAATCATCAATAAATGCCTGGAGATCCGGATTATTTGCCGCTGCATCGATCGCCAGAGGGTGCTCTGCGGCAACGGCCATATAGGTCACACCCATTAATGTGTCTGGCCGGGTAGTGAAGACGGGCATTAACTCATCACTGCCCTCAACAGTAAAGATAACCTCAACACCCCGTGAACGACCAATCCAGTTTCGCTGCATTGTACGAACCGCATCAGGCCACCCTTCCAGCTGGTCGATCTCATCCAGCAGTTCTTCAGCGTACTGGGTAATTCGTATAAACCATTGTGGAATTTCCCGACGCTCAACCAAAGCCCCGGAACGCCAACCTCGGCCCTCAATCACCTGCTCATTTGCCAATACCGTCTGGTCGACAGGATCCCAATTAACCACCGCTTTCTTCTTGTATGCCAGCCCCTGCTTAAACAATCGGGTAAAGAACCACTGCTCCCAGCGATAGTACTCTGGTCGACAGGTCGACAGCTCCCTTTCCCAATCGTAAGCGTACCCAAGCCGCTTCAACTGGTTGCGCATGTAGTCGATATTGTCGTAGGTCCAGCTTGCAGGGGGAACCTTGTTCTGGATGGCCGCATTTTCAGCTGGAAGCCCAAAAGCATCCCAACCCATGGGCTGAAGCACATTCTTGCCACACATTCTCTGGTACCGACTGACAACATCACCGATGGTGTAGTTTCGTACATGCCCCATATGGAGCGCACCTGATGGATAGGGAAACATCGACAGGCAGTAGTACTTCTCCCTTGGGTCATCCTCTAAGGCCCGGAAGGAGTTATCTGTTTCCCAGTATGACTGTGCTTCGGCTTCGATTTCAGCCGGTGAATAGCGCTTTTGAGACATGTCCTGTGTTAAAAATGACGATAGGGCACTGGGGGTTCATGATTACCCCTTTCATTCATGGTTACACTCTCGGCATCCGGCCAGTCTGTAAAGGGGAAGGGCCTCTCATCTATATTGAAGGTAATATATTGCAGGGCATGATAGTTAAACCCATTGAGTTGTGAGGTAAAGCTGAGGATACGCTCATTGGGTTCGCCTTTAATCGCCTGGTGAAGAAACTGAAAAACAACAACCAATGTGATTACTACTTTTACGGCGTAAAACACCACACTGAAGTAGATCAGTATAAAGAGTAGCCGCCACCAAATACTGGGGTTGGAAATACTGTTTGAATCACTCTCACTCATATTCGGGTCTCCTAACTGTACTGTGATTTCCAGGTCAGAAGAGGGTGTTCTGCCTAGCCTGACACTAATTTTGAATGGGATTATACCATTTGTAGTGAAAATACCGGATTTTTCACCACTCCTGATCCGGAAAACATTGACCTGTTAACGATTTCCTGTGGCCGAGCGTTCTCCTGCAACACCAGTGATCGCGCTTATCAACCACCACTAGAGAGCAGAGCAATTACTCCTCGAGCGCACCGCTACACTGCCAGCATAGCTCAAAAGTAGTTGGATTCGACTCACCACAGCTCTTGCACACTCTGACCTTCTCAAGATCCACACGGTGATAGGATTTGATGACCTTACGGGCGAGTGTTTCATCGTCATCTCGATAGACCCAGACCTCGGGCAAGACCTCTGTGGTGGCAAGATCCCCTACACCACCTTGTGAATACTGATTGAGAATTTTTCCTCGTACTCCACTCTCTCCTAGCAACTGAAGCATCAGATGGGCTTCAGCCAGTGTTCCCGCCACAAATACTCGCCTCACAGATCCAAAGAGGGCGTGGTTGCCGGATACTTCTCTCTGTTGCGCTCAGTCTTCTCATGGGCTGCCTGAAGAAGGTCAATTTCCAGGCTGTCAGCGAGGTGGATGAGATAGATTAATACATCTGCAAGCTCATCAGAGACCGCCTGACGCTTCTGCCCATCCAGCTTCTGACTCTCCTCTTCAGTTAGCCATTGAAACTCTTCTACCAGTTCTGCCGCTTCAACAATCATTGCCATAGCCAGATTCTTAGGGGTCTGGAATGGTTCCCAGTGGCGTTCAGCAACAAAATGGCTGATCGCCTTCCTCAGATTGTCAATCGTATCGTCTTTGGTGGCCGTCATTAAGAGCTATGATACCAGAGGCCGAAAGACGATCTTTCAACCTCACTGAAAATACAAGTTAACGATCTTCCAGCTCCCATCAGGCCTGCCACAGCTCCAAAGGTAGCGCCAACTAATCGCCCCTGTTCTTGGTTAGTCAATCCAAATTAGTATCTATTTATAATTCTGTTCTTCATTGAATTTCCCAACTACCGTCTGGTTTTCTACAAGCAGTTCCATAACCTTGTTGATCTTCTCCAGCAACATTAACTGTAGTTGTAAACTCTCTACAATATTCATATCCAACCGTGGTGGA
>Ga0208521_1000061_pt1 | contig 73119 bp, 75 predicted proteins | sample ETNtaG_24_FD_185754 | JGI IMG/M metagenome (GOLD analysis project Ga0208521, IMG submission 185754) | Marine microbial and viral communities from oxygen minimum zone, Eastern Pacific Ocean - ETNP201306SV47 (SPAdes) (version 2) | ecosystem: Environmental > Aquatic > Marine > Oceanic ... | reverse complement strand
AAGCTTTCTGAACTCAATCCATGCCAGATTACCCAATTGTTTGTTTGATAAAATTTTCAATGTTTTTTCAAAATCTTTTTTTGTGTAGCAATATGTGCCAATAACTGCAATTTCCTGAAGTGTTGTTTTTCTAAAATCAAACGATCCACTGGGTTGAGTAAGACCTATATGAATGATAATTCCCCCAGGTTTTACGCTTTTTATCGCTTGTTGCCTGGTAACCTCTAATCCAACAGTATCAAAAATAATATCGAAATGATCATTTGTTATTATTTTGTTGTTATTGGGGTTAACAGCATCAGCTGCTAAATATTTTGCACATTCATTCAATCTATTATCATTTGGTTCAGTGATTACTAAATTTTTACAATTTTTTATTTTTGATAAAATTAATCCAATAAGTAAACCAATGGCTCCACCTCCAATTACTAAAATTTTTGTATTCTCTATTGAATTTGAAAAATATTGATCCAACAATTCTACTGCATGCAAGGCCACGGCTGTAGGTTCAGCAATGGGTGCCTCTTTTATGTCCAGACCTTTTGGTAATTCGTAAATATTTTTATCTGGTATAGAAACGTATTCAGCAAAACCGCCTTGTCTTTCTACAGGTCTGTTCATTCCTAAAAGCAACCTTTGTTTGCATAAATGTTCTTTGCCATTTACACAATAATCACATTCATCGCAGCTTATTAACGGGTTAAGAACAACTTTTTTGCCATCTAATTTTCCTTTATAAATATGACCGCTAATTTCATGACCTAAAATAAGTGGCGGAATTCTTCTGTCGTCTTTACCATGATAAGCGTGCATATCTGACCCACAAATCCCCGACGCAGATACTTTTATTATACTTTCTCCATGTATAAGTTTTGGATTCTTTTCTTCCCTGTAAATTAATTTTTGTGTTGCGGTATAGACGAGAGCATGCATGGCAAATTATTCAGAATGACCATATTTCTTCAATCTTATATCACCAGTTCTTGCATGAGCCTCCATACCCTCTGCTCGAGCAAGTCTAGCTGCGGTAGCCCCTACTATCTTATTTGCATCCTTGCTCATTCTTTGGAAAGTGAGACACTTAATAAATTTTCCAACATAAAGACCACCTGTATACCTTCCTGCTCCCTTTGTAGGCAAGATATGGTTTGGTCCAGAGCATTTGTCACCATAAGCAACTGTAGTTTCTTCTCCTAAGAATAAAGATCCATAATTTCTTAATCTTTTTAGCCACCAGTCCAAATTTTCTGCATGTACTTCTAGATGTTCGGCAGCATATTTATCACTAACTTCGGCCATTTCCTCATTAGTATCGCAAAGTATAACTTCGCCGTAATCTCTCCAAGCAGGTTCAGCACTTGACCTTGGGCCCTCTGGTAACTCAGAGATTAATTCAGGAATTCTTTTCATTATATAGTCTGCTACTGATTTGTCTGTAGTAAAAACCCAACCTGGAGAATTATAACCATGCTCAGCCTGCCCAACGATATCTGCAGCAACTATTTCTTTATCAGCAGATTTATCTGCAATAATTGCTATTTCTGTTGGTCCAGCAAAAAGATCGATTCCTACTTTTCCAAATAAAATTCTTTTAGCTTCAGCTACATATTGATTTCCCGCGCCAACTAAAAAGTCTACTGGAGGATTTTTAAAACATCCATAAGCCATAGATGCAACTGCGGCAATGCCTCCTAAATTTAATATTACATTTGCTCCACAAAGATTGGCAGCATATATGATTCCAGGATTGGCTCCATTTTGATCTTTGGGCGGACTAGCGCAAATTATAGTTCTAACTCCAGCAACTTTAGCTGGCGTAATTGCCATTACTGCTGATGATATATGGGCATAACGTCCGCCCGGAATGTAACAACCAGCTGTATTAACAGGTATTAACCTTTGACCAGCAAACAAACCTTTTGAAAGTTCAACTTCAAAATTATTATTCATACTTTTTAATTGATGTTCTGCAAATCTTTTTATTCTTTCGTGAGCAAATTGAACGTCATCTTTTGTTTTTTGATCTACCTTTTTTATCGCTTCTTCTATTTTTTCTCTTGATACAACTATTTCTCCTTCATATTTATCAAATTTTTTTGTTATTTCTTTAATGCTTTCTTCTCTTCTCTTTTCAATATCGTTTAGAATATTTTGGACAGCTGATCGTGTTTTAAGATCATCTGTTGATGGAGTTTTGATTGCCTTTTTTAAATATTTAATTGCCATAATCTTATTATAAGTACGAATTGTTATGAATGCATTTTTAATTTAGTATATAAATACTTTATTCTATGAAAAAGAATTATCCAAGAAATATGATTGGCTATGGAGCAAAAACTCCCATTATAAAATGGCCAAATGACGCAAAATTGGCTCTTCAAATAGTTTTAAACTACGAGGAAGGTTCTGAAAATTGTATATTGCATGGAGATAAAACTTCGGAAGCTTTTTTATCAGAAATTATAGGTGCTCAACCTCTCAAAGGACGGCACATCAATATGGAATCTTTTTATGAATATGGATCAAGAAGGGGTTTTTGGAGAATCCATAAATTATTTCAAGAAAAAAAAATTCCAATAACCATTTTTGGAGTGGGAATGGCTTTGGAAAGAAATAAAGATATATGCAATACAATAAAAAAATCTGATTATGAGGTTGCTTCACATGGATGGAGATGGATTGACTATCAAAATATCCCTAGATCTACAGAAAAAAAGCATATGAAATTAGCGATACAATCAATCAAAAAAATATTTGGAAATAGACCTTTGGGTTGGTACACGGGTCGCTGCAGCCCTAATACACGTGACTTGGTGATGGAAGAAGGTGGTTTCCTTTATGATAGCGACTCGTATAGTGATGATTTGCCTTATTGGGAAATTCGAGGAAAGAAAAAACAATTAATCATTCCATACACACTAGATAATAACGATATGAGATTTACTACTAATCAAGGTTTTAATAGTGGAGATCAATTTTATACCTATCTTAAAGATAGTTTTGATGCACTGTATGATGAAGGAAATACTAGTCCTAAAATGATGTCAGTAGGTTTGCACTGTAGATTGATAGGCAGACCTGGAAGAATTCAATCCCTAAAAAGATTTTTAGATTACGTTTTGAAACATCAGGACGTATGGATTTGTAAAAGAATAGACATTGCCAAACACTGGATTAAAAATTATTCAAATTTATAATTTTTTAATGAATAAAATTAAATACATTTTTCTAAACGGACTAATTGATTTGGCTCAATCGCGATTAGGTTCAAAAATTGTATATAAGACTGATGAGTTTTTTGCGCCTGCAAAAAGAATCATCAATTCTTGGCCACCAATATTTAAAGAAGGTGTCTTTGATAAGCATGGCAAATGGATGGATGGTTGGGAAACAAGAAGAAAAAGAACCAAAGGTCACGACTACTTAATTTTAAAATTAGGAAAACATGGCAAAATACATAAAGTAGATATTGATACATCTTATTTTAATGGAAATCAGCCCAGTAAAGTTTCTCTTGATGCTTGTTTTAGCAAAAAGAGATTGCCTTCCAAAAATTCAAAATGGGTAGAAATTTTAAAAAAAAAATCTACTAAACCAAATAGCCATCATTTTTTTAATATAAAAAATAAATCTATTTTCACTCACGTAAAATTAAATATCTATCCTGATGGTGGTATTGCAAGAATTAGAATTTATGGAAAAATGAAGATTAATAAACCATTTGGTAAAAAAATAATAAACCTTACTTCGGTATTAAATGGAGCCACACCAATTGCTTGTAATAATGAACATTTTGGAAGAGCAGAAAATATCCTGGCTCCAGGAATTGGAAAAAACATGGGAGACGGCTGGGAAACGAGAAGAAGTAGAGGAAAAAATTTTGATTGGTTAATTTTAAAATGTGCAGCAGCAGGCAAAATAAATAAAATTCAAATTGATACTCATCATTTCAAAGGAAATTATCCTGATAAATGCTCCCTCCAAGCAGCATACTTAAATGATAAAATTTCAACGAAAAGTATTGTCAGCAAGTCAAAAAATTGGAAATTATTATTAAATAAAGTAAAATTGTATGCCCATAAAAAACATAATTTTAGAAACAAATTAATGAAAAATAAAAAAGTTAATTTTATAAAGATTAACATTTATCCTGACGGTGGTATTTCAAGAATTAGAGCTTTTGGAAGAGCGGAATAATGGAAAAAATCATTAAACCAATAAAAGTTACTAAAGTAAATTTTGCTCCATATGGTGATTTAATTTCCTCTGATGGTGTTGAGCCAATAGATATAAATTCTGGATATGCAAAACGCTTTGATAATTTAGCAAATATTGATATTTCCAAAGATAAAGGAGAAGCCATAGTCAGTATTTTTTCGGCTCTGAAAAGAACTTTTCCCATGAAAATTGACATGATGGAAAAACATCCTTTAGGAAGTCAGACATTTATGCCGATGAAAGAAATAACCTTCTTATCTTTTGTTGCCCCGCCCGGAGAAACCCCCGAAATAAATAAAATTCAATCATTTATTATACCTCCAAAAATGGGAATCAATTATAAACCCGGCGTTTGGCATTTTCCTTTAATTTCTACAGAAAATACAAACTTTATTGTTATTGATAGAAAAGGAAATGGGGAAAATTTAATTATTCACAAATTCGAAAAGGATGAAATTCTTCTTAAGTATCAATAAATTCTTAGTCTATTGTCCGTAAATCAAAGTTGGCAGCCAAAGAACAAGTTTTGGAAATATAATAATTAAGATTAGGCCAATAATTTGTAGAACCATAAACTGCATCATTCCAATATATATATCTTTTAAATCCCATTCTGGAACTACGCCTTTTAAAAAGTATGCTGAAAGTGCAACTGGGGGTGATAACCAGGCGGTTTGAAGGTTAACTGCAACTAATATAGCAAACCAAGTTAAATTAAAACCTAGAGCTTCAATTAAGGGTAATATAATTGGAACAATAATCATAACAATGGGAACCCATTCTAAGGGCCAACCTAAAAGAAATATCACTGCCATCACAATACCTAGAATTATGTATTTGTTCATTTCCAAAGCTAATAAAAAATCAGTAAGAAGCATAGGAGTACCGAGTCTAGCAAAAACTGCTCCAAAAAAATTTGAGGCAGCTACTAAAACCATTATCAAGGCAGAAATTTCCAATGTTTTTACTAAGGCTTCTTGCAATTTTGAAAAAGTTAATTTTTTGTATGCTAAAGCTAACAATAAAGCGCCCATGGCACCACAGCCAGCAGCTTCGGTTGGTGTTGCAAATCCAAACAAAATACTTCCAAGAGCTGCAAAAACTAAAGCAGCAGGTGGAACTAAGCCTAAAAAGAATTCGATCCAAACAACTTTCATGCTTTTAGCCCTCATATTTTCAGGTAACGGAGGTCCTAATTTAGGATCCATCCAACATCTTAATGTTGTATATGCAGCATATAAGCTGGCTAGAAGAATTCCTGGAATAATAGCTGCTGCAAATAAATCAATTACTGGAATTTCCATTATAGGACCCATAACAACAAGCATGATGCTAGGGGGGATTAAAATTCCTAGGGTTCCTCCTGCAGTTATAGTTCCTGCAGCTAATTGAATATCATATCCAGATTTATTCATAGATTTAGCTGCCATAATTCCCAAAATTGTTACTGATGCACCAACAATTCCTGTTGCGGCAGCAAATATCACCGATACAAAAAGAACTGCGTAATAAAGTGAACCTCTAACCTTAGCTAACATTAATTGAAAGGCGGAAAATAATCTTTCCATTAATCCTGCCTGTTCCATCATAATACCCATAAAGATAAATAGCGGGACGGCGGCCAGAGTTTGTTCTGTCATAACCATAGAAAATTGCAAAGTCATTAAATAAAAGACAAGTTTTCCGAAACCTAAATATCCAAAAATAAAGCCGAGAAAAATCAATGTGAATGAAATTGGAAAACCTATAAATATGGAAAATAGCATCACTCCAATTAAAATAAAACCCAATATAGCCGGATCAATTAGATGTGAAATCATTTTTTTTCACCTGGCCATTTTCCCTTGGTAGCTGCATAGTAACTTTTAAATAATTCAGAAACACCTTGGATGAGTAAAAAAATTATTCCAAACCACAAACAAGTTTTTATTGGCCACATGTAAGGCATCCAAGTGGTATCCATTCCTCTTTCACCTCGCATTATTGACTCCTGAAGAAAACCAGTTGTCATGTATAAAAATACTAATAGGCCTGGAAAATAAAATAATATATAAAGAGTGAAATCTACAATTCCTTGAGTTTTAACTTTAAAATTTCTGTATAAAAAATCTGCTCTTATGTGCACGCCTTTTGAAAGAGCATATCCAGCTCCCAGCATAAATAAAGCGCCATAAAGGAAACGGCTTATGTCATATGCCCAAATTGTAGGTGCTAAAAAGAGTTTTCGCGCTAAGACCTCATAAACCATACCAATTATAAGTGGTACTGTTATCCAACAAACAATATTTCCTGTCCACCTACTAAATTTATCTATTCGAACAATGGATTTAGCCATCCAAGAAGGCATGTCATCAGGCATTTTACCTGTACCGCCTCTTCTTTCGGCGATCATTTCATCTGAAGTATCTAATAATCTAGTTGGTTCTTCTGCCATAAAAACATAAAAAAAATAAAGCGGACTAAATTGGTCCGCTTTATTCTAATTATTTATAGTTTTTTAAAACTATTTTTACTTCAATGTCGCTGCGTGAGCCATTCCTAGCTGCGCATTAGACATTTGAGCTCCACTCCAAAATGGAACAGCTATATCAGCAAAAGCTTTTTGTGAATCCCAAACTTTTTTGAAAAATGCATTTTTGGCCGCATTTTTGTTTAAAGTTGCTTTAGCTGCTGCCATGTACTCTACAAAGTAATCTGCTGGAGTATCATGAAGTTGAACACCATGTTTAGTTGTCAATTCTCTTAAAGCTTTTCCGTTCTCATATATTCTATAGCTTAATGATTTAGCTAAAGAAGCATTCGCGGCTACTTCTAGAGACTTTTTCTCATGAGCTGTTAAGGCATTATAGGTTTTACCAGTCATGTAAAAATCAGCATTAACGACTACTTGGTGTAAACCTTGTAAATAGTAGTGTTTAAGAACCTTTTGAAAACCGAAAGTCATGTCGGGTTTAGGACAACACCATTCAGCTGCATCAATAGTTCCTGCCTGAAGCGCTGGAAGAATGTCTCCACCTCCCATAGCAACTGATGCTATACCAATGTCTTTGTAAGTTTGTCCTGGTATTCCTGGAGGAGTTCTGAATTTTAATTTTCTAAAGTCAGACATATTCTTAATTGGTTTTGGAAACCAACCTAAAGCTTCTGGTCCAACTGGTTGAAGCATAAATCCTTTTATATCCCTTCCCATTTCTTTCCAAAGTTGATCGTATAACTCTTTTCCACCACCGTATTGGAACCAAGATAAAAATGCTATGTTATCAATTCCTACGCCTGCCCCTGCTACTGGTGAACCAAATAACATGGCTGCAGGATGATCCCCTGACCAATAGTGAGTCCAAGCAAATCCGCAATCGATTAATCCTTTATCCACAGCATCTAATGTTTCTTTCATACCAACCACAGTGCCTGCTGGCATAATTTCAAACTTTAATGAACCACCTGTTAATGTAGTAACTGTGTCAGTAAAATCTTTTAACATTACTACCTCATCAGCTTTGGCACTTATTACAGTTTGACATTTTAATGTTTTTGCAGCATTTGCTGATACCGAAAAGCCAATAATCACGGCTATTCCCAAAAACAATGTTATGATTTTTCTCATATTCCCTCTTTTGTAATTAACAATAATAATTATTGGACTACAGTGTGATGCATATTTCAAGTTAAAATTGTATTACCTTTTCTTATCCTTTTACATTATAAATATATTTCAACCTCAAATGGAAATATTTGATTATATCATTATTGGCGCAGGATCAGCAGGATGTGTTTTAGCAAACAGACTTTCAAATAATCCAAAAATTTCAGTTTTACTATTAGAAGCAGGAGGTAAGGACACTAATCCATGGATTCACATTCCTGTCGGTTACTTTAAAACAATGCACAATCCAAAAACGGATTGGTGTTTTAAAATACAAAGCGATCAAGGATTAGCTGGTCGAGAAATGAATTATCCCAGGGGAAAAACATTAGGAGGAAGTTCATCAATAAATGGTTTGCTATATATTAGGGGTCAATCCAATGACTATAATTATTGGAGACAATTAGGCAACGTAGGTTGGAGTTGGAATGACGTATTGCCATATTTTAAAAAGGCGGAAAATCAGGAAAGAGGAGAAAATGAATTTCATGGCACTGGTGGTCCTTTGTCTGTATCAGATCAGCGTATAAAACTTAAAATTCTTGATACATTTATTTCAGCTGCTGAAGAATTTAATATCCCCAGATCTAATGATTTTAATACTGGTGTTACTGAAGGTTGTGGTTATTTTCAAGTTACAGAAAGAAATGGATTTCGTTGCAGTACTGCTGCTGGATATTTAAATCCTGTAAAAAAAAGAAAAAATTTGAAAATAGTAACAAAAGCACATGTAAAAAATATAGAATTTGAGAATAAGAAAGCGGTAGCCGTAAGTTATTGGAATAATGGTAATTTGAATAAAGTAAAAGCAAATACAGAAATTATATTGTCCGCAGGATCAATTGGTTCTCCTCATATTCTGCAAGTATCTGGGGTTGGTCCAGGCAATTTGCTCAAACAACATAATATTAAAATAGTTAAAGATCATCCTTTCATTGGAAGAAATTTACATGACCATCTGATGTTAAGACCGGTTTACAAAGTTAAAAATATTGAAACGTTAAATGAGCTTTATCACAGTTACTTCAAAAAAATGATTGCTGGTCTTGATTTTATTTTATTTAGAAGAGGACCCTTAACTATGGGTGCAAGTCAATTATGTGCATTTACAAAAAGTGACGAACATCTGGAAACTCCCAATCTACAATATCATGTTGCTCCAATGAGCGCAGACAAATTAGGAGGTGCGGCTCTTCATAAATTTCCTGCAATTACCCCAACAGTAACAAATATAAGACCGACAAGTCGAGGACATGTAGAAATTGCTAGTGCTGACAGCAAAATAGATCCCAAAATTACGATGAATTACTTATCCACTGATGAAGACAAAAGAGTTGCTATTAAAGCAATTAAAATCACTAGAAAAATTGTATTGGAATCAAAAGCATTTAAACCATATGAACCAGAAGAAATGCGTCCTGGAATAAATTTAACTGATGAAGAAGTTTTAAAAGAAGTTGGAAAATATGCAAATACCGTATTCCATCCTGTTAGCACTTGTAAAATGGGAAATGACGAAAGTGCTGTTGTTAATGACCGATTAAAAGTTCATGGTTTACAGAATTTGAGAATCGTAGATGCTTCTATTATGCCACACATTACTTCAGGAAATACAAATGCTCCAACCATAATGATTGCTGAAAAAGCTGCGGATATGATAATAGAAGACTATAAACCATGATCGAACAAACTGCTATTTTTTTTCAAATAGTATTCATTGATCTAGTTTTAGCTGGTGATAATGCAATTATTATTGGCATGGTTGCCTCACAATTTGATAACGAAATAAGAAAAAAAATCATATTTTGGGGTATTGGTGCTGCAATTATTTTAAGAATTATATTCACTTTAATCACCGCTTATTTGCTTCAAATCAATGGCCTCAAAACTATTGGTGGATTACTATTACTATATGTTGCCTATAAACTTTATAAAGATGTAATAAAAAATCATGACGAAAAAGAAAACAAAATAAAAACGGATAACTCAAATATTTTTAAAGCCATCATTACCATAATACTTGCTGACTTTAGCATGAGTTTAGATAATATCCTTGGGGTAGCGGGAGCTGCAAAACAACATTATATTTTACTAATTTTTGGTTTAGTTTTGTCAATTATTCTAATGGCCACGGTTGCAAATCTTATATCCAAATGGATAAAAAAGTATAAATGGATTGGATGGTTGGGTTTATTAGCAATACTAGCGGTCGCTTTGGAATTAATTTATAGTGATGTAACAACATTTTTATAAAGATGTATCTCAAAAAAATTAACTTAAAAAATAAAATTGCTCTAGTTACGGGTGCTGGAAAAGGTATAGGCAAAGCCTGTGCAATTGCTTTGGCTGAGGCGGGTGCGGATCTTATTATTATTAGTAGAACAAAAAGAGACCTAGATAAGGTTTCGAAAACTATTAAAAAATTTAAGTCTAAATGTAATGCCTATGTTTGTGACGTAACTAATTATCATCAGGTTAAAGAAATAATAAATAAACAAAAAAGAATTGATATTCTGGTAAATAATGCTGGTAGTAATATTCCAGAACATTTTACTAAGGTTCAAAGAAAAGATATGGAGCATATTGTCAGATTGAACACAATATCAACATTTAACATAGCTCAATTGTGCGCCATCAAAATGACTAAGATAAAAAATAGAAAAAAAATTGGCGGATCTATTATTAACATGTCGTCTCAATTAGGACATGTGGGAGCCCCAATAAGAAGCGTTTACAATATGACAAAATTTGGTCTTGAAGGTTTAACGAAAGGAATGGCTATTGATTTAGCAAAAAATAATATTCGCGTTAATACAGTTTGTCCAACTTTTGTGGAAACACCCATGGTTAAGAAGTTTTTTAAAAACAAAAAATTTAAAAAACAAGTAATTAATAATATTCCACTAGGTCGTATAGCAGATGCAAGCGATGTTGCAACCGCTGTAGCTTTTCTTGCCTCAGACGCTTCCTCCATGATAACAGGATCATCTATCCTTGTTGATGGTGGATGGACAGCCAAATAAATAATAAGGAGAAATAAACATGACTAATTTTGAAGACGTTAAAATATTTATGAAAACTTTTGGTCAAATGATTAGGACTAAACCACAATTTCCTGATGAAAAAACTATGCAACTTCGATTTGATTTAATCAAAGAAGAATTGAATGAATTAGAGTTTGCAATGAAAACAAAAAATCTCAAAGAAGTAGCTGACGCTTTAACTGATATTCTTTATGTAACCTATGGGGCTGGTTGCGCTTACGGCATCAATTTAGATAAATGTTTTAAAGAAGTTCAAAGAGCAAATATGAGTAAACTAAGTGAAGATGGTAAACCAATATATAATGAAAATGGTAAAGTTATGAAAGGTCCAAATTATTCTGCTCCAAATTTAAAACAATTTGTAGAATAATTAATTACGACTTTTGTACTTTCATATCATTAGGATTTATTCCAGCAACTTTGACAGGTTTTTTCATGGCATCACGTCTAAAAGGTTCACCAAGTTCTTGATTTAAAATTACTTCAATAAAAGTTGTAATCCCATTCTTTTGTTCTTCACAAGATTTATTTAGAGCATTTGTTAATTCATCTTGGGTTTTAACTTGGACTCCTTTTAAACCGCATCCTTCTGCCACTTTAGCATAACTTAATTCTGGATCTAATTCAGTTCCAACGAAATTATTATCGTACCAAAGAATAGAATTTCTTTTTTCTGCTCCCCATTGATAATTTCTAAAAATCACCATCGTAATTGATGGCCATTCTTTTCTATTACACGAGCTCATTTCGCTCATGCTAATTCCAAAAGCGCCATCTCCTGCAAAACCAACGACGGGCACATCAGGGCAACCAATCTTTGCTCCAAGAATTGCTGGAAACCCATATCCGCAAGGCCCAAAAAGGCCGGGCGCTAAATATTTTCTTCCTTCTTCAAATGTTGGATAAGCATTTCCAATAGCACAATTATTTCCTATATCGCTTGAAATAATAGCGTTTGATGGAAGACCTGCTTGTATTGCTCTCCATGCCATACGAGGAGACATTCGATCTTTGTCTCTTTTACGTGCATCTTTATTCCATGTTGTGCCTGGATCATCTTCTTCATGATCTAAACTAGTAAGAGTTTGTAACCAAGCAGATTTTGTTTGATGAATAAGAGTCTTACGTTTTTCTCTATCAATATCTCCTGCAGATTTAGAAAGTTTTGATAATAATTGTTGTGCTACTAACTTTGCGTCTCCACAAATTCCAACTGTAACTTTCTTTGTTAAACCAATACGGTCAGAATTTATATCAACTTGAATTATATTTGCTTTTTTAGGCCAGTAATCGATTCCGTATCCAGGTAAAGTTGAAAATGGATTCAATCTTGTTCCTAAAGCCAATACAACATCAGCTTTAGCAATTAATTGCATAGCAGCCTTTGATCCGTTGTAACCTAAGGGACCGACGGCAAGCGGATGACTTCCAGGAAAACTGTCATTATGTTGATAGCCAGAACAAACTGGAGCATCCAAACGTTCTGCTAATTTTTTACAATCTTCAATCGCATTTCCTATTACAGTACCAGCTCCGGATAATATCACTGGAAACTTTGAATTTGACAGTAATTTTACAGCTTCATCAATAGCGTTTGATCCTCCTGCTTGACTTTCCAATCTAACAATTGGAGGAAGTTCAATATCAATTACTTGTGTCCAATAATCTCTAGGAATATTAATTTGTGCTGGAGCAGATCCTCTAATAGCTTTTTCAATTACACGATTTAAGACTTCTGCCATACGGGATGGATCACGAACTTCTTCTTGATAACAAACCATATCTTTAAAAAGATTAATTTGTTCAACTTCTTGAAAACCACCCTGCCCCATCGTTTTGTTTGCGGCTTGAGGAGTTACCAAAAGCATTGGAGTATGATTCCAGTAAGCTGTTTTGATTGGAGTTACGAAACCAGTAATTCCAGGTCCGTTTTGGGCTATACACATTGCAATTTTGCCAGTTGAGCGAGTATAACCATCTGCAATTAAACCTCCGTTTGACTCGTGAGCAACATCCCAAAATTTAATACCTGCTTTTGGAAAAAGATCTGATATTGGCATAAAAGCAGAACCTATAATTCCAAATGAATGTTCTATGCCGTGCATCTGCAAAACTTTTACAAAAGCTTCTTCTGTTGTCATTCTAGTCATGATAAATCCCCAAAAATAACTTTAATTATATCAATTTTAGAGCTATATCCAGTAGGAAAATGCCCAGAACAGATTTAATAATTCACGATGAAAAAGACAACGTAGCTGTTGTTGTTGTTGATAAAACTTCGAAAAATCAGGATTGTAATGCCTGGATTATGGAAAATGACAAAACAATCAAAATAAAATCAATTAATGAAATTTCCTTAGGTCACAAAATTGCACTCCAAGATTTTAAAGTTGGTGATACGATATTAAAGTATGGTCATGATATTGGTAAAGTAGTTTCTTCCATAAAAAAAGGTGATCATGTTCATGTTCATAACGTCAAAACTAAAAAGTGGTAATAAATATGTCTATTCCAAAAACATTTAGAGGTTATAAGCGTGAGAATGGAAGAGTTGGTGTTAGAAACTATGTAATCATATTACCGGTTGATGATATTTCAAATGCCTGCGCCGAAGCAGTTGGTAAAAATATAAATGGGACGTTAGCTATCCCTCATTCATATGGAAGATTGCAATTTGGAGAAGATTTAGAATTATTTTTTAGAACAATAATAGGTACAGGAAAAAACCCAAATGTTGCTGCTGTTATTGTGATTGGTATAGAGCCCAAGTGGACAAAAAGAGTAGTTGATTCAATTGCTAAAACTGGGAAACCAGTCGAAGGATTTAGTATTGAAGGACATGGAGATATCACAACAACTATGAAAGCTTCTAAGAAAGCACAAGAATTTGTTCAGTGGGCAAGTGAAAAACAAAGAGTAGAGTGCCCTCTAAGCGATTTGTGGATTTCAGTAAAGTGTGGTGAATCAGACACGACATCAGGTCTAGCCTCTAATCCTGCAGTTGGAAACTTAATGGATAAGTTAGAACCATTGGGCGTCAATTTATGTTTTGGAGAAACGTCAGAACTAACAGGTGCAGAAAAAGTTTGCGCAACAAGAGGTAAAAATGCTGAAGTATCAAAAAAATTTATGTCTACTTGGAATTCGTATAATGATTTTATTTTAGAAAATGCAACAAATGATCTGTCAGAAAGTCAACCAACAGCAGGAAATATTGCTGGTGGACTTACAACTATCGAAGAAAAAGCTTTTGGGAATCTTCAAAAAATTGGAAAAAAAGTTAAATTTATCGATGTACTTGAACCTGCGGAAGAACCTAAAAAAGGAGCAGGTTTATATTTTATGGATACCTCTTCTGCAGCAGGCGAATGTCTGACTTTGCAAGCTGCTGCGGGATATGTTGTTCATTTATTCCCAACAGGTCAAGGAAATATTATAGGCAACGCTATTGAGCCGGTTATTAAATTAACTGCAAATCCAAAAACTGCATCTACAATGGCTGAACATATTGACCTTGATGTTTCAAAAATTTTAAAAAGAGAAATGAATTTAAACCAGGCCGGTGATGCATTAATTAATGTTACTGTTAAAACTGCTAACGGTCGTTTAACGTGCGCTGAAGCTTTAGGTCATAGAGAGTTTATAATAACTAAACTCTACAGAAGTGCCTAATGGATACAAATTACTTTTCCAAAGTAAGAATATTAGATGGTGGCATGGGCCAGGAATTACTGAAAAGAGGATTGAAACCTCAGGGAACGCTTTGGTCTGCAAGTGCTTTAATAGAAGAAAAATATCATCAATTAGTAACTGATACACATCTAGATTTTATTAATGCTGGTGCAGATGTTATAGTGACAACAACCTTTACCGCTAGAAGAATAAGATTAATTCAAAATAAATGTGAAGAACTTTTTGAGCGTATAAACGCCAAAGCTGTGGAGCTCGCATTAAAAGCAAGAGATATCTCAAAAAAAAAAATATTAATAGCCGGTGGTTTACCTAACCAATATCAAACCTATAGTGAAAATTTAGGAGATGATTTAAATCTAATTGAAAAAAATTTTTATGATCAAGCAAAATTGCTTAAATCAAATATAGATTTTTTTTATTTAGATGTAATGGGAAGTGGAAAAGAATGTGAAATCGCGCTGAAAACAATCAAGTCATTTAATTTACCAGTACTGGTAGGTGTACATATCAGAAAAAATGGAAAATTACCGTCAGGTGAATATATAAGTGATATAGTAAAAAAATATAAAGAAGAAAACTGGTTAGGAATTATTGCTGCATGTGTTCATCCTGAATCTTATGAAATTATAATTAAGGAATTAAAAAATTTGGATATTCCTTACGGATTTAAATTAAACGCATTTAAACATATTCCTGACGATTATGCGATACGTGAGACTTCGGCTTGGGGTAAAGGTGGAAATCCCACAAAAATCTTGGGTTCAAGAGAGGATATTAATGAAAATAAATTTTATGAATTTGTAAAAAAATTTAAGGATGCCGGTGCTACAATTTTAGGTGGATGTTGTGAAATAAGACCATCTCACATCAGTAAAATTGCTAACCTTAAAAATTAATTATTTATTTGTACTTTTTGAAACGTAGTAAGCTACAGCTTCAATTTCTTCATCAGTAAGTGTACCCTCAAAAGCAGGCATCACGCCTATTCCGTTGGTAACAGCAGAAATAATTTGACCTTCTTGTGGTTTAAGTTGATCTAAATTAGGACCAATTTGACCTTCTGAGCCAGCCGTTTGTAATATATGACAGACACCACATTGAGCCTTGTTATTATAAACTTCTAAACCCAACTTCATTACGGAATCAGCTTGGGCAATAAGCGAGTTAGAAAAAAATAGAATTAAATATGAAAATAAGTATATTTTTTTCATTATTTATTTAAAGTTTTTGAAAAAAAATCCTTAACAAGTTTTGTAGCTTCTTCTGCTGCTTCTTTATTATATTCCATCGTTGTTGATTTACTTACACAACTCTTATCAAATTGAAACTGTGGAAGTCTCCAGCCAATCTTATGACGCATATTAATATATCTAAACACTTTTTTCTTTTCTTTCTTTGTTGAGCTGGCATACCATTCATTAAAACCAATTTGTGATAGTATTGCAACGTCATCCTGTTTCATGTGCTCTACAGGTAGTTCAGTATTTTCTTCATAGTAACATCTTCCATCATTATGTCCTTTAATAACATTTTTTGTTTTACCTCCATGAAAAACCATTTTTGCATCAAAACCGTGATGAGCATTTGGATAGACTTTGACTTCTACGTCTTTTCCTTTTGCACGAAGACGTTCACCGTAATCTACACATGAATCAGCGGGAAGATATGTATCCAATTCACCTATATGAATACGAATAGGTGTATTTGTTATTTCATCGTCTTCTTTGAAAATAACATTACATGGTGGATACATTGGTACGCTTGCGGCAAATTCTAATCCGGGTGTCCCCCACATTTTTTGAAACCGTTTGACATTTAAATAGAGACATCCCCTAGCACCAAGTGAAATTCCCAAGCAACCAATACGAGCTGAATCAATACGAGGATGTTTTGACAAAAGTTCCAGCGCACCATAGCCGTCTATAATTCTATTCATACCTCGGTTTATTGCAGCACACCAAGGAATTGCTTTTTTAAATTTATTGTCTTTTTTGCAGTTGCGACGCGCCCAGTTACTGTCCACCATAAAGGTTGCAAGACCCATACTATTAAATATATTCATCCAATGTTCTTCCCAAATGCCAATTCCGCCCATACCGTGCATTATAACAACCACTGGAACGTTTTTATCCGGTGCATTAGCTGGAAATTTTAATGTTCCCCAAATTGCTATTTGTCTTTCGGGTTTTTTCCCTTCTAAAAAATCTTTTATGGTCATTGTAGGCATGGAGGGAAATTCAATTTTTGTACCTTCTCCTTTCCATTCTTTAGGTTTGGGTGGTCCTTTTTTTTCATCATAAGATAATGCTGTTGATGGTATTCCAAAATTGGATACAAGCAAAAAAACAGCAACCAAAACTGAAATCAATATTTTCTTCATTTTTCGATTATAGCAAATTTTTTATAAAGAAATCCAAAAATTGAGGTGTAAATTCTTTTCCATGTTTTCCACCAAAATGAACACCTATCTTTACTGCACAATCGCTTTTTCTAAAATTTTTTATCATTTTATTAAACGTTTTTATGGGCTTTTTGTATAGATCATCATAATAGTCTGCTTTTGTTTTCCATGCTCTTCTCTTTGCAAAAAAATCCATTATTTCATCGTTTATCTCTCCATCGTTCTTGATGTAATAAGGTGGGCAATTGTTAAAATTATATTTCCAATCGATAAATGTAGATCCATATCCTACAAAGTTATGATACCACCCTTCTTTTATATCAATTTCAATATCTCCTCCATTTGCTTTAATTTTTTCAACATATTCTTGGCATGAACTTGTTTCATCTAATTCTCCTTGAACAACAAGCATTTTTGAATTTTTTGTCATTTCTGGTTTTTCAAACAAACCAGCTATTCTACATTCTGAGGCTGGAGACATTGAAAGAAGGGCAGCAAATCCATTGTCATCGTCTTTTAAAAAATGTTTTGTAAATTTTTTATCCGCAATAATAAATGGAATCGTTCCTCCTCTTGAGGTGCCTGTGATCCCTATTTTATTTGCATCTACTCTGGGATGATCTTTTAAAAATGTATAGGCCATGATTGCATCAATTGCTTGTGAAACCATACTAACTTTATATAAATCTTCGTGAGTGTATTTTTCTTTGTATGTATACTTCACGCCGCGACCAGAAAAACTATCTATATAAAATACACCTATGCCATTTTCCAATAATGGTCGTTGTATATCCCTGAACCATTTCATCCAATTGTCCAAAAGTTCGCCAGGTCCCCCACTATCATGCAAGATCACTAATACTGGAACTTTATCAAATGATGTGCCGTCATCAGGTGGAAAAGCTAAGTGACCTGTAATTTTAACGGGTGTTGATTTAATATTACCATGTAAAACCTGTCTTAAATCAGAAACGTTATATGAGTTAAAATTAATTATTATCCCATTGCCAAGTATTTCGGGAAGCTTAAGAAATGGAGATTTTTTTGGTTTACCAAAAGCAAACATTTCTACAATATCTGCTAATGAGGTATCTGATAAAGTATCATTTTTTTCTAATGCAAATGATGAATTGTAATAAATAAAACAAATTAAAATTAATAGTATTTTTTTAAACGACATCGTTAACACCCTTTTATTTTTTCAAGGAGTTTCATTTTTTTTCATCAACAACGTGGTAAAGCGGTGCCTTTTCCATAGTGAATTTAGCAGTTTTGGGATCACGACGAGATAAGGTTAGACAATGCCAATTTTCATCATCTACCTTCATATGATCGCCTCTATAATAATAGCCTGGCCAACGCGTTTCTTTTCGAAATAGTGTATGTTCGGTTATGCACTGTGAAGTAAGTGTACGGTGTTTTAGCTCCCATGCACGCATAAGCTGGTGATAATCTTCAGCTCCAATATTCTCTAGATCCTCTTGCAGCATACCTAATAATTCTATGCCTTTTTTAAGTAAATTTTCGTTCGTCATATAGTTTACACTGATTCCACCAACATATTCGTCCATAATCTTCTGGAGACGCTGAAGACCTTGAATGGGTAAAAGATAGCTTGGTGAAACTGTTCCCGCGGTAATCTCGTTACGACCTACAGTGTAGTTCTCCAAAGGTTTGTATATAGTTTCCTTAAGATCTTCACACTGTTTATTATTAACCTCGATTTTCTGATCACCTAAATCTAATATATATTTTACTGCAGCTTTTGCTGCAAGACGACCTTCAGTAAAGGAACCTGAAGAGAATTTGTGAGCGCTACCACCAACTGTGTCTCCTGCTCCAAAAAGTCCATCAACTGTTGTCATTCGATTATACCCCCAAAAATATTCAGGTGGTGAAAGATCTTCTGGGCCACTTACCCAGGCTCCCGAACAAGTAGCGTGAGAACCCATAACATATGGCTCAGATATAGTTAACTCGGGATCTACATGTTTTGGGTCAACGTTTTGTGAAGCCCAAACAACTGCTTGTCCAATAGTCATGCCGAGAAAGTTTTCCCATCCCACCTCCTCTAAATGAGGATCTTGAAAAGCTTTCGTTGTAACCATATGAATTGGGCCACCACCAGCTTTAACCTCCTCAATTAAAGCATGGTTACGTAAGCATGTAGGCACTGGATGATGATCGATATATTCTCCTACCAATTTTTTGGTCTGTTCATACCATTTTTTTTCGTAATCCTCTCCTTTGCCATTTCGAGTGTAGGTCTTAAGATGTAGAAAATAAGCACCAACTGGACCATAACCATCTTTGAATCGTGTTAAAACGATACGGTTTTCCATTTGAGTCATTTTAGCGCCAACAGCAATTGGCAAAGCATATGCTGAACCATTACTCCAAGGTGCATACCAAGTTCGTCCCATGCCTTCTCCCACAGCTCGAGGCTTAAAAATATGTGAGGCGCCACCTGCGGCTACAATAACGGCTTTGGCATGGAAGACGTGGTAGTCACCAGTACGCACATTAAAACCCACTGCACCACCAACTCGATTTTCTTTGCTATCATCCATCAGCAGATGAGTTATCATAATTCGATTGTATATTTTGTCAGCAGACTTTTTGGCAGCTTCAGCAACTATTGGTTTAAAACTTTCTCCATGAATCATTATTTGCCATTTACCTTCACGTTGATAGCGTCCAGTTTCCTTATTGCGCATCATAGGTAGACCCCAGTCGTCGAACAAGTGTACAGAGGAATCTACATGACGGGCCATATCAAAACCAAGATCTTCACGTACTAAACCCATTAGATCGTTACGTGCATAACGCACGTGATCCTCTGGTTGATTCTCATTCCATTGCATACCCATGTAGCAATTAATTGCATAAAGACCTTGAGCCACCGCACCACTACGATCAATATTAGCTTTTTCAACACAAATGATTTTTAAATCTCGACCCCAGTATCTGGCTTCAAATGCAGCACCAGTACCTGCCATGCCACCACCGACAACAAGAATATCGCAATCTTCGTAAACTGTTTTGATTTTGCTCATTAGTAATAAACACCCAGTTTAAATCGTTCCTTTTTTAAATCTGGTAACCCGGTACTAATATTGAGTCCTTTTGGTTCAGAAAAAAGTAATTGTGAATTCAGTGCTTTTTCGTTGGGAACTTCTAGCTCGGTCAGTTTTGTAATATGTTTTCCCCACGGCTTAGTCGTAATCGGAGAGACAAAGTTTTTTTCTTTACCATTTCGAAATTTAACCTTCCAGGAAATTGTTCCTTTTTCTTCCTCACGAAGTACTCGAACGCTATGACCCATAGGCGCAAAATCAGCATATCCTCTCACATCAATTGCGTTTTGGGGGCAAGCTTTAACACAAGAATAACACTCCCAACAAAAATTAGGTTCAATATTAACAGCACGTCGAATATTTTTATCAATGTGCATAATGTCAGATGGGCAGATATCGACACAGTGTCCACAGCCATCACAACGAGTCATATAAACAAAAGTTGGCATTTTATTTTATTTTTTCCTTTAGGTTTTTAATCATAATTAGTAATGACGCGGCGCTTCACGCTTTATACCCAAACCAAATTCTTTGGGTTTATCAGATGGCAATGGCAAATTATCTCTCGAACCATCCGCTTCGGATAAGTTTTTCTGTATTGCTGCTCCTGGTTTGTAAAACATATGTGCAAATTTGGACCAATACACTCCTCCAAATAACACAAGATTAGAAAGCATAAACATAACTAAAAACAAAGTATCCCATCCTGATATATTTGCGGCTTGTAAATAAGACCAGATTAAACCGAAGGTAGCAGTCACAACAAGTGATAGAACAAATAAATCTGCCTTAATAATGCGATACCATGGATTGCCCTCTGCTGAAACATCAACTCTGAGAAAAAACCAAAACCAATAACCGCCCAAACAAATCGTTATTGCACCTAAATGCCATAGCAGTGGCAAGATAGAAGGCGTTACGGATTCATTCGCTGAATAGCAAAAAATCATAATTACTGAAGTGACCCAAAATGTAATAGTACCGTACATACCGAGAAGATGGGCAATTCTACGTCTACCAGCTAATTCCGAAGTAGTTAGAATGTCACTTGCAACGGTCTTAATTACAATCGATGTTTTTTTTCCTACACTGACTTGATTAGTTGCTGATTTCTTCGCCTTTTTTGCATTATCAAAAAAGTACCTAACATTTTTTTTATGAATTATATCAAGTAATGTTCCAACTACTACCAAGATGATCATCACAATAATGTAAGCTTGCATTACACTGGATGGTACAAACTCGGAAAGTTTAGAAAATGGATTGATAGCAAACATATTATATCCCCCGGTATAACCGAATATCAAATTGTCGCAATATTTTTAGTATAGTTAATATAATAGATCAACCGCAATATTGAAGATGACTTGCAATAGTATAAATTATTAATGGCCTGCTCTAGCAGATACAAAGTAAGCTGACGCTTCAACTTCCTCAGAACTAAGTGTTCCTTCAAAGGGAGACTTGACACTGATTCCGTTAGTTGCTACCGCTATAACTTGAGGTATAGAAGGTCTTAATTGCTCAAGATTAAGTCCTATTTATCCTTTTAATCCAGGTGCTTGTAGTGTTTAACATGCGCCAGATTGCGCTTTATCATTATACAGACCCAAACCTAATTACATTTTAGGGTCAGTAAAGATTAGGTTGGAAAAAATCAAGAGAAATGCAAATAATTTTATTTTTCTTATTTTTTAAACTATTTTAGTTCAGCTATTTATGAATTTATTAACACCATAACAAATATTTTTAATAGATATTATAAAGATTTATTATAAAGGTTAAGTAATTTTTTATAATAGATATTTCGTTTTCTTTTCCAATTTAAATCTTTAATTTCATTCAGAGATACAACTCCTTTCCCTGTTCCCAAAAGAATTATTTCCTCAAAATCTTTTAATTGATTTATGTGAATATTTTTTCTAACTACAAAATTCTTAATTTTTTTTAGAAAAAATTTTAATGTTATGCCTGGATAGTACCCTTCTTTTGGAATATAAATTTTATTTTTTTTAATAAATAATAAGTTTGTAGTACACCCTTCCAATAAATAATTTTTTTTTACCAAAAGAATTTCTTTGGACGTGGTATTAATTGTGGAAATATAATTAAGTATCTTCCTGTAATTTAAATTTTTATATTTATAATCTGGCCTTTGATATAAAATTATAGAAGCAAAAAATTTCTTTTGTGGTTTTGGCCTTGTTCTTAATGATACTGATAAAATATTTGAATTAATTGCTATTCTAAATAAATGGTCATAGGTTATTTTTTTAGTAAATAGATTGTTAATTATTTTACAAATTCTTCTTTTGCCCAAAGAAGCATTAATACCAAATTTATTTAAAGAATAATTGAGATTTTTCAAATGTTGATCGAACAAATAAAGGCGGTATGGTCTGCCAATAACCCTAATAGTGGTAAATATTCCTTTTTTATTCCAAAGATCGTTATATTTGATCTCTTTGAAATTACTAAGCAGATAAGACTTTTTGAATAATATATTTTCCATTTTGAGTTAAAAAAGATTCAGGATGAAATTGAAATCCATATACCTGACTTATAGTATTTTCAAATGCCATCGCAACTCCTGTTTCCATGCATCTCATAGTAACTAATGTTTCTCTAGAATTAAAAGGCTCTTTTAATTTTAAAGAATGATATCTACCAACTTTAAAAATTTTATTTTCTTTAAATAATGCACTAGTTTTTAGCGTCTTAACTTTTGATTGATATCCATGATAAATTTTTTTTTGCTGTGTTATCACACCATTTTCGTTGAATAAAATCTGCTGAAATCCCAAGCAAATACCAATAATTTTTTTTCTTCCTTTAAATTTTTTGTAAATTTCAGAGGTAGTAGGATAATCATTGGGTGCTCCTGGACCTGAAGAAAAAACGATTAGTTCGGATTTTGCCATTTTTGAGTAATTAACTTCAAAATAATTAGCAATACAAACCACATCAAATTCAGAAAATAAATGAACAAGATTATAAGTGAAGGAATCTTTATGATCGACAATATAAATCATTGCTAAAATAAATCCATTAATGATTTTGCTTTAATATAATTCTCGTCAAATTCTCTTTTTGCGGTACTATCAATGACAACTCCACTCGCTGCAGATATTTCTGATATTTTTTTAAAATTCAGAATTGATCTAATGATGATATTAAATCGCATATCTAAATTTGATTTTATGTAGCCAAAACTTCCCGTAAAAATATTTCTACTTTCTCTTTCTTGACGATTTAGAAGATTTAAGGTACTTATTTTGGGACAACCAATTACTGAACCCCCTGGCATCATTGCGATAACAATATCTTTTATATTAACATCGTTTTCAATTATACCTTCGATCTTGGTAACATAATGATATAAGTGTCTATATTCTTCCACATATTTTACTTTAGAAAGTTTTACCGTACCAGGTTTACAAATTTTAGATAGATCGCTTCTCTCCATATCTACAATCATATTATGCTCTTTAGTTTCTTTGATATTATTTTTAAAATAAGAAAGCGCACCTCTAACATTGGTTTTTTTAGTTTTTTTTAATGTTCCAGCTATAGGTTTTGTTATAATTTTATTTCCTTTTTTATTGATTAATGTTTCAGGTGAACAGCTGACAATTGAATAATTTTTATCCTTAATCATAAAAGATTCGGGTGATGCATTTATTTTCATTAACTTCCAAAATAAAGATACTGGATTGATTGAAGATCTGTTTTTGTATTTTGTGCAAATTTTTATTTGATATGTTTTTCCTTCTCTAATATTTTTTGAAAATCTATTGAATATTTTTTTATATTTATCTTTATCAATATTAATTTTAAATGGACTTAATACCTTGGTTTGGTTAAAAGTTTTATTTCCAAATAATTGGCTACAATTTCTATAAGTGCTTTTTATGGTAATGTTTTTTCTTATTCGAATTTTAGTTTCTGGCTTATAGAATATACCTTTTGGAAATTTTAAATTTTTTTGATTAGGTATTTTTATATTATTTAGATTACAAAGAATTTCATATCCAAAAAAACCAATATACATGTTTAAAAATTTATTCTTATCTTTTAGTTTTTCAATTTTATGTAAAAAATTATTTATATTTTTATTGTTTAAAACAATTTTTTCAGAAAAATCAGTAAATAGATCATAACCACCTTCAACTTTATAGATAATAAGCGGTTTGTTAGAATTATATAATTTTTCTAAATAATAATTTTTTTTCATGGTTCTTGGCCCTTAAAATAATCAATTAAATTTAGATTATCTTATAAATAGTAATTTACGATAAGGTATATTTTTCAACAACTTTTAGTTGTTCTAAAGCTACTTGATTTCTCCCTCATCTCTCATGTTTTTTCTAATTTTTGTAGCTGATATTTGTTGAATTTCTTCTGGAAGAATCACTTCTTCAATATTATACCCAACGCCTCTCCCATAACTAATATTGGTAATATTTGGTACTAACATAATTTTAAATCTATTTTTATATTTTGGATTTAGTCTTTCTTCTATATTTTTTTTAACTGTTTCAAAATCAAATGGATTATCATCAACACCCTGAACATCTCTAATTTGAATACAAACTTGTCCAGTTTTTTTAATTATTTCTTCAAACAGAGCATAATGACCATCATGAAAAGGTTGCCATCTACCTAACATTTGTGTTGTTGGTTTTTTATTATCCCATTCGTATGACATTATTTTATTTTCTCCACTATTTGGGGCGCCCAAACTTTAGCATTTTGACTTGTTACATGGAAATCAAATTTTTTAGGTTTTACAAACATTGAGTTTGTATCGTCAAATCTTCCTTTCTTAATTGTATCTACCCAAACAGTAAAATCTGCATTAAATAATTCTCTAGTTTTGGGAGTTGGGCAAACAAAATCACAAACAACATATCTTCCTTCTTGCTTATATTTTTCAGCTAGGTCAGCCATACGCTTGGCTTGTCTTGTTCTTGCTTCTTTAGAAAAATCCCAATCATTAGCTGCTCTCCTTACTTCATCGTTATTAAGCCACTTTGCATTTAGCAACGGCACTAATTCTGATGCCAAAGTTGTTTTGCCGGCACCAGGTAAACCCATGATAAGTATTTTTTTCATAAATTATTATGTCGTAGCAAGCCTAGGTAGAGGCTTTTCATCTATAGGCAAGTGAACTATCGTGGCAAAGAAAGATAATGCAATGGATAAATACCAAGCATAATCATAAGATCCGTATTGATCAAAGAAGTATCCACCAAGGTAAGCTCCAAAAAAGGAACCGATTTGATGACTAAAAAATACTATCCCATATAACATGGCCAAATATTTGGTTCCAAAAATCTGAGAAATAATGCCATTTGTTGGTGGTATTGTAGAAAGCCAGAGATATCCATAAAGAATTCCAAAACCAAGAGCTACATATGTAGAGGTAGGTAAGACTAAAAATAAAATTAGTACTATTCCACGTGAAAAATATAAAATGCTAAGCAGTATTTTCTTACTATACTTTCCCGATAAATAACCAAAAGTTAGTGTTCCAAAAATATTAAAAAGACCTATTAATGATAAAATTACAAAAGCCGTCCACAGCTCAAAACCTCTTTCTTGAATATATCCAGGAATATGAGCTGAAACTAAAGTAATATTAAATCCACACACAAAAAAACCAAAAGTTAAAAGTATAAAACCTCTATGACTAAACGCCTCTTTTAATGCCTCGAGAATTGTTTGTTCATATGTTTTAGTATTGGAGCTTGTTATTATATTTTTTTTAACTGGAAAAAGAAAAATAGCCGCAATCATTCCAAAAATAATAAAGTACAAAAACGTTTGTAGTGTTTTCTCCCAACCAAATTCTGATAAAGCAAATTTTGTATATATTGGTGAGAAAAAATAACCTATTGAAGCTGTGGCTACGACAATGCCGATAGCCAAGCCTCTCGTTTTATTTGGAAAATGTTTACCAACTTCTCCTATTTGAACACTTATTGCTGTTCCACCAAGACCTATACCAACTAATAAACCAAGATTAATTTGAAAGAAAATACCCGTATTTGGCCCAGAATAAAGTAGATAAATTCCAAGAGCCATGAAAACAAATGCTATTATCGAAACTTTGTTCCCTCCTATTTTGTCCGCCATAGCTCCAAAAATAGGAGCAAACATTCCCCACATTAGCATTTGTATACCGATGGCTAAACCAAATTGAGTAACCGTGCACTGTAAATCTTTAACAAAAAAATCAGAAAATAAACCAAAGGTTTGGCGGAGTCCCATAGAAACAGCAACAATTCCACAGGCAGATAAAAGTGTAATTAAAGCTAATTTATTTTGAAAAAATCTTTCCGTCATTATTACTTAACAAATTTCAAAGATCTTTTTAGATCGTTTATTAGGTCATTTGTATCTTCTAGACCGATATGCAATCTAATCAAATGATGATTTTTTTCTAATTTAAAAAACATTCTATTGTCCATTTCAACAGGATCATTATAAATCGCTAAACTAGAATAACCTCCCCAGCTATAACCGATGCCAAATAATTCCAAAGAATTCACAAATTTGTAAACAGAAAATTTGCTTTTGCTCTTAATTATTATTCCAAGTAAGCCAGAAGCTCCTGAATAATATTTTTTCCACATCTTGTAACTTAAAGAAGATGTTTTGTGAGGATACAAAACTTTTATTATTTTTTTTTGTTTGGATAACCATTTCACAACTTTTTTTGTATTTTCTTGATGTTTTTCTAATCTCAAATCTAAAGTTCTCAAACCTCTTATAATCAAATAGGCATCATCAGCTGATAATCGATGTCCTGAAATGCGATTATACCACCAAACCTTTTTATAAACTTTTTTACTAACAGCTAATGATCCTGCCATTACATCTGAATGGCCTGAGTAATATTTGGTTGCCGATGTAATCGATAAATCAAAACCTATCTTAATAGGTTGAATGAAATATGCTGTTCCCCAAGTGTTATCTATTGCAGTAAATATATTTTTTCTTTTTGCTATTGCAACTATTTTTCCTAAATCTTGAAATTCAAAAGTATTGCTTCCTGGATTTTCCACGTAAATAAGTTTTGTTTTTTTTGTAATTTTACTTTTAAGATCTTCAAAACTATCTGGATTATACCAGATTGCTTTAATATTAAATTCTCTTAGGAATTGACTAGTGAGTTTATGAGTAGGACGATAAACAGAATCCGATATTACAATTTCATCTCCGGGCCTGCAAACACTCATGATCGCAAGTACAACAGCTCCAAATCCAGTTTGTGTCAAAAAAACATCATAAGCCTGCTCTAATTCTCTTAGAATATTTTGTAAATGAATTGTAGTTTGGCTCCCCTGTCTTCCATAATCCCAATGACTAACTTTTTTACCTTTTGCTATATTTTTTTGATGTTTGCGCATCTCTTGCATTGTTCTAAAGTAAATAGTAGATGCTCGAACAATTGATGGATTTGCTGATTTAGCAATTTCATCCTTAGCAGCAAACTTCAGAAAAGTTTTTACATTTTTTTTCATAAAATTATTTGATATGCAAACCACACAATGCTATATCCAAAATCAGGGGTCAATAAAATAAAATACGGAAGGAGAAAATATGGGATATCCCAAAAAACATAGGGGTAGAAGAAAAATAGGCTCAAAAAAAAGAAGAGCGCGTAAAAAGAACAAAAGAAAATAGATTCTAAAGTGGAAGATATAAATAGAATTAGAAAAATAAGCATATGGATTTTTATAGTGCCTGTGGTTGTGTTGAATTTATGCTTATTTATTTCTGTTAATGCCCATCTGCTTCAAAACACAATATTCCAAGTTGATGCAATAGGTGTGTCAAGCTTCACCGTGCCATATATTGATGGTAAGGTGTCCATTAGTAGGTCGGTAAGAACTTATCCTACTTACCTTTTATTTAAACCGGGAATGATAATAACAGCCATCCTACTAATTAAGTACTGGATAGCAAACAATAGATTGTTTCAAGCGATTAATGATGGGACCAATAAAAACAAACATTTCTTATTGTTTGGTGTAGGATCTGCTTTATTTTTAATTTTGCATTCAATATTTCTGGGAATTAATTTTGAAGCTGACTTATATAAATTCTTTAGACGGTTCATACTTTTAGGTTTTATTATTTTTGAAATAATTGCCCAAGCTTTGTTGGTCATAAATATAGTGAAGATAAAGAAAAAAATTGAATCATTTTTTAACAAAAAAATACTCATCTTAAAAATAATTTTGGTTTCTGTGCTTGCTTTTGTGGCTATTTTGTCAGCGCCTATTTTAAATTCTTCAGAATATACCCATTTCAAACATGCACTAGAATGGAACTACTTTATTGGTGTAGTTTCATTTTATTTGCTAACTTTTCTTTTTTGGAAAAAAGGATCAGTAGGTTTCTAAAAAAACAAAAGATTCAGTCACTTTCGTGACCGAACCCTTGTTTTGAGACGCTGTTGAAGTGCTACCTTCGTCTCATTCACAGAGTGTGTTTAGCACTACTCCACTCCATTTTCTGCCCGCCAAGCTTGAACCTCTCGGTCTTTCCTTAGCTGGCCAGTTAAGAGTTGCCTCTTAATTCATTTTCATTAGAACATATAAATAAAAAATTTTACATCACTTTTTGATTGTTTTTATATTTACAATCTACATGTGTTAATTATGTGGATAAATAATTGTTCTCTGTTCTCTCTATCCATCCACCACCTAAAACTTTATCCCCAATCTTATTTTTTGAGTAAAAAACACAGGCTTGACCAACAGATATTCCTGCTTCTAATTCTTCCAAATCTACTTCTGCGCTAGTATTGTTTATTCTTACTTTGGCTTTTATCAATCTTCCTGTTGATCTTATTTTTATAAATAAATCTTGTTTGTAAGCATCAGTGTCGGCTAACAGATTTATATTTTTTAAATAAATTTTTTTGATATTTAAAGTTTCTTTATTACCAATAATCACCTCGTTTTTTTTGGGATCAATGTTTACAACATACAACGGTTCTTTATGCGCAATACGGATGCCTTTGCGTTGACCAATTGTAAAATTGATTATTCCATCGTGTTTTCCAACAATGTTGCCTTTAATATCCAAAATACTACCTTTCTTAATAGATTCTGGCCTATATTTTTTTATCACAGAAGCATAGTTTCCGTCGGGTACAAAACATATGTCTTGACTGTCTGGTTTATCCGCTACATTTAATTTGAGTTCAGAAGCTATGCTTCGTGTTTCTTTTTTTTGCGTTTTACCCAAAGGAAATCTCAAAAAATTTAACTGTTCCATCGACGTGTTGAAAAGAAAATAGCTCTGATCTCTGGTCAGATCAGCAGCTCTATACATTTCTATGATTCCTTTATTTTCAATTCTATTAACATAGTGGCCAGTAATTAAAGCGTCAGCTTTCATTTCTTGAGCATATAAATACAAATCTCTAAATTTTACGGTTTGATTACAGTGAATACAAGGTATGGGAGTTTCTCCTGCTATGTAACTTCCAACAAATGAATCGATGACTTCTTTTTTAAACCTTTTTTGATAATATAAAATTTTATGAGTAATATCTAATTGTTGTGATACCCTTTTTGCGTCCAAAATGTCCTGGCCTGAACAACATTGTCTGTTGTTTTTTTTTGAGGATTTTACATCATCATAAAGTTTTAAAGTGACTCCAATAACATTGTAACCATCCTTTTTCATAATGCCTGCTACCGTAGAAGAATCTACGCCTCCCGACATAGCTACCACAACTTTGGTATCTTTAGCTGGCTTCAAAAAACCCAGAGAATTAACTTTTTTTGATAGAGTATTCATTTAATTACAATGTTAATTAAATAATATATATGTTCTAATATATAATTGGGTAAAATTGAATAATTTAAATTTAAGAAATATTACTGAGAATCTCATAGATACTTTTCTAGAGGCTGGTGAAGTGGCTAAACAAATTAGTCATAAGGGAGTAAAAATTACCATCAAAAATGATAAAACACCCGTGACTGATGGAGATTTAGCTGTTGATCAACTATTAAGAAACAAAATTGAAAGTTTAACTCCCGAAATACCAATAATTTCTGAAGAAACAGTTAATTTTGAAGTAAGAAATAATAGTAAAGACTTTTGGCTAATTGATCCAATAGATGGAACAAAAGATTATATAAAAAAAAAAGACGAATATACTTTAAATGCAGCTTTAATATTAAACTCAGAACCCGCCATTGGGGTAATTTATGCTCCAGAAAAAAAAAGATTATTTTTCACCTACGGTAAAGATTTTTCTTTTGAAATTTGTAATGGAAAAAAAATGACTTTAAATTGTAATAAAATAAACTCTAAGGAAATAATTGCATTAGCCAATTCAGATAATACTCCCGACGAAGTTCTTGATATTTATAAAAAATACAATGTTTCTCAAACAATTAGAATGTCCAGTTCTCTCAAATTTTGTGTATTAGCTGCAGGTGAGGCAGATATCTACGCCGCCAAAGCTAGAGCTTTTGAATGGGATATTGCAGCCGGACATGCAATTCTAGAAAACGCGGGCGGATCAATAACCACACATGATGGGGAAAAATTCATTTACGGTAAAGAAAATTTCAAAAACTTATCAATCCTTGCAATGAGATCTACGAACTTAGAAAAATAATTATTCTACCTAAGGTTGCATTAAACACACATTGTTTTTCAGAATCTTTTCTTTGATATGAATCAAATAAAATATAGACTGAATGTAATTGGGAGAATCGATGATAGGAAGATTGCTGATAATGGCAACCTTATTGTTTGTGTTGCCTGGATGTATAATGGTGCCCTTGGCGTTAGTAGGGCCGGCTGCGTCTGGTTTTAGCACAGCATCAATTGTACAATCCGCCGCTACACAGACTGCTAGTTACATTATAAAAAAGAAAACGGGTAAAACATTTGCCGAACATGCCTTTAGTGCAATTGACAATAATAAACAAGCATTTAACTCCATAACCGAAGCTGTATTGCAAAACTCGTATCTTCCTGAAGAAAATAATACTCCGTTAGTATTATTGCCGGCAAAGAAACCTACTGAATAATAAAAGAAATGGTATTAATTATAGTAGAGTATGTTAAAGACAATATCATTCATAGTCCTATCTGTAGCCCTATTAGGTATCTTGTTTTTTTTGTACGTGAAAAGATCTTTAAAAAAAAAACTAGATTATTATTTATTAAAAAGTAACAAAAAAAAGTAAAACATCAAGATTGTAATTAAATCATCTTACAAAACTTCTTAAACTCATCCTTGGATATTTCTAAAATCTTTTTCGAAATCTCATAACTAAAACCAGATCTAGCAAGAATTGAAATATCCTTCTTATAAAATAAAGGTCTATTATTCTCTTCTCTGCTGGGTCCTATTTTCCTTCTTTTGCAAATCTTTACTGCTGAAAAAAAATCTGGATCTGTTTCATTTTCTCTAATTTTAGAAATGCTTGCATCAATATATTTTTTATCTATTCCTTTTTTAATGAGACAGTATCTAATTTTATTTAAAGAGTATCCTCTTCTCAAAAAAGCTTGACTTTTTGCTTCAGAATAATATCTATCGCTTATAATTTTATCACTACTCAATGAAGAAATAACCGTATCAATTAGATTAAATAATTCTTGTTTATTTGTTTTTTTTTGGTTTTTTTTTAAAAATTTTTTAATGAGATAGGTTTTTAATTGTTGCTTTGAAGGGTTGTATTTATCCAAATAGCCATAAGAAAATTTTCTTATTTCTTCAATTGTTGTTTCAAAATCTTTTTTCTTTTTTATAGGATTCACAGTTTTTATATACTATATTACAAATTTAAACTTATATGTTAATCCAATTCCAAAATTTCTTAACATTTGAAAACATATACTTGTGGACCAATTTTGGTGTCTTGCCTTTTTGGCTTATGTTAATTTTCATTCCAAATTCAAAAATTACCCGAATATTCGTTAATTCTATAATCTTGCCGCTAATCTTATCTTCTATTTATTGCTACGTTATTTACCAAACCATTCTGCTGGATGAACCTGTGGTTGAAATTTTTAAACAATATTTAGACTTAGACAGCCTCTACACAAAATTTACAACGGAAAGTTTATTATTATTGTTTTGGATACATTACGTAACACTAAACCTTTTCTTGGGTTCTTGGATATCAAGAGATGGTGTAAAATATAGTGTGCCTCGCGGTTTGGTTCTTGTACCTTTGATTTTGGTTTATTTTATGGGTCCTGTGGGACTCGTTTTATACTGGTTGATAAGAATCTTTTACGCAAAAAAAATAGAATTTCATGATTAAACCATTCGAATTTTATTTTGATTTTGCAAGTCCTTATACTTTTATAGCTCACAAAGAAATTAGAAAAATTGAAAAAGAAAACTTTATTAAAATAAAATACATGCCAGTTCTAGTGGGGGGGCTTTTAAAATTATCTGATATCAAAGCCAATGCAAATATTCCAATCAAGGCTAAATATATGATTAAAGATTGCAAACTGTGGGCAGAAAAATATAAAATTACATTTAAATTTAATAATTACTTTCCGATAAACACTTTGAATTTAATGAGATGTGTTCTAGTTGCTGAAAAAAAAGATATTGCGCCAAATTTTATTGATAAAGTTTTCGATGTAATATGGAAAGATGGTTTAAATTTAAATGACAATATAATTGTTGAAAAATTGCTTAAAAATTTAGATCTAAATCCTAAAACTTTTTTAATGGAAGCTCTAAACCCTGTGATTAAAGATGAATTAAAAAGAAGAACATATGAAGCATATAGTAAGGGAATTTTTGGAACACCTTCTTTTATAGTTAATAACAAGATGTTTTGGGGTCAAGACCGATTAGAATTTGTATTTAATGAAGCAAGAAAATAAAAATCATATTAGATAATTAAGAAAGATTCATGAAAAAAATAAATAATATTAACAAAAAAAACTTTTTTAAAAAAATTTTTATAAAAATTTGCAGAATTCTTGGTTTTGAAATAATTGACCAAAGTAATTTTTATGTCCCAACACAAGAAAAATTTCTCAATGAAAATTTAAATGTTCAAGGAAAAAAATCAATTACCCTTCCGCTTGGAGAAACAAAAATTTCACGTAAAGTCAAAGCTCTGACGGTAATTTATAGATCTTGTACGAATATTAACATGTTAACACAAAATAAAAAAAGGTTATTTGATAGAGAAAAATCGGAATATACTTTCCGATCCCTTAATTCGATAATATTATCTTTAAACTTAGCCAAAAAATCTTTTCCACACATTGAATTTGATATAGTAATTATCGACTATAATTCAAAAAGAAATAACCTAGAACAAATGCAAAAACAGTTAAATAAATCACTCTTAAAAAATTCCATCATTTCATTAGATCCCAATGAATTTAGAAATGAAATTAAAAAGATCAATGCGGAAAATAAAAATGTGACAGAAAATCAAATATCTAATATGTCAAATATTCATAAATCTTTACTGTTAGCAAAAAAACAATGTGAAGATTTAATATATTTTGTTGAAGATGATTACTTGCATCAACATGAAACCTTTAGAGAAATGATTTTTACTTACGAACGTATCTCGTCTCAAATTAATAGAGAATTAATTTTATGCCCGATTGATTATCCTTATTTGTATACAAGAACAGATCCAACAAATGTCTTCCTTGGTTCAACTAGGCACTGGAGATTGGTTGGTGAAACTTTGTGCACCTTTCTAACCAGTTCAAATATGTTGAAAAAATATTGGGACAAGTTTGTCTCTATGTGCCAATTTGAACATTATCCATTTGAAAAACCTCTACACGATATATATAAATCTGAATATTGCTTATCGCCACTACCTTCTTTGGCTCTCCATTGCACGAATGTAAATTCTATCTACGGACTCTCTCCCATGACAGATTGGAAGAAGTTATGGCAAGACAACGAAAATTATTAGACAAATTCTGTAGCTAAAAAAACAGCCTTTACTATAGATCTAAATAAATAAAGGCTGCTTTGTTAACGCTATTTATTAAACATTTCTTTCAAAGCTTTTGCCGGTAAAAACTTAACTTTCTGAGAAGCGGCAATTTGTATTTGCTCGCCTGTTCTCGGATTTCTACCAACTCTAGCTTTTCTTTTGGCCACTTTATAAGTGCCAAAACCAGCAATTTTAACCTGCTCATCACCTTTTAGGCAGCTTAAAATAATCTCAGTAATTCCGTCAAATTGGCGTTCCGCATCAGCCTTGCTAAGATTCATAGATGCTGATATTTTTCCTATTAGTTGTTTTTTGTTCATTTTTAGCCTCTTTTATTTATAATTTTTACTGTTCTCATAAATATCAAGAAAATCAACATTTTTTTTAGTGTTTGCACGAAATATCAACACTATATGTAGTAATAGCTTAAAAAGTGCTGATTTTATTGGTTTTTTTAAATTTAATATTTTCTCTTCAAAACAAACCAATATCTTTTAAATCATTAAAAGTCGCGAAAATCATCAAAGAAAACAGCAAAAACAGACCGATTCGAAAAAATCCTTCCTGAGTTTTTTGTTTAAGTGGCCTACCCAAAATTTTCTCGAAAAAATAAAACATTAAATGACCTCCATCAAGCATTGGAATTGGAAATAAATTTATCAAACCTAGGCTAATTGAGATGTAAGACATTATGCTTAAAAACGGCACTATTCCATATTCTGCTATTTGACCAGTGATTTTCGCTATTCTTATTGGTCCCCCCAATTGAGAAGAATCTGCAGTTCCAACTAACATATTTCCTAAATATTTCAACGAAGTCACACTAACAAACCAAACTTCTTCAATGGCATAATATATGGCTTCACTTGGACCTAAAGGTTTTTTTATAAATTCGTTATTTAATGGAGATAATTTTATCCCTATCATTCTTTTTTCGACCTGATTTCCCAAAGAATCTTTGCTTTGTACTAAATTAGGTTTAGCGAAAAGCGTAATTTCTTGTTCATTTCTCAATACAGTAAGTTCAATTCTTTCAGATGTCGAAGTGGCGATTATTGTAGAAACTTCCAAAATACTATTAATTTTCTTATTATCTATAGATATAATTCTATCATTTTTTTGTATACCAGCTTCATAAGCAGGACTATTAATTTGAACTTCATTAATAACGGCTGGAGTCAAATCTTTTCCGATAAACATATTAATTGTTGAGAAAATTATTACGGCCAAAACAAAATTGGCTAAAGGGCCTGCTGCAACAATTAAGGACCTTTGGTACAAAGGCTTCAATATAAATAATTTGTTTCTTTCCTCTTCACTGTACTTATCGAGAACATTTTGCTGCTCGGTCTGGCTAAATACGTTGCGATCTCCAAAAAACTTAACATAACCTCCTAAAGGAATCCAACATACTTTCCAACGAGTACCTGATTTATCATACCATCCAAAAATTTCATTGCCAAATCCTATAGAAAAATCGGTCACACCTACTCCATAACGTTTTGCGAAATAATAATGTCCATACTCATGGATAAATACAACAATCGTTATTAAAATAAGAAATGGTATTATATAATTCATTAACCCCAGGGTCCTTTTATAATTTTAGTTTTTCTATTAACTTTTTTATTAAAAAACAATATCAAAATCATACCCGAAACAAAACCACCAATATGCGCTGCATGCGCAACCCCACCATCTTGTGAAGACATCATGCTAGAATTAATAAATTGTAATACAAACCAAAAACCAAGAACGTATAAAGCTCTTATCTTTTGCCTAATAAGAAAAAAACCAATTGGAATTAGAACATACACTCTGGCATTAGGATGATTAATTAAATAAGCTCCCAATACTCCTCCTATAGCACCACTTGCGCCAATCATTGGCACTTGAGAGTGTGTATCCATTAAGACTTGTGCCATAGCTGCGCCAATTCCTGAGAGAATATAAAAAATGATAAAATTTCTTGGACCCAGATTATCTTCAATATTATCTGCAAAAATCCACATGTATAACATATTTCCAATTAAATGCATGAAACCACCATGCATAAACATAGAGGTAAAAATGGTTACATAAGCTGGTATTACATAAAGATCTATGGGCAACTGATCGTGACCCATTAAAACAGATGGAATTAATCCGTATGAAAAAAAAAGTTGTCCGGTCTTATAAGACTGAGATCCAAGCTGCATTAAAAAAACCAAAACACATAAACCTATTATAAAATAAGTTACCGTTGGTCGGCCAGACGTAGGATTATCGTCTTTTAAAGGAATCATGGGCCATTATAACAATTGCTGGCGTAAGTGTTGCTATCAAAAAAGACCAGAATAACAAAGAGCTGGATATGACATGATGAAATAAATCAAATGGCAGTAGCGTTCCTACTAAAATACTTCTAGAAAAATCTGGATTAGGAAAGAACAATAAACCCAAAAACAAACCTATTAATATGGATACTATTATATTTTTTTCTTTTAAATTTTTTTGATAAAAACCATAAAAAACACTAAAAACGGCCGCACAACATAGGAGATCTGCAAGTAAAAATAAATACAAAATGCTATATCCCTTTGAAGCAATAATGAATGAAATAAATGATAAAATAATAATAAATATTTTTGATAATTTTAAAAAGTTCTTTTTCTTATAATTGTAATAAAAATGTTTTCCATCAACTATAACTAAACTTGAAATAGCATTTACTAAGGTGTCGATCGTACTTACGGTTAACGATACGGCCATGACAATGATCACTACAGACAAAAAATATGTTTTTTCTTTTAACAAAATAGAAAAGAATGCTAGATCTGGGTTTACTTTACTGTCTAAAGATACTGCGATTATTCCACTCATTCCCATAAAAAACACTATGGGAATTATAATTATAAAAGAAATCCAAAGGCTTTCTTTTAAAACTTTTTCATTTTTCGCCGCAAATACTCTTTGCCAATTCCCTTGATGAAAAAGATTTGTCGCAGCAACGGCAATGAAAAAAGTTAGACCAGCAGTATAGTTTGGAACATAATTGTGACTTAGTAAATGTTGTGAGTTAGTTTTAACAACATGGAAAAAAGAATCTTCAGAATTAAATAAAAATATATAATAGATACAAATAAAAAATAAAATAATGACAATAAAAAATTGCAAATTATCTGTTAAAATTGATGCTCTTAATCCTCCATACAAAGTATAGACAAGGGTTGTCGTAATAATTAAAATTGCAGTGATCCACAAAGGGGTACCAGAAATGTAGTTAACCAACATTGAAATTGCAGTTACCTCTGCACAAAGAAAAATAAACATGTAGAAAATGATCAAAACTAAAATTAATTTAAATAAATTTTTTCCAAATTTATGATAAATAATTTCTGTAAGAGTTTTACCTTTTGGAAAAGCCTTTCTTATTTTTGTTCCTAAAAAAATAAGTGTAACCATAGGAAATGCTGTACCAAGTGAATAGCCTATAACAGAACCGATGCCTCCCCATGTCGCCGCTGATGCTGGACCAAACAATATCCAAGCTCCTAATGCAGACGCAGCTAAACTTGTCGTCAAAGACAAAGTCCCAACATTTCTGCCCGCTATAAGATAATTTGATATACCTTGGTGTTTTCTTGAATATAAAATCCCAATTAATGCAAATATTAAACTAACTACAATAATCAATAATAATGCTGAATTTTGATTTAAAAGATATTGTTGGTTCTGCATTTTATTCCCTCACTGAATTACCGGCCAGGTTCCCAGGGTTTAATCTCAGTCTGTTAAGACACCCCAATTAACGAAATTTTATAATGATACTATTTTAAAAGCAAACTAAATGATCAATATGAATTGGCTTTCTAATTCCAAATTTATCTTTAATTTTGTGCTGATGTGCATGATGAGAGTCGACAAGTACTGGGATAAATTTGTTGTTATTTGTTTTAAGAATATAAATGAAGTTTGTTCCTCTAAATTTTCTATCTACCACTTCTAACCTTAAATTACTTTTATCATCGTGACTTAAATCTTCTGGTTGTATCAAAAGTTTTACTGATGATCCTATTTTCTGTTTATTGACAAAATTTCCCATTATTATACCCAATTCTTCGTTTTGTAATGTCATCTCGCCTGTTACCAAAGCGTCGATTAAAACCCCCCTATTCAAAAAATTAACAATCTCTAAAGAATTTGGGTAATGATAAATATTATATGGGATGTCAAACTGCTTTAAAGATTGATTAAGAATAATGCCACATTTGTCTCCCATATAAAAAGCTTCGTAAGAATCGTGAGTAACTATTATTGTTGAGATTTTAATTTCATTTATAATTTCTTTTATTTTTTTCTGTAATTCCTCTTTTAAACTTTGATCTATGTTGGAAAATGGTTCATCCAAAAGTAACAGATCTGGTTTGGATATTAATGAACGCGCTAAAGAAACTCTTTGAGCTTCACCAGCGCTAATTTCATGAGGATATTTTTTTTTAATATCCTCTAAGTGTAATAAATTAATTAGATCATTTGTTGAATAAATAAATTTTTTGTCTTTGTTTCTTTCAGATCCAAATTTAATATTATCAATAACACTATAATGAGGGAATAAACTATTTTCTTGAAATGAAAGAGCTATGTTTCTTTTTTCGGGCTCAAGATGAAAGTTAGATGATGAAATAACTTTGCCTTTTAAAATAATCTTACCAGATTGAATTTTTTCCAAGCCAGCAATTGTTCTCAGTATAGTAGTTTTTCCTATTCCCGAAGGTCCCAATAAACATATAACCTCACCTTCTTTTACCATATCGAAGGTAACATTATTAACTTTATTTAATTTGCTCGCAGCAAACGTGACGTCTTTAATTTCTAAAAAACTATTACTCATGTAATTTATTATTTATCAGATAGTATATATCTCGAAACTAATAAAATAAATACACTAGCTATTAAAATAAGAAACAATGATGGCGCCGCTGCAGCTTCCAACAAATCTTGCGAGGCGTAAATATATGCTGTTGTAGCAAACGTTTCAAAATTGAACGGCCTAAGAATTAAAGTTATTGGCAACTCTTTAATTATTTCAATAGCAATTAAAATGCTTATTAAGAGCACACTATTTTTTAGATACGGAATATGTATTTTGCTAAAAGTTTTGAATTTCGAATATCCTAAAAGATAAGCGCTCTCATCTATTGAACGATTAATTTTTAAATATCCAGATTTTATACCATTTGCAGATAGAGCAAAAAATCTAACAAAATATACTACAACCAAACCAAATATAGAACCAATAAACATTGTTTTGAAATTAAAAAAAATAAAGTTATCCAAATAAGAAACTAAAGTAATAAACGCTACAGCTAATATAACTCCTGGTATCGCATATCCAGATACGGAAAAAGTTGTTAAAGTTTCTAAGAACTTGCTTTTAGTAATTCTGCAACCATAATTCGCAACAAATGAAAAAATGATCATCAAAATACAAGATAAAACAACTAATAAGAGGGTATTAAATACTAAATTCAGAATATTTAAATCTTGCAAATATTTGGGAAATTTCAAAACCCAGTATAACATTTGTAATACAGGAAATAGAAAACTACAAAAAAATAATAAGCCACAAAAAGAAACAGTATAAAATAGTTTATAACCACTAAGTTTAATTTTAATTCTGGTATCAAATCCACCTTTTGATGGAGTGTGATATTTAGCTCTTTTTCTAGAAAAATTTTCAATAAAGAACAAAAATAAAATAAATAATAACAATATGAATGAAAGTTGATTCGCTGACGCTAAATCATCAAATGCAATCCAGGCATTATAAATTGCTGTGGTTAATGTTGACACACTGAAAAATGAAACAGTTCCAAAATCAGATAGTGTTTCCATTGCCACTAAAGAAAGGCCAACAACTATAGCTGGTCTAGCGGATGGAAGTATAATTTTTAATAAAGTTTTTTTTGGTGATAAGCCCAAGTTTCTTCCCACATCAATCAAATTTTGCGATTGATAGTAAAATGAAGATCTTGTCAAAACATACACATAACCAAATAAAGAAAAGGAGATTGAAACTATTGATCCAAATAATCCGTCAACTTTTGGAATAATAGAATTGTATTCGTTTGGACCAAATAGATAGGTAAGAATTGAAAAGGCAGTTCCATAATTTTCAAAAAATGCTGTAAGGGCATACGCATAAATATATGCTGGAACAGCAAAGGATAAAATTAAAGCCCACTTAAAAAAATTTACTCCGGGAAAGTCGTAAAAGGAAACACAATATGCCGCTCCGACGCCAAATAAAAATGACAACAATAAAACTCCAAACAGAAGTAAAATAGAATTAGAAATATATTGTAATAGAAATGTATTTTTTAGAAGTAAGAAATAGTCTGTAGTCGTTTCAAAAAAACTAAGAAATACTGTCAATATGGGTAGCGCTACCAATAGTGATACAAAAAAAGAACTTATATACCATAAATTAGGTTGTTTTATTTTCATCTATTTTTGTTTAATTGATTAATCTTTTCCATCATTCGGCCTATTTCTAAATCTTTAACTTGTAGACTATTTTTTAATAGATCAATTTCTTCTTTTAAAATTAATTCTTGTTTATTTTTTTTATTTTTTTTTGATTGTTTTTTTTCAAATTTTTTCATAATAGGGTTGAGGCCTAACTGTCAGGCCTCGCGTGTGTATTGAGGAACAACCCTAATTTTTTTATTGCCAACCAGCTTCTGTCATAATTTTCAAAGCTTTCGCTTGCCTCTTTCCATAAGACGAAACTTTTGTCTTTAAATCTTGCTTAAAATCTAATCCAAATTGGGCAATTAACTTATTTGGTTCCACGGTATCAACAATTGGATACTCATAAGTGTTGTTAACAATATGTTTTTGAGCATCATCAGTTAACAAAAACTCAAGAAGTTTTATTGCATTTTCTTTATTGGGAGCATATTTTAATACTCCGCCACCACTAATATTCATGTGGGTGCCTCTACCTTCTTGATTTGGAAAGAAAGGTTTAATTTTTTGTGCCGCAATTTTTTGCTCTTCACCTTTTTTTCCTGATAACATCAATGCTATATAATATGTATTAGCGACTGCCAATTCCGCTTCTCCAGCTGCAACTGCTAAGATTTGTGCCCTATCGTTTCCTTTAGCAGGCCTTGCCATATTAGCAACAAGTCCATTTGCCCATTCGGCTGTTTTTTTTGCACCATTATTTTCAATTAATGAAGCTACTAGCGATTGATTATAAACATTATTAGATTGTCTAATTACAACTTTGCCTTTCCATTTTGGATTTGCAAGATCTTCATAAGTCAAACCTATTAGATCTGATTTATTTAATCTATCTGGCGCGTAATAAATAACTCGCGCTCTTTTGGCTATCCCAAACCAATAAGAGGACCTAAAATTTGAAGGTATTTTTTGTTTTAAAATTTTAGATTTAACTCTTTGAAACATTCCTTTAGTTTCAGCGGTTCCAAGTCTCCCCGCATCAGCTGTAATATACAGATCTCCTATGCAGTCCTTGCCTTCTTCTAATATTCTCTTGGTTAAAGCTTTGTCTTTTCCTGATACAACATTTACGGAAATACCAGTTTTTGCAGTGAACTTTTGATACAATTGAATATCTGAATCATAGTGTCTTGAGCTAAAAATATTCACTTCATTAGCATTCGAGATGCCAATAAGAGTAAAAAAAATAGATATTAATAAAATTATTTTCCTCATTGTTATTGCTTTCCTCACCTTTTCATTTAATTAATAGTTAAATTGTAATAATTATTGCAATTGATAATCGTTTGCAATAATAATGATAATCATTATCATTATGTCGCACCTAATACAACTGAAAAGTGTATATGAGATTAGATCGCCTATGTATATGCTGAGTTGTAAAAAGAATTTATGGCTGAAGAAAAAATCTCAACGTTATTGTCTGATGTTTTTATCGATGGAAACATGGTGGAAAAGAATAAGATAATAGTGGATGCAAAAGTTCGAGGAAACATCGAAGCTAACGATTTGGATACACATTCAAATTCAAGCATAGATGGAAACATTAAATGCAAAAATGTTTCCATAGGCGGAAAATTAAAAGGCAATATAAAATCTGATAGAATTAATATAAAAAAAACAGCTGAAATTGAAGGTTCTTTCAATCAGAAAACTTTATCGATTGAGGAAGGTGCGTTTCTCAAAATCAAAACGGAAACGTATAGGTAGTAACTAGAAACCCCATTTGCTAACTTTGCTGTACAGAAAATTTCTGAATGCGATTATGCGCGCCACATTTTTAAGTGACTGCGGATAAACAAAGTAAGTTTCTGTTTTAGGTCCTTCAATATGAGGCAAGACTTTAACAATATTTGGTGTGGACACTGTTATATAATCAGGAAGAGCTGCCAAGCCAACTCCGGTCTGCACTGCCAACAACAGGCCATAGATGCTATTTACTTTCATAACTGGTTTTCTTTTTTTATGTTCCTTCATTCCCAATTTTAAAGCCCAGTCAGGATTAAAAACTGGAGAAGGTGTTCCTTTACCAAAAGAAATAAATTTATGTTTATTTAATTCCATTATAGTTTTTGGATACCCGTATTGTTCTAAATATTTGGTTGAGCCATATATATGATAATTAATATCAATCAATTTTTTTTGAATGTAGCTTAATTGTTTTGGACGTCTCATCCAAATACCTACATCTGCCTGCCTTGTACTCAAATCTAATTCTTTGTCATCAAAAATTAATTCTATCTCTATTTCTGGATTTAATTTCATAAATTCTTGAATTCTGGGTGTCAACCAAATTGTGCCAAGAGTAACTACGGTAGTTACAGTCAATTTACCTCTTGGTTTATTTTTCTTATCCATTAAAGTGGATTCAACATCCTTTAACTTTGCAATAACTTCTCTTGCTGTTTTAAATAAATATTCTCCATTTTCAGTTAGTGATAAACCTCTTGCGTGTCTTTCAAACAAAAGAGTTTTTAATTCATATTCTAATGATTGAATTTGTCTACTAATTGCAGATTGACTTAAGTTTAGTAAATTGGTTGCTTTGGTAAAGTTTCCTGCTTCGGCAACTGCATAAAATATTTTAAGTTTATCCCAATCCATTCTACTTGCTCAAATCTACCAATGTTCTTCCTGCGATTTCACCTTTTAAAATGCTAGGAAAAATATCTAATAATTCTTCCAAATTAACTGTTTTTGTATATTTTTCTATAATTTTGAAGTCTATAAACTTAGATACTTCAGACCATATGAATTCTCTTCTTTTTTTGCTAACCATTACTGAATCAATTCCCCAAAGTTTTACGCCTCTAATTATAAAGGGCATGACCGTCGTATGAAGCTTGTAATCGGACGCTAATCCGCATGCAGCAACAATTCCACTCGGTCTAGTATGTGAAATTGCTTTTGCTAAAATATTACCCCCAGCGGTATCAACCACTCCATCCCATAACGCTTTATCTAATGGTCGATTTTCTTTTTCCATTTCCATTCTACTTATTACTGTTGATGCTCCTAATTCTTTTAAGAAATTTATCTTATCTTTTTTACCAGTAACCGCTGTAACTTTATAACCCATCTTTGATAAAATCATAACCGACATACTTCCAACTCCACCTGTGGCACCAGTTACTAATACATCGTTTACTTTTTCCCCTAACAATAGATCTTCTCTAGCTTTTATTGCAAAAGCACAAAGCAAAGATGTAAATCCGGCTGTCCCAAGAATCATTGCATTTTTACTTGAAATGTTTGCTGGTTTCTTCAACAATAATTCGCTTTTTACTTTTACAACTTGAGAATAGCCACCAGGATATATTTCTCCTACTCTGCAACCAGTCAAAATTACTTCGTCACCTGTTTTAAAATTTGTAGAATCGCTCTCTATAACCTGTCCCGAAAAATCTATACCAGGTATGTGAGGATATTTTTTAACAAGCTTGCCACCATTTTTTAATATTAATGCATCCTTGTAATTTAAACTTGAATAATGAACCTTAATCAAAACGTCACCATTTTTAAAAAAGCTTTTGTCTAGAATTTTTATTTCTCGAGAAAATTGTTCTCCAGATTGATTAAGGACTATGGCTTTAAACTTTTCATTCATGTTAAAAATTAAGGACCAAATGTTAATAAATATTAATCTTTGTTAATATATCGCAAGTAGCGGTTTTGAAAACTCAAATCATCCTTGAAAGCCCCAAGGAAATAGTTGGTTATGGTTGTTGTGTTTTCTTTTTTGATTCCCCTATTAGTCATACATTGGTGTACAGCATCGATGGTTACCGCAACACCTCTTGGCTGCAAAACATCCATTACAGTTTTCGCTATTTGCATTGTTAGACGTTCTTGTGTTTGTAATCTTTTTGAAAAAGCTTCGACAACTCTTGCTAGTTTACTTAAACCTACCACTTTCTTTGATGGAATATACGATACATGGGCAACACCTATAATGGGAGCCATGTGATGTTCGCAATGGCTTCGTATGCTAATATCTTTTTCTATTATCATGTCATCATAACCTTCCACCTCGTTAAAAGTTTTTGTTAAATATTCTGTTGGATCTAGATCGTAACCTTGAAAATATTCTTTATAAGCTTTCACAACTCTCTTCGGCGTTGATCTTAAACCTTCACGCTCTGGATTTTCCCCGATCCACTCAATAATTGTTTTGATAGCTTCTTCGACCTTTTCGTCTGAAATTTCCTGTTTTTTATTGTTCTTTTGTTCGGTGTCTTTCACTAATTTCATGTTAATAACGTCGTTATTATTTTAAATATATATATAATGCAATTAATGTTTAAAAAAAGACATAGTATTAAAGAAATTGAAGAAGGCAAGTTTTTATCACCAAAATTCGACGAAAATGGCCTAATTCCAGTAGTTGCTACCGACTTTAAAAATGGCGACTTACTAATGCATGGATACATGGATTATGAAGCTTTAAAAAAAAGTATAGAAACTAAAGAGGCACATTATTGGAGCCGCTCCAGAAAAAAAGTATGGCATAAAGGTCAGGTGAGTGGTTTTGTGCAAAAAATAAAAGAAATTAGAATTGATGATGATCAAGATTCTGTTTGGTTGTCTGTAGATATAGGCGATGGAGCTAGCTGTCACGTAGGTTATCGCTCATGTTTTTATAGATCTATACCTTTGGGAAAAATCAAAAACGAGGAAGAATTGGAAATGGAATTTAAGGAAAAAGAAAAAACTTTCGATCCCAAAAAAATTTATAAAGATGGATCAAATCCAACTAAGCTATAATTGATAACGAAGCTTCGAAAAAAATAACTCTTATTTTTTAAATTTATATTTACATATTGCCATAACGAGGACCTCCGCCGCCTTCTGGAACAACCCATGTAATATTTTGAGATGGCTCTTTGATGTCACAAGTCTTACAATGTATGCAATTTTGCGAATTAATAATAAATTTTGGATTTTGATTTTCCTTATCATTTTGAACTTCATATACTCCAACAGGACAATATCTCTGCGCAGGTTCATTAAACTTCTTAAGGGTATAATTAATTGGTAAACTGGAGTCATTCAATTGAAGATGAACAGGTTGATTCTCTGTGTGGTTTGTGCCTGTTAAATAGACCGAACTAGTTTTATCAAAAGTAATTTTTCCATCAGGTTTTGGATAATTTATTTTTTGCATTTGATTAGCTGGCTTTAAAGCTTCATGAACAGCATGCTTGTGATTTAAAGTTAATGGTAATCTTCCTCTGAATAATATCTGGTCCAAACCTGTATAAACAATTCCTAAAATCAAACCCCAGCCAAAACTTGGTTTCACATTTCTAGCTGTATATAATTCTTTGTAAACCCAACTCTTTTGAAATTTTTCTTCATAAATTGTTAAATCTTTTTTATTTTTTATATTTTCTATTATTGTTTCGGCTGCAATAATTCCACTTTTCATAGCTGTATGAGATCCTTTAATTTTTGACATATTTAAAGTTCCGGCATCACATCCAATTAATAATCCACCTGGCATATGCATTTTAGGTAAACTCTGAAGACCTCCTTCAATTAGAGCTCTTGCTCCAAAGGCAATCCGTTTTCCTCCCTCCAGCATTTTTCTAATATCTTTATGTGTCTTAAATCTTTGAAATTCATCAAAAGGTGATAAATGAGGATTTTGGTAGTCAAGGCCAATAACATAACCAATATAAATTTGTTTTTTTTCAGCATGATAAACAAAACTTCCCCCATAAGTCTTATTATCAAGTGGCCAACCAGCAGTATGTATGACCAAGCCCTCTTGATGTTGTTGATCACTTACTTCCCAAATTTCTTTAAAACCGATGCCGTACTGTTGAGGATTTTTTCCTGTATCAAGTTTATATTTTTTGACTAATTGCTTTCCTAAATGACCCCTGCAACCTTCAGCAAACACAGTGACTTTTGCACGAAGTTCCATACCTTCTTGATAGCTTTCTTTTTTATTTCCATCTTTATCTAATCCCATATCTAATGTAGCAACACCTCTTATAGATCCGTCTTCATTATATAAAATTTCACTTGCTGGAAATCCTGGAAATATTTCGACGCCTAGTTTTTCTGCTTGTTCAGCTAGCCAACGACAAAGATTTGCTAGACTAATAATGTAATTTTTATGATTTTTTTGAACAGAGGGTAAAAGCCAAGTTGGCCAACTTAAAGATTTATTTTTTCCTAAAAATAAAAATTTTTCTTTGGAAACTTTAATCTTAACAGGCGCCCCCTCTTCTCTCCAATTAGGCAATAATTCATCTAAAGCCTTGGTTTCAAAAACATTTCCGCTTAGAATATGAGCGCCAACTTCAGATCCTTTTTCTAAAATGCAAACATTTAAATCGGAATCGAGTTGTTTTAGTTTTATTGCTGTGGATAATCCTGCTGGACCGGCACCAACGATAACTACATCATATTCCGTCGCTTCTCTAGGCATATGGCGACTATATCAAACTTTTTATTTTTGGATAGTATTGAGTTTATTCAGCTCTTCTAAGAACTGGGGTAATGCTTCAAATAAATCTGCTTCTAAACCATAGTCAGCAATACTAAAAATTGGAGCCTCTCCATCTTTGTTTATTGCAACTATAATTTTGCTTTCTTTCATTCCAGCCAAATGTTGAATAGCTCCAGAAATACCTACGGCGATATATAAATCTGGAACGACGACTTTTCCTGTTTGTCCCACTTGATGATCGTTGCTTATATAACCGGCATCAACTGCTGCACGTGATGCGCCCACTGCTGCATTTAATTTATCTGCAATAGCGTTTATTAGTCTAAAATTTTCACTACTTTGCATACCTCTGCCACCTGAAATTACAATTCTAGCTGTTCCAAGCTCCGGTCTCTCTGATTTAGTTTCTTCTCTCTTAATAAATTTAGAAATGTTTGCAGTTTCTGCTGCTTCAACTTTTTCAACAGGCGCAGATCCTCCAGAAGTTGGGGCTGGATCAAATGATGTAGGTCTTATTGTAATACATTTTATTTTATCAGTGCTTTTAACTGTTGCAAATGCATTTCCAGCATAAATCGGTCGAACAAAATTATCAGAGGCATTAACTTTAATTATGTCACTTATCTGAGACACGTCTAATAAGGCTGCCACTCTTGGCATAAAATTTTTTCCAAATGTATTTGCTGGCGCTAATATATGGGTATATTTGCCTGCTAATTTTACAACTAATGGAGTCAAATTTTCCGCAAGATAATTTTCATAATTGGTTGAATCGGAATGTAAAACTTTTTTAACCAAAGGTATCGCTGATACTTCTTTACAAACATTTTCACATTTATTACCTGCAATCAAAACATGTATATCCAAATCAATTTTAGAAGCACAGTTAATCGTGTTTAAAGAAAAAGTTTTTAAATTTGAGTTGTTGTGCTCTGCAATTACTAGAATGGACATTAAATTACCTTAGCTTCATTTTTAAGTTTGCTTACAAGCTCAGCTACATTGGCTACTTTTATTCCACCTTTCCTTTTTGGTGGTTCTTCTACTTTTAACTGTTGAATTCTATTTAAAATATCAACACCTAAATCTTTAGCAATTAATTGCTCGATTGGTTTTTTCTTTGCTTTCATTATATTGGGAAGTGAAGCATAACGCGGTTCATTAAGTCTTAAATCACAAGTAACAATAGCCGGAAGATTTATTTCTATTGTTTCTAAACCTTCGTCAACTTCTCTGGTAACTTGAATTGTTTTATCTTTTACTTCTATTTTTGACGCAAAGGTACCTTGTGGCCATCCCATCATTGCAGAGAGCATTTGTCCTGTCTGGTTGCAGTCATCATCGATAGCCTGCTTGCCCATAAAAACAATATCAGGTTTTTCTTTTTCTACGACTTTTTTTAAAATTTTTGCAACACCCAGGGGTTCAATGTAGCCCTCTGCTTTTACGTGAATTCCTTTGTCTGCACCAACAGCTAAAGCTTTTCTAACGGTTTCTTGTGCTTTCTCTTGTCCTATAGTAATAGCAACTACCTCTTTAGCTTTACCTGCTTCCTTGAGTTTTACCGCTTCCTCAACAGCATTATCATCTGGTGGATTAGTGGACATTTTGACATTGTCAGACTGAACGTCTGTGCCGTCTTCTTTAACTCTGACTTGAACGTTGTAATCAATTACTCTTTTTACTGCTACTAAAATTTTCATTTATGATCTTAATAATTTATTTTCTGGATCGTAAGGACTTTCATCCAAAATTGTAGCGTCGTGTATTTTGCCTAGAATATCAATTTTTAACTTTTGACCTGTTGTCGCAAGCTCTGGCTTAACCATGCCCAAAGCTATTGATTTACTTAATCTAAAACCAAAATCTCCTCCTGTCGCTCTTCCAACAACTTTACCATTTTGGTAAATGGGATTATTTCCTAGAACATCTGCATCAGTTATATTATGCACTTCAAGCGTTACTAATTTATTTTGAAAACCTTTCTCTCTCCATTTATTCAGAGCTTCTAAACCAATAAAGTTTCCTTTATTTGGATGTATAAATCTATCTAACCCGGACTCATATGGAGAATACTCAATGGATAATTCTGTTCCTACTAATTTATACGATTTTTCAACCCTCAAGCTGTTCATAGCTCTTATACCATAAGGTTTTAAGCCTAAATCTTTTCCAGATTCCATTAATTTATCAAATATGTGATTTTGATATTCCATGGGATGATGAAGTTCCCAACCTAACTCTCCTACGAAGTTTACTCTCATAGCATTAACGGGTGCATAACCCACATTAATTTGCTTTGAACTTAACCATTTAAAATTTTCATTCGAAAAATCATCTTTCGAAACTCTTTTCATTAATTCTCTTGCCTTCGGTCCTGAAACTACCAGCACTCCAACGCTATTTGTTAAGTTTTCAAACTGTACAGATCCATCTTTTGGCATCCATTTGAGGATCCAATCATGATCTAGCCTTTGAAAGGCTCCCGCTGATACCAAATAAAAACTATCTTCAGCTTCTCTCATAATGGTAAATTCTGAGTGAACACCACCTTTTGTATTAAGCGCATGACACAAATTTATTCTACCGATTTTTTTGGGAAGTTTGTTCGCAACTAAATAATCTAAAAATGTTTCTGCTTTTGGCCCCTTAATTCTGCATTTTGCAAATGCTGTCATATCTAAAAGGCCAACATTCTCTTTTACATTTTTGCATTCTTTTTCTACTGCTTTAAACCATTTTGATCTTCTAAATGACCAGTCATCTTTTTGTTCCATTCCGTCAGTCACAAAGAAATTTGCTCTTTCCCAACCAAATTTTTGTCCAAATACTGCTCCCAATTTTTTCATTCTTTCATAACACGGTGCGGTTCTTAAAGGTCTCGCCGCGGACCTTTCCTCATCAGGATAATGAATAATAAATACATTTCGATAAGCTTCTTCGTTCTTTTCTTTTAAATATGATTTTGTTGCATAATCACCATATCTTCTAGGCTCAACTCCAAGCATATCAATTGTTGGTTCTCCATCTATAATCCATTCTGCAAGTTGCCATCCTGCTCCACCAGCTGCTGTAATACCAAAACTATGTCCTTCATTAATCCAAAAATTTTTTAAACCCCAAGCAGGGCCTACGATTGGATTTCCATCTGGAGTGTAGCAAATTGCACCATTGTAAACTTTTTTAACACCAACCTCTTTGAAAGCTGGCACTCTATGATACGCACCTTCAATATGAGGCATAAGTCTATCTAGATCTTCTTGAAATAATTCATACTCTGAATCCTTTGTTGGTCCGTCCAGATAACAGCATGGCGCTCCATCTTCATAGGGACCTAAAATTAATCCTCCAGCTTCTTCTCTCATATACCAACGACCGTCGCTATCTCTGAGAACTCCCATTTCCGGAAGACCTTCTTTTTTCCTTTTTACAATTTCTGGATGCGGCTCAGTAACTATGTATTGATGTTCAACTGGTATTACAGGAATATCTAACCCAACCATTTCACCTGTTTGCCTTGCAAAATTTCCAGAACAGGAAACGACATGTTCACACTCGATTGTTCCTTTATCAGTTTCAACAACCCATCCACTTTTTGCCTCTTTAATTACTACCACTGTTGTATTTCTATAGATTTCTGCACCTCTATTTCTAGCGCCTGTTGCCAAAGCCTGCGTTAAATCCGCTGACTGAATATATCCATCCTCTGGATGTTGAATTGCTCCAATTAATCCCTCAATATTACATAAGGGCCAAATTTCTTTTACCTGTTCTGGTTTTAAAAATTTTACATTAACTCCAATTGTTTGTGCCACTCCAGCATATTGATGATATTCGTCCATTCTATCTTTTGTGCTTGCTAATCTAATATTTGACACAACACTGAAGCCCACATTTTTTCCTGTTTCTTTTTCTAAAGTTTTATAAAGATTGACTGCATATTTATGTAACTGACCTACAGAATAACTCATATTAAATAGTGGTAATAATCCAGCGGCATGCCAAGTTGAACCGGATGTTAATTCTTTTCTCTCTACTAAAACAACATCTGACCAACCCTTTTTAGCAAGGTGATAAAGCATACTTACACCAACAGCTCCCCCGCCAATAACTACGACTTTAGCTTTTGATTTCATAAATAAATAAGGTTAAATTTCTAAATATAAGCATATGATAGGTCAAGTTAGATTTAAATGATAAAAAAAATCATACTTTTGCTTGCGATACTAGGGCCATTTGTTGTTTATTTTTTTTCTATATGGTTGCTAAAACTAGAAAAGAAAAAAGTTCCTATTATAAAGCTGTCTTTTGCTAGTGTTATATTACTTCTAATAGCCCTAGGTTTTTTAAAATTATCCGGAAGTTTTGACCCAGATACTAAGTATTCTCCACCAAAGTACGAAGGGGGAGAACTAAAACCGGCTGAAAACAAATGAAAATATTTATAAAATCAATTTTACTACTTTTTCTTATAGTGTTTCTAACCCAAAGTATTTAGGTAATGTGATTTGACAGAAGAGACAGACAATATTTGCGAAGAATGCAAAAAAGAGGATGAAAGTGTTTTACAAAATTTAATTAAGCACGGATACAAAATTTGTGATTCTTGCAATATTTCAAAAATAATTTTTCCAGTTTAACTTTGACCAAAAAGTCTGACTATCATAATGAGAAAAATGGCTTGAACCAAAAAAGCAATAACAACTACTCCAATTGCTCTCCATGTGCTTTGATAATCTAGCGCTTGTCTCACAGCAATAATCATTGCAACTAACATCCATATAGCTGCCCCAATAAAAGTTATGGTCATCAATTCGGGAGTTAAGCCGAAAACTCGAATTAGTCCAGGTGCACTGGAAAAACCAATCGTTCTTAATAATTCTCCATGATCAGCTTTTGTGGTTGGTTCTGGAAAAAGTTTTGCACCAATAAAATAGATTATATACGCCCAAACATACCAACTGACCAATGATAAAAGTGGAGCTATTAAAAAATTAGAAGCTCCGAGTGAAATCGCACCTACTCCTGCTGCCAAACTTGAAAGAACAACAACACCCGCGGCCTGAAGTGTAGCTGACTTATCTGCTTCTACTTCCTCATAAAGATTAACTTCTAACTTACAAGCTCTTATAATTCTATTAACAAATTTAGATTTCATTTTTTTCTCTATATCATATTATCGCCATGAAGATATATGAAATAACAGCATGACTGCTACTTTCATAAACTCTTTTATATTGTTTTTTGTTACTATTGATACCATAGGAAATCTACCCTTTTTTTTGAGTTTAACAGAAGAAGTAAAAGTCAAAAAAAGAAATCAAATAGCTATAAGAAGTGTAATTGTAGCTTTTTTCATAATGATTATATTTGCCTATCTAGGCAGATATTTGCTTGAAGCGATTGGTGTATCTTTAGATTCACTAAAAATTGCAGGTGGAATTATTCTTATGTTTTTAGCAATTGACATTCTGTTTGAAAAAAGAAAGAAGAGAAGAGAAAAAAGGGTTGAAGAAGCTTTGGACGAAAAAAGTTTTGATGAAATTATTGTTTTTCCTATAGCTATTCCCTTTATTGCAGGTCCTTCGGCTTTAACGACCATTATAGTATTAATTGGTAACTATACCAATTTTCCTGAATTTCAAATACCAGTAATCCTTGCCTTGGTGGCAGCTTTAATCGTCAGTTTGTTTCTAATGATTGGAGCAAGTTTTATTGTGAAATTTTTGCCTAAACAGATTCTTCATGCTACCGCACGAGTCATGGCATTTATTCTTGCTGCTTTAGCAACACAATTTATTATCGACGGTATTAAAGCCAGTTTTAGTATTTAATTATTTATTTAAGACAGCTAAAACTTCTGATTCTCGAGTATTTGGGTTAAAAGATTGCGTAAATGGTATCGGAACAACCACGGCTGAAACCGGTGTATTAGAATATTTTTTTGGCAAATGGACTTTATATTTTTTGCCAAACTTACCGATTGGGAATCCTTTACTATTTAAATTTCCTTCGTAAGGAACATATCCCATTGCAATATTTTGTTTTTTTTCAGGATGGTACCAAGGTGAGGTTATATAACCCACAGGTTTTCCTCCACTTGAATTCGAAATTAACCAAAAATCAGGCGCGTATTCTTCGATTGGTTTACCTCCCAACACTAGACCAACAAGTTGAAGTTTATAAGGTTTCTCCCCATTTTTAAGTTGCTCTTTCATTTTTTCTAAAGCTTCCCTGCCTACATAATCTGCTTTTTTATTCCACTCACCTTTGCCTGATAAAGAAACTTGATAACCTAAATTACATTGAAAAGGATTATGTTCTTGATCCATATCTTGTCCCCAAGATAATATTCCAGCTTGAATCCTTCTGTGATGAGCAGGCGCTATAACCATTAATTTATGTTTTTTTCCTGCTTTAAGTACAGCGTTCCACATATCTTCTGCATATAAAGTTGCATTACGAAGATAAATTTCATATCCCGCCTCTCCTGAAAATCCTGATTGTGAAATAATACAACTTCTTCCACCAACTTTGACTTCAGCCAAACCATAAAATGGCATATTATCCATATCTACTTGATCGCCAATTAAATCTTGCATCAAAGCTTTAGCTTTAGGACCTTGAATTTGTACTGGACATGCATCAATTTCATCAATTTCTACATTAAATTTTTTATCTGCATTAACACCTTGTAAATACATTCCAATATCAGAATCTGACAAACTAAACCAAAATTCATCGTCAGCTACTCTCATTAATACTGGATCGTTAAGCACTCCACCTTTGTAGTTGCAAAGAATGACGTAACGTCCTCTCATTGTAGAAATTTTTGTTGCGTCACGTGTAATTACATAATCTGTAAATTTTTCAGCATCTGGTCCTTTGATACGAATCTGTCTTTCAACAGCCACATTCCACATTGTTACATGATTTTTAATCGCGGCATACTCAACCATTGCGCCGCCTTTTTCAGGTCGTACATATCCTCTTGGGTGATAAACACGATTATAAACGGTTGCTCTCCAGCACCCTGCTTTCATCGACAAATGCCAATAAGGAGATTTTCTTACACGTGTTGAAATCAACATTTCTACTTTTGTTGGTCCGCTTTGTCTCAAATTATAAGGTATATGTCTGTCAGATTGATCTACCGATGTTATGTGTTTAACTTTATCGTAGTTAATTTTTTCGTTTTTAGACGAAATTAATACTATTTTTTTATTTTTTTTCTTTTTAGACATAATTATTTTCCATTAACCATTTGTTTGTTTCTTTAAGGTCACCAAAAGTATAAATATGAAAATTCTTAACTGATCCTCTAAGTTTTTCTATTATATCATTTGGATTTCTTGGTTTGAATAAATCTACAACTTTGGTTGCGTTAAATTTAAGAAAGTTTATTGAATTTTTTGCCCCAACAATATTAGCAAATTTAAGTAGGCTAGTTATTTTTAGTGGACCAGTAATTCCAACGTGAACTGGCAAATCATGTTTGGAAACGAATTTAGTTATTAGTTCTGCATCTAATAACCATTGTGTGACTATATAATCCGCGTAAGGCTTCTTATCAATCATAGCTTTTTCTAAATCCGAATTGGATATATCAGGGGACCCGTCCGGATGTCCAGCAATTCCTATCTTGAAATTCTCAAATAATCCTGTCTCCAATAGCTGTAGGGAACAGTGAAAATCCCCAATTGGTTGAGAGCTACCTCCTATTACTAGTGCCTGTTTAACCCCTGCATCCTTACATCTATTCACATAATCTTTTAATTCAGATTTGTTTTTCATTGACCGAGCGGAAAAATGAGGAACAGGATTAAATCCAAATTTAGAAAGTTCTGATGCCTTGTTTGCAATCTCTCTATAATCATTTCCAGGCAACATAGTAATGTAAACATCTTTAACTTTAGGTAAGTTTGATAGGTCGGTCTTCATTGTGATCTCAATAGAGAAATTCATGTTCTTCGGGATATATCAGTGGACCCTATGAAATGTCCAGAATTTTCGATAGCAAGGTGCTGGAAATTCGTTGATAATTTACATGAAAATGCTAGGATTTTTTATGACCAAAGGTTTAATTACAAAGCCGGACAAGAAGTGGGTAGTAAGAATTTGTAAAAATATATAAGTCTCTTGATGAAAAAATCTTCTTTTTTAAAGGAATTATTATTGAGTTTTTCAAAAAAAAATAAAGTTATCCCATCAAAATTTCATTATGATTTGAAAGGAAGTAAGTATTTTGAAAAAATTACAAAAACAAAAGAGTATTACATAACAAGTACTGAAAAAGAAATATTAAAAAAAATTGCAAAAGAAATAAATTCAATTTTTGGAAATAATTTAACGTTTGTTGAATTTGGCAGCGGATCTTCTGAAAAAATCCGTATCTTGCTTAGTAATCAGGTAAAATTTTATATACCTTTAGATATTTCTTTTGAGTTCATCAATCAATCATCGAGAAAGTTATTTAGATCTTTTCATAAACTAAAAATATTACCAACATACTGTGATTACACACAATATATTAAATTACCAAAAAATGTTTCAAAAACTAAAGTAGGATTTTTCTTAGGTTCATCAATTGGTAATTTTTACAATGGAGAAGAAAAAAAATTTCTTGTAAATGCAAGAAAAACTTTATGTAAAAAAAGTTTTTTGCTTGTTGGTGTTGATCTAATTAAAAATATCCAAATACTTAAAAAAGCCTATAATGATAAAGCAAATTTTACTACAAGATTTAATCTTAATCTGATCAATATTATAAACGATAAAGTTAAAACAAAACTTAAAGTAAAAGATTTTAAATATATTGCTACTTATAATAAGAAAAAAAATTCTATAGAAAACTTTATTGTATCTAAAAAACATCAAACATTTTTTATTAACAAGAAGAAATTTCATCTTAAACAAGGTGAAAAAATTCAAACCGAAATATCAAATAAATTTACAATTTCAAAATTTAGTAAACTAGCTAAATCTTCTGGTTGGTGTGTAAAAAAATACTGGAAAGACGTAAAAAGATATTACGCTGTTTTTTTACTGCAGGCATAGTAATCTTTAGACTTGATATGAAATTAGAAAATCCACAGCTGATGGTTTAGTTGATTAAATGATTAAAAAAGTCGCAGTTATAGGTGCAGGAGTTATTGGTGCCGGTTGGATTATCAGATGTTTAGCTCATAATAAAAAAGTTATTGCATTTGATAAAGATATTAAATTAAAGAAAAAATTGCTTTCTGAAATAAAACGCACTTGGCCTTATGTAAAAAAATTGTTTAATAAAAAAAAACTCAATCTTAAAAATTTTAAGTTTGCTACCTCAATAAAAGAAGCTCTCAAAGATGTTGATTTTATTCAGGAATGTGTAACAGAAAATTATAAAATAAAAATTAATTTAATGAGCATTATTGGTAAATATTCTAGAGCTAATGCTATTATTTCATCAAGTTCATCTGGATTACTTCCAACAAAAATATATTCAAAGTGTAAAAATCCAGAACGAACAATGATTGGACATCCCTTTAATCCTGTCTATATGTGCCCAGGAATAGAAATTGTTCCTGGAAAAAAAACAAAGAAAAAGTTTTTAAACGAAACAAATAAATTTTATAAATCAATATCAATGAATCCAATCATGATTAAAAAAGAATTGTCTGGTTATTTGTCAACCAGGCTTCAAGAAGCTTTGTGGAGAGAGGCGTTGCACATAGTTAATGAAGGTTACGCTTCTACTAAGGATTTAGATAGATCAATAGAAGATGGTCCTGGACTGAGATGGTCCTTAATGGGAGCTTTTTTAACCTTTCATATGGCAGGAGGTAAAGCTGGTATGAAACATATGCTAAGACAATTTGGACCCGCATTAAAACTACCTTGGACAAAATTAAAAGCACCAAAACTTACAAAAAAATTGTCTTCTAAAGTTATTAAAGGAACAGGACAACAAGCCAAAGGTAAATCAGTAGCACTATTGTCAAATATAAGAGATAAATATTTAGTAAATCTCTTAAAAATGAGAAAAAAATACGAAAACAAAATAAGAAATTAAAATGAAGAAAGTATCTCTTAAAGCGAGTTGTCTCTGTGGAAACATAATATTAAAAACCCAAGGATACCACAGAAATATTCATAACTGTCATTGTATACAGTGTATGAAAACACATGGACATCACGCGGCATATACATCTGTTAAACTGCAGGATATTAAATTTTTTAAAAAAAAAACATTGAAATGGTTTAAGTCTTCTAAAAGAGCAAAAAGAGGTTTTTGCAACAAGTGTGGAGCAAGTATGTTTTTTAAGGCAAAAGGTGCAAAAGATATTTGTATTGCAGCAGGAATGTTTAATAAACCTGTCAAACTTAAAACTGAATTGAATATATTTGTGAAAGGAAAACTAGAATATTATAAACTTGATAATCGTTTACCAAAATTCAAACGTTATCAAAAGTGATGAATAAAATATGACCTCTATAAATAAATTAAGCGATATTGTAAATAACGGTCTTTGTATTGGCTGTGGTCTTTGTCAAAGTGTTGTTGGAAAAGATAATATTCAAATTTCAATGTCACCTAAAGGAAAACTTGAACCGAAAGAGCTAAAAAATATAACACCTGAAACTTTTAATAAAATATTAAATGTCTGTCCTGGTGTTGTTGTAGAAGGTCTTCCAAAAAAACAGATTGATCCAAAAACAAAATATGATTTAGTTTGGGGTTATTATCTTTCACTTTGTTATGCGTGGTCCACAGATAAAAAAATAAGATTTGAAAGTTCAACGGGAGGCTTATTAAATGGTTTGTCAATTTATTTACTAGAGTCAAAAAAAGTAAAATTTATTATGCATACTGATGCTGATCCAAAAAAACCGATGCGTAATTTGGCTAAATTTAGTTACAATAGAAAAGAACTATTAGGTGGCGAGAGTCGATCAAGGTATGGTCCAGCCTCACCTCTTGACAGATTTTATGAAGCATTAAATCTAAACCAACCATTTGCTTTTGTTGGTAAACCTTGCGATATCAGTGCTATTCGCCAATTATCCAAAATAGATATGAGAGTAAATGAATTATGTAAATATTTGTTAACTCTTGTGTGTGGTGGTTTTGCTGAATTTACGAAATCACAAGATTTTATTGAAAGTTTTAAGGTGAAGGAAGATGAGCTATCAATCTTCAGATATAGAGGATTTGGAAACCCAGGTCGAATGTATATTAAAACAAAAGATAATCGTGAGTACGATAGAGAATACAATTCTTTCTGGGGAGAAGAGTCGACATGGAGGATTCATTTTAGATGCAAAATATGCCCGGACTCAATTGGGGACAGTGCGGATATATCTGCGCTAGATACATGGAGAGGAGGGTCTCCCACAAAAGAAGATGAAGGATTTAATGCTGCTATAGTTAGAACTAAAAGAGGATTGGATTTAATAAATGAAGCTGCCAAAGAAAAATTTATTCATATTGGTGATAAATTAACCATTAACGATATTAATGATTTTCAACCCCATCAACTGAATAGAAAAAAAGCTGTTTATGCAAGACACAAGGGAATAAAAAAAAATAATTCACCTACAATCGTCACTAAAGATCTTAGAATTGAAGAAATATCAAAATTAAACAGTAACGAATTTAATAAAAAAGAAGAGTTGGGAGTTTTAAAAAGGATAGAAAAAATTTAGACTTTAATTAGTCTGCGACGTAAACCGATATTCCTCTTTTGTTAAGGTCAACATCAAATTTCTTATGCAATGGAGGAAAAGCTCTTTGTTGACAATCCATTCTATCGCAAGTTCTGCAATTGACCCCTATAGGAGTTTCGGTTTTTTTATCGCTTAAATTTAAAGAATCGGCATATACAAAATCTTTTGCATATTTAGCTTGGCATCCAAGTCCTATTGATAACAAAGTTTTATCCATCCCATGCCTTCCAACGCCTTTTTCAACTGTTCTAGCTATGCAAACATATTTTACACCGTTTGGCATTTTAGATACTGCTGCATTAATTTTTCCTTGCATCGCAAAAGCTTTGTAAATATTCCATCTTGGACAAGCCCCTCCGTAGCGTGGTATTTCTATTCCGGACAAAGAAAAACGTTTAGAAATATTTCCAGCAACATCAGCTCTTAACATGTGAAAAGGAATTCCTGTCATATTAGGATCTTGTAAACAGGTAATGCGGTGGGCAACTTGTTCAAAGGATGTTGCGAATGCATTTTGTAAAAGCTCAACATCGTACCTCTCTTTAACACATTCATCATAAAAGGGCTTATATGGCATTATTGCAGCCGCACCAGTATAATTTAATAATGCTACTCTTGCTAATTTTATTGACTCTTCCGTAGGAAAAGAAAATGAATTTAAATACTCATCTATAATTTCATTAGCTTCTAATTGAGCAACTTGGGCAGCTGCATAAAGTTTTTTTGTTTCTAAAGTTAAATAGTCTGATAAAAGAAAAATTCTTTTAACTGTATCAAATTGTTTTGTGAAAGGTTTTTTTTCATCTGGAACTACATCTTTTACTTCTATTTTATGTTTGTTAGTTAAATATTCGCATATTGTTGAATATCCTGCACGATTGTTAGTTTGAATTTTATTATAAAAATTGCTCGCAAATTCTTCTAATTTTGGAAAATAATTTCTATTTTCCTGTATAAAATCTGAAACTACTTCTCCGGGAAATGAGTTTTTTCTACCATCAATAATTTTTCCAGATATGTTTTCTACTTTGTTAACTATATCCAGGTTTTTTTTCTTGTAATTGTCTCCAAGTTTAACCAGAGCTTTGGCAATTAAAGGGTTGGTATTAACTAATTCCTTAATATCAAAATTTGTAATATCCAAATCTTCAAATAAATTGTCTCCCAGCAGATCCATTAAATTTTGATAAAGATTTGTATCTTCTTTCTTTGAGATGTCCGACATTTCTATATTTAATTCATTCGCTAACTTAAGCAGTAAATCCACATTTACCTTGCGTTTCCCACTTTCAATTAAGTTTAGATAGCTTGGGGAAATAAATATTTTTTTTGATAAGTTTGCTTGAGAAATACCGAGTTTTCTCCTTTTGGTTCTGATTTTATGGCCAATTTGAATGTCTATTTGAGTCATATTTACAAGATTTACAAATAGTAAATAAATAATTTACATTAATTTACTGTATTTACTATGAAAATCAAGAAAAATATTGAATCTATTCTATTATGTAAATATAGTAAATTCATGAGCGAATCAATTGATCCATATAAAGATCTAGAAAAAGTTGAAAAGAATAATCAGTTTTCTGAACCTGGAGTGTATGTAAAAGAAGATGATCAGGATTGGGGAAGCTCAGGAATGAACGATATTCAAGCAGACTCAGAATAAAATCACCTGACTATTATAACTTTAAAGTGAGAACAAAAATGAAAGCTGGAAACATGTCTTTTGATCTCAAAAGATTTGAAGGAATAAAAAGGGATTACTCAGAAAAGGATGTTGAAAAACTAAGAGGTACATTCGACATTGAATATACCCTCTGCAAATTTTCATCGAAAAAACTTTGGAATTTATTAAATTCCGAACCATACGTAAAAACACTAGGATCGTTGTCAGGAAATCAAGCGGTCCAACATGCAAAAGCAGGTTTGAAAGCAATTTATTTAAGTGGTTGGCAGGTTGCTGCTGATGCAAACAGCGCTGGAGAAATGTATCCAGATCAGAGTTTATATCCTTATGATAGCGCCCCTAAATTGGTAGAGGCAATGAATAATGCTTTGATAAGAGCAGATCAAATTCAACATCTGGAAATTATCGAAGGTAAAATGGATGAAAAAAATAAAGTAGACTACCAGATGCCAATTTTGGCTGATGGTGAAGCTGGATTTGGTGGCCCACTAAATGTATTTGAATTAACAAAAAAATTTATAAAGACTGGAGCAGCTGCAGTTCATTTTGAAGATCAACTTGCTTCAGAAAAAAAATGTGGTCATATGGGTGGAAAAGTTTTGGTACCAACACAAACAATGATCAGAAATTTAAAATCAGCAAGGCTTGCGGCTGATGTAATGAGAGTGCCGTTAATCATTTTAGCAAGAACAGACGCAAATGCAGCAAAACTAATTACAAATAATGTTGACGAAAATGACAAACCATTCTTAACTGGAAAAAGATCTCCTGAAGGATTTCATTATGTTAAGGAAGGATTAGAACAAGCAATTTCTAGAGGTCTGGCATACGCTCCTTACAGTGATTTAATTTGGTGTGAAACTGCTAAGCCAAATCTTGATGAAGCGAAAAGTTTTGCTGAAGCAATTCATAAAAAATTTCCTGATAAACTATTAGCTTATAATTGCTCACCATCCTTTAATTGGAAAAAAAATCTATCGGATAAAGAAATACAAATTTTTCAAAAAGAGATTGGCAGTATGGGTTATAAGTTTCAATTTATTACACTAGCAGGTTTTCATGCTCAGAATTATGCCATTTTTGATTTAGCCAAAAAATATCAACAACATGGCATGACCGCTTATTCGAAGTTACAACAACAAGAATTTGAAAGTGAAAAAGAAGGTTATACCGCCACCAAACATCAAAGAGAAGTTGGTACATCATACTTCGATGCAATATCTAATGCCATTACATCTGGTAAAAGTTCTACTACTGCTATGAAAGATTCTACCGAAACTGATCAGTTTTAATTTTTCTTAGTAAAAAAATAAATAATCAAAATTAAATTCCAACATAACCATATTCCAATGCAGCATCGGTAATACCATGGTAAAAAGATTCACCAAAACTTCTTAGGGCAAAAAGATTAAATGTTTCTGGTTCATCTTCTATTTTGTCAATGACGATATTAATCCCCTGAAATATTGTTCCTGAGCAATTATTTCTTTTAAAATTATTAAAATCAATTGGGCATCCTTTTTTTAAGATTTCCCCAGCTTTAAAACCTTTAATTTGAATCACTGCCCTAGAATGCGAAATGTCTGTAACAGCGAAATTTTCACTACTGCATTTTTCTTGGATCGCTTGATCTATACTCTTTTTGCTTGATACAATTAGCCATGCCATTGGACCACTCCAAAGAATTCTTGTTTTTTCATTATATTCTACATTAGGGCTTGATAATGGAAATTTAACTCCATCTATCTGTATTTCTTTCAACTGAATTTTTGACCTCTTATATTGCGCTATTTGAACTATTGATAATCCTTTTATTTCAGAAATTTTAAGTAAACTACTTTCATTTTTTTTATGATGATCTCCAAATAAACCTTTTTTATGAAAAGATTGCAAAGACGAAACTCCTGTCATGATCTTACCCTCTCCCCTTTTGGATCAACATAATGCGATGACACAACTTCTACTGCAATATTTCTGTTTTTTAGTGGCGAAACCGCGTAAAGTTTTTCTCCTATTTTATTTTTTCCATCTTGAAGTATGGCTAGAGAAAAAGGGTTATTATATTCAGCGCTCCAACAAGACGCTGATACATGCCCAAGTTTTGGATTCGGCAAAGTTGCATTGCCATCTTTAACTAAATGTGAGCCTTCGGGAATCATTGTTTTTTGATCCAAGGGAATTAACCCAACAATTTTTTCTCTTTTCGGATTTGTAAATGCCTCTCTAATTAAAGACCTTTTGCCTATAAAATCTTTTTTTTTACTCAACATTCCTTCTAGCGAGAGATCATAAGAAATTGTTCTGCCATCGATTTCCGATCCAGCCACATGGCCCATTTCTATTCTTAAAGTTGAAAGTGCCTCCGTACCATAGGGCTCAATGTTCATTTCTTGACCTAATTCAATTATTTTTTCCCACATAAATATTCCATAACTAGACTGTACATTTATTTCGTAGGCCAATTCTCCTGAAAATGAAATTCTAAATATTCTTGCCGGGACACCAAACAATTCTGATTCCATATATCCCATAAATGGAAAATTTTCATTTGAAACATCATTTTCAGGAAAAAGTTTGCTCAACAAATTTCTAGAGTTAGGGCCTGCTAGTGCAGCGCCTGCCCATTGTTCTGTAGTTGAAACTACGTTAACATTTAATTCCGACCAGACTACTTGTAAATAATATTCCAGATGTGCCAGAACATTTACCGCCTGGGCTGTTGTAGTTGTCATATGATAATGATTTTCTGCAATTCTGGTCGTGGTTCCATCATCAAAAACAATTCCATCTTCACGCAACATTACACCATATCTTGCTTTACCTATTGGTAGTTTCATCCACGCATTAGTGTAAACTCTATTTAAAAATTCAGCTGAATCTGGACCTTTGATATCTATTTTTCCTAAAGAAGTAACATCACAAACACCCACATTTTTTCTCACATTGATTGCTTCGCGAGTTGAAGCTTCAAGCAAAGTCTCTTTTTCTTGTTTATAATATCTAGGTCTTAACCATAATCCCGCATCAACAAATACCGCATTATTTTTTTCATGCCATTCATGCATCGGTGATTTTCTTGTTGGACGATAGTGTTTGCCCACTTCTCGTCCGACAATAGTTCCGATGGTGACCGGTGTATAAGGTGGTCTAAAGGTTGTGTGACCCACTTCTGGAACAATTTTTCTTTCTATATTTGAAACCAACTGCAAACCATTTAAATTGCTTGTTTTGCCCTGATCGGTTGCCATGCCTAAAGTCGTATATCTTTTAATGTGTTCAATAGATCTAAATCCTTCTCGTATGGCTAGTTCTATATCTGAAACAGCAACATCATTTTGGAAATCTACAAATCTTTTATAATTTTTTTTCTTTGGAAGTGGCATGCACCAAAATTTATCATGCTGACCATAGTTTCTTTCATTAGATGTTGGCGCTGTATTTTTTAAATTATTATTAGTTATTTTATTTGATAATTCAAAACCTTTGCTAAAACCTTCTTCTAGAGATTGTTTTAGAGTCATTGATCCTTTCGCTGATCCAATGGTGGTTTCATTCTGTTTTTGTTGGTTGGGTATAAATGCGTTAAGTGCATCATTGTATTTTAATTTGTTGCCTGATTGAGAAGAAAGATGGATAGTTGGCGTCCAGTTTCCTGATACACAGACACAATCGCAAGAAATATTTTCTAGCTTTTCATAGCCAGATTTATCGCTATTGAACTTCCCAATTGTGGCTAAATTTACCCTTCTGTAACCCCTGGTATTTGCCAATCCACAGGAAAATTTAATTTCTATATTTAAATTTTTTGCTTCTTTTACAACTGAATTATCTGAACTTTCTCTCGTATCAACAATAATTGGATTAATTCCATTTTTTTTAAATTCTATTGCAGTTTCATAAGCACTGTCATTGTTTGTGAAGATTATTGGTTTATTGCCTACAAGAACTCCATAAACTTTCATATATTCCTTAGCGGCCGAAGCTAGTAATATTCCCGGTCTATCATTGTTAGCAAAAACTAATGGGCGTTCTATTGATCCTGTAGAAATAATAATTTCTTTTGCGCGTATATACCAAAGTCTTTGTCTTGGTGTAAATTTTTTTGGATTTTCAACATGATCTTTTGTTCTTTCAAACATAACCATCATATTATGATCATAATAACCAAAAACCTGTGATCTATTTTTTACGGTTACGTTCGGCATGGATTTAAGTTGTAAAATCACTTCATTAGCCCACTCATTTCCTTTTTTATTTCCAATCGTAACTTCATCTGTTAGCAAACTGCCGCCAAACCGAGGCTTATCTTCTGCCAAGATAACACGAGCTCCATTTTTACCAGCTGACAAAGCGCTCCCTAATCCTGAGGGACCAGAGCCAACAACCAAAACATCACAATGCTCGTATTTGTGTTCGTACCTATCCTTATCGGGTGTAAGTGGAGCCACACCCAAACCTGCTATTTTTCTGATAATTGGTTCGTATACTTTGTACCAGAAATTCTTTGGCCACATAAATGTCTTGTAATAAAAACCAGCAGGAAAAAATTTATTTAGAAAATTATTTGTTGCACCAAAATCAAAATAAACTGAAGGCCAACAATTTTGACTTTTTGCTACAAGCCCCTCAACTAGTTCGACTTCAGTTGCATTGGCATTGGGTTCCGTTTCCGTTCCTCTATATAATTGAACTTTGGCGTTAGATTCATCAACACCCGCTCCGAATAAACCTCTAGGTCTGTGATATTTATAGCTTCGTCCGATTAAATGAACTCCATTAGCTAGCAATGCAGAAGCAAGTGTATCGCCTTCATAACCAAAATATTTTTTTCCATTAAAAACAAAAGAAATTTTCTTATCTCTATTGATATAACCAACTTTATCTAATCTATACGGCTGAGACATGATAGATTGTTATAATTCCTCATCTAATTTTGAAGTTTTAAAAATTTCATGTGTTGCTGTATTTCTGGAAACCTTAAACCATTGCCTGCAACCTGAAACATGATGCCATAATTCAGAATGTTTTCCCCTGGGATTAGATCTATAATATACGAAATCATCCCAAACTTTATCAGACACCTCTTTTCCCAATTCGGGTCTTTTAAGATTTGCGTCCCCTCCATAAGAAAACTCATTTTGAGATCTCTTTCCGCAGTATGGACATTTAATTTCTAACATTTTTTATCCTAACCAAACTTTTGTAGCAGTTCCTTTTTCGTCAATAAGGTGCCCAGTGTTAAATCTGTTTAATTTAAATTTTGAATTTAGTTCATGAAGTTTATCTTGAGCGATTGTATAAGCAAATGTCCACCCTGATACAGGTGTTGCTTTAAACCCTCCGTAGCACCAGCCACAATTTAAATAAACTCCCTCAATATGAGTTTTGTCTATTATGGGTGATCCATCCATGGACATATCCATAATACCGCCCCACGTTCTTAACATTTTTAGTCTGCTTATATTTGGAAACATTGCTAACCCTTCTGATAATACGTGTTGAAGTGTTGGAAGATTTCCTCTTTGAGCATAACTATTGTAACCATCCAGGTCTCCACCCATAACCATTTCCCCTTTATCTGATTGACTGCAATAAAAATGGCCTGCTCCAAACGTAACAACATGATCAAGAAAAGGTTTTACAGGCTCAGACACACACGCTTGAAGAACATGAGATTCGATGGGCAATTTCATATCCAGTTTTGCTGCTAATAAAGAAGTATTCCCTGCCACACATAATCCTATTTTTTTTGTTTTAATATTGCCTCGTGTAGTTTGTACCTCTTGTATCTTTCCATTTTGAACATTAAATCCGGTAACTTCACAATGTTGAATAATATCCACTCCCATAGAGTCCGCTCCTCTAGCATAACCCCAGGCAACAGCATCATGTCTTGCTGTGCCACCGCGTGGCTGCATCAACCCACCAAAAATTGGGAATCGTGCTGAAGAAAAATCTGCAAAAGGTATCATTTTCTTTAATTCTTCTCTGTTTAACATTACTGCATCAATTCTATTTAACCTCATTGAATTACCTCTTCGTGCGAATGTATTTAATTGAGCATCAGAATGTGCAAGGTTGATAACTCCTCTTGGTGAATACATAACATTATAATTTAATTCTTGAGATAAATTTTCCCAAAGTTTCATTCCATATTCATAAAAAAGACCATTAGCATCCCACATATAATTTGATCTAAGTATTGTTGTGTTTCTTCCAACATTACCTCCGCCAATCCAACCTTTTTCTAAAATTGCTACATTGGTAATATTGTGCTCCTTTGCCAAATAGTATGCTGTAGCAAGTCCATGACCTCCCCCTCCTACAATTACAACATCATATTCTTTTTTGGGCTCGGGGTCTTTCCATGCAACATCCCAATTTTCATGGTTGCTAAACGCATTTTTAATTAGACTAAATATGGAATATCTTTGCATTGCTATAATCTTATATAACCCTAATAAATTGTGAAAGACTTTAACAATATAATGTGTACATAATATGCTTTTTTGGATATAGGAGTGCCGATGAGCAGTATAAAGTCTGATATTGAAATTGCGAGAGCGGCAAAAATTCAGCCCATCAATGATATATTTACAAAAATTAGCGTGCCTGACGACCCCGAAGCTTTCAGTCCTATGGGACGTCATATCGCTAAATTAAATTTAGGTTATATCGATAAATTAAAAGAAAAAAATAGTAATTTAATTTTAGTTACAGCTATTACGCCAACGCCTGCAGGCGAAGGAAAAACCACAACTTCTGTGGGATTGTGTGATGGTTTAAATAAAATAGGAAAAAAATCAATTGTTTGTTTACGAGAGCCAAGTCTTGGACCCTCTTTTGGAATGAAAGGTGGTGCTGCGGGAGGTGGGTATGCGCAAGTTGTTCCTATGGAACAAATTAATTTACATTTCACAGGTGATTTTCATGCAATCACTTCTGCCCATAATCTTTTATCAGCATTGATTGATAATCATATTTATTGGGGAAACAAGTTGGATATTGATGTTAGAAGAATTGTTTGGAGAAGAGTTGTTGATTTAAATGATCGTGCGCTTCGTTCAATAAATATTGGTCTTGGTGGTATAGCCAATGGTTTTCCAAGAGAAGACGGCTTCGATATTACTGTAGCATCAGAGATTATGGCAATTTTTTGCTTAACTAACAATTTAAAAGATCTAGAAAAAAAAATTGGAAATATTACAGTTGCATATTCAAGAGATAAAAAACCAATTTATGCAAAAGATTTAAATGCACATGGACCTATGACCGTTTTATTAAAAGAAGCCATTAGACCAAATTTTGTACAAACACTTGAAAACAATCCCGCTATTATTCATGGGGGGCCTTTTGCAAATATTGCCCATGGTTGTAATACTATCATTGCGACAAAGACCGCATTAAAATTATCTGATTATGTTGTAACTGAAGCGGGTTTCGGTGCAGATCTTGGTGCTGAAAAATTCTTAAATATTAAATGTCGTAAAGCAAATATTAAACCAAGTTGCGTCGTATTAGTTGCTACAATACGAGCGCTAAAAATGCACGGTGGAGAAAAAAAAGAAAGTTTAAAAAAAGAAAATATTGAAACCTTAAAAAAAGGTTTACCTAATCTTGAAAGGCATATTCAAAATGTTAAAAAATTTGGCTTAGAAGTTATCGTTGCAATAAACCATTTTATTACTGACACGGATAAAGAAGTTAAAGTAATTGAAGAATTTTGCGCAAAACTCAATGTTACTGTAAATCTTTGTATGCATTGGGCAAAGGGTAGTGAAGGAATAAAAGATCTTGCTAAGAATGTTGTGGAGCATTGTAAAAAAGCAAAGAAAGACGATTTCAAATTTTTATACACCGCTGATACATCTCTTTGGATAAAAATCGAAAAAATTGCAAAAGAAATTTATGGTGCAAGCGAGGTGGTTGCGGATACTAAAGTTCGAGATCAGCTGAAAAAAATGGAAGAAGATGGCTTTGGTAAATTTCCTGTTTGCATTGCAAAAACACAATACAGTTTTTCATCTGATCCTAGTTTAAAAGGAGCTCCTATGGGACACGTGTTACCAATTAGAGAAGTAAAATTATCAAGTGGAGCAGAATTTATTGTTGTGCTATGTGGTGCAATCATGAGAATGCCTGGTCTTCCTAGAGTGCCCGCTGCTAATTCTATCAAGCTAAATGATAAAGGTGATGTAGAAGGATTATTTTAATTTCTATTTATTTTTTTCTAAATAGTTCCAAAAATCAATAGCTAAATTTTTTCCTGTTAAATCTTTAAAATTTTTTAAACCAGTTGGTGATGTGATATTAATATCACCCGTTAAATAATCAGATATTAAATCAATACCCGCAAAAACAATATTGTTTCTTTTTAAACTTGAAGCTACAATTTTTGCAATACGAAGCTCTTTTTTTGTCAAAATGGTTTTAACTGCTTTTCCACCCTGTCCCAAGTTGCTTACAATAGAGCCTTTTTTTGGAACTCTTTTTATTGCCCCCTTAATATCTCCACCAATAATAAAAATTCGTTTATCTCCAAATTTAATTTGAGGAATAAATTTTTGAACCATTACATGATCATGTTTTTTTAAGTAATTAGATATTTTTATTTTATTTATATTTTTATTGATAAAAAGAATATTTTTTCCGCCATAACCGTGTGTTGGTTTAATTACTATTTTCTTATATTGTTTTTTGAATTTTTCAATTTCAGCAACGCTTCTAGTAAACATTGTGGGAGGCATTAATTTTAAGAAATCAATAGAATAAAGTTTTTCTGGCATATTTCTAACTGCCACAGGATTGTTAACTATTTGAGTTTTGTTTGATATTTTTTCTAATAAAAATGTTGCTGTAATATAATCCATATTGAAAGGAGGATTCTGCCTCATCAAAACAAAGTTAGTCTTTGAAAGATCTAATAATTTTTTTTTCTTTATAAAATAAAACTTTTTTTTGTTTTCGTTAAATTCGATTTCCTTGCTTAGAGCATAAATTTTTCCATTGTGGTAAGTAAGATTCCTTGTTTCGTAATAATAAATTTTATAATTTCTTCTCTGAGCCTCTAAAGCTAATAATAATGTTGTGTCAGTTTTTTTATTAATCGATTGAATACGATCGCCTTGAATTGCAATAGTTTTAGTTTTTTTCATATAAAAATTCTAAATTATTATTATTTTTAAATTTTTCAATCGTAACGAAAGCTCTTGATTTGTTATTGTTCAAGATATTTTCAATATTACGTAAAAAAATTGATTCATCCTTTCCCGTGTTATTTTTGATTGATCTTTTCTCAAGACCCTCTCGAGCTAGTTCCAAAAATATTTTTCCCCACTCCAATAATGTTTTATTATTGATAATTGTATTTAAACCTTTTTCGAGAACATCTTTATAAGCATTGAGCACTTCTATAACATCCCATTTATCGATGATATGGAAAGCCTCGTTCAAACTTCCATAAAGTAAGCCAGCATAAAATGCTGGGCCGCTACAATGACAATCCCATTCGCACGTATCTAGTGATCTAATTTCAATAAATCTCTTTAAACGAACTTCAGTAAAGATTGTTGTTAAGTGGTTATCAAAATCTTTAATTTTAGGTTTTCTACCATTTAATGTTTCAAGTTTTCCTTCCATAAAATCTTTGAATGTTTTACCTTCACCTTTAAGATAATTAGAGTTGTTAAGAACAAATAATAGAGGCATGTTAATAGCCATATCTGTATATTTTTCAAAATCTAAGTTTTCTAGGAAAATTTTCGGTAACCCAGCCCTCGAAGTATTTTGCCATACTTTTGATCTGTAGGATAAATAACCACTTAGCTTTTTTTCTTTTATGGGAGAATTTGCAAAAATTCCTATCGACAGAGGAACTAAAAATGAACTTAATTTAAATTTTTTTATAAAATCTTTTTCAGAGGTATAGTCCAAATTTATTTGTGTACCGCACGTTTGATACATCATATGTAAACTTAATTTTCCATTTTTCGGCATTTCTTCAGTCATAATTTCATATCTTTGCTTTGGTGTTTTAGGAACTTTTTCTAAATTTGTTAATGGGTCATAACTTACAGACATCATTTTTAAATTAAAATTTGAACATGCTCTTTTCAACTCATTCAAAAATTTATAGGACTCTTCGCATACAAGATGAATGGAATTAAGTTTAGCTCCCGAAAGCTCTATTTGATTACCGGGTTCTAAAGTAATTTTTTGTCTATTTCTTGATAGAGCTACAACGTTCTTATTTTCCTCTATGGTTTTCCAACCAAATTTTGTTAAAAAATTAAGAATTTTTGATGTCGTTTCAAAATTAATTCTTCTGTTAGAATTTTTGTCAAATATAAATCTTTCATGTTCTACACCGATATTGATTTCACTTTCTTTTTTACAGCCATTTTCAAAAAAATTTATTAAATCTTGTTTTGAGTTTATTTCATCCATTAATTTTTGTTCTTAAATAGCCTAGCCAATTTTTTAATTCCAAAGTACGACTGATATCATTTGTAGTTGATTCTTCCTTAGTGATTAAATCTATATGTTGATTGATTTCTTCTTCATTTTTAAAAGTTTTTGCATCTAACAATCTTTTTTTTCGATGTTTTAGCAACTTAATCATATACGAATAAGGTATCTCGGGATGATATTGCAAACCCCAAATTTCTGAGTTTCCTGCGGTAAAGTGTATTGCTCCAAATTTGTTAATTGTGTCACTTGCTAATAAGACAGAGTTTTTTGGAGGAATTTCAACTTCATCAAAATTAAAAGCTGGTGCAGTAAACTTTTGTGGCTTCGAATAGTAAAGTTTATGTTTTTTTCCAGCTTCAGTTAGTTCAATGTTTTGTGCTATTCCGGTATGTGCGCCATTAGGAGCCACTCTACATTTCCCCCCTGCGGCTGTTACTGTTACCTGTAAACCCCAGCAGGCAGCAAAAAAATAATTTCTATGTTCTAGACATTTCTTTACAAACTCAATCTGCTTCCTAACCGATTTACAGTTCTTATTTATTCGCAATGTACTTCCCGTTAAAATTATACCGTTGTATTTTTTTAACGATGAAATAACTTTTGATATACAATCGTCATCATTACATGGTTCAACAATATCCATTTCTGAATTGGGTTCGTAAATTCTTATATGTTGACTAAAATTTTCTGATTGGGGACAACAACCTGCTTGAATGAAATTAGAATTTTCTTCCTTTGTATTGCCCTCGACTATAAGTAGTTTTAAATCTTTCATAAAAATTAAAACAACTTACCTTCCACGCTGTATTGATACAATAACTTCGTATCGTTTAATGTAATCTTTCTAGGATTATCATAAGTACATGGATCGTTAAGAGCCATAGGAGATAGTTTTTCTATATCCGTACCAGTTATTTCAACGCATTCTGATAGCTTGTGGGGAATTTTTATCTTATTACGTAAATCCAAAACCCAATCAACAAATGAATTAAATGAGGCTTTTTTTAATTCAAGGTACCCGCTAAGTTTGGCAATTTTATTCTCTATTGTTGACCGATTAAAAGTAAGAACATAGGGCATAAAAATACCATTGGATAAACCATGGTGTACATCAAACATAGAATTAACAGGATGACTTAGGGAATGAATTGCTCCTAAGCCTTTTTGAAAAGCAGTGGCACCCATGCTCGATGATGCAAGCATGTTAGCTCTTGCTTCTAAATTTTCTCTTTCTTTAACTGCAATTTCCAACCATTTTTTTATTAACAACATGCCCTCAAGCGCTATACCATCGGCCATTGGATGAAAACCTGGAGCACAATAAGCCTCAAGGTTATGAGCAAAAGCATCCATGCCAGTAGCTGCTGTTAAAAACGGAGGCATGCCAACCGTTAATTTTGGATCAAGAATCGTTAGAGTTGGTAGCATTCTTGGATGAAAAATAATTTTTTTAACTTTAGTTTCATCATTAATTATGGCCGCGGCTCTTGATGTTTCGGATCCTGTTCCTGCGGTCGTAGGAATAGCTATGGTTGGCACTATGTTATCAGGATTGCTAATTCGGTTTACAGCCATTGATTCAGAAAATTTTCTCTCAATCCAAAAAGAACCTCCATCAGTAAAATCCCAAAGTGGTCTATTCAAAGATGCTTGCAATGCAATTGATTTTCCTACATCTAAACTGCTACCGCCGCCAAAAGCAATGATACCATCGTAATTTCCATTTTTAAATATTTCGACACCCCTTTTTACATGACTGCCAAGTGGATTACCTTTTAAATCTGAGAAAACCGAAGTTAATAAATTAGCCCTTTTATTTATTTCAAGAGTCTCTTGAACCATTTTAGTTTTTACTAAATCTTTATCAGTGACTAATAAAGGTTTATTAATTTTTAATATTTTGCAGGCTTTCGGTAAATCTTTGATTCTGCCATTTCCAAACCACACTGTGTTTGGGTAACCCCAATTAAAATTGGACATTTAATATTCTTCTAATCCTAACAATTTTTTTCGTTTGTTTGCCCAAGTACGAATTAAATTATCAACAGCTAAACCAATAAATGCAACACATAGACCAAGGATCAGTGCTTTACCTCCTCCTTTTAAGTCTGATAAAGCTTTCATAATATATTGTCCTAAATCTTCTGTTCCAATAAAAGCTCCAATAATTACCATAAATAATGCAAAGACAACTGTTTGATTAATTCCGAGCATGATAT